>ERZ1292625.52-Hain-H41-01um-R1-52-length-192058-cov-21_pt1 | contig 155930 bp, 156 predicted proteins | sample MGYA00564400_ERZ1292625 | MGnify/ENA primary metagenome ERZ1292625 (study PRJEB36523, sample SAMEA6512639) | groundwater metagenome | collected 2019-01-08 | study: AquaDiva: Metagenomics assemblies of 32 groundwater samples | reverse complement strand
TATGGCAAAAGGAGATGGACATCGTAAAGAAAAAAAGAAACCAAAGAAGGTAAAGAAATAAAATATAAAAACTAGCCGAAAGGCTAGTTTTTATATTTGAGTTTCTTTATGTGACTCTACAGAGAATCGAACTCTGATTTGATCCTTGAGAAGGATCCGTCCTAACCGTTAGACGATAGAGCCTATACACTTTAGAATATAGCATTTTTTTAAATAAAGTAAAAATTTGTATTTAAGAGTTGTTTTATGGTATAATTGTACGTGTATGATGGAAACAGGACCACAATCTAATAAACCTATCGAAGCTAATAAAGAAAAAGAAGTTAATTTAGATGACGTATATTTATTTGGTAGAGCTTTAAGAAAAATAATTGAAACTTCAGGAAAAAATAATACACAAATTGGACAAGAATTGGGAATTTCACCAGCAAGTATTTCTAAGTGGTTAAATGCGGATGCATTCCCTGGTGAAGATAAGATTAAAAAACTTGCAGAAATTTGTTGTATTGATTATGACGAATTAAATCATATTTTTATGTTATCCAAAAAAGCCTATGATGCAGAAAAAAGGTTTCGTAAAAATCCAAAAATAAAGACGCTAAAGAAAAAATTTTGGGAAGACTAATTTATTCCAATTTAACTTTCTCAACTTCAAGTAGTAAAATCTCTGGTGAAGAACCAGAGATTTTTAATACGTCTTTGTCTATCTTTTTTAACTCTTTATTTGAAGCGTTGTAGTGATTTACAACAGTGTTTATAGAATTACCGAGCTTGTTGTGGTGCTCATCATATGCTTTTAAATGTTTACCTAAATCTTCAACCTTTTTAATTATTTCTTTTGCTGATTCTTCTATTTTGAATGCTTTAAATCCATACAGTACAGACTGTAGATATGCCATAAATGTAGTAGGGGAGATAATGATAACTTTTTTCTCATTGTATGCATAGTCTATGAGGTTTCTTGTGTTTACTTTCACAGAGCCGACTTGGTTTATTAGGAGGTCGTAATATATTGCTTCTGCGGGTATGTACATAAATGCGAAGGGTAAGGTGTTTTCTTCGGGGCGCACGTATTTTGCTGTTTCATCTATGCGCTTTTTCAAATCATTCTTAAATTCTTTTTCCATTTCTTCTCTTTGTCTGTCGTCCATCGCATGCACGACTCGGTCGTAGTTGTCGAGAGAGAACTTTGCATCTATTGGAATTATCCCTTCTTTAGTCATTATGACAGCATCTACAACTTCTTTATTTTTAAATTCATACTGCATTTTATATTGTCCGGGAGCGAGGGTGTTTGAAAGTATGAGCTCGAGTGAAGCTTCACCCCAGTTGCCACGTTGTTTTTGATGCTTCAGTGTCTTTTCGAGGTCGCCTAACTTTTCTGCAATAGTTACGAATTGCCTCGTAGCTTCATTTGTCTTTGTCTGTTCACGAGCGACGTCGAGGAGGCTTTTACTCATTTGCTCGTTTATGTCTTTTAAAAGTTTTTGTGATTCAGAGAATTGCGTTCGCACTGCATCCTGCATGTCCCGTCTTGATTCACCAAGCTTGGAGTCTAGTGTGCGTGCAAGCTCTGTCATCTGCTGTTGAAGTAGCATGAAAGATTGCCCTTCATTTTCTCGATGAGGATTTTTCTTCTTGAGTATTATGTAGGCAACAATACCTCCAATTACAACTCCTATTACGATTATTAATAAATTTTGCATATAACTTTACTTCTCTAAATAATGTTTTAAAGTATAAATCCAGTCTTCTTCTATAGTATCTCCATTTTTCTTTTGATCGTACAGCCATTGTAAATATCCTCTATCTGTTTTTACGACGTCTTCTATTTTTTGACCATTGTATTTACCAAATTTAAAACTATGAAAAAGGGAAGGGTGTGAAGATATTTCTATCATTTTTTCTATTACTTTGTCTTCATCTTCACCATTTTCAGTCATCATTTTAGTCTTTAATCTCTCAAAAAGCTTTTCAAGTACTAATACATCACCCATAGCGTCGTGAGCTGTAGCTTCTACGTCTAGATCGAGTAGATAGCGCAAATATTGTAAATTATATTTTTCTATCTTTTCTTCTGGATCTAAATATCTAGAAAGCCTGAGGGTGCAGATGAATTTTTTCGGTTCTATGTTTTCTTTTTTAATAACTTCGAGGTCGAAGAGGGCGTTGTGTGCTACGACGACAGAATTTTCGTTTTCAAAAAGGTCTTTTACATTTGTATATTCTTTCGAATCTTTAAAAGTAGGAGAATCAGCTACCATTTTATTTGTTATATGGTGTATTGCTGAAGCATCAGGTGGGATCTTGATAGGGGGTTTGTATAAGTTCTCAAATTTCTCTTCACCACTTTTATAAGCAAGCTGTATAAGGAAGTCCTCGTTTGTATTTCCTGTTGTTTCTGTATCAAAAAATATTATTTTATGCATGATGCTATTTTACCACATTTCTGATATAATAAATATTAGAAATGTGTATTTTTATAAAGCAATCTATCTAGCCCAGCTGGGCTAGCGAACTTCTCGTCGATCAAGAAAATAATATAAAGAGTACTTTATTTATTTTCTAATCTCCTGCGAAAGGCTTTCTAGAAACAATATTTCTAATATTTAAAGATATATGTTACACGAACAAATAAAAAATGGAATAAAAGAAGCAATGATGGCAAGAGATGCGCTGAAGTTAAAAGCATTTCGTGCTATGTCTGCTGCTTTTACAAATGAATTAGTTGCTAAGAATAAAAAGCCACAGGATTTCTTGACTGACGAAGAGGCTTTAGCTGTTATAACTCGCCTTGCAAAACAAAGAAAGGATTCGATAGATCAATTCACCAAAGGTGGAAGGGAGGACTTGGTAAAAGAAGAAGTATCTGAGCTCGAGATATTTGAGACATTTTTGCCTAAACTTATGGAAAAAGATGAAGTCCTTAAAATAGCCCAAGCTAAAAAAGAAGAGCTCGGTATACAAGATGCTACTAAAAAGGGTATGCTCATGGCAGCCCTCATGAAAGACTTGAAAGGTAAAACCGATGGAGGAGTAGTCAAAGAAGCTGTCGACTCGTTATTTTAATTTATATATGAAAAAACTCATTACACATAGTGGGTCATTCCATGCTGACGATATATTTGCTACAGCTACACTTTCTATTTTACTAGAAAGAAACGGAGAGGCATTTGAAATTATCCGTACGAGAGATCCAGAAATAATGAAGACCGCAGACTACATATATGATGTGGGAGGTGTTTATGATGAAGCTACAAATAAATTTGACCACCATCAGGTGGGTGGTGCTGGAAAAGGTGAGAACGGCATAGAATACTCATCTTTTGGTTTGGTTTGGAAAAAGTTTGGTGCTGAGGTGTGTGAATCTTCTGAAGTTGCAGAGAAAATAAATAAAAAATTAGTTTCACCAATAGATGCTCATGACAACGGCATGGATTTGGTAAAAAATATGTATGATACCGCTCCGTACTTTGTACAATATTTCTTCTACTCTATGGTCCCTACTTGGCTTGAAGATCAAGATAAGACAAATTACGATAAAATGTTTCTTGAAAGTGTGGAAATTGCTAAGAAAATTCTTTTCAGAGAAATAGCGCAAGCACGAGATCTACTCATAGCAGAAAAATCAATTCAAGAGATTTATGAAAATACTACAGATAAAAGAATAGTTACATTTGACAGAAACTACCCACCAGCCCAAATAATACAGAATTTTAAAGAAACACTTTTCATTATTTATCCGAGGAGTGATGGCACATTTGGTGTTAGGACAGTTAGAGAAAATTCTGAAAGTTTTGGTAATCGTAAAGATTTCCCTAAAGCTTGGGGAGGACTCATGGAAGAAGAATTACAAAATATCACAGGAGTGTCTGATGCTATATTTTGTCACCGAGCACTTTTTCTAGCTGTTGCTAGATCTCTGGAGGGGGCTACAAAATTAGCACACATAGCTATTAAAAATTCCTAAATATAACTTTTTGCCGGTACAGATTTTTTGAAGCTTAAAAAATCCTGAAACTCTCGGCTCGACAGCCGAGAGACCCCTTAAAAAGTTATATTTAGGAATTTTTAATTTTTTAGTGTAGTATTTTAATATGGCATTCATAGATGAATTAAATATAGAAGCAACAGCCGGTCGTGGAGGAGACGGGGTTGTTCGTTGGCGCCAGGAGAAGTTTGTACCAAAGGGTGGGCCCTCAGGAGGAGATGGTGGCCGTGGTGGCGACTTTTATGTAGTTGGCGTTCGTGATATTCACATGCTTTCTAAATATAAAGCAAAGAAGAGCTTTAATGCAGAGCGCGGTGAAGATGGTGGTAAAAAGAGTCTTCACGGTAAAAATGGAGAAGATTTTGAACTTGAGTTACCAATAGGATCCATAATAACAAGCAATGAAACAGGAGAAGTATATCAGCTCACAAATGTAGGAGAAAAAATCCTACTCCTTAAGGGTGGCTACGGTGGATACGGCAACGAACATTTTAAAAGCTCCGTAAACACAACTCCATTAGAATCAAATGCAGGACAAGAAGGTGAAAAGGGTACTTTTAGAGTCGAGCTCGAGCTTTTTGCGGATATCGGACTCATAGGTCTTCCAAATGCAGGCAAGTCTTCTCTTTTAAATATTATTACAAATGCACAAGCAAAAGTAGGTGACTATGCTTTCACCACTCTCGACCCAAACTTAGGTGATTTCTATAAATTCATCATTGCTGACATCCCTGGAATCATAGAAGGTGCATCAGAAGGAAAAGGTCTCGGTGTAAAGTTCCTACGTCACATCAAACGCACGAAAATGCTTGCACATTTGGTCTCATTTGAAAATGAAAATCTACTCAAGAGTTATAAAGAAATAAGAAAAGAATTAGCTAAATATGATAAAAATCTCGGGTTAAAAGGAGATGGCTTGTCAGAAAAAGAAGAAATTATCATACTGACTAAGAGCGATGTAGTAGCTGATCCAAAAGTTCTCACAAAGCAAATAAAAGCATTTGAAAAACTAGATAAGAAAGTTTTTGTACTTTCACTTTTTGATGATAAATTAGTGAAAAAGTTTAGTGATGAATTAGTGAAAATTCTCAAAAAACTCTAGTAATATAAACTCAATAAAATAAAATTTTTTAAATTGAAAAAGATTTAATTTTATGCTATTATTGTTCTTATATGAAAAAAATAATTAGTTTTAGTAAAAAATACAGAAAATACCTTATTTTGGCCGGTATTCTTCTTTTAATTGTCCTTTATTTTATATTTGGACGTTCAAATAATGAAAAAGAGTCTTTTGTTGTAAAAAGAGCAGATGTATCTCAATCAGTGATACTTTCAGGTAAGGTGAGTACTACAGATAAAGCAGACCTTGGTTTTGCTGCTTCTGGAAGAATATCTAAGATTTATGTTAAAAATAATCAAGACGTTACAAAAGGACAGACTCTTGCCCAGCTAGAAATAGGGGATCTTTTGGCAGATTTAAAAATTAAACAATTAAATTCAAAAACTTCAAATGTTGATCTTGAGGATGCAAAAGAAGAATTAGCCAGAGTTGTTAAGCAAGAAAAAACAAAAGTTGAAAATGCTTACAGAACACTCCTTTCCGAAGGATTAGAGCTTATACCAGATGAAAGTTACAGTGCAGATGCTCCTACTATTAGTGGTATATATGATGGCTTAGAAGGTCAGTACAAAATTAAAATAAGGCAATACGGTTATACTGGAAGTGATTTTGAAATTTTAACTTTCGGACTTGAAGAAATAAAGAAAATCTTAAATGAAGAAGGTCCTACAGTATTTGGTACTAAGGGTTTATATATTTCTTTTGGAACGAGTGATTTATCAGACTACGAAGACACAGTCTGGTATTTAAACATTCCCAACAAAGCAAGCTCTGATTATGTATCAAACTTAAATGCATATAATGCTGCAAAAGATGCGAGAGATGTGGCTGTTAAAAATGCTGAATTTAAATATCAAAAGCTTTTGACTGCTGACGACGGAGGTGCATCTGTAGCACAAGCAGAAATACAAAAGATAAATGCCGAAATCGCAAAAAATACCATCCAAGCTCCTTTTGCTGGAAAAGTTACAAACATAGAAAAAGAAGTTGGTGAAAATGCATCTACTGGTGAGCGAGTAATTTCTATATTGGGTGAAGATCAGCTCGAAGTTGTATTGCAAGTCTCAGAGCTCGATGTATCTAAACTTATTCCTAATACTGTTGTGAAAGTTAAATTAGATTCTTTACCTAATGAAGAATTTATAGGAACTTTGAAAACTATAAATTCCAGAGATACAGAGATAGACGGTGTGCCTGTCTACGAGGCTTTTGTAGAACTAAAGCCTGACGAAAGGATAAAGACAGGAATGAGTGCCGTGGGGAGTATTGTCATAGATTCTAAGGTGAATGTTTTGTCTATACCAGCTTATTTTATTAAAAAAGTTGGAGATAAAAGCTTTGTAAGTGTGAAATCTAGCAAAGGAAGCACAACAGAGAGAGAAGTCACTACCGGTCTTCTCGGCACTGATAGTAGTGTTGAGGTTTTAACTGGATTAACTGAAAGTGAAGAAATAGTATCTCCTAATTAAAAATAAAAAAGTGGAAAAAGTAAAAGGAAATTTAAAAAACTGGTCCAAAAATATTTATGTTGGATGGTTTCTGGCTAAGAAACAAGTAAAAGGATCTAATAAATCCACTACTTTTCTTATTATATTTATAATGATGCTGACTTTTCTAAACCTCGTAGCTGTTTCAGGTATTTTGGTGGGGCTCATCGAAGGTGGAAGCAGGGCAAACCAAAGGCAGTATACGGGAGACATTATTATCACAACACTTGTAGGCAATAATGACATAGAACACACAAATGAAATAGAAAATACAATAAAAAATATGCCTGGTGTTTCAAATATAAGTTCTAGATATATAAAAGGCGGACAAATAGAAGCAAATTATAAAACTCGTAGAGATTTTAGTGAAGTAAAAGACGTAGCAGGTACGCAGATCACTGGGATATCACCTAGTGACGAAGATGCATTGTCTGGTATTTCCGAGTTTGTCACAGAGGGTTCATATCTAAATGAAGGTGAGAGTGGATATATTATCATGGGTAAAAATTTACTTCACAGATACTCTGAGGCATTTGGGGACGTCTTTGCATCTCTTGAAGGCGTGTATCCTGGAGATGAAGTGAAAGTCACAGTGGGAAACAATACAAAGACTTTCATTGTAAAAGGTATTACTGATTCGAAAGTAAATGAAGTATCACTACGTGCATTTATAACGAAAGAAGATTTCTTAAGACTAGTAGACAAGCCAAATTTAAATACGAGTGAAATTGCTGTTAAGTTTAAAGAAGGTTCAAATATAACTCAAGAAAGTGTTAAAAACAATCTTGTAAATTTAGGTTTTTCTAAAGATGGCAAGATTCAAACAGCTACAGAAGCTATTCCAGAATTTTTAAATCAGATACGTATTGCATTCGGGCTTTTGGGTAATGTGATAGGCTTTATCGGTATTGTCGTTGCATCTATAACTATATTTATTGTTATTTTCATTAACGCAGTTACTAGAAGGAAATACATAGGTATCATGAAGGGTATTGGTATATCTGAGAGAGTTATAGAGATTTCTTATGTTATGCAATCTCTTTTTTACGCTCTTATCGGGGGTACGCTGGGGCTCATAATTCTCTACGGTCTTCTTGTACCATTCTTTAATGCTCACCCTCTAAATTTTCCATTTTCTGATGGTATACTTGTGGCACCGGTAGGCGAGACAGCATTTAAATTCTTCCTCCTTATGCTTGTGACTTTGTTTGCAGGATACATACCAGCGAGAAAAATAGTTAAACAAAATACTCTCGACAGTATTTTAGGAAGATAAAAAATATCAAATGATAAGTATTAAAAATTTACATAAAACATATACGACTAAAGATTTAGAGACACCAGTTTTGCGTGATATTAACCTTGAAATCAAAGAAGGTGAATTTATCGGTATCATGGGTAAGTCTGGTGCAGGAAAATCTACGCTTATGTATCAGATAGGACTCCTTGATCATCCGACAAGTGGAGAAATTATTTTAAATAATGTTAACACTGAGAAATTAGATACGGAAGAAAGAACTAAGATGAGGTTAGACGAGCTGGGCTACGTTTTTCAAGATTACGCTCTTATACCAGAGTTAACAGCAGTGGAAAATGTAATGATACCTCTTATGATGAAGGGTATTGATATAGATAAATCTAGAACTATAGGAGAAAAAATGCTAAAGAGAATAGGACTTTCTCATCGCGTAGACAACAAACCAAGCCAGCTCTCAGGAGGTGAACAGCAAAGAGTCTCCATCGCTCGTGCGACAGCACACAATCCTAAAATTTTATTTGCAGATGAGCCGACGGCAAATTTAGACACTGCATCAGGCCTTTCCATAATAGAGCTTTTCAAAGATTTACATAAAGAAGGACAAACTATAGTCATGGTGACTCACGAAGAAGAATATGCAAAGTATTGTGATCGGATAGTTTATCTAGAAGATGGAAAGATAGTGAAAGAAATTAGAAATAAGAAATAATTCCCAATTTGAAAGTTTTTAGACTTTTTGATTATATATTGATATACTATCCATATATTTATGGATAAAAAGTATTATATTACTATCGGTCTCGAGATTCACGCAGAGCTCAAAACAGCTACTAAAATGTTTTGTAGTTGTAAAAATGATCCGGAAGAAGAAAATCCTAATGTAAATATATGCCCAGTATGTATGGCTCATCCAGGGGCACTTCCAGTACCCAATAAAAAAGCAATAGAGGATGTTATAAAAGTAGGGCTTGCACTGGGTTCCACTATTGCCAACTTTACTGAATTTGACCGTAAGAATTATTTCTATCCAGACATTCCAAAAGGGTATCAGATCTCACAATTTAAATACCCGATAGTTTCAGGTGGAAAATTAGCTGATATGGATATTACTCGTATTCACCTCGAAGAAGATACTGCAAACAATAAACATGATAAGGGGGATTTTTCTCTAATAGACTTCAATAGAGCAGGTGTGCCACTCATGGAGCTCGTCACAGAACCTCATATATACGAGTCTGCAGATGTTACTGCGAAAGTAGCAAGTAATTTCGCAAAAGAATACCAGCTCATCCTTAAGTATTTGCAGGTATCTGATGTAAACATGGATAAAGGTGAGATGCGAGTAGAGGCAAATGTCTCAGTATCACCTGACAAAGATAAAAGATCAGAGAATTATGTAGAGGTGAAAAATTTAAACTCTTTCCGTAGTGTGGAGCGAGCTATTAAATACGAAGTAGAGAGAATGACAAAGCTTTGGGAAGAGGGAAAAGACATCGAAATAGTTAAGGAAACTAGAGGTTTTGATGAGAGTAAGCAAAAGACTTTTTCTCAGAGAAAAAAGGAGTCTAGTCATGACTACAGATATTTCCCTGATCCAGATCTACCAAAGATGAAGCTACATGAAGCATTTAATATACAAAAGATGAAAGATGAGCTTCCAGAATTGCCTGTTGAAAAGAGAAAAAGATATAAAGATGATTTTGGTATAAAAGATGAAGATATAGAAATATATATAAATGATGTTGAGCTTGGTTTGTGGTTTGAATCTGTGGCGAAAATTTTGCAAAGTAAGGATAAAATAAAAGTTGCTTCGAACTATGTAACTTCAGATTATCTGGGACTTAAGAAAACCAACCCAGATATACGATGTCCAAGTAAAGATAATTTTGTTGAGCTTATAAATTTACTTGCAGAGAATAAGATTTCTTCACGTGCAGGGAAAGATATCTTAGCTATGATAGTGGTAAAAGATGAGTCACCCTTAAAAATAGCTACAGAAAACAATTTACTTCAATCAAATGATGAGGGAGCTTTGAGAGAAATAGCACAAAAGATAATAGACGCGAATCCTAAAGCCGTGGCTGATTATAAAGGAGGCAAAGAAAATGCAATAATGTCTCTCGTAGGACAAATGATAAAAGAAACAAAAGGCTCTGCAAATCCACAAGTGGCAAAAACTTTAATCATAAACTTAATAAACAAATAATATTTATGAGAACATTACGTGAATATATCAAAGAAGCAGAAGAGAAACATGTTGCGGTGGGTCATTTTAATATTTCAAATGTTGAAGCGCTACATGGTATATATAATGCAGCGAATAAATTAGATCTTCCTGTGATCATAGGTCTCTCCGAAGGCGAAGAAGCATTTGTAGGTAGAGAAGAGGCATTTGCTCTCGTAGATGCTATGCGTACTCGTGATGAATATCCTATTTTCCTCAATGCAGATCATCACAAGAGCTTTGAATCAGTTAAGAAATGCATTGATGCCGGCTTTGATGCTGTGATATTTGATGGAACAGAATTATCTCTTGAAGAAAATGCAAAACTTACAAAAGAATGTGTGGATTATGCGAGAAAAGTGACAGCAGAAACAGGTAGAGATATATTAGTCGAAGCAGAGCTTGGATTTATTGGTTCAGGGTCTAATATCAAAGAAAGTATTCCAGAAGGAGCTGGTATTTTAACCACCCCAGAAGACGCAAAGAGATTTGTAGACATGACTGGCATAGACCTCTTTGCTCCATCTATAGGAAGTATTCATGGACTTATAAAAACTGGTAAGCCACATATAAATGAAGAAAGAGTAAGTGAAATAAAAAATATTACAGGCTTGCCATTAGTACTCCATGGAGGCTCAGGACTTCGAGATGTAGATTTTACAAATGCTATCGCTGCAGGGGTAGCAGTGGTGCACATAAATACCGAGATACGTGTTGCATTTGAAGAAGCACTTAAGAAATTCTTAGAAGAAAATCCAAACGAAGTCGTACCTGCAAAAATATTACAACCCGCAGTAGATGCTATAGAAAAAGTGGTAACTGAGAGATTAAAACTTTTCAATAATATTAAATAATTTGAAAGAAGAAATAGAAAAATTTTTCAAGGGTGATGTAGAAAATAATGAAAATACCCTTGCAGAATACTCACATGATGCGAGTCTTTTAGAAGTGAAACCTAAAATTGTGGTGTTCCCAAAAGATTCTGAAGATGTAAAAAGTCTTGTGAAATGGGTAAGTGTTAATAAACATAACACAGAGAAATACGGCGAACTTTCTATTACTTGCAGATGTGCTGGTACTGATATGTCTGGTGGTGCAATAGGAGAGTCGATAATTATGGACTTTACTCGTTATATGAACAAGCTTGTCGGGGGGCCTTTGCCACTAGATGAAGTTAAAAAAAGTAAAAAAGTAAAAACTATTAAAAAAGTTGCAGGCTATCCACTTCTTCCTTCTTATATCACAGTGCAGCCCGGAATGTTTTATCGTGATTTTGAGAAGATTACACTAGCTAAAGGATTATTGTTGCCTTGCTATACAGCGTCGAGGAGTATAAATGCAATGGGAGGAATGTATGGTAACAACTCAGCAGGAGAGAGGACACTTAAATATGGTAAGACAGAAGACTATGTCTTGTCTGCCAAGGTTGTATTTTCTGACGGAAATGAGTATCTCATTGAATCACTAGATCAGAAATCTTTCATTAATAAAATAAAACAAGAAGATTCTGAAGGAGAAATTTATAGACGGATACATAAGCTCATACTTGAAAATGATAAAGAAATACGTGAAGCAAAACCCAAAGTGCACAAAAATTCTGCGGGGTACTATATATGGAATGTTTTGAAAGAAGATGAAAGGGGTTCGCCTGTGTTTGATTTGAATAAACTTTTAGTCGGCTCACAGGGTACCCTTGGTATTGTTACAGAAATAACATTTAAAGTTATTCCAAATCCAAAATACTCTAAGCTTGTAGTTATTTTTATAAATGATTTAAATCCTCTCGGGCGACTTATAGATGAAATATTACAACTAGATCCACAAACTATCGAAGCATACGATGACAAGACGATGACCCTCGCAGCTAAGTTCTTTTTTGGTTTTCTAAAAAATAAAGGTTTACGAAGAATGATAAAGCTCATATTTAGTTTTATACCTGAATTTTTTATGCTCCTTACAAATGGTTTCCCTAAAATGATATTACTTGCAGAATTCTCAGGTGAAGATGAAAAAGAGGTGCACGCTCAGTGTCTAAATTTAGTAGATAGAATTAAAAATTTCAATTTAAAAACAAATATTACTAAAGATCAAAATGAAGCAAATAAATATTGGGATATTAGACGCGACAGCTTTGCATTACTTAGAAAGCATGTACGAGGTATGCATACTGCACCGTTTATAGATGACATCATAGTTCGTCCGGAATTTTTACCTAAATTTATACCAGAGCTTAATAAAATACTAAGTAAATATAAGCTAACATACACAATAGCAGGCCACGCTGGAGATGGGAATTTTCACATAATTCCTCTTATGGATTTTAAGCGTGCTGATACAGCTCAAATAATAATAAACTTAAGTGAGCAAGTGTATGATTTGGTGCTCCAATATCATGGATCCATCACAGCAGAACACAATGATGGAATTATCCGTACCCCTTATCTACACAAGATGTATGGAGAGCACATCGTATCAATTTTTAAAGAAATCAAGCAAATATTTGATTCTAAAAACATTTTTAATGTAGGCAAAAAGGTCCCCACAGCATACATGGGCGGAACAAAAGAGTACATAGCAACACACATAATAAAAGAACATAACACTAGTCACAGAGTATAGGTATCTGTTATTAAAGGCTTCTCTTAAATAAACATATTTGCTTTTTTGTAAATTTTATATATACTTATACTCATGTTTTCAATTAAAGCTAAAACTAGACAAATAGGAGATAAGTTGGACGTATTAAGAAAGGCAGGGGAAATGCCAGCTGTTTTCTATGGACTTAATAAAGAGACCACATCTATAGCCACAGGCGTAGTTGACTTTAAGAAAGTTTGGCGTGATGCAGGAGAGTCTTCTGCTGTAAAATTATCCTTACCCACAGGTGACATAGACGTACTTATACATGAAGTTCAAGTTGATCCTATTACGAGCGAACCCATACATGCTGATTTTCTTGTTATTGATATGAAGAAGCAAATACGAGTGAAAGTCCCTCTTGAATTTACTGGTGTATCTCTTGCTGTTAAGGGTGGAATCGGAAACCTCGTAAAGGTTATGCATGAAATAGAAGTTGAAGCTCTACCAGCCAGCCTGCCACAAACGCTCGAAGTTGATATTTCTAAATTAAATACTCCAGAAGATGTCGTACACGTAAGTGATATAATTCTTCCTTCTGGTGTTATTACTATTACAGGTGGATCCGAGATAGTGGCTTCTATAGTTCTTCAAGTAGAAGAGAAAGAAGAGGTTGCAGCACCTGTAGACCTCTCTGCTATCGAAGTAGAAAAGAAGGGTAAGAAAGAAGAAGAACCTGAGACTCCAGCCGCTTCCTAAATATTTAATTTTTTGGTATAATAAAGGTGTGAAACAGAAATTCATACTTTTTTTTATTACTGTACTTTTCTTAATATCTACTTTTTTCTTCGCACATCAAACGAATGCTAATTTTGATTGTTTAAAATTAACATCTTCTTCAAATCAAGTAGACAAGGACTACTGTAAAAATGAGCTAGCTAAGATAGAAGCAGAGCTTGCAAAGCTCTTAAACTTGCAAAAAGAGCAACAAAAACACACTGGAACCTTAAAAGGTGACATCACATATCTAGCTAGTCAGATCAATGCTCTAAAAACAAAAGTAAAATCTCGCGCACTCGTCATAGCTCAATTAAAAGTATCTATTAAAGAAAAAGAAACTAAAATTCAATCCCTATCTAGCAAGATAGAACGTGAATATCATTCTCTAGCTAAATTGCTTCGTAATACAAATGAATTTGATAATGAAAATTTTGTGCATTTAGTATTGTCTGACGAAAGTGTTTCCAACTTCTACAGTGACGTGGAGTCATACGCATCTATAAAACAAGCCATCAAAGCTTCAGCGGATTCAATACGGGGTATAAAAACAGAGACAGAAGCTGTAAAACAAGACTTAGAAAAGAAACAAGATGCAGAAACAGATGCAAAATCAGAGCTTGAAAATGCACAAAAGAAAGTTTCCCAGTCTGAAGTTGAAAAACAAAAACTGCTTTCTATTAGTAAAGACACCGAGGCTGCATATCAGAAATTAGCAGCAGACAAAAAGGCAAAAGCAGACAAAATACGTGCCGCACTATTTCCTCTAGCTGGAGTATCTAAAGGTATTCCTTTCGGTACAGCTCTTGTTTATGCAAAAGAAGCACAAAGTAAAACAGGCATAGATCCTGCATTTTTGCTCGCAATACTAACTCAAGAGAGTAATTTAGGTGCAAACGTAGGTCAGTGTTATTTAACAAACGTTGAGACAGGTGCAGGTGCAGGTAAAAATACAGGTACTCCATTTATAAATACCATGAAGCCAACACGAGACGTACAGCCATTCCTCATGATAACTAAAGCCTTAGGTTTAGATCCATTTAAGACCCCAGTATCTTGTCCTATTGCTGGTGTTGTGGGCTACGGAGGTGCCATGGGTCCTGCACAGTTTATACCTTCTACTTGGCAAATATTTATCGGAAGATTACAGGTAGCTTTAGGACACTATCCAAATCCTTGGGAGCCTGAAGATGCATTTATGGCTTCTTCTATGTACCTCACAGACCTCGGAGGTGTAGGTGAGAGTGCAGCAGCTCAAAGTAAAGCAGCATGTAAATACTATGGATCAGGAGGGGCTACTTGTGGATACAGCACAAGTGTTCTAAATTTAAAGGCAAAAATACAAGCTAATATAGACTTACTTTAATAGTTAACAATTTTCTTTTACTAATTTTAAGTAGCATGTTCTCTTTAAAACAAAGTTGCTTTTCCAGTAAAATCATGCTATTGTATTAAAGTTATGAAAAAAGATATACATCCTAAATATAATTTAAAAACAAAGGCTACATGTGCATGTGGAGCTACTTTTGAGGTCATTTCTACTATGGAAGAGATAAACGTTGAAATATGTAGTGCCTGCCATCCATTCTATACTGGTAATGAAAAGATCATGGACACCGCTGGACGAGTGGACAGATTCAACAAGCGTAGAGCTGCATCTCTTAAAGTAAAGAAATAATTTCTCTACACGACTTTTTACAAATAAATTCCTATAAACCGAAATTTTTGCCGGTACAGATTTTTTGAAGCTTAAAAAATCCTGAAACTCTAGCGCCGTCGCGCTAGAGACCCCTTAAAAATTTGTTTACAGTAATTTTTTTCTAAAAAGTGCACCTGTAACGAATTTATGTTACTTTATATATATATGAATTTAGACCTAGAAGAACTGAAAAAAGATCACAATACAAACTATCTAGCGACAAGTCTAGAGAAAGTTCTACGCGAGGAGGCCGAGGTGCGTGAGATGCTTGCGGGGGATGAAAGTCTTCATGAATTAGCTGCAAAGGAGCTAGGGGTTATACATGAAGAGAAAGAAAGATTGGAAAAACAAATAGAAGAAATCCTAGCTAAAGAAAAAGATAAAGAAGAGTTCCCCAATGAGATAGTCCTAGAAGTGCGTGCTGGAGCTGGCGGAGACGAAGCTTCTCTTTTTGCATGGGAACTTGCTCATATGTATGAAAGGTTTGCAGAGTCACAAGGATTTAATTGGAAGGTAAATTACGAATCAAAAAGTGATCTTAATGGATACAAAGAAGCGAGTTTTGAAATAAAAGGTAAGGATGTATACAAAAAAATGCGTTATGAGACAGGTGTTCATAGAGTACAGAGAATTCCTGCAACAGAGAAAAACGGTAGAGTACATACCTCTACAGCATCAGTAGCCGTACTACCAATAAAAAAGAAAATAAATTTTATCATTAATCCTGCTGAATTTGAGCTTGAATATTCTCGTTCTGGTGGAAAGGGAGGGCAGAACGTAAACAAAGTTGAGACAGCCGTACGTATAATACACAAGCCGACAGGACTCGATGTGCGTTCTACAAATGAGCGTAGCCAGCTTGCGAACAGAGAGAAAGCCATGATGATTTTGACTGCCAAGTTAGAGCAACTTGAAGAAGAAAAAGAAGCAAAGAAATATGCAGGAGAAAGAAAGAGTCAGATAGGAACAGGGGACAGATCAGAGAAAATACGCACTTATAATTTCCCTCAAGACCGAATGACTGATCATCGCATAAAGAAATCATGGCACAATTTACCTAAAATTATGGAAGGGGAAATAGGAGACGTCATAGATTCTATAGATTCTGGTGTCGTGGGTGAAGATGATGAGTAAAAACACAAGCCACAATAAATCTATGTTCATAGATTTATTGCAATAGATTATATGTATGGTATGATGATATTGTAGAATCTCACTTAGCGAAAAGAGTTTCTACGCCTTAGTAGAATTTATTTTATTAAGGTTTATAAATAGTTTTTGCCGGGTTTTTTAAAAAACCGGAGAAATAATAGTATGGCTACAAAGCTATATGTAGGGGGACTCCCTTACAGTACACAAGAAGGTGCTTTAAAAGAGCTCTTCGCACAAGCTGGTAACGTTGTATCAGCTGTGATTATCATGGACAAAATGTCCGGTCGTTCAAAAGGTTTTGGATTCGTGGAAATGTCAACACAAGAAGAAGCTACAAAGGCTGTTTCTATGTTTAATGACCAGGAATTTGAAGGACGTAAGCTTACAGTTAATGAAGCTCGTCCAATGGAAGCAAGACCACCAAGAACTGGAGGTAATGGTGGATACGGTAATGGAGGCGGACGCCGAGAGTACTAATTCATTCAACCTAAACAACAATGCCCCCGTATGGGGGTTTTTGTTTGCTCAAAACTGTATATTTTGTTATAGTTTTGTAAATTCATAAAATATAACTTTTTGTAGGGGTCTCGAGCGCGTCGGCGTGAGAGTTTCAGGATTTTTTAAGCTTAAAAAATCTGTACCGAAAAAAGTTTATATTTTAGGAATTTAAATAATTTAGATTATTAGATTAATAGTTATGAGCATGTAGTTGTTGGTAAGCACCAGAGTCCTTTAAATTATGAATAGTGTAGATAGTTATGAGCATGTAGTTGTTGGTAAGCACCAGAGTCCTTTAAATTATGAATAGTGTAGATAGTTATGAGCATGTAGTTCAGTGGTAGAACGCTGTCCTGATAAGACAGAGGTCGATGGTCCGATTCCATCCATGCTCACCAAAATATGAGGTAGTCTTTGTTAGAGTTTGCATCTCCTTAATTTTTCATTTATACTCAAATAAAGCTTATTTTAAGCTTTATTTGTGAATGAAAAAATGCAAAATATGAATAAGGGTGTTTGGTGGAAGCCAGCAGTTCAAGTATTTAGTGAAATTTCTACATGGATTGCATTTCCTATAATATTAGCCCTTATTGCAGGCAAGGCGCTCGACAAGCATTTTGGTACTAAGCCAGTCATGCTTTTAGTTTCAGCTCTACTTGCATTTTTAATATCATCTTTTGGTATTGTCCGTACTACTAAAAAATATGCAGCTAAGATGCTAGATAAAAATTCCGAATTAGAAAAATAAAATTTATGGCGACACAGAAAGAAAAAACAACAGAAATAGAAGATACTAACACAGCTCTACTTGAAACAGGGCATGCGGTAGAAGAGGTCCATACTGAAGAAGAGCATTTAGTACATGAGGTTACTCTTTATGCTGAACCCATAGCACATGTCGGTAATTTTACTATTACTAACGCACTTGCGACTTCTTGGGTTGTGGTTTTCATCATCATCATCATGTCTTTAGTTTTGCGTTCAAAGATGAAGGAAGTTCCAGGTAAAATTCAGAATATTTTTGAAATGATAACAGAAGCAGCTCTTTCTCTCTTTGATCAAGTTACAAATTCCCGACTATTGTCTACGAAGATTTTTCCTATAGCTATATCTGCATTCTTTTTCATACTATTAAATAACTGGCTCGGTATCATGCCTTTCGGTGGTTTTGGTCAAATACATAGTACTGACCATGGGCTTGCATTCATACCATTTTTAAGAGGTGGTACAGCTGATATCAATACAACTTTAGCTCTTTCTGTAATAACAGTAATAGGGGCCAATCTCTTTGGAGTTGTTTCTATAGGACTCTGGAAAACCTTTAATAAATATGTTAATATCAAAGTGCTTGGAGAGATGTTTACTAAGGTTCGTAAAGATCCTACATTGATAATAGTATCTCCAATTACGTTCTTTGTAGGTTTAATAGAGGTAGCAGGGGAGTTTGCAAAAATTGCATCACTTTCTTTTCGTCTTTTCGGCAACATATTAGCAGGTGAGGTGCTTTTGGCTTCGATATCTGCTCTCCTTGCATATGCTGCACCTCTTCCATTTCTATTCTTAGAAATATTAGTGGGAGTTATTCAAGCATTGATATTCTCTATGCTTCTTGTCGTATACTTTACCGTGTCATCACTTGACCACGATCACGATGAATCCCATGAGGAAGATTCTCATGGTCATGAAGAGAAAGGGAAGTATCAGAAGATACAAATGGTGGCTAGTTAGTGGGCACGTATATTTTGGATATAACAAAATTTATCTGTTGTATCTAAAACATATCTGCTCTCTTAATCGAGGGAGAGAAGATAATTATTATTAATGTGCCACGCTCGGACGTGGATAATATTTTAAAAAAATGGAAGAAGGAATACCTTTTGCAAAAGCGTTGGTTATGGCAGCTACTATGTTACCTGCTTTCAGTATTGGTTGGATTGGTTCTAAAGCTATGGAATCAATTGGACGCAACCCAGAATCAGCAAGTAAGATTCTAGTACCAATGCTTCTCTCATGTGCATTCGCTGAGGCTATAGCTATTTATTGTCTCGTTATTGCATTTGCTCTCTAGTAGTTTTTTGTGACTACTCACATCTGGCAATTAGTTCTTTACTAGTTGCTATTTGTGAGGAGTTATATTTATCAATAAAAGTTTAAAAGAAAATGGATGCACTTATTTCAACATTTCACATAGATTGGAAAATCATCATAGCCCAAATGATAAATTTCGGGGTTGTTTTTGTTGTATTATATATTTTCGCTTTAAAACCTCTAAATAAATTAATGGAAGAGCGTTCTCTTAAAATAAATAAAGGCATAGAAGATGCAAAAATAAACAAAGATATCTTGGAGAAAACACAGGTAGAGTATGATGCGATACTTTCTAAGGCTCGTATTGAAGCAAACGATGTTTTTCAGCAGATTAAAAAAGAAGCAGAAGCAAAGAAGACTTCTATGATTGAAGATGCAAAGAATGAAGTCACTATGATTGTAGAAAACGGGAAGAAAAACTTAGAAAGTGAAAAGACAAAAATGGTAGAAGAAGCAAAGAAAGAAATAGTAGCTCTCGCAATGGATGCTACTCGAAAGTTGATTAGTAGTAAGCAAGATATAAATAGTTTATAACATGACAAATGCATCAAACAACGATATAGCTTATGCGATCTATCTTAGTCTAAAAAACAAAGAAGACAGTGGGCAGGTGGGTGTCATGAGAAACATAGCTACTTTTTTGTCTAAAAAAAGGTTATTGAACAAAAGTGAAAAAATACTTGCAAGCTTAAAAAAGATTATAAATAAAGAAGAAGGAAGAATTTTAGTTAAAGTATCGAGCGTGGAGAAGATCTCTCCAAACACAAAAAAAGAGCTTGATGATTTCTTAAAGAAACGTTACAAAGCAAGAGAAATTATTTTCCAAGAAGTCATTAACAAAGAGGTACTGGGAGGAATTAGATTAGAAATAGAAAATGAAGTTATAGATCTTTCAGTGAAAAATAGAATCGATAAATTACAAGAATATCTAATAAGAAAATAATGAATAGTAACACTATAGTAGAAAATTTAAGAAAAGAAATAGAAAACTTTTCACTACAGACAAAGGTTGAGAAGGTGGGTAAGGTTATCGAAGTTTTCGATGGTATTGCCAAAGTTTCTGGTTTGTCAGATATAAAATCTTCAGAAATGGTAACCTTTGCACAAGGTGAAACAGGGGTTGCTCTTAATTTAGAAGAGGACACTATTGGTGTTATTATTCTTGGAGACTTTTCAAAAATTAAAGAAGGAGATGAGGTGAAAGCAACTGGAAAAATATTAGAAATCTCAGTTGGTGATGATATTTTAGGACGAGTTGTAAATGCTATTGGTGTACCTATAGATGGTAAGGGCCTACTTAAAAATAGTAAGACGTATCCGATAGAAAAAGTGGCTCCAGGGGTGGTAACAAGACAGAGTGTTTCTGATCCTGTATCTACTGGTATTAAAGTTATAGATGCCATAATCCCAGTCGGACGTGGTCAACGTGAGCTTATAATTGGTGATAGACAGACAGGTAAGACTGCACTCGCTATAGATACTATTTTAAATCAAAAAGGTCAAAATATGATTTGTGTGTACGTTTCTATTGGTCAAAAAGATTCTAAACTTAGAAAAATTGAAGCCCGACTCGAAGAAGGTGGCGCTATGAAATACACAGTCATAGTGTCTGCAGGAGCATCAGAAGCAGCAGCACTCTCATACATAGCTCCATATACAGGAGTATCTATTGCAGAATATTTTATGGATCAAGGGAAAGATGTACTTGTGATTTATGACGATCTTTCTAAGCATGCTGTGGCTTATCGTGAGATTTCTCTTCTCCTTCGTCGCCCGCCAGGCCGTGAAGCGTACCCTGGAGATGTGTTTTACTTGCACTCACGTCTTTTAGAGCGTGCTTGTAGAAGAAATGAAAAATATGGTGGGGGATCTATAACAGCATTTCCAATAATCGAAACTCAAGCAGGAGATATATCAGCTTACATTCCAACAAATGTTATTTCTATTACTGACGGACAAATTTTCCTTGAAACTGATTTATTTTATAAAGGTATACGCCCAGCTGTAAATGTCGGATCGTCTGTGTCTCGTGTGGGTTCTGCGGCGCAAATCAAAGCTATGAAAAAAGTGGCAGGAACATTAAAGCTTGATCTTGCACAGTTTCGTGAGCTAGAAGCATTTTCTCAATTCGGATCAGATCTCGATGAATCCACAAAAAGACAGCTTGAACGCGGAAAGCGATCAGTGGAAATTTTAAAACAGCTTCAGTATGCACCAGTGAAGACAGAGCATCAAGTTGTGGTTTTCTATGCACTTACAAAAGGATACATGGACGACATAGATATTTCTAAAATTAAAGAATTCGAAAGTGGACTTATAGAATACACAGAAAACAATGCAAAGGCTTTTTATAAAGAAGTCATGGAAAGTAAAATGTGGACTGATAAAGGAGAAGAACAGTTAAAACATGCAATAGAAGAGTTCAAAAAATCTTTTATTAAATAAAAAAAATGGCAGGTATAAAAGAAATTAAAAGAAGAATAAAAAGTGTGAAGAGCACAAAGAAGATCACTAAAGCTATGGAGCTCGTGGCTGCTTCGAAGATGAAGCGCGCAGTAGCTTCTACTATGGCGTCACGTCTGTATGCAAATTATTCTTGGGATATTTTAACTTCAATAGCTAAAAACACGAAAGAAATAAAACACCCTCTTTTTCTGGAGAGAGAAGTAAAGAACATTCTACTCATACTAATAACTTCTAATCGTGGACTTTGTGGTGCATATAATTCACAAATCATTAAAAAAGTTGTATCTCTTTTGAAAAACAAAGATGAAAACATAAATGTAGACATTGTATCCATCGGTAAAAAAGGCGAAACAATGATGCAGAGACTAGATATAAATATAGTAGCGTCATTCTTAGAATCGAATACAAACATATCTTTATCTGAAGTTATACCTATTTCAAAATTTGTTACAGAGGAATACTCTAAAGGAAATTATGACAAGGTTATGGTTGCGTACACAGACTTTGTTTCAGTATTAAGTCAAAAGCCAAACATAAAACAAATATTACCTATAAATAAAAAAGACTTAGAAGAAGTAATTAATTCTTTAGGGAAAAATAATATTTCAGAAAATTCAAAAGAAAATTCAAAAGAAAATTCTGGAGATCAAGGTATCGATTATTTATTTGAAGGAGACAGAGATGAATTGATGACCACGCTCGCTGAAAAATTAACTCGGATGCAAATATATCAGATGCTTCTCGAATCAAATGCGTCAGAGCAATCTTCGAGAATGATAGCCATGAAAAACGCAAGTGATGCAGGAGGTGAGATGATAGACGACTTAACACTTATCTTTAACAAAGCAAGACAAGCAAACATTACCAGAGAGATATCAGAAATAAGTGTAGGTATGGCAAGTGTAAGTTAGTAAAGATTTATTAAAAACATTGAAACAAATTATAAATAAATATTAAAAATAATTATATGAAAACAACAGGTACAATCAAGACAATCATCGGCCCAGTTATAGACGTAGATTTCGGTAGTGAAAGTGAAGGAAATTTGCCAGATATATATACTGCTCTCGAAGTAACACGAGATGATGGATCCGGAAAATCAAAGAAAATAATTCTTGAAGTAGAACAGCACTTAGGAGGAGGCGTAGTTCGCGCTATTGCCATGGACACAACTGACGGACTTTCAAGAGGAATGCCCGTTGTGAATACTGGAAGTCCTATTTCTGTACCTGTTGGTAGTGCGACCCTAGGCAGAGTGTTCAATGTTTTAGGTGAAGTTATAGATGATGGTAAACCTATGGTAGTAGATAAAAAATTACCAATCCACAGACAAGCACCAGAATACGTAGAGCAAGCAACAAAAGTTGAAATTTTAGAAACAGGTATTAAAGTTATCGACCTTATCTGTCCTGTACTTAAAGGAGGAAAGGTGGGACTTTTCGGTGGAGCTGGAGTAGGTAAGACAGTTGTGATCCAAGAGTTGATACATAACATTGCATCTAATCACGGAGGATATTCTGTATTTGCTGGTGTAGGTGAGCGTACACGTGAAGGTAATGATCTATACCATGAAATGAAAGAGTCTGGAGTGCTTCCAAAAGTTGCCATGGTTTTCGGTCAAATGAATGAACCACCAGGTGCTCGTCTTCGTGTCGCACTTTCAGGACTCACTATGGCAGAACATTTCCGTGATGCTGAAGGTAAGGACGTGCTTCTTTTCATAGACAACATCTTTAGATTTACTCAAGCAGGATCGGAGGTGTCTGCGCTTCTTGGACGTATTCCTTCTGCTGTGGGATATCAGCCTACACTCGCATCAGAGATGGGAATCATGCAAGAACGTATAACTTCTACAAATAAAGGCTCTGTGACATCTGTGCAGGCTGTGTATGTGCCAGCAGACGACTTTACAGACCCAGCTCCAGCAACTACATTTTCTCACTTAGATTCTACCGTAGCTCTTAACCGCTCACTCTCAGAAATAGGTATTTACCCAGCTGTTGATCCACTTGATTCTTCTTCTACAATTCTAGATCCAAACATTGTAGGACTTGAGCACTACAACGTAGCTCGTGAAGTGCAGCGTGTCTTGCAGCGTTACAAAGATCTTCAGGACATAATTGCAATCTTAGGTATGGAAGAATTATCTGAAGCAGATAAAGAACTTGTACAAAGAGCGAGAAAAGTTCAAAAGTTTTTGTCTCAACCATTTTTCGTTGCAGAACAATTTACAGGAACAAAAGGAGAGTATGTACCATTGTCAGAAACTATTCGTTCATTCAAAGAAATTCTGGAAGGCAAGCATGATGGCAAAGCAGAGAATGATTTTTATATGAAGGGAGCTCTTTAAAAAATGAATATTTCTTTTCAAATGCCTTGCGCAGGAGATTAGAAAATAAATAAAGTACTCTTTATATTATTTTCTTGATCGACGAGCAGTTCGCTGGCAAAGCTTTGCCAGATAGATTGCATTTTAAAAGAAGATATTCAGTTTTTAATAAAAAACATGTCAATAAAACAATTAAAATTAAAAATAGTAACACCTGAAAGACTTGTATTAGAAGAGCTTGTAGATCAAGTTAGTATACCTACTACATTAGGTGAGATTACTGTTCTTCCTAATCATATACCTCTTATTACAGGACTTACTGCTGGAGATGTGGCAGCACTCACAAAGGGTGAGTACGCACCTATGGCAGTTGCTGGTGGATTTATAGAAATAAAACAAGGCGAAAACAATATTACAGAAGTTGCCATACTTGCCGACTTTGCTGAGCATGTATCAGAGCTTACTGATGAGAAAATACTAGAAGCAAAAACACGAGCTGAAGAATTGAAAAAGAAGCTCGAAAATAAAGATACGGTTGACTTCGAGCATTTTGAAGCTGAACTTGAGCGCTCACTTACTCGCGTGAAGATAGGAGACAAATGGCGTACTCGAAAGTATAGGAAATAAATTATTTTATGTCTAAATTTTATATTGTTGCAACACCGATAGGGAATATGGCAGATATAACCTATCGTGCTGTTGATACGCTCAAAAACGTGGATTTGATTCTGTGTGAAGATACCAGAGAAACAAAAAAAGTTCTACAGAAATATAATATCAATACATCCACACTAAGCTATCATGCACAAAGTAAACTCTCAAAGACAAATAAAATTTTCGAACTCATACAGGAAGGGAAAGATTTAGCTTTAGTGTCTGATGCTGGTACACCAGGCATCTCTGATCCAGGTGCTATGCTCGTATCTCTCATTAAAGAAAAATTTAATAGTGATGAAGTGCAAGTCGTACCGATACCAGGTGCCACGGCTCTCATAGCTGCCTTGTCTGCTTCGGGACTACCTACTCATGAGTTTACTTTTCTAGGATTTCTCCCGCACAAAAAAGGGAGAGAAACTTTATTTAAAGAAATAAATGAATCAAAGAGAACTGTGGCATTTTATGAATCCCCACACAGAATTTTAAAAACACTAGAATCTTTAGATAAATTTTGCCCTAATAAAAAAGTATGTATTGCTCGTGAAATAACTAAGATATATGAAGAATTTAAAACAGGTACAGCTAAAGAACTTTTAAATTATTTAACAGAAAATCCAATTAAACAAAAAGGAGAATTTACTGTTTTAGTTGCACCGATAAAATTTTTAAGTATACTAGATAAATGAATATATTTTTTTACAAGAGCCTTTCTAAAAGAAAGGAATACATAGATAGAGAAGTATATGAAAATTTTTTTGTAAATCAGCTCATCTTACGGGATTACTTGGCTATTGAGCGAACTATTTTAACAAATGAATCTACTTTTCTCTCATACGTGCGTACGGGCTTGACTATAATAGTAGTCGGAGTAACTTTATTTACATTATCTGAAAATTTTCTAGTTCTCCGATATACAGGAGTAATGCTTGTAATATTTGGACTTCTGACACTTATTTATGGAACTACTAGGACAATACAAATGGATAATCAAATGAAAAAATTCCTAAAGAAAAGGGAGGAATTAGCTCCAGAATAGACATTATTATTTACAATAAGTCTTCTGGGTCCACAAAAATTTCAAAATTAGGAGGTAGAGATGACAGTTTTTCAAGTATAAGCTCATCAATACTAGAACCAATAGATAATTCAGGTAAAGACCACTCTTTTCTTTCAATTTTAAGTAGAATATTTGTAACATGTTTATTTTTCACTTGTGATACAAAACCGTCAAAAATTAAAGGTTTATAGTTTTTGAAAAGCTCAAGCATGTGTTCTTTTGTTTTAAAAGTTTCTTCTGGACTTCCCAGGAATCTTATTTTAATAAAACGTTTAAATGGGGGATATGAGAGCTTTTTTCTGTCTTCTAATTCATCTCGTACTAAAGATAATAAATTACCATTTACTATTGCTTGTACAGTAGAGTCACTCTCATTTTTAGTATTTATTATAAATTTATCCTCAGTTTTCTCCATAATTGAGGTGACGAGTTGAATAATCTTTTCACTCATTCTAAAGTTTGGAATACTCCAAAAACTATCGAATGATGCGATTATGGACAAGGAAACCCTATTCTCTAAGTACAGTAGTACCATCTGGCTTCCAATTAATATGGATCCAGGATTATCATCAAATTCTTTTAAAATTTTCTCTACATCTTTTTTACTTTTAGCTGAATCTTTGTCTAATTTTAATATTTTTATTTTTGGAAAAAGTTTGCTTATGTATGCATAGACGGTGTCTGTACCTACGCCTAAAGGTATTAAATTCCAGCTATCACAGTTTGTACATTTTATTTCTGTATTTTTTTCCTCTCCACATTTATTGCAAATAAAAGACCTTGAATTTTCTTTAGAATTTGATTCTAAATCATATAAAACCAGAGGCGAGGAGCACTTTTCACAACTTACAATTTCACCACAATCTCTACACAGTGTCTGAGTAGCCAGTCCTTTCCTAAGTGAAAATATAAAGACATTTTTTTTCTTTGCAAGCGTGTCCTGTATATCCAAGATGCTTTGGCTAGAGAGAATCTCGAAAGAATGTTTTGTAGCTAACTCTGCATTTGTAGGAGTCTCCTTTTTTTTATTTGGATTCTCTACCTGTATTTTCCCAGTAAAATTAGTTCGGAAAGATAGAGGGTGCATTGGTGTGAGGAAATCTATCTCTTGTCGAGCAATGGTTTCAAAAGAAAGCATAGTGTCACCTAATATAAACTTAGCATTTATTTTTGAAGCAAAAAGTTCTACAAAAATACGTAAATCAAAATGCGGTTTTGATATCATTCTGTAACTACTAGAACTCTCATGTTCTAGTATGATTACGCCTAAATCTAATCTTGAAATAGAAAGGAAAGGGGGAGTAGCTATGATGAGTACTGGGTGTGGTGTAGAAACTATTTTTTCAAATTTTTCGATAATTTTCTTATTACTTAATCTCCCATATAAGCTAAATGTAAATTCTTGTATACCTTTAGATAAATATTCCTCAAAAACTTTAATATCCATTTCTGTGGGTAATACTATAAAAACAGATTTCTTAAGTGCAAAATTTTCTCGTATAAGAGTTTTGTATATGGAAATACGATCTAGGATAGGCTCTTGCAATAATAATTTCTCAGGTCTTATGTTTACTAAATTTGGATCTAGGCTGACAGTCTGAGCTTCAGAGCTCCAAGTAAGCTCGGAGATGTGATCGTAATCTTCACGCAAAGAAGAAGGTATAAGAGAAACAAAAGCGTTGCTCTTACTTCCTGCAAAATATTTAGCAGTGAGTAGTATGGAATCAATGTATTCTTTTCTAAAAATAGAATCTTTTTTTACTTCAATAATTTTCTTTAAATTGAAGTCCATGTCTTTAATATTTAATTTTGTAGTAAAAACATTTTCGACAGACAAAACGAGTCCGAGGACTTCTTTGTTGCGAAGTGTTACTGAAACAATGTCTCCTTCAAGTACATTTTTAGTAGTAAAGTAGTCTAATTCATTCGTTATAATCCCTTTTTTCATAGGGATTACGCTCACAATTTTCATATTTTAATTCTAGCATATGTGTGCTATTATTTCTCGGATGAGTATTTTTTCAAGAAAACTAGGCATAGACTTAGGAACGGCAAATACGCTGGTTTTTGTGCCTGGAAAAGGGGTTGTTTTAAATGAGCCTTCAGTTGTAGCTGTTTCTGAACAAGATAATAAGATCCTTGCTATTGGTTTTGGAGCAAAAGATATGATAGGTAAAACACCCGAATCAATTATTACATATTGCCCTATGAAAGATGGAGTTATCGCTGATTATAGAGTGACAGAAGCTATGCTTAAGTATTTTATAACTAAAGCGATGGGACGCTTTTATTTCTTTAAACCTGATGTAATGGTATCAGTCCCGGCAGGTGTAACCTCCACAGAAAGACGGGCAGTAGTGGAAGCAGCTATACGTGCAGGAGCAAAAAATGCTTACGTCGTGAAGGAGCCCATATTGGCTGCCATAGGCGCAGGCATCCCTATATACGAATCAATCGGTAGTATGGTTGTAGATATAGGAGGCGGGACGACTGATGTGGCAGTGATATCTCTAGGTGGAATCGTAGCTTCAACTTCTGTTAAATGCGCAGGAAATAAAATAGATCAAGCTATTGCAGATTATATTAAAAAAACTTTCAACTTAGCTATTGGAGACCGAACAGCTGAAGAGATAAAAATAAAAATAGGTGGAGCTGTGCTCATGGAAGAAGAGCTCCGTGTCACAATAAAAGGACGCGACTATATACAAGGTTTGCCACGATCTGCCCAAGTAAGTACAAATGAAATAGTACGTGCTATAGATGGCGAATTAAAACAAATAATCAAAGCTATTAAAGATGTCTTGCAAGAAACTCCACCGGAGCTCGCATCAGACATCATAGACCATGGTATTATCATGACCGGTGGATCATCACAACTACGTGGACTTACCGATCTCGTATATTTAAAAACAGGAGTTAAGGCTACTCTCGCAGAAGACGCACTTTTTTGTGTTGCTAAAGGTACGGGTATCGCACTCGAACACTTGGATGTATACAAAAAAACAGTTTTGAGTAAAAAGTAATTATGTTTAAAAACATACATAAAGATAATTTACATCATGCGTATCTGATAGAAGGGGACAGTGAGGAAGTATTGCCTATTCTTTTAGAATTTATAAATAAATTAGGGATACAAATATCTAATAATGCTGACTTTACAAACATACAGCTTGATTCTTTTAAAATTGAAGATGCTCGGAACTTAAAATCATATGTGGTAAATAGAGGCTTTTCTACCGACAAAAAAATATTTGTAATTTCCGCAAATAATTTTTTACTTGATGCTCAAAATAGCTTATTAAAAATATTTGAGGAGCCTATAGCTAATACTCATTTCTTTGTTATTACCCCAGACACACACACTTTGATTCAAACTCTAGTATCTAGATTTTACCTTATATCGACCAAGCAAGATTTAACTGAAAGTAAAATTAAAGACGCAGAGAAATTTATAAAAATGCCAATTAAATTAAGATTGGATTTCATAAAAGAGCTTACATCAAAAATAGATGAAGCTGAAGAACAAAACATAGAAACAAATGTACTAGACTCAACTCGATCAAAATCTCTAAAATTCCTAAATGCATTAGAGCAATCTCTGCATGAAAAAGTTTTAACAAGAAATATACATAAAAATTATGTGACCTTTTTTTCACATATTTTTAAAGTTAGAAAATTTTTAAGAGAGCCGGGTAGCTCTGCAAAAACCCTCATGGAATCCGTCGCTTTAGTCATACCAGAGAAATTTTAATAATTTCTAAAATGTGATATGATAAGACCATGCAATACAATTTTTCAAGTTTTAAAAATGAATTACAGAAAGTACAAGAGTTCTTAAGCAAAGAATACAGAGAGCTCAACATCGGCCGTGCATCACCAATGGTTTTAGACAGCATTTCTGTATCCTCATACGGCTCTTATGTTCCTATTAAAAATATTGCAAATATTTCCATAGAAGATCCTAAAACATTACGCATAGCTCCATGGGATAAAAATCAAGTAAAAGATATAGAGAAAGCTATTCTAGCTTCTAACATAGGCCTGTCTGTCGCAACTGACGACTTAGGTATACGAGTAATTTTCCCCCAACTCACCACAGAAACAAGGACAAAGCTTGCGAGGGTATTAAAAGAGAAATTAGAAGAACAGAAAATAACAGTCAGAAGACTTCGCGAAGATTTATGGAAAGATGTAGAGACCAAAGAGAAAGAAAAAGAAATGACTGAAGATGAGAAGTTTAGAGCCAAAGATGATTTACAGAAAATCATTAATGATGTGAATGCAAATCTTGAAGCTATATTTGAGAAAAAAGAAAAAGAAATATTAGGATAACTTACAACTATGAATATAATAATTTTTTTAATAATCCTACTTGTACTCGTTTTAGTCCATGAATTTGGACATTTTTTCTCTGCAAAGAAATTTGGTATCCGAGTAGATGAATTTGGCTTTGGTTTCCCACCCAAATTATTCGGCATAAAAAGGGGTGAGACGGAATACACATTAAACCTCTTACCACTCGGTGGCTTCGTCAAAATTTTTGGCGAAAACCCTGATGAAGAAAACATAAATGGTCCTGATGCTGGTAGAAGCTTTATTCATAGACCTAAATACCAGCAAGCCATAGTTCTTTTCGCAGGGATATTTATGAACTTTGTACTTGCATGGCTTTTATTTTCTTTTGGTTTTCTTTCTGGCTTACCAACATCAGTAAACAGTGACATAGGAGCTTACAATGTAAGCGACGTGCATACTGTTATTGTGTCTGTTTTACCAGACTCTCCCGCATTCAAAGCTGGAATAAAAACAGGCGATAAAGTAGTGGCTGTATCATATATAGATTCAAAAAATAAAATAGAAGAATTAAGAGAAATTACTCCTGACACTTTGAAATCTTTTGTACTCAAACATCCAAACGATGAAATAAATATTTCCTATATACGAGGTAAAGACAAAGTTTTCGAGAATACAAAACTAACCCCTGAAATTAAAAACGGTAACCCAGCAATAGGAGTTTCTATGGATCAGATAGGTATAGCTAAATTGCCTGTTTTAAAGGCAATTGTTGAAGGAATGAGCCTCACCATAAATGTGACTAAAGGAACGGTTGTAGGGCTCTATACACTCGTTAGGGACGGCATACAGGGCAAAGGTAGCCTTGATTCAGTTACAGGTCCAGTAGGTATGGTGGGTATAGTAGGGGATGCATATGAATTTGGCTTTGTGTACCTCATTTCTTTTGCTGCTCTTATATCTGTGAACCTTGCAATAATAAACTTCCTTCCATTTCCAGCCTTAGACGGTGGACGACTTTTCTTTTTACTTATCGAGACCATTAAAGGCTCTCCACTTAATCCAAAAATCACAAATACAGCAAACGCCATAGGATTTGGATTGCTCCTTCTTCTTATGCTTTTCGTCACATATCACGACATAGTTAAGTTGTTTTAATACAACCTAAAATAATAGAAATTTATTAATTTGTAGATTTCTGGTATACTTTGGTATATGTACTTAGATTTAATTAAAGTATTCATACCAACAATTTTAGCTTTCTTTTTTGGGCTATTGCTTACACCTTTTGCTACTTATTTTTTCTATAAATACAAAATGTGGAAAAGATATTCTAGAGATGCTTCAGTCGCAAACGAAGACTTTAGTAAAATCCATAGTGGAAAAGGGGAGCTCAACACACCTCGCGTAGGAGGGATGATTATTTGGATATCAGTTCTTGCAACAACTTTTATTTTCTATTTCTTTTATTTGATTTTTCCAACGGATAGTACAGAAAAGATGAATTTCTTAAGTAGAAATCAGACATTTATACCACTTTTTACTCTTATCGTTTGTTCTCTTATTGGTCTTTGGGATGACCTTATTCAGATTTATGGTACAGGTAAATTTGCACACGACGACATTTCATGGAGGAAATGGAAAATTTTCCTCATAACATTTATTTCTTTACTCATAGGTATGTGGTTTTTCTACAAGCTAGATATGAATTCGATTCACATACCTTTTGTAGGAGATCTATATTTAGGTATTTTAATAATTCCATTTTTCATTTTAGTTTCTATCGCTACATTTTCAGGAGGAGTTATCGATGGCTTGGACGGATTGTCAGGTGGCATATTTGCGTCCATATTTGCAGGGTATTCAGTTATAGCATATACAAACAATCAAATAGACCTTGCGACTTTTTCTGCTGTTTTGGCAGGTGCAATCCTCGCATTTCTATGGTTTAATATTCCACCTGCCAGATTTTACATGGGAGAAACAGGCATCATGGGCATTACAGTGACACTTGCAACGCTAGCATTTCTAACTGATTCAGTATTAATACTTCCTGTCATAGCACTACCACTTGTTATCACTTCTCTTTCAGTAATACTACAACTAATTTCAAAGAAATTAAGAAATGGTAAGAGAATTTTTAAACTCGCACCACTTCATCATCATTTCGAAGCAATAGGCTGGCCATCCTACAGGGTCACCATGCGTTTCTGGATCTTGTCTGTCATATTTGTCATTATCGGGATCATTTTAGTAATTGTAAGTAGATAAATTAATGAAGGATAATAAAAAAGTCGATAGATTTTTCTTAGTCATAATAGGATTACTAATTATAGTGGGACTCGCCATGTTCGTCTCTGCATCTTTAGGCATTCTTGCTAAAAGTGAAAAGACTTTTTACTCAGTACTCTTTAGTCAGCTCATACTTGGACTTGGATTTGGAACTATCGGCATGTACATTGCGCTTAAAATAAATTATAAATTTTGGCGTAAATATTCTTTTTATATTTTTCTAGGTTCAATACTCCTCACAGCTGCAGTCTTCATACCGCACCTCGGGTGGAGTCATGGAGGTGCACAGAGATGGCTTAAAATAGGGTTCTTTTCCTTTCAGCCAGTAGAACTTTTAAAGTTTGGATTTGTTATTTATTTTGCTGCATGGCTTTCGTGGGCAAAAAATAGGGTGGGGGATTTTAAGTTTGGTATTTTACCTCTAGGAATAATGCTATCTGTAATAGCACTTATTTTATTTGGACAGCCTGACACAAAAAGCTTTATTTTAATTGCGGGGACAGGGATGTGTATGCTTTTCATATCAGGAGTTCCGTGGAAATACATCATAGGGGTAGGAGTGAGTGTGATGTTAGTGCTTGCATGCTTAGTATACTTTACTCCATATCTTCAAAATAGAGTCAAAACATTTATTGATCCGTCAAATGATCCTCGTGGTTCTTCGTACCAAGTCCAGCAATCCATGATAGCCATAGGCGGCGGAGGATTCTTTGGACGTGGTTTCGGACAAAGCATACAGAAATTTAGCTATTTACCAGAACCTCAAGGCGACTCTATTTTTGCTGTGTTGGGAGAAGAATTAGGTTTTATTGGTGCTGTAGGTACGATAATTTTGTATCTATTTTTTGTACTCAGAGGATTTCGTATTGCGAATAATTCTCCTGATTTATTCAGTAGACTTTTAGTTATTGGAATTGTTATACTTATAACACTCCAGTCATTCTTACATATTGCATCTGTGATCGGAGTATTTCCTTTGACTGGTGTACCGCTTCCTTTTATGAGTCATGGAGGAACTTCGTTTATGATAGCCCTGATAGCGATAGGTATAGTATTAAACATATCAAAATTTCAAAAAAATTCATGAAAATAGTATTTACAGGTGGGGGTACTGGTGGGCATTTTTATCCTCTTATTGCTGTTGCTCAAAAAGTAAATAAAATATTAGATGATGAGAAGATAGTAGGAACAAAACTCTACTACATTTCTGATAGTCCATATGACAAAGAAATGCTTTTTGAAAATAGAATTGCCTATATAGAAATAAGTACAGGAAAGCTCCGCTTATATTCCTCATTCAAAAGTCTGTATCTGAATTTTTTTGATTTATGGAAAACTTCTATCGGTGTCATAAAAGCTATACGTACACTCTTTTCTATATACCCCGACGTTGTATTTAGTAAGGGTGGCTATGCCTCATTTCCCACAATCTGTGCAGCAAGGATACTATTTATACCTGTAATTATTCATGAGTCAGATTCTGCACCAGGTAGAGTAAATAAATGGGCAGGACGTTTTGCAAAAAAGATAGCAATTTCTTTTAAAAATGTCGGAAGCTTTTTCCCAGCAAAAAAAGTAGCTTATACAGGGCAACCAATACGCACAGAGATAGAGCACCCCGCATTAAAAAGTGAGGCTTTTGAATACTTTAAATTAGAGTCTAATTTACCCGTAGTATTAATTTTAGGTGGATCTCAAGGAGCTGAGCTCATAAATCATACTGTCCTTGATGCATTGCCTCGGTTAATAAAAAACTATCAGGTCATTCACCAAACTGGTGTTAGGAATTTTGAAATGGTGTCAGGTAGATCTAGTATTATCCTAGACAATGAGGAAAATAAGTCTAGGTACATCTCTATGCCTTTTTTAAACTCTCTCACTATGAAAATGGCGGCAGGTGCAGCAACCATAATAATATCAAGAGCAGGGTCAACTATTTTTGAAATAGCATCTTGGGGTATACCAGCCATTCTCATTCCTTTTACTTCGTCAAACGGTGACCATTCCAAGAAAAATGCTTTTGATTATGCTCGTGCTGGAGCGTGTAGTGTTATAGAAGAATCCAACATGACTGGAAGTATTTTAAGTTCTGAGGTAGAGAGAATAATAGAAGACAAAGAAAGCTGGAAAGAAATGTCAGAAAGTGCAAAAGCATTCAATAAACCAGGTGCTGCCATGAAAATAGCCCGTGCCATCATTGACCTAGCTCTCAGTCACGAAAAATAGAAAAATAATCCATTTAATGCTAAAATAGCATTATGGAAGATAGTAAAAATCCAAAGGTTATTACTAGGTTTGCGCCTAGTCCCACAGGTCTACTACATTTGGGTACATACCGTACTACTATATTTTCTTATTTATATGCTAAAAAACACGGTGGTGAATTTATTCTTAGAATAGAAGACACCGACCCTGCTCGAGACAAAAAGGAGTATGAAGATAATATATTAGAAAGTCTTGAATGGTTAGGCCTTAAATACGACAAATTTTATCGTCAATCTGAAAACATAGATCGACATAAATTTTATATACAAAAACTAATAGATGAAGGTTCTGCATATATTTCCAAAGAAGAGGCCAAAGATGGCAGTGGTGTCATGCGCGAATTGGTACGATTTAAAAACCCAAATACCGACGTGACCTTTCACGATGAAATTAAAGGAGATGTTACCACTAATACTAAAGATTTAGGTGATTTTATAATTGCACGAAGTCCTAATGAACCACTACATCACCTCACGGTCGTCGTCGATGATTTTGAAGAAAATGTGACTCACATAATACGAGGCGAAGACCTAACTTCAAATACCCCAAGGCAGATACTCATACAAAGAGCCATAGGGGCACCGACTCCTGTGTATGCGCATCTACCTCTAGTTTTAGGTCCTGATAAGCTAAAACTTTCAAAGCGTCGTGGTGCATTGCCAATAATGGAATACAAAAAGCTTGGCTTCTTGCCTCAGGGGATCTTAAATGGTGTCGCTTTTGTGGGCTGGAACCCAGGCACAGATAAAGAAATTTTTACCCATGATGAGCTTGTGTCTGCATTTGAACTAGAGAGAGTTCAGAGAAGTCCTGCAGTTTTAAATAGTGAAAAGCTTGAATGGTTCAACAAAGAACACATGAAATTACTTTCACAAGAAGAAATTGAAAGAAATATTTTAGAAAATTTACCAGAAAATATGAGGGATGTGAAAATTGTCCCAGTAATATTTGAAAGGATTTCAAAATGGAGTGATATAAAAGAAATGGTGCAGAAAGGGGAGTTAGACTTATTTGTTAAAGCTCCAGAGATAACAAAAGAAAAATTATTATATAAAAATTCTACCTTAGAAAAAACAAGAGCCAACATAAAGCTAGCGATAAAAGCATTAGAAGACATAGATGAGAAAGATTTTGTTTTAGATAATATTAAAAATTCTTTAATGTCTGTTGCAAATACTTTAGAAAGTAGGGGAGAGCTCCTCCACCCTGTCCGGTATGCCCTATCAGGACTCAATCGATCCCCTGATCCATTTATCATAGCTTCTATAATAGGAAAAAATGAGACATTATCTAGATTACAAAAAACAGTTTAAATTACACAGGAAACTCCTATGTAATTACATAGGAGTTTCCTGTGTAATAGGAATTTTAGTTTTTATTCCGTATGTTTTTTCCTACGCAGAAACAGCAGAAGAAATAAGAGATCGTATTGATCAGAAAAATGTTGACATAGCTAAGCTCGAAGAACAAATAAGAATTTATCAAGGAGAATTAGATACTCTTGGTAAACAAAAAGATTCATTAAGTGGATCTATAAAGGAGCTTGATCTCACGAAAAAGAAATTAATCACAGACATATCTGTAACTCAAAAGAAGATAGATAGAACAAATCTCAAAATAGAAGGTTTGAGCTCAGATATTGGTAGTAAAGAAGGTGCAATATTAAACCACAGAGACTCTATAGCCCTAGAAATAAGAGAAACAAATGAACTAGAGAATCAGAGCCTGATCACAAGCATACTTTCTAAAGATGATTTTAGTACTATATGGAATGACGTAGACGCTAGAGCGGTAGTTCGAGAGAAAATTATAGAAAATATCTCAAAATTAAAAGAAATAAAAGTAGTCCTTGAAGACACCAGAAGCCTTACTGTAAACGCTAAAAATGAGCTTATAAAATTAAAAACAGAATTAGCAGATCAGCAAAAAATAATAGTACAGAATGCAAATGAAAAAACAAAACTTTTAAAACAAACACAAAATAGTGAGTCTGCATATCAAACATTAGTAAAAGCACAGACAGCAAAAAAGATAGCTTTTGAACAGGAGCTACGTAGCTATGAGTCGCAATTAAAATTCATCTTGGACCCTTCAAAGCTTCCGTCTGCAGGCGTATTAAGCTGGCCACTCGATAGGACATACGTAACACAAGAATTTGGCGCTAAGACCGGCCCACACCGTACTTATGCAAGCGGACACAGCGGTACTGATTTTAGAGCTCGTACGCCATTACCAGTTTATTCTATGGCTGATGGAGTAGTTTTAGGCACTGGAGATACAGATCTTTTATGTCCAGGAGTATCATTTGGTAAATGGGTTTTTATAAAATATGACAATGGCTTATCTAGTACATACGGACACTTGTCACTTATAAAAGCCTCTGAAGGGCAAAAAGTTCGACGAGGTGAGGTTGTAGGATATACTGGCGGTACAGGCAGAAGTACTGGGCCTCATCTTCATGTATCTTTGTACGTATCTAGTGCTGTAGAAGTATCTACACTACCTAGTAAATCTTGCCCTGGAAAGACCTTAAAACAGCCTATAGCAGCTACAAATGCGTATCTTGACCCAATGTATTATTTACCAAAATATGTACCACAGCCATAAAGATAAAAAATTATTAGTTAAATTTTGTATCAGAGTATGAATAATCAATCATTACAAAAACAAAAAGGAGTTATCGAATTAATAATAGTAATTATTATCGCATTACTTATAATGAAATACTCGGGGATAACCCTAACTGAAGCCTACAATTGGTTCAGAAATTATTTTGGAAGTGTCCTTAAGTAATTTAAACGACCTAGGGTAGCTTACAAAAGACTCAGCAAGCCCCAAGGTGTATTATACACATAATAGTGGTATCCAAGATATATTGTGCGACGTCCTCCTGTATTACTAACGACACGAACTCGAAAGCTCGTAACCAGCAGCTTCGGCTTCTCCCCTATTGTCATAGTAAATTCTATTTTCTTGTTTAATAGTCTTACCTGCAGAGCATCCAAGTGGATAATATTTCTTTCCTCTTTTAGAAGCAAAATAAATATCCTTAGGGGCAGGAGCTTTTGGCTCGACAATTTTAGGAGTACTAGAACTACGAATAGTGGTATTTTTAGCCTCTACGAGGCTTTTTGAGGCCCCTAGTACATCTGCAGGCTGAGTATTGGCTACACTGTATTCCTCTATTGTCTCTGTTATTTTGACCCCCGAAGTCTGATCTGACTTAGATATTCTACCTAATTCAAATGAGCTTATCGCCATAAAAATGATGATAAAAATAAGCAATATATTCTTACCTCGATCACTTTCTAGGAATGACTTGATTTTTTCCATATAATTGTGTAAACTCTACATACACGTAAATTTTAGCATTAAATAACAAAACAGCAATATGGCACATAGAAAAGCCGGCGGAACCGCCAAAAATTTAAGAGACTCAAACCCAAAATACCTCGGTGTGAAGCTTACTGATGGACAGGATGCACAGCCTGGCTCTATAATCATACGTCAGCGTGGTACAGACGTACTAGCTGGTACTAATGTTTCTATGGGTAAGGACCATACTCTGTTTTCTCTAATCGCAGGAAAGGTAAAATTCGTGTCTAGAAGGAAGACTTCTTTCAATGGAAAGACTGTGACTAAAAAGGTAGTGAATGTTATAGCAATAGCTGCCTAAACCCTCTCCACGACGAGTATAAATGAAGACTTCATTTTGTCTACTTGTATTCCTATTTCGTGTTCACCTATTTGTTTTATAGCTTTATCTAATAAGATAAATTCTGGAGATATGTCTGCGTGATGCTCTTTTTTCATAGCATCTACTATTTCTTTGCTGTGTATACCAGAAAATAAATGCCCTTTTTCATCGGCTTTTGCTTTTATATGTAGAGTTTTACTTTTTATTTCTTCCAGATTTTTCAGGAGCAAATCTTCTTGAATTTTCCTTTCTATTTCTATGTTTTTCTTTCTCTTTTCTAGCTCTACGAGGGCTTTTGGAGTAGCAGTTTCTGCAAGTCTTTTTGGTAGAAGAAAATTCATAGCGTATCCATCTCCTACGTCTTTTACATCATACTTCTTCCCTACTCTCGGCACATCTTTTAAGAAAATCACTTTCATATATTTACTTATTTTAGTTGTTCATATTTAATAACAATTCTACTGCTTTGTCGAGCTGGGGATCTGTCTTGTCCTCAGCATTTTTCTTTACATGCTCTACAGTATAATCAGGCGTTAGTCCTATCTCTGCTATGGTGTTGCCATTTGGTGTAAGCCATTTAGCTACTGTGATCTTAAGAAGAGTTTCGGGAGTTATGTTTAATACTTCTTGCACGGAGCCTTTACCATAGCTCTTTGTACCTACAAGCACTGCACGCTTGTGATCTTGCATAGCACCTGCAAGTATTTCTGATGCTGACGCTGAGCCACCATTTATGAGGATAACAAATTTTAATTTATCATTGAAAATGTTGTAACCTCTACTTCTATATATTTCAGGAGTTTTGTTGTTACCATAATCCTCCGTCGTCACAATCTTGCCCTCAGGCAAGAACCAGCTCGCCATACTCACAGCTGAGTCCAGATATCCTCCGGGATTACCACGAAGGTCGAGCAAAAGCTTGTCTGTCCCTGATTCTGTAAACTCCTTCATAGCATTACGAAACAAGCTAGCAGAATTACCAGTAAAGCTATACAGCTTAATCACAAAAATACCATCTTTTCTAATCTCAGTCTCTAACGTCGGGATGTTTATGGTATCACGAATAATCTCTATCTCTACTGATTTTTCATCCCCTTCATGAAGCACTGTAAGTACAACCTTAGTCCCTTTTTCTCCACGCAAGAGTTTAATAGCAGCTTCCATTGTCATGTCTGATGTTACGGTCTTGTCTATCTTTAATATCTTATCCCCTGGCTTCATGCCTGCTCTGTATGCAGGAGTACCCTTAAGTGGAGAAATTACAGTAAGTATTTTGTTTCTCATCCCTATTTCGATACCTATACCACTAAAATTCCCTTGTATTTCTTCTTCAAAAGATTTTTTTTCTTCAGGATTAAAAAATGTACTATATGGATCATCTAATGAGCTCATCAGACCGGAAATCGCACCATATATCTTTTCTTGGTCTGTTATTTTTTCAGCTCGGGGATATTTTTCATTTATTGTATTCCAAACTTTCCAAAATGGAGCAAAATCTGCTTGAGTCTCTACTGCTGCCTCTTTATTTTGTAAAACTACTTTATCTATATCTGGATGTCTAGCATATCCTACATACACTCCTCCAGCAAAGATACCGATAAAAAGAACAAACACAAAAGGAATAGTGATAAATTTTCTTTTCATAAAATTTAGTTTTGGTATTGGATTAGGAGGCATCGTCGTTTGTTTCTGTATTATTATTTAATTCTTTGCTGATACTGGCAGGGGTGAAGTCGGAGTTCTCTCGAAAACTATCAAGCTTTATATCTTTTTTCTGATCTTTTTTGTAAATAGCATAGCTAAAATATATAACAACAAGACCAGAAATGCTGAGTAAAATGTTTTTCAAAAAAATAGGAAAACCAAGATAAGGCAACAAAGCCACCCAGATACCTAAAAATAACAAAATTCTTCCTTTATTCATACACCCATTGTAACAATAAATCTCAATAATGCAAAATAAAAAGGGTAGCCAAGACATTCAAGTCTTGGCTACCCTTTTTATAGTAAGTCAGTGGCCTTCACCCTCTGACTTACTATTTATTTATCACACTCGCTGAAATGTTATCTACTGGTAGATCAATATCTGTATTAAATATTTTTATATTTATAAACATCATCATAAATACAATAGCCACGATGGCTGCTCCCCTAGCTACGCTGTGATGATGCACCATTTCAAATCTTATAAACAAAGAAAGGAGTAAAGCGAGAATTGTTACGATTAGTACTCCTCCTAAAATGTAGTTTGCATATGAACGCGGAGAAGATAAGACTTTCTCTACGAAGGATTTTGTATTTGAAAATAAACTTTTATCTTGTATCGCTTGTGTTTGTATCGGTGACGCTGATTCTTCTCCTAAGACTTGTGTAGAAATGGAAGCTACTGCCACAGCATTTCTGTTTGTAATGGGTGTGGTAGGTTCTAGTTTTGGAGTAGGTGTTACAGGTTTAGTTTCTGGTGTAGTCGGAGCTACTGGAGTTGTTATAGGTTTTGTCTCTTGAAATAACGTAGAATTTGCCTTCAAATTTAGTATTGTCGGAGTACCGAAAAATTGTGCCACAAATATGGTGTCTTTTCCTTTATATACACCACTCGCTATACCTATCCCAATCTCTTTATAATTGGCTTTTACGATGTTTGCGCGGTGAGTTGGGGAATTCATCCATGCTTGCGCTACATCACGGGATTCAAAGAAATTCACGGCTAGGTTCTCCCCTGCACTGCTGTATCTATAGCCCACTTGATCAAGCCAGTACCAAGGCGTCTTGCCGTCTGGTGTCACATGAGCGAAGTATCCTTTTGATGCCATGTCTTGTGCTTTCATTTGAGCTGCTTTGACGAGTAATGTATTTTCCACAAGAGGAGTTAAGTTATTTTCTTCTCTCTGCTCATTAGTCAGCGAGGTAAGCACTGCAGGTAAAACAGAAGCTAGAAAATTTGTCTTGTTAAAAACAAAAAGTATTTGAAATAAAAAAAGTATTTCTACTATAACAAGTATGAGAAGGAGTGCTACAGTAGATTCATAGCGCAAGAGATGCGGTTTGTAATCATTGTGATGATGTGGGATAAAATATTTCTTAAACCATTTTGAGAGCTTCTTCATGTGTTTATATTATACCTTATTTTTACAAAAAGTCAATCTTAGAAATTAATATGTAATATAACACTTACATTCTAACTTAGAAACACAGAAAACAAAACCCCCGGCACATATGTGGGGTTTTGTTTTGCTAACTTTTTAATTAAATATTAGATAACACTCGGAGTGAAATTAACTAGATTAGAAGGTATCGGAAGATCTAATGGAGGACAAACTATGTTATTTACCTCTGTTTGAGTAGTAAGGTAAAAGATTCCAGTAGGTTCACTAATACCCCAAGGAGCAAGGACATTATCCATTTGTTTTACTTGGAAAGCTCGTACAGCTTCCTCAGTCTTTGTACCATAAACTCCATCAACCATCAGTCCTGCACCCATATAATCATTCAAGAATACTTGAACTTTAACTACAGAGTCTACATTGTTTTTGTATCCTTTTCGTAGATACTTCTCAACATAAATTCCGCAAGAAGTTGAAGTAGCTGCACCCAGCACTGCTCCCCCGTCATCCTCACTTCGATCTCTCTTGTCATATGAATCAGGATTATTAGCATTACCATCAGAATGACAACCAGGATCTTCTTCATCTACAAGTCCATCAGCATCATTATCCTTGTTATCATTACATTTTGCACGAATACCACCTCCTCCACCATTACTACCACTACCGTTAGTGTTATTAGTCCCCTCAGGGTTTATTACAATACTCACTGTATCAGTTCCAGTAGCTCCGTCATCATCAGTCACTACAAGCTGGAATACATATGTACCAGCTACGAGTGAAGAGATGTTTGGAGAAACTACGTCATCAGGATTTATTGTAGAAGGTCCAGACACGAAAGACCATACGTATGACGTAATAGTTCCATCTGAATCAGTACTTCCTGTACCGTTTAGTGTTGCAGTTGTTGTTGGTAATGTAAGTGTTTGGTCTACGCCTGCGTTTGCAACAGGAGCTACGTTAGAAGTTGGGTTAGGTGTTGGTGTTGTACCAGCACACTTTAGAGTAACATTGTCTAGATACCCACCTTGAGTATTATCCGGACCGTTATCATAAAATTCTACTTTAGTAGTTGCTCCTGTAGCGACAAAAGTTCTAGTTACAGTCTGCCATACAGTATTAGTGTTTAAATCCCCATTGGCATTAATAGTTGCTCCTTGTACTACACCATTTATCTTAACTTGTATACTGTTATCAATATTTGCTTGTCTAGGAGAATATCCAAAAGATAAAGTGTATGTCTGACCAGAAACAGTAGGAACATCTTGCCAAATAGTTACTGGGTGGTCACCGTCTAGCTCTGCATGTTGCTCATTTAATAATGGATTACCTACAACATGGTTTTGAATTTCAAGACCCAATCGTCCATTTATCTCTGGAGAAACCCAAGCCACCATCCACTTAAGCATTGGATTTGAAGCAGGTATTACATCCCAAGTAGCGTTTGCAAGTACGGGAGCTTCGAAATTTCCATTTTGGATTAAATTAACACTTGCATCACATGCATTTGGCGTAGGTGTTGGTGTTGTTTTTAATACATTAAAAGCAACACAGTGGTATGTCTGTCCTGCTATAGTATCTATGAATTCTAAATTGTCGTAGTTGTACACATCAGTATTACAGTAAAGTTCCGCTGAAACTGATTCAGCAATAGTTACTCCTTGAAAAGGAATGTATCCATCTTTGAATTGCTCACGAACCCAAATTTTAGTCTGTGAAGGTACTTCTGTTAAAGTTGAATCGTTGAAACCTGTCCAGCCTGTTCCACCCGTGCCAGTAGTTTGATCTCCGATAACAGGGGTTATTGAACTTTCTGTCCAAGCAAAACTCCAAGCTTCTTTGTGACAGTTTGTGTGTGCGGCTAAAAAAGTAGTAGCGGTTGTGGAAGTTATATCACTACCATCTGCACCCCAGTTTGGAAGATCAGATTCTTCATTACAAACTATCTTTGTTGCACTCACTTTTGCTTTAAGAGGAGGAGCGACTACTTGCAATGCTTCTCCTAACACTGCACTAGCTAAGGCACTCGCTGTATCAACAGCTGGTGCTGCTTCTGCAGTCTCTACTTTTGGAAGAACTTCTTCTATTTTCTTTTCTTCTGTAGGATCTGGAACAAAAGTTTCAGAAACAGAAACTTCTTCAACTTTAGCTTGAGCAGGAACCACCGTTTCTACTGGAGATGTCTGTTCTTCTGCAAGTACTATTTGAGATAGAGTAGTTGTAGAATTTACCAAACTAAAGAAGGCAAACACGAAAGTAAAGCCTAGAACAAAATGCGCGAGATTATTAATTTTTTTCATATTATAAAACTTCAGACTTAACACTTTTAATAATAAAAACAAACCTTACTACGATAGTAGACGAAAAATCCTATAAAACATTACGTTAGATTGCTTATATCTAAGCTTGAAACTATATTAAATACTATGCTTTGTCAATCATTTTTTATACGAAAATCTTAGAATTTAACTACTTTTATAAAAAATTACCAAAAACAAGTTCTAACGGACACGAGATTATCTAACGGACACTCAAATGTCCTTTAGGAAAGTCTTTCTTTGTTTAACTTTTGTTAAGAGAGGCTGCTCTATTTCAGATTTTATAGTATAATATATTTTTATATATACACGCACCTAGTTGTATTTTATGCAAGATATGAATATTAAAAATGTGGATAAAGTACAGGAGGAACTCGCTCGAGGTGTTGATATTTCTATAATAAATTTATTTGACCAGCTTATTGAAAAAGCGTATTTTTTTAGAGCTTCAGATATACACATAGACCCTTTAGTTAAATCTGTGCGCATTAGATTTCGTGTTGATGGCGTTTTACAAGATGCATACTCTCTACCAAAAGAAATAAATAATGAAATAATTTCCCGTATAAAAATACTTTCAAAACTAAGAACGGATGAACATCAAACAACTCAAGATGGAAGATTTAGATATGTTTTTCCTACAGATAGTAAAGAGCCATGTAAATTTATAGACTTACGTGTATCTATCGTACCCACCTATCACGGAGAAAATGCTGTTCTTCGTTTACTCTCAGATAAAAATGAACAATCAACTCTCGAAGATTTAGGATTTAGTGAGAGTGATAAAAAGAAAATACAAGAAGCAATGAAAAAAACAAATGGGATGATACTATCTACTGGCCCCACAGGCTCAGGGAAAACTACCACCATGTACACCCTTATAAAGATGCTGAACTCTCCCGAAGTATCTATCATCACCATAGAAGACCCCATAGAGTATGCAGTAGATGAAATAGAGCAAATACAGGTTAATGCGAGATGTGGTTTAACATTTGCAAATGGTCTACGATCAATCTTAAGACAAGATCCAAATATAATAATGGTAGGTGAAATACGTGATGCGGAAACTGCAAGCATGGCTGTAAACACAGCCCTCACCGGACACCTCTTGCTGTCTACGCTCCATACAAATGATGCAGCTACTACACTTCCTAGACTTCTCGACATGGGCATAGAGGAATACCTAGTAGCTTCGACTGTGTCTATAGCCATAGGTCAGAGACTCGTCAGAAAAATTTGCTCAAACTGTAAAGAAAAAATCACCATAACTCATGCTATGAAAGAATCTCTTGCAGGGACCCCTTACTCTGCCCTACTCTTTAATAATGATTTTGTATACAAAGGTAAAGGATGCGAGACGTGTGGGAATAGCGGATATAAAGGTAGAATATGCATTAACGAAGTATTAGTAGCTGATACAGAAATACGTGAAGCCATACTTCGCAGAGCTTCAGCCAACGAAATAAAAAAGATAGCTATAAAAAATGGAATGACAACTATGTTTGAGGATGGTTTCCAAAAAGTAAAAAATGGTTTAACTACAGTCGAAGAAGTATTGCGTGTCATCCATGAATAATTAACATTTATATATGTACAAGAAAGATGCAGATAAAGGAAAATCACTGTGGGATAAAATGAAAGGAACACCATATGCAAGGCTTTCTATCAAAGACCAGACTTTTTTTGTGAAAAGACTTTCGTTTCTGATAAAAGCTGGCATACCGATGCGAGAGTCACTTGTAATGATTCGTGAACAAACTCGCAAAAAATCGTATGCGACAATCCTCGACATAGTGATCGCAAATATTTCAAATGGCCAGAATCTCTCTACTAGTCTAGAGAAATTTAAAAATACATTTGGAGAATTTACTATAAACATAATTGGTTTTGGAGAGCAAAGTGGAATACTATCTGAAAATCTAGAATATGTAGCTGATGAGCTGAAAAAAAGACATATTTTAAAAAAGAAAATAATAAGCGCATCTATATACCCCATCATAGTAACCATTGCAGCAATAGGTATCATAACTTTCCTTATGGTATTTCTTTTCCCGAAAATACTACCTGTATTCTCTAGTTTGAATTACGAGCTACCACTCTCTACTCGCATAGTCATAGGTATGAGTAATTTCATAAATCATTATGGATTTTATACTTTAATAGCTCTGATTTTAATGCTTGTGGCATTTATGGTCGCTATGAAGAAAAGTGAAATTTTTGCATTCCATGTTGATAAATTACTTTTTAAAATCCCTATCATTGGGAAAATAGTAATAGATTACAATATGGCGAACTTTACACGCACTATGGGATTACTCTTGCGTGGAGGTATCACCATGGGAGACGCATTTCCCATATCTGCAAAGACCACACCAAACCTAGTATACAAAAAAGAATACAAATTACTTGCAGCTGTAGTGAATAGAGGGTCTAAAATATCCACACATCTAATAAAAAGACGTGACATATTTCCTGACATAGTCTCTCAGATAGTTTCTGTGGGAGAGCAGAGTGGAAATTTATCGAACTCTCTCATTTACCTCTCTGAAATGTACGAAGCAGAAATAGACGACTTTACTAAAAATCTCTCTAGCATGGTAGAGCCTGTACTTATGATAGTGATGGGTATCCTTGTTGGTTTTATTGCAATTTCTATCATCACACCTATATACGGCATTACACAACATTTAAATGTAAAGTAATATGAAATACAGAAAGGGCCTTACGCTTATTGAAATACTTGTTGTTGTCAGCATATTAACTATCATCATCAGTTTTGGTTTAGTTATAAATTTTCAATCTTTTACTTCTAGTACATTTTTAAATGAGAATGCAAAAATAGTATCTCTCTTAGAAAAAGCACGCAGTCGTGCAATGGCAAATATGTTTGATACATCTCATGGTGTATGTTATCTCGCCCCTGATTACATTATTTTTAGAGACGGTACCTGTGATGGATTAGGTACAGATGAAAAAACTCCCGCAAATACAAGCCTTACTCTCACCTTCCCTTCTGTTGTTTTTGATAGGATTAGTGGTAAGCTCAAACCACAGCTTTCTCCGTCCACAAATCAGATAGATGTAATAGTAGATAATGGAAATGGGTCACCGAAACATATAAAGATCAATAATGAAGGAACAATTAATTGGTAAAAATTTAAAGCTCTTTGTAGACGTCGGACGTCTACAAAACAGAAAAGGTTTTGCTACATTAGAGATACTAATAGCTTTTACTATTCTTATACTATGTATGGGATCTGTAATTATCGTAGTGTTTGGAAATCAGTCGATGGCCATAGACCTAGAGACCAACAACGAAGCCATAAGTAAAGCAGAGAAAAATTTAGAAGCTATGAGAGCATTGTCTAGGCAAGATTTTAATTCTGTAAACTCATCCACGGGCACAGAGGTGAGCGGGCCTTTAACGTATAATAAAAATATAATAGTAGAAGACCTCACTCAGTGTAAAAAGAAAGTCATAAGTGACGTCACTTGGACTAATAGTATTCGTCCACAAAAAGTAGAGTTATCAACATTTCTCTCTGATATTACAGGAGCTTTTGCGCTCGGTGGAGATTGCGTGACGGAACCACCCACTACAAACTGGACCAATCCTCAATCATTTGCTTCAACAGACATTAATCCTGGAGGAAACCAAGGTACTGGTCTCGATGCAATGAAAGTAAATGGAAACAAATATGTGTTTTTAACTTCCACTCACACAGCCACAACAAGTAATGATTTTTGGTCTTTTAATTTAGAAGTAAATCCTCCTACTATTATAGGACAACTAAATACAGGTGTCGGATTAAATGCTGTCGATGTAGCAAAAGATGTTAATACGAATGAAATATATGCATATGTAGTTCAAAATAGTAATACGAACCAATTACAAATAATAAACATAACCAATCCCGCAACACCGACAGTTGTAACATCTAGAACTTTGCCTAATATAATATTTACATGCTCTCCAGCTGCAAGTCCTTGCCTGGCCGGGCAAAGTATATTTTTCTATGATGGAAAAGTGTACATAGGAACAAAATATATTGCTAACTTAGCAATACCCATTTCACAAAATAATGAATTTCATGTGTACTGTGTATCTGACACAAGCATACTAGGATGCAACCCTAGCAACCCTATATGGCTTGGAAGTTTTAATGTAAACCATAATATTAATTCTATAAATATCACAGGAGATAAAGCATACCTAGCAACCTCAGGTGATAATCAAGAATTAACTATACTTAATATCACAAACCCAGCCAATATTACCTCAGACACATTATTCGATGCAGACGGTGCTGAAGATGGAACAAGTGTTAATCTACTAGGAAATAAAATATATCTCGGACGTAAACAAACAGCATCGGGTAGACCTGAGCTTTATATTCTTAAAAAGAGTGATCTCTCAATAATATCAGGAAAGGATTTAAACCTAAATCCTAGTAATGCGCTAGTTGCAGGCATATCACTTGCATCGAACTTTATATTTTTAGGTACGAGCGACAGTGGTGCAGAATTCCAAGTCTGGAATTCAAATAACTTAAACACAATATGGAGTGATTTTAATTTCCCTCAAGCCATAGCTGGAATAGAATTCTTAGATGATAAAATATATTTGGCAGTCAAAAGCAATAATGCATTACATGTAATTTATGATCAACCCTAGAAATAAAAAAGGTTTTACTTTAATAGAAGTCATAATATACATTGCATTGTTTTCTCTTTTAATAGGCACAGCTTTTATAACTACTCATCAAATAATAGATGGTTCAGGAAAGCTCAGTGTGAAAAACACAACTCAAGAAGAAGGTATCTTTGTATTGAGAAAAATAAATTATGCCTTAACTGGCATCTCGACCATCACAACTCCAAGTACTGGTAACCTTAACTCTAACAATCTAAACATTACAAAATATGACGCCAACCAAATAAATATTAGACTAAATGGCACTAAAATAGAAATGAAAGAAAACGTGGGACCAAATACTTACCTACCATTAACTACAGACAATGTCACAGTAAAGGCTTCAAGCTTAAATTTTGCATACATTGCTCCTATTGATTCGTCACCTGCTGGAATCACAGCGAGTTTCCTAATAGTAAAAGATGGCAAAGACTACCCTTTTAGTATCACTAAATATATTCGTAAATGAGAAATATAAATTACACGAAAAATAGACATAACTCTGGCTTTGTAGCATTAATGTCTGCGATAATAATTTCTATTGTTCTCCTGCTCATAACCACAAACTTAGGATTCACGGGTTTCTACAGTAGGTCTAATATTTTAGATAATGAATTTAAAAAAAGGAGTTCAAGCCTAGCTGAAGCATGTATAGATACTGCAATATTAAAGCTTGCAAACAACTCAAGCTACACAGGATCAGAAAATCAAACTATTTCTGGCAGTAACACTTGCAACATAGGTAATATAGATCCATCATCAAATCCAATAATTATAAACACTACGTCTGTATTTCAGAATGCCACAACAAATCTTCGTGTGGAAGTAAACAAAAGTACTCTAGCTATAGAATATTATGAAGAAATATAAATTATATATACCCTTTACAGCTTATGTAAAAGTAGTATAGTACATACTAATTAGTATAACCAGTCGAAATTAAATGTTTTATGTCATTTGGCAAAATTATTATTAAGAATTTTATATGAAGAATTTAAAAAATATAAGTAAGAATAAAGGTTTTACATTGATCGAAATTTTAGTTGTTATAGGTATTATAGCTATACTAGCAACAATAGTTATTATCGCTATAAATCCAGCTAAGCAATTTGCTCAAGCTCGCAACACACAACGTGAGTCACACGTAAATACAATTTTAAACGCTGTAGGACAAAATCTTGTGGATAACAAAGGATTACCATTATCTACTACTACTTGTTCAGGTATAACTAACGTACCTACTGCTACTACTACAAATATTGGTACAGATTCTGGTCTTGTTAACCTAACTTGTTTAGTACCTGGATATATTCCATCAGCTTTACCTTTTGATCCATCTAGTGGTGATGTTGCTGACACAGACTATACAATTAAGTATGAAAATAGCCGCTACACAATATGTGCACCACTACACGCTGAAGCAGCAATCTCAGGAAGTACTAGTTTCTGTTTAACTCGCTAATATATAAAAACATAGCAACTAAAAAACTCCCATATAGGAGTTTTTTAGTTTTGTGTATACTAGTTACTGAAAATATTCTGGAGTATTGTTATACATCCAGTCCAAAAGCTCTCGCATTACAGAGGAAGCACTGCCACTATCGAGTGGACCAGATTCCATCATAATAACAAAAGTGTACTTAGGATTTTCATAAGGCAAGAATCCCATGATCCATGAGTTAACTCTATTTTTAGCCAGTCCGAGTTGTGCAGTACCTGTCTTTGCTGCAACTTGCACATAAGGTACATTTAAAGATACTGCAGTACCCTCTGTGACTGTCTGACGCATTCCTTTATTTACTACATCAAAATAATCTCGATTTAAATTAATTGTAGTAAATTTTTCTTTTCTTTCTTTATCATCTAAAATAAAGTGTGGGGTCATCAGTTTACCATAGTTAGCAAGCGCACCCGCAGCTCGCACCATCTCTATAGGAGTCACCTGAAAGCCGTACTGCCCTATTGAAGTGTGGTACGTATCACCAACACGCCATGGATCACCTTTAAAGTTCTTTAGCTTCCATTGTGGGTTTGGTATGACGCCACCCTTTTCATCTGGCAAATCTACTCCTGTTGGAGTACCTATACCAAAAAGCCTAGTATATTTTTCAATATTAGCTATACCTAAACCTTTTTGATCTTTATACCCTCCACCTATAGCATAAAAATATATATCCGAAGATACAGCGATGGCTTCTGCCATGTCCGTCCAGCCGTTTACTCTCCAGTCTTTAAAAACTGTTTCCTGATCGGGGAAATATGGATTTGGAATAGAGATGGACCCTGTAGATAAAATCTCTTTTGAAGGAGAAATTATTCCTTCATTTAGAGCACCCAAAGCAAAAAATGGTTTCATGATAGACCCTGGAGTATATAAGCCAGAAATATTCCTATCTAAAAAGAACTTTCTTTTGTCTGTGATGTATTCGTTGATTGTGGCTTTGTCTTTTCCAAGTGAAAGAATTTCGGAATCATATTCAGGAAAACTTGTAGAAGCAAGTATCTCTCCATTTCTGACATCCATTATGATGCCAGCCCCTCCAGAGAAAGAACTTTTTTCTGATAAATTTTTAATAGAAAGGAACAGTTGTTTCTGTACTCTCGAGTCTATGGTTGTAATTAAATCTTTTCCTTGTTTCGGAATATTTACAATGTTTTCTGAGTACACTTCGCCACGCGCAGTTTTCTCTATTATCTTTGAGCCATTTTCGCCTCTTATGTCATCATTGTACTGTTTTTCAAGACCATCTTTCCCTACAAATTCTTGTTGCCAATAATTCCCATCTTTATCTCGAGTTGGATAGCTCACGTACCCAAGCAAATGAGAAAATCCGGGTGTTAAATAAGAGCGTAGAAGTGATGGGGTTTCTGTATTCTCATCTTGGTTGAGTTTATTCCAAGCAATTTCAGCTTTATTTCTATCATATATTATTCCCCTATTAGCAAATATGATGTCTTTTTCTAATATATTGTTCTCGCTTCTTTTTAGATATGCTTCACCTTTATTTACTTGAAGATATATGAGCCTACTGCCGAAAGTTCCAATAACAATTAAAAACAAAATACTTAAAATTAAAATATTACTTTTAGATATTGTTTTTTCTATTCTTCCTTCAAATTGTTGTCTATCAAAGTTTTGTATATTTTTAGAATCAAGAAAAATCTCGTCAGGATCGACAAAGAAGTTTTTCTTTAATTTATTTTTTTTAAAAATTCTAGTGATCATACTAAAAGTTAACTTTCTTTTTGAAAAATTCTATCAAGAAAAAAGTAGGGAGAATAATTAAAAAAGAAAAGAAAGAAAGGCTAAAAATTAAATCAGATAATAAGATAAAGAATAAAGCTTCGACAAAACACTTAAAATAAACTATCCCCAGAAGTACAAGAATTATCGTCACCCAAAAAGGCATAAAGAAAAGAGATAAAAAGAGTATTAAAGAAGCTCCGATTCGTACTACCATTTTCTTATACTACACTCTTATCAACGAATTACCAAATCAGAAAAACCTATTCCAAATAGAACGCAGTACAAGGTATAAGAGGAATACTAAGATGAGATAAAATACTATTTTGTGGTCAAATATAAAGTAAAATAATGTTAATAAAAAGAGCTCTACGTACTTCCAAGGTTTTAGGAAAATATTATCATTTTTTACAGTTTCCTTTATGTTTTCTAAGTCTTCTTTTACTGCATCTCTTTTATCACTGATATTTACATCCACACTAGTACGCATACCTTCTGTAAAATCTATAGCCTTCAAAAGAGGATTTGAGATAAAGCTCGGTGTATGCTCTTCGACAGTATTCCCTATGTCTTTTACTAATACGCTAGGACTAGTGACGTCTTCCTCTTTAATAGTAGCATCTCCTTTCGTCAGAGGTATTACAGGCTTTTTTACAATACGAACACTCTCTTTTGTTTCTGTTACTGAAAGATTTGCATCTTCATATACACCTTTAGATACTAGGAACTTTGCATTTTCGATTTTTGCATAGATGTTATGAGTTCCTACTGTCACTACCCAGTCAACAGATAGGTCTTGTGCCCTATTACCTGGTATTGTAAAATTTTTTTTACCCAATAAATTATCTTTGTCGAAGAAAGACACACTACCCGAGAGCTCTCTCTTATCGGGATTAAATAAGAAAGTATATATCTTGATCTTATAACCTTCTTTGAAGGGGTCTACAGAATACCATATACTTTCTGGCACAAACCCCGCGTTAGAAACTTCTGCATATGTTTTATAGACAGGAAATATCGTAATTATTAAAAATAAAACAGAAATAAATTTCTTTATGTACATATGTACATTATATCAATAAATAAGTAATATGAACAAGTTAATTCTAAAATCTACTCTCCTGTGTCGTATCTCTCTAGATAAGATGTGAGTTGTCTATTTACTTTCATAAAAGTTGCTCTTTTTGGAAATTCTTTTAAATTCCGAGCTCCTATATACGTCGCAGTACTTCGCATAGCTCCTAGAAGTTCCTGTATAAAATCATTAATATCACCCTTATGCGGCATAAGTACGTACCTACCTTCACTTGCTCTGTGTATATCTTTTTTACCATAAAGTTCTTTCATAGCTTTATTTGAAGATGAACCGACGTATTCTTTAAACTTCTTACCATTTTTTATAATTGTCTCTCCCCCGCTTTGCTCAAAACCAGAAAAAAGTGAACCACACATATTGAAGTCCGCTCCTCCGCAAAATGCTTTAGATACATCTGAAGGATACTGCTGCCCTCCATCAGCTATAATCCTCCCCACTCCTCTGTCATTTGATATCCCATGAGCAGAGTCTGCACACTCTATGACAGCAGAGAGCTGTGGATACCCTACCCCCGTCATACGTCTCGTAGTACACGCAGAGCCAGGACCTATGCCTATCTTTACTAAATCAGCACCGGATAAAATTATTTCTTCAGTAATTTCATTCGTCACTACATTTCCAGCTATGATGATATGTTTCGGACACATTTTCCTCACATCTTTAATAATTTCTAGGAAATCCTGTAGATAACCATTTGGTACATCGAGACAAATAAAAGAAAATTTATCAAGTAAACCATTTTTCTTCATTACTTTTAATTGCTTTAAGTCTTTTGTTCGAATGCCGAGTGTATAACAAATATAGTCTGGGTTATTAAAAGTCTTAAAGAAATTCTCATAATCTTTCACCGTATAATACTTATGAAAAGTAGTGATCATCTTATACTTAGACAGTACTCGAGCAAGTTCAAAAGTCCCACACGTAGCCATGTTTGCAGTCATGATAGGTATACCAGTCCATTTTTTTGGAGAATGATAAAAAGTGAAAGTCCTCTCAAGAACTACATCCTTTCTTGATTTTAAAGTACTCCTCTTTGGTTTAAGAAGTACATCTTGATAGTCTAGTTTTACATCATCTAAAATACGCATATTTTAATTAAAATTTTTAAAATTCCTAACTTTATTATATTATTACATTTAATAAACTTCCTGCTGGTAACATTTTTCACAATAAATCATCCCTGGCCCTTCAGGTGCATATGAAGTTTTGAATTCTATAACACACTTCTCATTACCATGAGAATGACCCATCTTACTACACATACAACTTCTATTCCATAATTTGAGTGGGTTTCTGGAGTTTATCCTCTCATAGTGTCTACAGTTTGGACACAGCCTAGGAAATGGTAAATTCATCCTTTTGTAGAATTTAAATTCTTCAGGCACTATCTTAAAAGCCTCAGTGCACTGCTGTTTACATGCTCCTTTATGCAAACAAGGTAGAACCTTGCCTACAATATCATCTGTAACGTCTGTGATATTATCTGGTATATCTTCAGTATTTATGTCTATCTGATAATTTCTTTTTTCACCATCTTCCCATTCATAACCTTTTTCAAGTGCTTCTCCTTTCGTAAGTGGAAAATATTCCTGAGCTATGGTCTCGTTATAAGCAAACGATGAAAGTTCGCTCGGGAAAAATTCGCTATATTTATATACCCTACCCTTACTGTCCACATACGGCATCTCTTCCATATGTTTAATAATTTTAGGTAATAATTCGTTGTATTCCTCCTTAGAGTATTGCTTGTTTAAAATACAGTATTGTTTTTTTCTTAAGCCCTCACAGCCAAATATATCTTTACAATCGTGACATTCTTCATTATATCTTGCATCTTGATTTGAAAAATTCCTGACACCAAAAGCTTGATTTGAGCCACCGAAACCATGAGCTATTTCATATACCAACTCTGTTTGGTAACCCTGAAACGAGGTGTCGTAAGTTTCATTTGTATTATTTCTACAAAAAAATAAATACTTAGAATTTTCAACTTGACGAGAACTAAAAGAATAGTGCGTATTTCTTACTTCCGATAAATTATCACCATCTGAATCAACTGATTTATAAATACGAGCATATCGCTTAGGAACCTTTATTTCTAATTCATGTAATTTGTTTAAATTTTCTTTGTGCTTTTCATAACTTCCAGTATTTAATTCCTCCATTATTTTTTTATATTCTTCTTTTGAATATTGAACATTCCAAACACAATACTGTTTATTCACTAACCCAACACAGCCAAAACAACTTATACAATTTCTACAGTCCACAAGATAGCTACTATCTACACAATCATCTGAGTATCTACTGAAAAACAGCTTATTAGATCTCGTAGATTCAAAAACTTCATAACTAAGTTCTATTTTTTCGGAAAATGCTATATCAAATGAATCTCTTGAGTCAAAAAGTTGATTAGCAAATGAAACCCTTTCATTATTTATACCCCCAAACAACAAGTAACATTCTTTTAAATCTTTTCCGTAGTTACAGTACTCACTAGAAATAAAGTTAGTTTGATATAAATTAGCTCTTGGTACCTTATGTTGAAGTTCTTTAAATTGCTCAAAAAATGGTTTTGAAAAATCATACTCTTGCCCATAATTTATAGGGTCCCATTTATCAGAAAGCCAGCATAGACGACAATACACAGTAAAATTTCTTTTTTGATTATATACAGTCAGTAAGGATTTTTTACATAAAATACATTCACTTTTATAAAAAACTCTATTGTTCCTAAAAAGTAATCGTCGTTGAAATCTACAATCAGGGCAAAAAGTAGGAGGATTAACTTTCATCTTTTCGTAAAAAGAAAAATCTTCTGGTTCTATGGAGAACTCGGACTTACAATTTTGGCAATTTTTGTCCTCTTTTTGGTAAGACATTTATGGGAGTATCGTATTAATCTTTTAATTCTTTTAACTTTGATTCATATTTCTGCATCACCAACATCCCCGCCTGCATTTTGTCCATGCCACCTTTTATCTTCTCCTCTATTTCATGTGCCATGTTTTTAAAAAGCTCAGGATCCTTCTCCATCATTTTAATAAGCATATCTATCTGCTCTGGAGGCACACCTTGTGTCCGAAGCATTTTTTTAAGTAAAAAATTTTGAAACATGTATATATTGTAGCACAGAATTATGAAAATTTCATTAAGGCAAAATAGAGTGAAAAGAGGTGTGATGTTCTATCTTACTTCAGATACGAGCTTCGCTAGAGTTGGACTGCCATTCCATTTCTTTATCATATTTCCATCTTTATCAACCTGCACAAAAGTGTGCTGATAAGTAACACCATATTTTTTCTTAAGATCAGATGAGTTATCATAATCCACATCAAGAATAGATAAATCTGATGGTATTTTACTCAAATTTATTTTTATATCCTTTATAGGTTGACTAGCATTAATATTAAAATAATTTAATTCTTTGTGTTACTTGTGATCTACAGAGATCTTTGCATTTTTAAACCAATCTTTCGGGTACTCTTTTGGTTTATCTCCAAAATAAAGCCCTCCAAAGACTCCAAGTTTCAACATCTGTTTTGGGGTCAGATCAGGCTTAAAGTTAGAATCAAAATTCTCCCCCACTGGCCCAGTAAAAAAATAGACATAATCTTTTTGAAAAGAACTTTTTACTACAATTTTATTTTTTATAATAAAAAAAATTAACTATCTCTATTTCAATCTTATAGATTTTTAAGAATCTCATAACTTACCCTGAGAAGTTCTTCTTCACTTGTTGGCTCCCTATCTCCTGTCCTGTAGAGCATGCTTCGAGGATCATAGCCGAGGACGCCTGTATCTCCTTCTTTCCTTGAGATAATATGAAGATGAAAATGTGGCACAGACTGACCTGCCAACTTCTCTTGATTCCAAGCACAATTAAATCCTTCAGCTCCATAGACCTTCTTTAGAGAATCCATTATTTTTTCAGCAAGATCAAAAATTGCCAATCTTTCTTCATTAGTTAAATCTTTAAAGCTTTTCACGCATCGCACAGGAGAGACAAGAATATGCCCAGGTGTAATGGGTATATTAGTCGGAAAAGCCCATACTAAATCGTTTTCAAAAACTGCCCTCTCTTTAATCTCTGGTATAGAACAAAATGAGCATGGTTTATCTTTTTGCAACTGATTGTTTATCATAAATTATTCAAATTAATAATATAGTATTTTTAAATCTTTCTATATATAAATAGAACTAAGTTTGAATTAAAACTTTTAAAGAATTTTTATTCATATAACTTCTCCCCAAAGCTGGGGGGCTTGGACTCGAACCAAAATTAAGGGCTTCAAAGGCCCCGGTCCTACCATTAGACGACCCCCCAGCTTTATGGACAAATTATTTTAAATAACTTAAAACTTCCTAATCTATTCATTTATCTTGCCCCAAAATCCTAATAAGTGCAAGCTCTAAGGGTAATTCTGTTATAAATGCATTCTCTATGTTCTGGTATTCCTCTAGAAGAATAGATAGAGCATTTGAGCGTAGCATGCCTTCTTTATCACTTTTTACAAGCTCTTGGAGGAATTTTAAGTCTGCCTCCCCTACGCTATTAAACATCTCATCTTGAAGCTTGGGTGCATACCGAAGTATCACAGCCACTCGGAATTTATCTATGATGAGTTTAAAATAAAGCTTAATGTCTAAACTCTGATCAGAAACATTTTTGATTACTTTTAGCCCCCTTTCTATGTCCTTCTCGGCTATAGCCTGCATAAATTCATTAACGAGTATTGACTGCGGAGATCCTGTGATACGTTCCACGTCTTCCCTTTTTATTTTCTTATTTTTCTTATCAGTAAAGTTTAATATTTTCTGTAATACTCCAAGTGCATCACGAAAAGATCCATCAGCAAGGATTGCGAGAAGCTCAGAAGCAGAAGCTTCGAGCTCAAAGCCTTCTTTTTTAGCGACGTCTACAAGTACTTTCTTGCATGCTACTTCACTCGCTTTCTTAAAATTAAAAACTTGGCAACGAGATATGATGGTATCAGGGACTTTATGAAGTTCTGTGGTCGCTAAGATAAATATGACATGTTTTGGAGGCTCTTCGAGAGTCTTTAAAAGTGCGCCCCACGCGTCTTTAGAGAGCATATGCACCTCGTCTATGATGTACACCTTGTATTTAGAATCAAAAGGTAAAACACGAGTACCATCACGCAATTCTTTGATGTCTTCTATGCCCCTATTTGAAGCTGCGTCTATCTCATATAGGTCATTTGCTGATACCCCAATACTCTCTGCAAATATCCTCGCAACCGAGGTCTTTCCTGTACCGCGTGACCCTACAAAAAGGTACGCATGGGAGACTTTATTTGTCTCCACAGAGCTTTCTAGTACCTGTAGTATGTGGTCCTGCCCTAAGACTTCTTTGAAGCTTTTAGGTCTGTATTTACGATATAAAGCAAGGTCGTACATAAGATGAGTATAACAAATTTTCTAGTTTTTTAAAATTACGACTTTAAAAAAGTTTTAACAAGATTTTCCACTTCTTCAGCATTTTGTGCTTCCATTAATTTGATTCGTAATTCCTTTGCCCCATCGAAGCCATTTACATATGCTTTATAGTGCTTCTTCATTATTGCAAAATTTTTATGTGTGCCAAGTTCTTTTTCAAAAAGTTTCGTATGTTCTATCATGATTCTCAATTTTGTTTGAATGTATTCAGGGTGCCCTTCGACAAGCTCAACCCGTTTTTGTTTTGCAAACAAAAACGGGTTGCCGAAAATAGCTCGCCCTAACATAACCCCGTCACAGCCAGTCTCTTTTATTTTATTTCTCCCATCTTCTAGATCAAGCACGTCGCCATTCCCTATGATCAAAGTTTTACTCTTCTCACCATTTAAAGAAAAATTGTCTCTTATATCTACAATCTGCTTCATTAATTCCCAGTGTGCGGGAACTTTGGACATTTCTTTTACAGTACGCAAATGCACAGTGAGTGCGGCTGGCTCTGTTTCTAAAATAGCAGGAATCCAAGATTCTATCTCAACCTTATTAAATCCGATACGTGTCTTTACAGATACAGGAATATTTCCTGCTCCCCTTTTTGTAGCGAGAATTATTTCTTTTGCTAGTTCTGGAGTTCTTATTAATGCGGAGCATGCATTTTGATTTAAAATCTTTTTTACCGGACAACCCATGTTTATATCTATTCCATCAAATCCCATTTCCACAAGCATCTTTGCAACTTTCTCAAAGTTCTCTGGTTTACTCCCAAATATCTGTGCGATGACGGGTCTTTCATTTTCACTATATTTTAAATCTATAAATAAGTTTTCTTTACCAACAGAACATAAACCGTCCACAGATACAAACTCTGTCCACGTTATATCGGGCTTGCCATACTTAGTAATTATCTGTCTAAATACACAATCAGTCACATCTGCCATAGGAGCCAAGCAAAAGATAGGTCTTTTTAATTTTTCCCAAAATCCTAAATTAATCATTTAAATTTCTATTTTCCTTCTCATTTGAATTTATATAACTTAATACAATATAAATTCGGCATTCCAAGAAAATATAAATAAATTTCTATTTTCCTTCTCATTTGAATTTATAATAAACTTTATTTTCAAAACGTACGTCTATGTATAGTAAAGAGGAATACTTATTTTTTATATCTGATAAAAGAGGTTCGACATTAAATGCTGCTCTTAGATTCTCAGAGACTTTATCTACATCAAAATCTGGCTTAAACAATACTTCTGCTCCTCGCCCCAGAGTACTTCCTCTGTGGAGGATCATCTTAGCATTATTTTCATTTTCCACATAAAGCTTCTCAGGATTTAAACCCATCTCTTCCAATAAACTCTTAAATAAAATAAATTTCTGAAAGTTTTCTTTTTCAAAATAAGATCCAGCTATAGCATTGCCCCCGTCACCATTGGCTCGTCCTACAGCATCTCCGCTAGTCGAACCATAAAATTTAAAGTAAACATCGCCAGAAAAATATGGCGCCTCATCAAACAGATATCCACGATCATCTAAGAAATAGCATTTTTCTTGATTTGCCTCTTGGTCTAAGCTATCACCACACCATATAAACTTACCTGTTCTCTCAGTTACAGATATTTCTAAAACTGTATTATTTTTAATAGCGAGTGTAATGCCCTCTAGTCTTTCTAACTCCAGACTGAGCTTATCTTTTATATTATTTTTAGGATAAAACAAAATATTAGTTTTTGGGAAAATCCATGCATAATACCCTCTAGTTTGATCATCTACAATTTTAGTGATTACTTTTGTATCTATTATTCTATTACCTTTAACTTCTACGGTACTTATGTTTAATCTATCAATACGAGATATAAGACACAAAGCTACTACAGTAATAAAAAATAAAAAGATTGAAATATAAATCTTTCTTAAAAAGATCTTATGTTTTTCTTTTTTTAATTCTAAAAGACGCGGAGAGTCTAGTACGTTGCGCTTTTGCATATGTTTTGTTATTTAATAAATTCTCTTCCACCCATGTATTTTCTTAGAACTTCTGGTATGCGTACCCCTCCGTCTGCCTGTTGAAAGTTTTCAACCATAGAAACGAGTATGCGAGGTGTAGGTATGGCTGTAGAATTTAATGAGTGAGCATAGTGCATTTTTCCTTCAGCATCTTTGTAGCGAATACCAAATCTTCTAGTCTGAAAATCATGAAAATATGAAGCAGAAGATATCTCCCTGTACTTACCTTCTTTTGGCACCCAGAGTTCTATGTCGTATTTCTTTACTTGTCCGAGACCAAGATCTCCGCCACAGTTTATGACTGTGCGATATGGTATACCTAAAGATTCTATAAACTCTTCTGTGTTTTTATTTATTTCTTCGTGGAATTTTACTGAGGTTTCGTGATTTGCTTCACACAATACTACCTGCTCCATTTTATAAAATTCATGTACGCGTATGAGACCTTTCACGTCTTTACCATGACTTCCTGCTTCTCTTCTAAAGCATGGAGAGAATCCCAGATATTTTAGTGGCAACACATTATGATTTAAAATCTCACCTCCATGCATTCCCGTTAAAGGGATCTCAGCGGTACCAGCTAATGCATCTTCGTCTTGAGTCATATAATAATCCTCGACGTCTCCTGGAAGGTGCCCTGTGCCGTACAAATTTTGCTTCTTTACAATGACGGGTGGAATCACAGGGGAAAAACCTCGAGCAGAGAAAAACTCCATTGCATAATTCCAAATAGCAAAACAAAGCATTGCACCATCATTCATTAAGAAATATCCTCGAAAACCGTGAATCTTTGTTCCCCTTTCAAAATCAACCATACGAAGTGCATTCATGATCTCTATATGATCCTTAGCATCAAAATCAAAATTAGTTTTTTCTCCCCATGCTTTTATCTCTTGATTCTCCTCATCAGTAAATCCCTCTGGCACTGACATGTCAGGCACATTTGGAACTTGGAGCATTATTTTCTGCCATTCTTCGGTCACATTTTTTAACTTATCTTCTTTTGCTTTTATGTCTTCTTTTACTGCACGCATTTCTTCAATAAGCTGAGTTTTTAGGTTTGGGTCTTGATGTCTGGAGATATCGTTTGAGACTTTGTTCACTTCCGCACGAAGATCTTCTACCTCTTTGAGGGTTTTTAGGCGATCGTCATCGAGACTTATGAGGTGTGAAATGTCTATATCTACGTGCTTTTTCTTTGCACCCATCTCCACTATTTCTTTATTTTCCCGTATAAATTTGATGTCTAACATTATCATAGTATATACTAAATTAGTGGAAATTCAAAAATTACCTAAAAATAAATTCCCAAAAGCCCTCCTGGAAATTCCGCAACCACCTACAGATCTATGGTACAGAGGAGAGATACCTTCCGAAAAATTAATACATTTATGTATAGTCGGTTCTCGGAAATGCACTTCTTATGGAAAGGAGGCTTGTGAAAAGATAATAGAAGGCTTAAAAGATTATCCTATAGTCATAGTTTCAGGACTTGCTATGGGTATAGACGGCATTGCCCACAAGAAAGCTATGAGTGTAGGCCTTAAAACTTTAGCATTTCCGGGATCAGGAATTTCAGAAAAAGTTTTGTACCCAAAAACAAACATTTCATTGGCACAAGAAATAGTTAAAAATGGAGGATGTTTAATATCAGAATTTGAGCCTGACTTTAAAGCCACTCTGTGGAGCTTTGCAAAAAGAAATAGATTGATGGCGGGCATTTGTCGTGCAACACTCATCATAGAAGCAGAAGACAGGTCAGGCACCTTAATCACTGCTAGGCTTACCACAGAATACAACAGAGATTTGCTTGTAATACCTGGGCCTATCTTTGCTACAAACTCGAAAGGTACAAATAAACTCTTAAAACTAGGCGCTACACCTATAACATGTGCAGAAGATGTGCTAGAGGCTCTAGGTTTTGAAATCCCAAAAAATAAAGAGAAGCAAAGAAAACTATTTGATAATCTATCAAAAGAAGAAACACTAGTGGTAAAGATACTCCGTGAGCCAATGCCTCGTGATGAAGTCATACGCGAAATGAAGCTACCTACAGCAACAGCAAATGCAATACTCTCTATTATGGAAATAAAAGAAATAATTAAAGAAGAAATGGGAGAAATACAACTAGCATAATTTGCAAAAGAGTTTTCTTTCATGTAATACTCTAGTGTAATGAAACTTTTAATCGTTGAGTCACCGTCAAAAGCAAAGACTATTGAGAAATATCTTGAAGGCGCTTTTACTGTCCGTGCATCCATAGGACACATTCGTGATTTACCAAAATCAAACAAGAAAGCCATAGATATAGAAGGTGGGTTTATTCCACATTACGAGATATCAAAAGGAAAAGAAAAAGTTGTACACGAGCTCCAAAGTCTCGGAGAGAAAGCCAAAGAAATATTGCTTGCTACGGACCCCGACCGAGAAGGAGAAGCAATTGCTTGGCACATAGAAACGCTACTCCAAAAAGATAAGAAAATAAAAGCCCCCATCAGTCGTGTAACTTTTCATGAAATTACAAAAGAAGCCGTAGAAGAAGCATTGAAGCATCCTCGAAAAATAGATACGGATTTACGAAAAGCTCAGGAGGCTCGAAGAGTACTAGACAGATTAGTAGGATATGACTTGTCAGGACTAATTTGGAAAAAGGTTCGCTATGGACTCTCTGCAGGAAGAGTACAGTCTCCTGCCCTTCGTATCATCATGGAGCGTGAGCGTGAAATACGTGCATTTGTTCCTGAAAAATTTTGGCGAATTTTTGGCTTATTTGAAACTATAAAAAAGGAAAGTCTTCGACTCGAATGTAGTGAAGAGCCAAGAGATGAAAAGTTGGTTGATAAAATTTTAAAATATGGAAAAGAAGATAACTGGCTCGTAAAAGGAGTAAAAGAATCCGAACAGAAACGTTCACCTCGGGCTCCTTTTACTACTTCCACCCTTCAACAAACAGCAAGCTCAAGATTAGGATATTCCCCTTCTCGCACAATGCAAATAGCACAGAAACTATATGAAGCTGGACACATAACCTACATGAGAACAGATAGCACGACTCTCTCTAGTACAGCACAAGATCAAATCTCATCTTTTGTTAATAAAAAATATGGAAAAGAATATGTACAAAATAGAATCTATAAAACAAAATCCAAAAATGCTCAAGAAGCACACGAAGCAATACGCCCAACACATATAGAAAATGAATTTGCAGGACGCGAAGAAGAACAAAAATTATACAGACTTATCTGGGAGCGCACTGTCTCCTCTCAAATGTCTGATGCGAAATTATTAAAAACAAAAATCGAAACTATAATAAAAAATCATGAAGATCTTCCGTCTTTTGGTGCAGTTGGTTCACGTTTATTATTTCCAGGATGGCTTGCCGTAGATGAAGGTGCTCGAGGTGAAGATGTAGAACTCCCACTTTGTAAAATAGGAGAAAAATTAAAATTATTAGAACTTACAAGTGAAGAAAAGTTTACAGAACCTCCAGGTAGATACAGTGAGGCAGGACTCATCAAAGAATTAGAATCTCGTGGCATAGGACGACCATCTACATACGCCTCTATAATGCGTACCATAGAAGACAGGGGTTACGTACGAAAAGAAGGTAAAACTCTCTTCCCTACTGATACAGGCGAAGTTGTATCAGACTTCTTAGAGCTTCATTTTGCAAACTACATATCTGATACGTTTACCGCAAGTATGGAAGATAAGTTAGACGAGATTTCTCGAGGTGAAACTGAATATGAGAAAACTTTAAAAGATTTTTATGGACCATTTATAAAAGAAGTTAAGTTGAAAGAGAAATTAGAAAAAGCTACAAACTTAGGTGATGCGCCGGAAAATATAAAATGTCCTAAATGTGGAAGTAGTATGATAATAAAACTTTCTCGTGGAGGCAAGTTTTATTCATGCTCCAAATACCCTGACTGTGAAGGTGCGCTTATGTTAGATGGTACAGAATTAAAAGGACCAGAAGAAACTGGAGAGCTATGTCCAGACTGTGGAGAGAAAAAGGGTAAATCAGGTGGAGGTAAGCTAGTAATAAAAGAAAGACGTGATGGTACAGGGACTTTTATATCTTGCTCTAGGTACCCAAAATGTAAATTTATAAAAAAAGATGAGGCAGAAGAAGCAAAGAAAAGAACAGGCGTCATGTGTCCTACGTGTAAAGTTGGAGATATTACAGAACGACGTGGAAGATTTGGTATATTTTATTCTTGTTCAAACTATCCTGATTGTAAGTTTGCTATCAAAGCCAAACCTACAGGAAACATATGTAAAGAATGCAGTAGCCTCATGATGGAAGGAACAAAAACAATACCTGAGAGATGTTCTAATAAAGCATGCGTGATGCACAACCCTCACAAAATACCAAAAATAGAATAAAATCAAAAAATGGGAGTAATCTCTATTTATTAATTTTAAATTATCTTTACCAAACTTTTAAGAAAATAAACTATATCCAACTTAACTTGTTGTTCGTATACACCATAATTATTTACTATGACATGTGCGTCAGAAATAAAATTATCTGAACTCTCTTCTTGTGATAAACGAAAATTTGCTTCATCTGGATTTTTTTCAAATAACTCTGGAGATCTAATTCGTAAACGATTTTCACGCACAAAATCAGGTGCATAAAGAAATATCAACAAAGCATCATCTAAGAAATTAGTAGGATATATACTGTGCGGATTTTTAATTATAGCATTGTTGGCAAAATAAATAGGCAGGGTGTTGATTAATGGTTTTAATAATCCATAACGCTCTATGCGTCCAGACTCCATATTTTTAACTCCATACATTGCTAAAGAATCCTTAGTAATAAGCTCATCGAATTTATTTTTTGTGGCGTATACTATGTTTTCATCATCTTGCCTTGGGTTACGCGTAACTACTCTAAATGGCACACTTATTTTTGTTTGAAAAAAGGTATCATCAGTGGATACCTCTCTCAATATTTTTTCTAGAGTTGATTTACCGCTTGCGGACGAACCGAAAAATATTACACATTTAATTTTAAATAATTTTGATGCCTTTTTTTCATGAATAAATAAAGACTTTAGTTTGTTTATTTTAATTATATTGTTTAATCTGGTGAATAAGTTATTTTGTGGATCTGTATTAGTTAGTAACATAAAAATATTTAATACTTTAATAGTAAAATTCGAGCTTCAGCATTACGTAGCTTGGGTAGATCTCTGTGTAGATAAGGAGAGAGTCCTTCAAAAGTTGCTTGTAAAATCTCCCCAACATCAGCATGGGTTACAAGAATAATAGTCTTATTTGAATAAATATTTTCAATTCTACATATTAAAGAAATTAATCTATCCTGTACAGACAAAACACTTTCATTACCATATGAAATTTTCAAATTAGTATATATGTCAGATTCGTAAACTAATTTGTAATACATCTCATGCAAACCATCTAAGTTGCCAAAATAACGTTCCCGTAAATCATAATCTATGTGTATTGTATGTGGAATTTTAAACTCATGAGCAATAATACTGGAAGTTTCTCTACAACGTTTAAAAGGTGAACTATAAACAATAACAGAAGAAGTGTGGAGTTTTACTTTATGTGCATTTAACGAAACCTGTTGTTTACCAAATTCAGTAAGACCATAATTATAAATACCATTTTCTAATCCGCTCACAATAATTTGCTGTTTATTAGCTTCACTTTCTCCGTGACGCCAAACTATGTATTTATTTTTTAAATTATTAAATTTATACATTTTATTTCATAATAAAAAAACAGCCTTCTTCGAGGCTGTTTTTTGTGTTTCATTTTTTAAAAAAGTTAGTATATGTAACGCAACAAGCAACCCCGATCATTAAGGTTTTTCATCGTCATTACCATCATATTTTTTATACTATATTCCATATCTCTATTTAATCATTTCAACAAAAAGAAGTCAAATATTTTAGTAGTCTGTATATATAAAAACCTAATTAAAAGTTTCGTATACTTGTGAACTTATACAATTTTTATCTACATTAAAAAATGTTATAATATCAATCTATATGCCTGATATAAAAGAAATAATAAATCTCATGGCAACTGGAGTGAGAAAGGAGGATCAAGAACTTATAAATAAGGCTTATAAATTTGCAGAAAAGGCACATGGAGGTCAGAAGAGGATGAGTGGAGACCCGTATTTTACTCATGTATATGAAACAGCAAAAACCCTAGCAGAGCTCGGCATGGACCCCCAGACGATAGCTGCTGGCTTCCTGCATGACGTACTCGAAGACACAGAAATAACAGAAAAAGAAATAGAAAAAGAATTTGGTAAAGAAATTTTGTTTTTAATAAATGGTGTTACAAAGCTTGGCACAGTAAGGTACAGAGGATACCAGAGACACGTGGAAAGTCTCCGAAAGTTTTTCATGGCTATGACAGATGACATACGTGTTGTCATAATAAAGCTTGCAGACAGACTTCACAATCTAAGAACGTTAGACGCAGTGCGTGAAGACAAGAGACTACGAATAGCCATGGAATCCATAAATGTATATGCTCCCCTTGCTAACCGTCTTGGTATAGGAAAATTAAAAAGTGAAATAGAAGATGCAGCTTTTCCATATATCCACCCAGTAGAATTTGCAGAAATGGAAGAGATAATAAAAGAAAAAAAGGATTTATATGAAAAAAACTTAGAAGAAGTAAAAGAAAGCATTGAAAAAGAATTAGCAAAAAATAAAATAAAAATATCCAGAATAACTTACCGAATGAAACACAAGTATAGCTTGTGGAAAAAGCTGATGAAACGAGACATGGATATAGACAAGGTATACGACGTAGTAGCTATGAGGGTTATAGTGAAAAATATCGAGGATTGCTACAGAGTACTTGGCATCATACATTCTATATGGAAACCATTACCAGGAAGAATAAAGGACTATGTCGCTGTACCAAAACCAAATGGATACAGATCTATCCATACTACTATCTTCACTGGCTCAGGAGGAACAGCAGAAATACAAATAAGAACTGAAGAAATGCACAACGATGCTGTGTATGGTATCGCGGCACACTTTTTCTACAAAGAAGCAAAGAGGGGTCAGAAATTTGAATATAATGATAATTTTAAATGGATAGAAGATTTAAAAAATTTAAATTATAACCCAGAGGATCCAAAAACTTTTCTCGAGCATTTAAAAGTGGACTTTTTTAGTGATCGTATATTTATATTTACCCCGAAAGGAGACGTGATAGATCTACCAGAAGACTCTACACCGATAGACTTCGCATACTCTATACACTCTGATGTAGGAGACCACATTTCTGGAGTTAGAATAAATGGTAAAATGTCTCCAATTTTTACTAAATTAAAAAACAGAGATATAGTAGACATAATCAAGAAAAATGATGCCCACCCATCAAACAAATGGCTGGAACACGTAAAAACGGTAGTAGCAAAAAAGCACATTAAATCCTACTTAGAAAAAAATACTTTATTGTCTAAATTGAAATCAATAGGTAAATAGTTTAATTACACACTGAAATTAGAAATATTGTAGAGCTCTTGATCATCTTTCTCCTCTTCATCTTTACTTCTATCATCTAAAGTATTTGGATCTTCAGGAAAAATCTCTCCTTCTGTATCTTTATTTTCATTTTTTATTATATAGTTTTCAAGCATCTCTCCTTGAGGAGGACGATTTTCTAAGCCAGCTTTGTCTCCGACAGCAACTTTGTTTATTAAATGCAAGATTTCACGCAAATCCTCCGTAGAGAAAAAGTCGATCTTTATTTGACCTCCTAATTCCTTTCTGTCTATGTGCACACGAGTACCGAGCTTCTCTTGAAATTCTTCTTCAAGCTCTATTATTTCTGGATCTGGAATAAACTCTTTCTTGCGAATCCTGTCATATGCTATTTTTCGGGCTAGCTTTTCTGCTTCTCGTACGCTTATTTTCTTATACACGATTTCTTTAAACAAGACCATTTGTTCTTCTGGATGATCTACGAGCATAAGGAGTGGTCTTGTATGCCCTTCTGTTATTTTCTTTTCAACAAGTCCAGCTAAGATCTCTTCTGGTAGAGATAAAATACGTAATGAGTTTGATACATATTCCCTACTACGTCCCACTTTCTTTGCAACTTCATTGTGAGTGAATTTAAATTCACTTGTAAGTCGAGCAAAAGCTTTCGCACGATCAACGACGTTCAAATCTTCGCGTTGAAGATTTTCTATGATTGCAAGCTCTAGCTTCATCATGGACGTATCACCTGTTCGTATGATCACAGGTACCTGCAACACACCAGCTAGAATAGATGCACGGAGCCTACGCTCTCCGGCTATTAGCTCGTACTCAGTTAAAAGCCCACCACCCTCCTTTTCTAGCTCTACGCGAGATACGGTGAGAGGCTGGAGCACTCCGTATTGCCTGATAGAGTCAGCCAAGTCTTTAAGACGCAATTCGTCGAATTCTCGACGTGGCTGGTAAGGGTTTGGCTTGATTTTATCGGTATCAACCCAGAAAATTGAATTGGAATATATGTTAGACATGTTTTTATATTAACATAGAAAATATATTTCTAATAATTGATTTAAAAGTGTTTTTTGTGTAAAATGTGTGGATTGCCGGAGTGGCGGAATTGGTAGACGCGCACGACTCAAAATCGTGTCTCGTAAGGGGTGAGAGTTCGATTCTCTCCTCCGGCACAGATGAATAAAAAATCAAATACACCGCCAAATGCTTCTATAGACTTTGTGGTACACGGAGGTAAAAAATTACACGGAAGTATCAAAACAAACTTTTCTAAAAATGGATCAGTGGGGCTTTTATGTGCGTCACTTTTAAACAGTGGCACTACCACCCTCCATGGCATAGCTCGCATAGAAGAGGTGTACCGTGTAGTTGAGATTTTAGAAAGCATTGGTGTAAAAATAAAATGGATAAATCAAAACTCTCTAGTTATCACACCACCTAAACAATTTAATTTAAAAAATATAAATGTTGAATCTTCGATAAGAACACGTTCAGTGGTAATGCTCATTGGTCCCCTCATACACAAATTATCTTCATTCTCTATTCCCCATGCATATGGGTGCAATTTAGGTAAAAGGACAATAGCAGCACACATATACGCAATAGAAAAACTCGGTGTAAAAATAAAAACAACCTTAGACAGTTATGAAATAAAAAGTAAGAAACTACACATCTCAGATATTGTTATGTATGAATCAGGAGATACTGCATGTGAAAATGTACTGACAGCCTCTGCTCTTATTCCTGGTATCACAAAAATATCTTTCGCAAGCGCAAACTACATGGTGCAAGAAATATGTTTCTTTTTAGAAGCTTTAGGTGTGAAAATAGAAGGCATCGGCACAGCGACACTCACCGTACATGGTGTCGGAGAAATTAATAAAAACATAGAATACTCTAACAGTGAAGACCCTATAGAATCTATGATGTTTATCTCGGCAGGAATCATAACAGATTCTCATATCAACATAACAAGAACTCCGATAGATTTCCTCGCTCTTGAAATGGAGAAATTAAAACACATGAATTTGAAATTCAAAATCTCAAAAGAATATCTTTCACAAAACGGTCGCACGAAACTCGCTGATATAGAAATTTTCCCAAGTAAATTAAAAGCACTAAATGACAAGATTCATTCAAGTCCCTACCCTGGAATAAACATAGACAATCTTCCCTTTTTTGTACCTATAGCCATAAAAGCTAAAGGTACAAGTATGATACATGACTGGGTATACGAAAACAGAGCCATATATTTAACTGAGCTAAATAGACTAGGTGCAAATATAACATTAGCTGACCCACATCGTTTATACATTACAGGCAATGACACACCTCTCCGAGCTGCACAGGTCGTATGTCCACCAGCTCTACGACCTTCTATGGTTATACTTATATCAATGCTAGGGGCAAAAGGCACCTCTATTCTTAGAAACGTGTATATGATAAACAGAGGCTACGAAGAGATAGCAGAACGCTTAAATTCTATTGGTGCAGATATAAAAATTCTTAAAGAAAAATAATGTCTAAAGCTAAAATAATTGTCATCCTCGGACAGACGGCCACAGGTAAAAGTGGCTTAGCAGTTAAAATTGCTAAAAAAGTAAAAGGTGAAATAATATCTGCTGATTCAAGACAGGTATATACAGGGCTAGACATAGGTACAGGTAAAATAATAAAAAAAGAAATGAAAGGTATCCCTCATCATTTACTAGATGTTGTAAAACCTAAAAATAAATTCACTGTTGCCGAATATAAAAGATTAGGTGATAGCAAAATACAAGAAATACTAAAGAGAGGCAACATCCCCATCATATGTGGTGGCACGGGATTTTACATTGATGCTTTAACCAAAGGTGTAGTATTCCCTGAAGTTCCACCTAATATAAAATTAAGGAAAATTTTAGAAAAAAAGAGCCTAGAAGAGCTTTTAAAAATACTTACAAAATTAGACAAAGTACGCGCAGAAAATATCGATACTAAAAACAAAGTGAGACTCATACGAGCAATAGAGATAGCAAAAATACTCGGCAAAGTCCCTAAAATTACTGAGGTCTTGCCTCAGTACACATTCATAAAAATTGGTCTGTACTTACCAAGTGATATCTTAAAAAAGAAAATAGAAAAAAGAGTAAAAGAAATGTTTAATACTAAAAACCATGGAGGACTTTTAAACGAGATAAAGAAGCTTAAGAAATCTCGAGTAAATTCTAAAAGGCTAAAAGAATTAGGCTTTGAATATTATAATCCTACAATAGAAAAAGTTGTTTTAGAAAGCATACAGTATGCTAAACGTCAGATGACTTGGTTTAAACGTGATAAAGAAATTAAATGGTTTAGTTTAGATAAAAAAGAAAACTATAAAAAGATCGAAAAGTATATCTTAAATAAAATCTAATGGTGCCCTCCACCATGGTGACCATCCCCACCTTTCTTTTTCGCCATCTCAAAAGCTATAGGCAAGATGGATACAAGGACTATAAGTACAGTCAAAAGTGATACGTAATTTTTTATCACAGGAAAAACTTGTCCCAAGAAATATCCTAAAAGTGTCATACTAGATGACCACAAAATAGAACTGATCAAACTATACTTTAAAAAAGTATAGTAATGCATCTTTGCAACTCCTGCTGCTATCGGCATAAATGTACGAACTATGGGTATAAAACGAGAAAGTACTATTGCCCATAAGCCGTATTTATCGAAAAATGTGTGGGCTTTTTCTATGTGTTCTTTTTTTATTATTTTTTTAATAAAGGGGAAACGTTCTAATGTGAGTAGATATCTGCCAATCTCATATCCCACAACTCCCCCGAGAAATGTTGCTATGAAAATAAGAGCAATTAAAAACACTATATTTAGACCAAATAAAGATGCAAAAAGCCCTGCACTAAAAAGCAGGCTATCTCCAGGTAAAGCAAAAAATATTCCTGACTCTAAAAAAACAATTATAAATATACCTACATAGCCATAGGTACCGATAATATAAGCTATATCAAAAAAGTTCGGCATGGCGGGCCCACGAGGAATCGAACCTCGGTCTGCTCTTTTGGAGAGAGATATTCTACCTCTGAACTATAGGCCCATGATGTTATTTATACCTTTCCATAAATAATTTTGCAACTGAATTAATTTTTCTACCTATCACAACATCATTATAACGTATTTGTACACAGCCTTGATATCCTTCTTTTTTATACTTATGATCAGTTTTTTTTAAATAACTTCTGTAAAATTGATTTTTAGGTATTTTCGTGACTTTAAACCAAAATTCTTTTTGCTCTTCTTCATTGTGATAATCATGTAAATGCATTAAAACTTTTAATTTATTTTCATTTATAGTAAAACTATTTCGAAATAAATATAGAAAAGTTTTTATTAAAACAGGATCAGAGTTAGTAAATGTAATAGACTCTTTAATATTTTTACTACCTTCGCATTGATATATTAATGCACATAAAGATAATGAAATCTCTGAAGTTAAATTAACTTTATTAATTATATTAATTGCAAAATTATCTGCCTCCAGATTTTTCTGTCGAGTTTTTTCTTTTATCGTTTTTTGAGATGCTAATTGACCATTTGTATAATTTTGTTGTATACGATGCATAGCTTTATCTGAAAGTGGAACATTTTGTATCCATCTCGAGATAGTACTTTTAGAAACTCCTATTATTTTATGAAGTTCTTTAATTGAATACCCTTGTATTCTTAATTTTTTTGTTTTAATTTCTAAATCTTTTTTCATAAAAGAACCTATATATTAGGTTACTAAACCAGTATACGATATTAAAGACAAAAAGAAAACCCTCTTATCTAAGAGGGTTTTCTTGAAAATATTTATTTAACCAGTTATTTTAGCTTCCTTATGCTTAGTTTTTTTCTTGCACCATTTGCAATATTTTTTAAGCTCAATTTTCTTTACTACAAGCTTTTTATTTTTACTGGACCAGTAGTTTATACGCTTACAAATACTGCAAGCAAATTTTATAAGTCTATCTTGTGACATATTTATATAATATCAGAAAATTGACTAAAAAGCAAGCTATTTCAAAAAACGTTTAATCAGAGGGTTGATACGATAAAAGCGTTTAATAATAGGGTTAATTCTTGTATTTATCTCATAGTTTATAGTATCAGAATCCTGTGCCATGACGTCCACCTCAGCATAATGCCCATAATCCCCTCCAATAATTGCAACCTCAGAGCCGACTTTTACTGGCAATCCTGTAACATCTAAAACTATCATATCCATGCAGACAGATCCTATTATTTTCACTTTTTTACCTTGTACGTTAAAAGTTCCTTTTCGTGAAAGTACTCGAGGATATCCATGCCAGTAACCAACAGCAATAATTGCTAATTTTGAGTTACGTTTTAATTTCTCTGTGAGATCATAGCCAATACTTATACCTTTTGGAAAAATTTTTACTTCTGTGATGATAGCTTTCCAAGAAAGTACTGGATAGAGCGGATACTTCTTCTCCATGGCAAATTTTGTTTCTTTTGAAGACCATAAGCCGTACATACCAATACCGACACGCACCATATCAAAATGATACTCTAGGTAGAACATTGTCGCCGCAGATGCACAAATGTGTTTTAAAGGTTTATATTTTTCTTTTATAAATTCTTCGTACCATGTATTTAGCTCGTTCACTTGATGCTCTGTGTACTCTCGTGCCTCTTTACTCAAATCCTCACCCATAGCCAGATGACTATATAGACCTTCCACTTGTACATTTTTCTGAACTGATTTTAATATTTTTAAAACTTTCTTTATATCTTTTATAAAAAAGCCTTGTCTCCCGAGACCCGTATCAACCTTTATGTGTATATTTAATTTTTTATTTATTTTAATTTTACGAAGAGCTTCTAAAGTTGTAAAATTTGATATAGTAAGCGAAATATCTTTTTGTATTGCTTCTTTATAATACAGGGGTGATACATATCCGAGCACAAGTATTTTCACTTTTATTCCTGCATCTCTTAATTCAAGTGCTTCATCAAATGAGTCGACTCCAAAAAAATTTACCCCATTTTTCACAAGCTCTTTCGAAAAAAGTACGAGCCCACAACCATATGCATTAGATTTGACCACAGCCATTAAAATACGATCACCAACGATATTTTTAAAAGTTTTATAATTTGCTTTTACTGCATCTCTATCTATTTCTACCCAAGTACGTAGTTTTGTTTTTTCTTCTTGTGAAAGCTTCATATTAGTAACCTTTGTTTTTAATTATTCTTTCTAAAAACTCTTTCGGAAAAATAGATTTTTCTTCAGCTAGTGCTTGATGATATATCACAGTCGATGGAGTAAGACCTGGTAATGTGTTTATCTCTATCACTATGATGTTCCCTGTTTTAACATGAGCAAATATATCTATCCTTGCATACCCCTTGATACCAATATCTCGTGCTACTTTTTCTATAGATGATTTAATTTTATTTAAATTTTTAGTTGAGACTAGAGTAGCTGATGGAGGAGTTATATTCACCCCTGTACCACCTTGGAATTTTTCCTCTACGGAGAGTATTGCGTCCTCGGCAACAGTTATGCTCGGAGATAGAGATTTTATCTTTCCATCTTCTTCTAATACCCCGACTGTCATTTCCACATAACCACTTTTTGGAGTGTAGACAATTTTTCCTTTTTGCACTTTTAATTTATCTGTTTCGATAAATGATTCGAAGATTATATCTCGCACGCTACCTTCCGGCATGTCTATAGAATGTAGTTGATTAGTAAATGTATGTGGTTTCGCAACTCCTATTTTATTTTGTACGAGAGAGATATATGTAGCTAGATCTTTTTCATTATAAAGTCTCACCACTCCCGCAGAGCATCCGTCAGCTCGAGGTTTGCTGATGATAGTCTTTGTACCGAGTCTTTCTGTGAGCATCCTCCAGTGCGTCTCATTTAAATCTTTATCGAATTCCTTCGGCACATCATTTATCTCAAAAAGTGCATGAGAAGCCACGTCTACACCTTTTATCTCAAATTGTTTTATTTTTTCATTTGTCTCCCATTTATCCATGCATAATCTTGAGACCTCGCTATCTGATCCGTTAAATTTAACTTTATTGTCTTCTAAAATTTTCTGCAGTGTCCCATCTTCACCGACACCCCCATGTAAAGCAAGGAAAATAAATTTATTTTTATTTATAATATCTTGAAGTTTGTGTTTTTTAGGTAGGAAAAATTCTTCAGTAGTGTCACCCTTGTTTAAGAAAAGTTTGATCTTAACTTTCTCGATCAAAAAGAAAAGTCGCTTGATATCTTTCTCTGCATTTTCAGCATTCTCTACGATCTCTTCTACTGTGTGATTTAAAATATATGAATAAGGAAGCTCCCATAGATCTCCATCTTTTGTGAGTAGATATGGATTTGGTTTATATAACTTAGATCCACGAAGTTTTAGCCATACATTTGTGCCACTCATAAGTGAGACTTGTCGCTCGGCAGTCTCTCCACCAAATATAACAGCGACTTCTTTACGATTTTTGTCGAGCTTCTTATCTTTAAAAATATTTTGAATAGACACAGAGATCTCACGTCGCAAGAGTGCATTATTCACCACAAAACGAAAGAAATCTTGATGTGAAAATCCTATGCGTGAAGATTGTTGAAAAAGAAAACTATTTTGTTCCATCCCAGATATAGGGTTAAAGTCTGAAAACCAGATACTTCCATCAGATAAAAAGAAACCATCGAAACGAGCAATATCTCTCATACCCAAAACAGAGAAGAGCTGTTCGGCCTCTATTTGTATTTTTTCAATTATTTCATTATTAAATCTTGGAGGACAATAATACTTCACTTGGCGTGTCGGTAGGTATTTTTTACGAAAATCAAAAAACTGGTTTTCGCTGTAATCAACTTCGATCTCAGAAGGTATGAGCGCCACAGGCATGTCAAATCTGTTTTGAAGTATTATCACTGTAAATTCTTGCCCTACAATAAAAGGCTCGAGTACGACACGCGTATCCATCCTCTTACTAAATAAATTCTCGATCTTTTCTACGGCATCACTCACATTCTCTACTGAGAACACTCCGACACTAGACCCGCCACTTGCAGGCTTGACCACGGCTCTTGTTAATTTCTCTTTTTTCCAGAAATTTTGAACTTGATTTTTAATATCTTTTTTACTGTCTGTTATCTTAAAAACTATAGAATTCGGTGTATAAAATCCAAGACTACGTATGTATTTATTTGCTTTGTATTTATCAAAAGATTTCTTACATGCTTTTGACGAAGAGCCGATAAAATCAATATTGTGTTTTTCCAAGAAAGATTGTAGTTCACCATCCTCACCAAATGCTCCGTGTATAGATGGGAAGACAATGTCACAATTTCTTAGTGTTTGAACAAGCTTAGTATCAGTAAGCTCTCTTTCTTTACCACCCAACTTAAAATCAAAATCACTTGGAGTATTAGAGTAAAGCTGTGAACGAGATATAAGGTAGGCTTTTTTCTTTTCGTTAAAATATATAGGCACGATGTCTACATTCTGACTACCAAGATGATCTAAGACACTACGAGCAGAATTGAGCGATATCCCTCGCTCAAGAGAAGGTCCTCCACACAATACTGCAACTTTTATCTTGTTATTTTGTATCATTTTTGCAAAAAAATATTTCTAATATGCTCTTATGATATAGGTTGAAAATGAAAAGTCAATGAAGAAAGCCTATAAGGATACAGATTTTTGCAATAAGCAACACATTTTTTGATTTAAGTCCTTCTATATGCTATTGTTTGGCAATGGATTTACTACGAAAAATCACTGATAAAGATATTTTGAAATGTGCATTGCCTGTATGTATTGTCATTTTCTTCACAATGCTTATCATCTACTCTTCCCTACTTGCAACAGAACAAAAAAAGAGAAATGAACTTATAAAGCAAGAACAGCTACGAAAAGATGCTGAGATGAAAGTATACCTGATGGGTAAATTTGATCCAAGTACAAGAGAGGATTTTGTTGTTGTGCCAGAAAAATATTCACTCTACAACAATGGTAAAATGTATTTAAGAAAAGAAACTTTAAATGCGTATCTCAAAATGCAAGAAGCGGCACAGAGAGAGGGGGTTCAAATTAAAATATCTTCAGCCACAAGAAACTTTGAATATCAAAGAGAATTCTGGAATGGTAAATGGTCTACAAATACAGAGATAGATGCTATCGAAAAAAATACTGAGAATTTTAATAGGTTTAAGAAAATCTTAGAGTATGTATCTGTACCTGGAACTTCGAGACATCACTGGGGCACAGAGATAGATATAAACGGTGCAAACTTGGCATATTTCAATTCCATTAAAGGCATCCGAGAATATCAGTGGCTTGCAAAAAATGCAGGAACTTTTGGCTTCTGCCAAACATACAGAAATAAAGATATAGATAAAAGGACAGGATACAACGAGGAGAGGTGGCACTGGTCTTACACACCACTATCTAAAACTTTTACAGAAGAATACAGAAGACTCGTCACCAAAGAAGATATCTACGGATTTATAGGAGATAAGTATGTATTAGAACAAGACCTAGTAAATCAATACGCTCTTAGTATTAATCCAGAGTGTTTATAATAAAGAATTATTTTTCTATTTCTTTATTCTCCTCTTCTAAATTTTTAGCGGCGGTTTCAACTCCGTTTTTTATATCTTCATAGTTTGGAAGGTCTTCCACTTTTTCTACACCCATGAAAGAAAGTAAGTCAAAAGTCGGCTTGTATATAAATCTTCTACTGTCTTTAGTATCTGCTACTTTTTCGACAAGTCCACGTATAGAAAGTGCTCTCAGGGTAAAACTTGAATTTACGCCTCTGATGTAGTCTATCTCGGCTCTTGTCGCTCCATTTTTATAAAGAATAATAGACAAAGTTTCTAAGCTTGCTTTTGAGAGATCTTTGTTTAATTCTTCTTTTTGTAAATTTTCAAAAAGCTCTGTAAGCTCGGGAGGAGTGCCGAGAGTTACTTCATCTCCGTTTTCTTGCAAAACTATTCCCCTACCAGCCAAAGATTCTTTTAATTTACTAAGGCCTTCATTTATCTCATCTATTGAAATGTGTAGAATATCTGCAAGCTTTTTCTTTTGCACTGGTTCACCTTTCCAAAAAAGTACTGCTTCTATTTTTTGTTCTATGTTCATAAATATATTTTACACACTGTCTGTTAAAACTTCTTGTTTTTCAATTAAAATATCTGAGCTATTGGTGTCTTGTATGGCATTTAATATACCATTTCTTACAAGTTCAAGCATAGCAAGAAATCCAACAATAACAAGAACCTTTTCCTCTCGAGTTACAGCCCCTCCTGTATGTCCGCTAAACTCTCGAAAATTCATCTTCATAGAATTCTGTATTCTGTCGGTCAATTTATCTATCATCTCTTCTATGCTTATAACTTTTTTGACTTCTACCTCTGGCAAGAAAACCTTTTTTGGAATTCGTCCTAATGCATTTTGAGCAAAGGTCATCATTGAGTCTTTGCTTATTTGATTGTCAGGTAGGAAAATTAAAGCATTATTTTTTCTCTCTTGTGGTGCAAATATTATCTTCTGCCCAAAGTTCTCTTTTACATTTACACCTAATCTTGTGAAAAGTTCGTACAGACGAAGTCTCTCTTCTAGGGAAGAAATGTCACTCTTCTCTTCGGTAGTTAAATCTAAATTAGGTAAAAGAGATTTGGATTTAATCAAAATGAGAGTTGAGGCTACCAGTATAAAGCTAGAGATTTCTTCACTTTTTAAATTAGTTAAACTATTTACATATTTCAAGTAATCTTCTGTAACACAAGCCAATGATACATCATTTATAAAAAGCTTCTTTTTCTCTACAAGCTCTAGCAGAAGCCCGAAAGGACCCTTGAAAGCTTCTGTTTGTATTTGGTAAATATCAGTATCCATAAGCTAATATTAGCATTTTTCTCAAAAAAAGATATACTGAAATTCATGCAAAAGAAAAAAGAAATGAAGCAAAACATAAGACTTTCGAAATACGTAATACCGAAGGAATATGATATACAACTACACCCTGATCTGAAAAATTTTACATTTGAAGGAGTAGAGACAATAACACTCACTATGAGTAAAAAAACTAAAATACTCACACTGCACTCAAAAGAGCTAGACATAGAGACAGCAAGTGTGAAGCTCGGCACTGAGAAAGTTTTCGCCCAAATCTCTTATAATGAAAAAAGTGAAAATGTAATTTTCAAATTCTCAAAATATCTTGAGGGTAAAATAAAATTACATATAGTATTTAAAGGAATATTAAATGACAAGATGCGTGGCTTCTATAGAAGTAAGTATCAGATAGATGGCAAAGAGCACCATATGGCTACCACACAATTTGAGGCCACAGATGCACGTAGAGCATTTCCCTGCTTTGATGAACCAGCACACAAAGCAGTATTTCATGTGTCTCTTGTAGTTCCAAAAGGCAAAAATGCTATATCAAACACTCTCCCTATTTCAATAGACGAACACGAAGCAGGATACGAGATTGTAAAATTTGCTCCGACGCCTATCATGTCTACTTACCTTCTTGCTTTTATTGTCGGAGATTTTGAATACTTAGAAGCAAAAACTAAAAATGATGTGCTTGTACGGGTACACACTACCCCAGGCAAAAAACACCAAGCAAAATTTGCATTAAATGTAACAGTTAAAACCTTAGAATTCTACGAGGAGTATTTTAATATAAAATACCCGTTAAATACTCTCGATATGGTCGCCATACCAGACTTTGCCTCAGGAGCCATGGAAAACTGGGGTCTCGTAACATACCGAGAAAGTGCGATACTTGTAGATGAAGAGCATTCTTCACTTTCTAATAAGCAATGGGTGGCTCTCGTGATAGCTCATGAACTCGCGCATCAATGGTTTGGGAACCTCGTCACCATGGAATGGTGGACACACTTGTGGCTAAACGAAGGTTTTGCTTCATATATAGAATACCTAGCAGTAGACAAGCTTTTTCCAACATGGGACATATGGACACAATTTGCTACAAATGACATAGGTGTAGCTTTAAAACTCGATGGATTAGAAAACACTCATCCCATAGAAGTGAAAGTGCATCACCCCGATGAAATAGGGGAAATATTTGATGAGGTGTCTTATTCAAAAGGAGCATCAGTAATACGCATGCTTGCAAACCATCTCGGTGAAAAAGATTTTAGAGACGGACTTCGATATTATTTAAAAAAGCATAGTTACAGAAATACTGAGACTATTCACTTGTGGGAAGCTTTTGAAAAAGTTTCAAAGATAAAAATAAGTGAAATGATGCATAATTGGACTTCCAAACCAGGATATCCTGTTATTTCAGTAAATACTGAAAAAGGAAAATTACATTTTTCACAAAAAAGATTTTTCACAAGCCCTATTTCAAAAAATAAAACAAAAAATAAACCTACATGGATAGTCCCCCTAACATTTATCAATGATACATACCTTAAAGTAAATGTCGGTGAAACAGGCTTTTATAGGACAGCATATTCAAAAGATCTTTTAGAAAAATTAGAACTACCAGTACAAGAAAAAACACTATCGCCCATAGACAGACTCGGAATTATAAGAGATTTATTTGCACTTTCAGAATCTGGTGATATTGCTACCACCGACGCATTGGAATTTATGTCTGCATATAAAAATGAGGACAACTACACAGTATGGCTTGAAATAGCTATGGGTATATCTCGACTTGAACATATCTTTGGGAAAAATAAAAAAATACAAAATGAATTAAATAAAATAATAATTGATCTATTCTCCCCTACTTTTAAAAATCTTGGTTTTGAAAAAATTAAGGATGAAAAGCATGCAGACACACTCCTACGCTCTCTTGTCATATCCAAGCTCGCACATGCAGGAGATCAAAAAGTAATACAAGAAATAAAAAAGAACTTTCAAGCTATAGAAAAAGGTAAGCATGTATCTCCTGATATACGAGGTTTAATTTATTCTATAACTGCAAAATATGGTACGACAAAAGAATACAATAAATTAATTATTTTATATAAAAAAGAAACCTTACATGAAGAGAAGAATCGTATAGGTGCTGCACTTGGTGACTTTAAAGATAAAAATATACTAAAACTTGCTTCTCTTTTCTCTATTTCAGATCATGTACGCACTCAAGACAGAGTGGGTATCATCTCTAGCATAGGAATGAATACAGAAGGACGAGATGTTTGGATTACTTTTGTAAAAAATAATTGGAAGAAGTTAGTATCAGATTATGGTGAAGGTGGACATACTTTAGGAAGACTGATAAAAGCTATAAGCAATAGTGCCGAAGAAAAACATCTTAAATTTTTCAAAACATTCTTTAAGACTCACGATGCCCCAGGAGCTAAACGTAGCGTAGAACAGGTTTTGGAACGCCTAGAAAACAATATCTTCTGGCGAAAAAGAGACGAAAAGAAAATTGAGAAATTCTTAAAAAATTTATAACTAAAAAAATACTTACCTATAATCCTGTATCTTTGCTGCGAGAATAAAATCATTCTCTGATAGACCGCCTATCGAGTGAGTAGTGAGCTCTAATATAACTTTGTTGTAATACACATGAATATCAGGATGGTGACCTTCCATTTCTGCTACGTCAGCCACTCGTTCGACGAAGTTTATGGCACCTATAAAATCCTTGAATTTAAATTCTTTTGAAATCTTTTTCGCATCTTCACTTAAAGTCCATCCGTATGACTCGTCCACGTAATCTTGTGCATCTTCTCTACTTAAAGGCTTCATTCCCTTTTTGTCACATGGACCGCATTTCTTTTTTGCTAAATTATTCATATTATGATTATATAATCTTTTCTCTTAGTTTAGAAATTTGATAAATACTAAATACAAGTACAAGAGATGCGATCCATTGAGTAAATGATAAGACTGTGCCATTTATCATGAAATCAAGGAGTATGGCAATAAATGGAAAAGTTAATTCTAAGATGGTGGATATGTGGACAGGCGTCTTTGCAAGACCTCTATAATATATGAGAAGAGCGATCATGCCTGTAGACAGAGCGATGATCAAGAGGTACCAAAACTGCGACAGATTTGGAACTGCTAAACCCCCTGCACTTGTCTTCCCAAACAAAAAAACAAAAGGAATAGACAGAATTAAAGTAAAGAGAAATCTGTAAAAAACACTTACCTTAAAGTCTACTCTCCCTAAAAGCATTTTAGAAAACGTAGTAGAAGATCCCCACGCAAAAGACGCACCGAGTGCATAAAGAGCTGCTATAAATGTTCCATCACCTGTCGACAAATTAACATACCCATTTGGGAATGTCACAAAAAATGCAGACAGAAGTGCAAGCACAGCCCATTTGATATATCTTGTATCTAACTTTTCTTTAAGAAAAATGTGGGCAGTAGATATAGCAAATATCGGCTGAAGTTTCTGTAATAAAAATACCACTGATATTGAAATGTAGTGGACTTTACCTAAAGCTGTAGTGAACCATAATGTACCTAAGAGTCCACTCAATATGGATATGAGTACGAGGAGCCACCATTCCCTTTTTGTAAGCTCAGCTTTTAAAACATACTTAAAAACAAAAGGAAATAAAATAATAAATCCTATTAAATGCTCAAAGAAAATTATAGTTATCGGTGGCAATGTATAAAGGTACTGTCTGATGAGACCGTCAAAGGCCCAGAGAGATGCGGCCATTATTATAAAGATAGGACCTGTGTAATTTTTTAACGCTGTATTTAGCATTGGTTTAAATCTTCTTTAATTTGATTAATTAATTCTTCTTCTGTTTCAAAGTTTTTATACTCGCGGATAAACTTTTGTATTTCTAGTACTACATTTTTACCATAAGCGTCTCCGGTATAATCTATCAAATGCGCCTCTATCTTTGGTATATTTTTATCAACAACATTACTGACTACAATCCCTGCTCTATAAGTTTTTTTATCTAATAAAGCTAGACCAGAATAAACCCCTTCCCTTATTCCATACGGAGGCGTTGCCTCCGTATCTATATCTAAATTCACTGTAGGAAATCCAATTTTCCTCCCATATCCATCACCGTGCACGACAAGTCCCGAAATCCTGTATTTTTTTTTAGAATCCATCAAAGTTTAACTTCTCATCTATTCTGTTCATATCACGAGGAAACATACAAGCTTCACGTACATTTTTTAATTCAAGAAGTTGCATGGTGATGCGCTCAGCACCAAGAGCAAAGCCACCTTCTGGTGGTACTCCGTATTTAAATGCTTGTAAGAACATTTTTATTTTACTTGGATCCATTTTCCAAATCTCAACATGCTTCATCAGTTGCTCGTATTCATTTATTCTTCTGCCTCCTGAGAGCCATTCGACACCGCGACATATTAAGTCCATACCTTCGTTGTATTCTGGTTCATCTGGATTTGGATATACATAAAAAGGCTTCTTACGTGTTGGATAGCCGTATATAAATACAAAGTCAGAACCAGTCTCTTCTTTTATTATTTCGCATATCTCTCTTTCATCTTGAGGGTTTGTATCTTTCTCTCCTCGCACATCTCGTCCATTTTTAGCAAAGATCTTTTCTTGCACTTCTCTAAGAGACATAGTTGGAGTTTTGTCTATCATCGTAGGCAATGTTGCTCCGAGTGTTTTTAAATGTTCTCCATTTCTTTCTTGTACTTGTTGCAAAATAAATCTCACTGTCTCTTCGGCCATGTCACGCACGTCAGTCCAAGAATCAATAAATGCCATCTCAGCATCTAGAGATACGATCTCTGTGAGGTGTCGAGTTGTAGACGAAGGCTCTGCACGAAAAACTTTATTCACAGAAAAACATCTCTCAAATGCAGACATGACTATTTGCTTGTAGAGCTGAGGTGACTGAGTTAAATATGCTTTTTTATCAAAATAATCAACTTGAAAAACTTCGGCTCCACCTTCTGCTGTCGCAGGAGTTATGGCTGGTGCTTGAAATTCGAAAAACATATTTTTCTTCATAAATTCTCGGAACGAGTCTATGACTGTTTCTTGTATTTTAAATACTGCTTGAACCTTTGGCTGTCTTAACACCAAAGATCTGTTATCAAGCTCTGTCGTAAGGTCAAGATTGTAACCATCGAGAGACATGTCAAAAGGTAGTGGCGCAGCCTGGGACAGAACTTCCACATCTAAAACTTCGAGCTCTACATCACCATTCATAACTCCAGCTTTTACATTTCTCTCTGGACGCTTGTTTACCATTCCAGTAAGCTTCACCACCCATTCGAGTCTTATGTCTTTGCATTTCTCTATGGCTTCTGGATGATTTGGAAGTACGACACACTGCACTTTGCCTGTCATATCACGCATATCAAAAAATATCATTTTTCCTTGATCTCTGCGCACGTCTACCCATCCAGCAATCATTACCTCCTTACCCACATGATCTTTTAAATCTTTAATATATACTCTATTTTTCATAAGTAATTGCATTTTAACATAATTATTCCCTCAACCCAAGCTTCACAAGCCTAGAAGTAATAGCACCTCTTTTCCTCCCAAATGTCTCTACTAATTCCGGTATAGAGGAACCGGAAGTATATAACTCTGTTAACTTTGCATCCTGATTTTCATTCCATGGTCTATATGCATTTGGATATTTTTCTGGTATTTCTTCAAAAGATTTTGTTGAGGATTTAATTAGAGATACAGACTTTCCTTCTTTTTTCTCTCCGCCACTACGAAAAGGTTTCTTTATTTTACCCCCAGAAGAGATGATAAAATCATCATGCATTTTCTTGATCTCATTTTCTGAAAGATTACCGAAGACTTCCACTGCTTGCCGTGATCTATCTTTAAAAAATATGTCCTTCTCTAGAATTTCTGGATGCACTTTAAAAGCACGCTCATTTATACCGAGTAAATAAATTCCAGAGAGCTTACGCACACGAGACAAAGCCACATACCCTTGCCCAAATTCAAACACTTGAGACAAATCCATAATAGCAGCGTCCATGCTCATCCCCTGACTTTTGTGCACCGTGATAGCCCAAGCGAGGCGAAGTGGAAACTGAGTTATCTGTGCACGAATCTTTCCATTTTCTTCAACAGCCCAATCCATGGGTGAAATCACAATACTTCTACCATTTTTAGTTTTAATAATGGGATATCCCGTAAACTCTTCAAAAGAAGTGACAGTGCCGAGAGTTCCATTTGCAAATCTCTCTTTTGGATTATTTTTTGTACACATAACAACTGCGCCGACTTTTAATTCCAAATTCTCTGGAGACAAGCAACCCTTTTTCAAAGTATCCACCAGCTTGTCGTTGCCAGCGGTAGACATTACAAATGATTTTACATCTTTATCTAGTTTTAAAAGTTCAATATTGTTTACCTTGTCCACATCAACATTGTGTGAAAAAAGTTTTGTAATATTTAACGGCATACTATCCCTATTTATTTTTCGAGTAATTATTTTTTCAAAATCTTCTTCAGAAACTTCATCACTGCGAATAGCTGCGAGTATTTTAAGAAAAGACTCATCATCCTGACGATGTTGCTCAGTCAAGTAGCAAATAACAGGATCAGTACGCCCCCATGCAGTCGAATCGTAAGCGAAAACTTTTGGAATTTGTGAATTTGATTCTTCTTCTAAAAAAGAATTTTGTTTTCTCGTTTTTTCTTCATGGTAAAAATCTCTTTTTATAATTGGTGGTAATTGAAAAAAATCACCGACTAAGACGATCTGTATTCCCCCAAATGGCTCAGTGTTTTGTTTTACTTCTCGGCAAACCATGTCCACCATATCAAGAGTATCAGCCGACAACATAGAAATCTCATCTATGATAAGCACTCGAGTCTTATGAATACGCTTTGCAATATATTCACTACTCGCTATTTTATCTAAATCATATTTGTCTAATCTTGGTCGTATACCAATACCACTCCATGAATGTATAGTCATACCATTAATGTGTGTCGCTGCGATACCAGTAGAAGCAGTAACAGCTGGCTCAATATTAGAGTCACGTAAATATGAAATATAAGAATTAACCGTATGCGTTTTCCCTGCTCCGGGTTCACCAGTCAAGAAAACATTTGCCCCTGTTTTTAAAATATTCAAAGCTTCCGCTTGTGTCATTATTAAAACAGTTTAGCATAAAAATATAATTATTATTTATATATTAAATCTCTAAAATAAAACCCGAAAGTGGTTCATAGGGCTTATGTTCTGGATTGAATGAATCTATTAATATTTCTACGTCTAAAAACCTGGATCTATCTTTTATATATATTTCAAAAAGTTTAATATAAAAAGAGTGGGAAATACAAAGCACTGAGCCTTTTTGATCTTTTAGTAAAGAAAGTAAACTATTCATTTGTGAAATAATACTCCCTAAAGATTCTTCTAAATTATTTTTATATAATTCTATGACAAAAGCTTCGCGTGCCAAGGAAAGAGCCTGACCCTGAGGCATACTGACAAACTTCTCCTTTGATATTAAATTTCTCATAGAAAAATTAATACCATTCAGAAGATAAGTACGAACAATTTTTGCATTTGGAGTGATTCCAGAGTCTATAAAAAGTTTTGCCGTCTCTACGGTCTGACCTTTTTCAGCAGTAAAAATTATTTTTATTCCTTTAAGTGGAAAGGAGAATTTATGATTTTTTATAATTTCCAGCACATTTTCTGAAAGAGGTGCTTCTTTGATTCCCTGAGAAACCAAGTCAAAAGCATCATATGTGTCGAGCCCGTCAAAAGCATACTTTATTGGCGCACTAGTAATGATTGGAATAATTTTTGGCATATTTTTTAATTTAATATTTTAATATTAACACCCTTCTACCGCACGAGCGACAGAAGGGTGAAGATGTGACCACTACTCGGGTGTCGTAGTGGTCGATAGTTGAAGGATTGGAATTCGTTCCCTATCCTTCCGGAAAATCTGATCATTGACCCGACCTAGGTTGGGGGTCGAGTGATTGATCATGACAAAGTCTTGACCAAAGACCCCACGCGCAGCCTCACCCCATGCCGCATATTGAGCCCACTGGCGTAATACCATCTCTCGACAATACTCCACACCAACTTCGTGACCCGCCATTGCCGCATAGAGTGGGACACGTTTCTGTGCTCCCGACTCTAAATCGTATCCGGTTGAAGAGCTAACTTTAGCTTCTTGTTTGAATTGCAAAAGTGCTAATTCATACAGTTGAAACCATTGAGGGAAAACCTCAGTGAAGCGGCTTGAGCTTTTGACTGGCAAATTTATTTCCAGCGCCCGCTCTAGAATTTTCTCGCAACTAAGTTGGCAGCGTTGGAGAAATTCATTTGGATCACCTCCAACCAAATGATCCATGACGAGTGGTAAATCAAATTCAGTATCAGCCAAAGTTACATGGTATGTAACTTTAACAGAATTAGGAATTTGAGAAATTAATGCTTTGACCACTTCCAAATGTTGGCCAGCGATGTATGGTACACCCCAGCCAACATTTTTATAAGTAAATCTACGATCTGCTCTTTCATAGTCAGGGCAAACTGCAGATACAAGTATAAGTGTTCCACTCTTAATCTTGCGCTCAATAGAGCGCAAGACCCAAGCAGGAATCTCAGCGACGTTTGGCAGCTGGAGCTGTAGTTCTTTTCTCTTCATATTAATCTCCTTTTTTAAAGAACAAAAAAAATGACGCTCTTGCGCCACTTAATGGATTCCTTGTTTTAAATAGTCAATTAAAATTAAGTAAGAAATCAACAGAGAGACGTAAAAGCTAGATGCTTTACGCCCCACCAAGATAACCCAGTGACTTCCCTATTTTCACTCATTATGTTTAATGTATTTTTTTGCATTTGAAAATGATTTATTACTATCATACTAGTATGCTAGTATATATAGAAAAGAAAGTCAAGTGTGACTTTTATATATGTGTGAGTAACTTTGTTTTTTATTTAATAGCTTTAAGGACTTTTAATGCTCTTTGAAGTCCGCCTTCTTTCTTACGCATCTCCCTGGATCCCCTGGTAACAGTAGCGACACCTAAATGTAAATCTTCTGCTATGGATTGATGATGTTCCCCTCTTGAGAGACGTTTGACTATCTGCCAGCGAACACTTAGATTTTCAAACTCTCGGGGGGTTAATATATCTTTTATAAAATCAGACAAAAGACCTTTATCTTTAGCTATTTTATAAATAACTTCAGTCACTTCCTTTTTATAGAGATCTATATTATTTTTCATAAACATCCACTCCTATTTTCTTTCTCACTTCTTTCATTTTTTCTTCGGCAATTTTCTTTGCTTTTTCTCCACCCTTTTTTAATATTTCTAGTGCTTTTGGTATATCTTTCTCAAATTCTTTCCTCTTTTCCCTAAGTGGAGCGATGAATTTCTCTAAGTCTTCTATTAGTGTCTCTTTTAAGATCTTGTACTTTCCTGAATTTTCTTCATAAATCTTTTTTAATTCATCTTCACTTCTCACAAGCTTGTGTATCTCATAAACATTTTTAGGAATACCTTCACTTGAATCAGTCACAATACCCATAATTAACTTTTGTATTTCTTCATATTCTGCAAATAGCGGGATTGTATTGCCATAACTCTTGCTCATCTTTCTTCCGTCTGTACCCGGAACTACAGCTACCTCTTTCACTATCTTGTGTTCTGGTAATATAAAAGTTTCACCGAAAGTATTGTTGAATTTTTGAGCTGTATCTCTCGCTATTTCTACGTGCTGCTGTTGGTCTTGGCCCACAGGTACAATATTTGCATCATAAAGCAATATGTCAGAAGCCATAAGTAACGGGTAATTAAAAGTTCCTACTACTATCTCTTTATTCTTCGCTTCTGCATCTTTATATGCATGTGCTCGCATAAGGTAAGGCATGGTGGTGATAGTATCAAAAATCCAAGTGAGCTCAGTGTGAACACTCACATCACTTTGTTTAAATATTGTAACTTTTGCTGGATCAAGACCAAGCGCTAAATAGTCGAGCAGAACATTTACAATATTTTTACTCATTTCTTCTCTATTTTGAATGAAATTCAAGGCGTGGTAGTCAGCAATAAAGACATAGCTTTCATACTCATTTATTAGATCTACCCATTGTTTTATTGCACCAAAATAATTCCCTATATGCGGGGCTCCTGTTGGTTTTAAACCAGATAATAGTATTTTCTTAGACATATTTACTATATTATCACACTTAAAATAATTCTCCACACCTTACCCCCACTTTTACGCACCAGAGAGGCTTCCTCAAATTTTCTAGTATGTTAATATTCTTGTATGGACAGGAACGCTAAAAATAATTTTCATAATAAACAAAACCCAAAACCAAATTTCAATTCAGGCAGTATCCGCATACCTCCTCAGAGCATACCTTCAGAACAAGCAGTGCTTGGATCCATAATGCTACGCAAAGATGCAATGCATGAAATAGAAGACATGGTGACACCAGAATCTTTCTATGTAGAAAAGCATAAGAAAATATTTAATGCGATGCTTGATCTATCTCTCAAGAATGAGCCTATAGACATGCTTTCACTTTCTACAAAATTAGGTGAACAAAAACTCTTAGAAGCAGTCGGTGGAAATCAATATCTCGCAGAAATAGTAAACATTGTTCCATCTTCTACTAATGTTAAACATTATGCAGACATAGTGCAAAAAAAATATGTATTAAGAAGCCTCATAGAAGCAGCAGACTATGTCTCTGAACTTGCATTCGAAGAAGGTGAAGACCACATGGATGACATTTTAGATTTAGCTGAAAAGAAAATGTTTAGCGTAGTATCTAGTCCTAAAAATCAAAAATTTGTAACTCTTAAGGATTCCCTACCTGAAGCATACGAAAGATTAGAGAAGCTTCATGAGAACAAAGGCATGCTTCGTGGATTACCAACTGGATTTAAAGATCTTGATCTGATGCTTTCTGGTCTCCAGCCTTCAGACCTCATCATTCTCGCTGCTCGTCCAAGTATGGGTAAGACGACTCTTGCACTAGACATATCTAGACTCGCTGCAACCGTTCACGATAAATCAATATTAATATTTTCTCTTGAAATGTCCTCGCAACAGCTAGTGGACCGCATGCTTTCTGCACAGTCTCGAGTAAATGCGTGGAGTCTCCGTACTGGAAACCTTTCTTCAGACAGAGAATTCTCTCAGCTTCGTGACTCTCTCGACAAGCTTGCAAAAGCAAAAATATACATTGATGACCAAGCAGGTAACTCCATAGTCCGCATGAAGGCACTTGCTCGTAGAATCAAAGCTGAAAAAGGAGTCGACCTCATTGTCGTAGATTACTTACAGCTTATGTCAACAACTAAAAATTACGACTCGATGGTAAACCAAGTTACAGAGATATCTCGTTCACTCAAAAGCCTCGCAAAAGAGCTCGATGTACCCGTGCTTGCACTTTCTCAGCTCTCTCGTGCAGTGGAAAGTCGTGGGGGCAAGCCTCGCCTCTCAGACCTACGTGACTCTGGATCCATAGAGCAGGATGCAGACGTTGTCATGTTCATCCACCGTGAAGATAAAGGCAAAGATGAATCTGAGAGAACAAACATAGCCGAGATACTAGTAGAGAAACACAGAAATGGTCCTACGGGTAAAGTAGAACTTTATTTCGACGAGAAGACGACAACATTCTTAAACTTAGAGAAAAGTAATATTAGTGAATTTACACCATCAAAGATTTCTGGAAGTCTGGATGAATTTTAAGATGAAATTAATAAGATGGATGTCATAGATAAACTAACAGAAGTATTTAAGGAATTCCCTGGTATAGGTGAGAGACAAGCAAGAAGGTTTGTGTATTTCTTAATGTCTAAAACAGGAGCGTATAACGAAAATTTATCAAGCCTCATAGCAGATATAAAAAAAGAAGTGGCTCAGTGCAGAGAATGTTTTAGATTTTTCATCATCAAAAATGGTAACAATAAAAATTGTGATGTATGCAGTGACATAAATGTGGATACATCGATGCTTATGATAGTAGAAAAAGATTCTGATCTAGAATCCGTAAAGAAAAGTAGAGTCTATACTGGAAAGTATTTTGTACTCGGTGGACTTGTACCTATAGTAGAGAAGAATACCAAAAGTCGAGTGAGGATAGAAGAATTAAAAAACAAAATAAAAAATAATAAAGAGATAAAAGAGATAGTACTCGCCTTTTCATTAAACCCTCAAGGCAACCATACAGACTCTTATGTACGCGAAGAGCTTGCTCTTATTCTAGAAAAAAATAATACTAAAATATCTTCCCTAGGTCGTGGACTCTCAACAGGCACCGAGCTTGAATACTCAGACAATGAAACTCTCAAAAATGCATTAAAAAATAGGCAGTAGAATTGGTCGACCTGGCAGTTTGACCAATTACTCCCCCTTCATTCTGTGTTCCTTTTTGATTTTCCAATAGATCTCTTCTGAGCCAGCATCTACGTTTTTAGGTCGGTTTTTAAATAAATGGGCAGGATACTTTGCTTTAACTTTTTTTAACTTATCCATGAGTATTTTCTCAGTATTTAGATTTAGAAGTACAGTCATATCAAAACAATAATTCAAGACATCAGCTAATTCATTTTTGATCTTTTCTATTTTTTCTTTATCTTTTTTTACTTCTGCGAGACTTTGATTGCTCCACTGAAAAATCTCTAAAAGCTCTGCGGACTCTATGGATATAGACTTAGCAATATCCGCCGGACGCAAATCATCCCATCCTCTTTCCTTTAAATATTTCTTAATAATCTGCTCGTATTTTTTCATAAGAATATTATAACATAAATAAAAAACCTGCCCTTGAGGCAGATTATTTTATGGAAGTTATTTTTACTTTAAAGAATGGCTGGCGGTGACCGTTTCGGCGGAGGTAGCGAGACTTTTGTTTATATTTTACAACAAGTATCTTTCTTGCTCGTCCTATTTCTGTAATTTCAGCGTCAACTTTAGCACCAGTTATGTAAGGAGTACCTATTGTTACATCTTTACCACTATCAACTAAGAGAACTTGATCAAAGGAAACCTTGTCTCCTTTTTTGTATTCACTTCCCTTTAGAGCTTTTATTTTCTCAATAGAAACAACGTCTCCTTCTGAGACTTTGTATTGTTTTCCGCCTGTTTGTATGACTGCATACTCTGCTGTTTTCATATTGCCTTATATTATAAGAAATCGTGTTAAAAAGCAAGCTTTTAGCACTTAGGAGCGAGACTTTGCAAAGCTCTACTACCGAATGCTATACTTAAAGCATGCAAACAAAAACTAGTGAAAGATACTTTTTCTTTGGGCTTTTAATAGCGACTTTAGCATTCACTTTCTTAATTTTCCGTCCTTTTTGGATAGTATTAGTTCTCGGTGTCTGCTTTGCAATAGTATTACACCCTATTTACAGATGGTTAAACATAAAGCTTCCAGAATGGCTTGCTTCACTAATAACTGTAATACTATTTACTATCATAATATGTGGTCCGCTCCTCCTAATTGGTACTCTCGTTTACAACCAAAGTGAAGATGTATACCATCTCGTAGTAAACAACAAAGACACTGGTCCATTTATAAAATCCCTAGGAGTAACAATAAGCAAGCACTTACCAGTAGGTGTAACTTTTGACATAAACGATAAAGCCACAGAACTCATTTCATATGTATCGAGCAACATAGCGAATATATTTAAAAGCACCTTGTCAGCATTCTTTTCTTTCATATTAATGCTTTTAATTATTTTCTATTTCTTAAAAGATGGCTCAAGATGGAAAGAATCTCTAAGAGCCCTCTCACCTCTCGGAGACAAATATAATGAAAAAATTACAAGTCACCTCGTAATAGCAGTTAATGCTGTCGTTAAAGGCTACCTTTTGATAGCTCTCGTTCAAGGTATGCTCATGGGCTTTGGTTTATGGCTCTTTAATGTTCCAAATCCTGCACTCTGGGGTGTAGTCGCTGCTATTATGTCTCTCATACCCACTCTCGGTACTGCGCTCGTATCCGTACCTGCTATTATTTTCTTAATGATAACTGGAAACACACCTGCAGCCATAGGGCTCTTGTGTTGGTCTATTGTTATTGTAGGAATGATAGACAATGTTTTGAGTCCGCTTGTTGTCGGAAAGCAAACAAACATTCATCCATTTCTAATCCTCTTTTCTGTACTAGGAGGCATAGCCTTCTTGGGACCTATAGGGGTGCTCGTAGGACCGCTTGCTGTGAGTCTACTCTACACACTCATATCTATTTATAGAAATGAATTTAATGAACAAAGAGTTTAAGAAAATAAAATGAAAATAAAATTCTATAATACCCTATCACGCAAAAAAGAAATCTTCACACCGCTTTCTAAAAAAGAAGTCAAAATGTATAGCTGCGGACCTACAGTCTACAACTATCCACACATAGGCAACTACAGAGCCTACATATTTGCTGACACATTAAAACGTGTCCTCATCTACCAAGGCTACAAAGTAAAGCACATAATGAACCTCACAGACATAGATGACAAGACCATCCGTGAATCACAAAAAGAAGGAAAAACTTTAAAAGAATTTACAGAATTCTACACTAAAGAATTTTTTAAAGATATAAAATCTCTCAATATCACAAATCCAAAGAAATTCACCAAAGCCACAAGCTACGTAAAAGAAATGGTGAAGATCATAGAAAAGTTATTACAGAAAAAACTCGCATATAAAAGCGAGGACGGCTCTGTGTATTTTGATATAAAGAAATTTAAAAATTACGGCAAGCTCTCTCACCTCGTACTCAAAAACCAAAAAGAAAATGCAGGAGGTAGAATAAAAAAAGACGAATATGACAAAGACAGTGCTGAAGACTTTGCATTATGGAAAGCATGGGACGAAAAAGATGGAGATGTATTCTGGAAAACAAAACTTGGCAAAGGCCGTCCAGGCTGGCATATAGAATGTTCTGCTATGTCTATAGCAAATCTCGGAGCGCAACTTGATATCCACACAGGAGGAGTAGACAACATATTCCCCCATCATGAAAATGAGATAGCTCAGTCCGAAGGTGCTACTGGAAAACATTTTGTAAAATACTGGATGCATAATGAATGGGTCCTCGTAGACAATAAGAAAATGTCTAAGTCAGAGAAGAATTTCTTTACTTTGCGAGATTTACTAGAGCAAAACATAAACCCTGTGGCATACAGATTCTGGCTTCTCATGGCCAACTACAGGACACGTGTAAACTTCATCTGGGAGGCCCTAGAAGGGGCAGAAACGGCCCTAAAACGCCTTTATTCCCTCTATATAGCACTAGGTACTAAAGTGGGTAAAATAGACAAGAAATACCAGAAAAAGTTTGCTGAATGCATCACGGACGACCTAGACACCCCTCGAGCATTAGTAGTACTTTGGGATGTAATTAGAGACGAGAATGTCTCTAAAGCAGACCGCAAGGCGACAATATTAGACTTTGATAAAGTTTTAGGACTTGGTTTTAAAAATCTAAAAGAAGCTAAAGAAATAGAAATTCCTGAAAATATTCAGTCGATAATAAAAGAAAGAGAGCAAGCTCGAAAAAATAAAGACTTTAAAAATTCTGATGAATTACGAGATAAGATCAAGTCTCTCGGCTATGAGGTAAAAGACACCGAGGAAGGACAAAAAATTTCTAAGATTTAAAATTTTTTATTTTCTAAATTTATACCCAATAAGCTTGAAAGCAAGTTTTGCTACTAAGAAATCATACCCATGAAATCCAGGAGTCTGTATCGGAGAGCATTCTGCTATATCCGCCCCGACAACATTTTTCTCACGTGTCACCGCTTCAAATATCTCCATTGCTTGATACCAAGAAATTCCTCCTGGCTCTGGTGTACCTGTTGCTGGCATAGTAGAGACATCAAAGACGTCTACATCAAAAGAAAGATATACGTTATCAGAAAGCTGACTTAAAATTTTCTTTAAGTCATATGTATTTCCATAATTCACTTGATCTTTATTTATATATTGCTGTTCGCCTAGAGAAGTATTTCTAGTACCTACCCAGACTATGTTTTTAATACCATGGTCATCCTGGCATCTTCTAGCCGCACAGGCATGAGACCACCTAGTATCTCTGTATTCTTCACGCATGTCAGTATGTGCATCAAAATATAAAATAGAAAGATCAGGGTATTTCTTTTTGTACTCACTTACAAGCGCTGGAGTTATAGAGTGTTCTCCACCAAGACTTAATATAAATTTATCAGTGAGGTCTTTAATCGTGTCAGATATTATAGCTTGTGCTTTTTCTGCGTTTTGTTCAGGAAAATCAATATAAGGTAATGTCTTTATTTTAACTTCTTCATTCACCTCATACCCTAGCTCATGGTCATAAAATTCTACTTGCTGTGAAGCTGTAATGATACCTTCGGGACCTTTTGCAGTACCTTTACCATAGCTCACTGTCGCCTCAAGAGGTATTGGCAATACTAAAACCTGTGCCTCTTCCATGGACACTTCATTTATTCCTAAAAAATTGTTTGGCACATGTTCTTCTTTATCTTCATGCATAATATTATCTAGTATACCAAAATAAAATCTTTTTGCGATGGATAAAACAAAGGATTAGTAAATTGATTAAAATATTATAAACTCCAAACGAGTATATAGGGAAAGTCCACTCTTTAATTATTATAAGACCAAGAACATTGGCAACTGCACCGCCAAGATATGCAGAAGAAGTTTCAGTCTCAGGAAATTTCCATGATTTTATTAATGTTGGAACTGCAGCAAGTCCATCACTTAAAATCGCAAATAATATTGAAACCCAAAAACTTTGCGTTAATAACCACAACAAAAGTGAGATACCCGCTAAAATACCACACACAACATCAAGTTTGGTTATTTCCCAATAGCCTTTTTTAATTATAAAAGAAGCAATAAGAACTAAAACTGGATTAAATCCAGCTAGAAATACTGGAAGTATCGAAAGTCCTGAACCAGCTTTAACTGCAATCCATGTTGTAATGAGCGGGGCCAGAGCCCAGATAAACCAAGTAATCCTGTTTGGTTTCGTGGTGCCACGCACCATATCACGAATATAGAAAAAAACTCCAATAGACTGGATAATAAGAATAATACAAGCGATTATTTGTTCGAAGTTCATTTATATCCCCTCTTTTTTAAGCTGCTCGATAAGTTCACGAGATTTTTTGGAAATCTTATGTGGAAGTTTTATATTTAATTTTATAAGCAAGTCTCCTCTTTTATTTTTATTTGGTACACCCTTGCCACGTACTCGGAGCACTTCATTTATCTTTACTCCTTCAGGAATAGTGACTTCTATGTCTCCATCTAAAGTTTTTACAGGATATTTCATACCGAGTAATGCATCAGATAAATTTAAATCGAGATTCATAACCAAATCATTACCGTCACGTTTAAATAGTGGGTGTGGAGCAACGTTTATCTTGATATACAAGTCCCCTGTCATACCTCTCGAAACTGCTTCGCCCATGCCTGTCATACGTATCATCTCACCGTCTCTGATGCCAGCAGGGATCATAATAGTTATCTCTTCTTCACGACGAAGTACTCCTTTACCTTTACATTTATCACAGACTTCTTTTGGTACTTCACCGCTACCAAAACATGTCTCACATACTTTGGTAGTAGAAATATTTCCAAGGAATGATCTTTTTGTTTCGTGTATCTTACCTTGACCATTACATGTCTTACAGGTTTCCATTTTAGTACCTATTTTCGCACCTTTACCATCACATGTCACACAAGTAGAAGTCTTTGTGATAAGAACTTTTCTGGTGATGCCAAAAACAGCATCACTAAAAGATACTTGTATTTCTGTAGAAATGTCTCTACCTCTTCTTTGTTCTCTTCTTGCTCCCATACCACCTCCAAAGAAATCAGAAAAGATATCGTTTAAGTTTCCAAAATCAAACTCTGCCCCACCCTGTCCAAAGCCACTAAAGTCAAAACCTTCAAATCCGCCACCTTGGTGTCCGGCATGTGCATGACCCATGTTTTCATATTGAGAGCCGTATTGGTCATATTTAGAGCGTTTAGAGTCATCAGAGAGCACTTGGTACGCTTCATTTACCTGCTTGAATTTAGCTTCATTTCCGTCTTTTTTATCAGGGTGGTATTTGTGTGCGAGCTTATAAAAAGCCTTCTTGATTTCTTCTTTTGAGGCATTTTTATTTACTCCTAATGTTTCATAATAGTCTTTGTTCATAGTCGTATTATACTTATAGATACACTTTGGTCAAGAAAATATTTATATCATTGGCTGCACTTCTTCTTTTACTTTTGGAGTTTCTGTTGTTTCATTACCCATACCGTCTTTATTCTTTGCTTTACCTTCGATCATAGCCTTTTCTTCGACGCTTCTGATGATAGTGGCTTCTTCTTCAGCAATTAATTTCTGTGCATCATCTTTGGGTATTGAATATTTTGCTCTAGATGCAGCAATTATTTCTTCTCTATAAGACTCGTGCGTTGGAGGTAAAACTCGTAAAGTCTCAGCTGAAAATGGATCGTAAGATTCACCATCAATAGTCATTTTTATATAAAATTCTGTCACAGCGAGATTGATCATATCTTTAACATCAAAAAGTGGGGAAAATTCTGGTTTTAATTTCACTGCATCTTCACCACCTATACGAAAAGTAATAATACTACCGCAGTTACCAAGTACAGCTTGGTGAACTTTTGTGATTATTTGTCCCACATACTGGTGAGCCATGGTGAGATTGAGTCCGTACTTACGGGCCTCAGATAAAATATTTTCAAATGTTTGCGTCACAACATTCTGAAACTCATCCACATATATGTAGAAGTCTTTACGTGCACTCTCTGGCATACCTGCACGCTCCATGCCTGCTTGTTTTATCTTTGTTAAAAACATAGAACCGAGAAATGAAGAATTCTCCTCACCGAGGCGACCCTTAGATAAATTAATAAAAATTATCTTTTGAGTATTCATGAGCTTGCTTATGTCTATTTTGTTTTGTTTCTGACCGAAAATATTACGTAGCAGTGGGTCAGAGAGAAATTGTCCTAGTTTGTTTACAAGCGGGATTATAGCGTCAGTATCGAACTTCTCAGACCAATCAGCGAATTCAATAGCGAAGAATCTTTTCACCATGTCATCTGTGATGTATTCCACAACTTTCTGTCTGTAGTTTCTATCTGTAAGCATTGATATCATTCCACGCATCGTCGCATGAGGATAGTCTAGAAGTGCAAGGCAAGTGAAACGAAAAACGTGCTCAAGACGTGGAGTCCAGTTGGCTCCGAATTGCTTTTGGAAAACTTCGATGAGTCCTTGCGTAAGCTGAAACTTAAACATAGGATCCACGTTTGAAAGAGGATTAAATGATGCAGGGAAATCAATATCAGATGGGTCTATAATACATACGTCATCAATGCGTTCCTTAGGAATATAATCAAGCATTGCGTCTATCACGTCTCCGTGAGGGTCTATGAGACAAAGTCCATGTCCATAGGTGATATCCTGACGCAAAAAAAGCTCAAGAAGCTTAGTCTTCCCCACTCCCGACTTTCCTATGATGTATAGGTGCCTTCTCCTATCTACCCTTTTGATACCAAAGACGAATTTCTTTTCTTCAAGTGCAGCCACGTAATTCGTACGGCCTATAAAAGATACGTCTTCAGGTTTTACCTTACCGAAAACAGGAAGTTCTGGTGGTGGTGGACCGTATTTTATTATTTGTATTCTATTTGGCTTTGGCATATATAAATTATTAAATTAATCTTCTAAGATCTTTCGTAAAACTTCCTCTGGAACTTCTTTTGGCTTTTTAGGAAGAGGTACAACATCCTCTTCACTTGGCTTTACTTCTGGCTCTTTTTGTATTTCAGGAATTTCTTTTTTAGTATTTTCTTCAGTTTGTTTCATAGGGGCAGAAGCCAAGAAGTCTCTTAGTTTTTTCATATCTTCTTTACTTGCAGATTTATCTTTTGAGGTGGTTACTATTGTAGACTTTTTTGCAATTACTTTTATTTTCTCTTTTAAAAGTTCCGGAGAAGGTTCTTCTTTATTTATTGTTTCCTTTACTTCTTCCACTACAGGAGCAGGCTCTGTTTTTATTATCTCTGTAATTTTATTTAAGGCTTGTTTAAGGGGTGAAACTTCTTGTTTTTGCACGTAAGGAGGTTTTTCTTCCTCTTTTTTTACAACCTTTTCTTTTTGCATTTCTTTAGGAACCTCCTTTACTTCTTTTAATTCCTTATTAATGGCAGAATTAATGACAGATTTTACGCCTTCATCCTTAGGCTTGTATTCTATACCAAGATCAGCAAGAGGTTTGTAAAACTTTGAATCATCGTATTTAATCTGATCGTCTTTTCCTTTTTGTACTTTTAACTCCCCTGATTTTATCTTTGCCATACATTCCTTACAATACACGGGCCTACCTCCCTCAGGCTTAAATGGCACAGTGGTCTGCTTCTTACATGCAGAGCATGTAATTTCAAATTTACCCGTAGGCTGATTCACCGACTCGCCTCCTTCACCACCGAGAGACATGCCACTCCAATTATTTATTTCTCTTTCTATTTCTTCTTTTGATTTACAATAAAGCTCGCGAGAAGACTTTATAACAGCCTCTTCTATTTCTTTATTTCCAGACTTTACCATAGGAGGTAACGTCCTCGAAGAAAATGGGCGAGAAGTCACGCCGTCTATCATGAGCTTTAGATAAATTTTATAGTTTGGAAGATTTACAATATCCTGTGGAGTAAACTCTGGATCAAATTCTTTTTCTAAGAATTCTGCGTCGTCAGAACCGACACGAAAAATGATCATGGTTCCTACGTTACCGAAGACTGCGTCACGCACTGCCGTACTCTTGTCTGAGACGAGCTGAGCTGTGTACTGGTGAGCCACTGTAAGGTTTAGTCGGTATTTTCGAGCCTCAGACAAAATCCCAGCAAAAGCATCTGTAACGAAATTTTGAAATTCGTCGACATATAAATAAAAGTCACGACGAGAATCTTCAGGAATTCTCACACGCTCCATGGCTGCAAGCTGGATCTTGGTAATGATCATACCTCCAAGCAACGCAGAGTTGTCCTCACCTATGCGACCCTTAGAAACATTCACAAGGAAAATCTTTCCCTCATTCATCATGTTGAAAATGTCTATAGTGCTCTTTGACTGCCCGACAACATTTCTTATGATAGACGTAGAGAGGAATTGCCCTACTTTGTTTTGTATTGGTGCTATTGCTTCATTTCTAAATTTATCTTGCCATGCTTCATATTCATGCACCCAGAAGGCTTTAATGACAGGGTCTTTTAAATTTGAAATTATTTTCTGACGATAATCTTTGTCTACGAGCATTCGAGGAATGCCGAGCATTGTAGAACCTGGAGTATCAAGAAGTGCAAGAATAGTATTGTTTAAAATGTATTCCATACGAGCAGACCATGCATTTGCCCATATCTTTGTAAAGATTCCCATGAGCCCAGAAGCTACTAGGTGCTTGTATTGAGGGTCAACTAATTCTAAAACATTAAAACCAATATGGTGCTCCGTATCTGCAGGGTTAAAATAAACTACATCCTTTACTCTGTGTGGAGGAATAGAAGAAAGCACTCCTTCAACATTTTCTCCGTGAGGGTCAACTAAACAAACACCGTCCCCATTCTGGATGTTTTGTATAATCATATTAAACATGAGTACAGACTTACCTGTACCGGACTTTCCGAGAATGTATACATGCTGACGCCTGTCTTTACGCTTTATGCCGAAGAGCGTATTTTTATCTCTATACGTGGTAAGACCCAAATAGGTTATATCTCTATTTTTAGGTATTTCTGGAAATTCCATATGATTTATATTATATCACAACAAATGAAGAGCATGAACAACACAGCAATAAATAGAGAACTAAAAAGCCCCTCTTTATTTTAGGGCTTTTTAGTAATGTTCAATACCGAATGTTGAACAAGTTTAAAGTTTATGCTTTGGGTTGCTCTCCCTCTCCTCCTTCTTTTTCTTTAAATTCAGCGTCATTGACTTCTGCTGGCTGTTCTTCGGGAGTTGAAGGTCCTGAAGAGGCTGAATCAGTTGCGCCTGCTTTTTGCATCGCTTCACCGATCTTTGACATTTCATTAGATAGCTCTTCTGTAGCTTTCTTTATCGCAAGCTCGTCAGTGCCATCTTTGACACTTTTTACTATAGCGATCTTGGATTCTACTTCTGTTTTTAATTCAGCAGGAATTTTATCACCAGCATCTTTAATAGCTTTCTCCGCAGTGTAGATGATCATCTCTGCTGTATTCTTCACATCTACTAATTCTCTCTTCTTTTTATCTTCGTCTGCATGAAGCTCAGCATCAGCCTGCATTTTCTTTATGTCTTCATCTTTAAGTCCAGAGCTTGCTTCGATCTTTATGGATTGTGTTTTACCTGAAGCTTTATCCTTTGCAGTAACATTTAGTATTCCGTTTGCATCCACATCAAAAGATACTTCGATCTGAGGCATACCGCGTGGTGCTGGTGGAACTCCATCTAAGATGAATCTTCCTAGAGATTTGTTATCAGACGCCATTGGACGCTCACCTTGGACTATGTGTATCTCCACAGAAGTCTGGTTGTCAGCAGCTGTAGAAAAAGTCTGAGATTTATTTGATGGGATAGTTGTATTTCTTTCGACTAACTTTGTCGCTACTCCTCCTAGAGTCTCAATACCGAGAGAAAGAGGTATAACATCGAGAAGAAGTACATCACGCACATCACCCTGCAATACTCCAGCCTGCACCGCAGCACCGAGCGCTACCACTTCGTCAGGATTTATAGAAAGGTTTGGAGTTTTACCAAAAACTTTTTTAACTTCCTCCACTATTCTAGGCATTCTTGTTTGACCTCCGACCATGATGATCTCATTCATGTCTTCCATTTTAAAACCAGATGCAGACATAGCACGCTTTGTGATCTCTATAGAACGGTTTATATATTCTTCTGCTATAGCTTCGAGTTGTGCACGTGTCATCTTCAAAAGTAAGTGCTGAGGGCCTTCGGCTGTAGAAGTTATAAATGGAATATTTATTTCTGTTTCTATAGAAGTAGAAAGTTCGATCTTCGCTTTTTCTGCCGCCTCATCGAGTCTCTGTAATGCGAGCTTGTCGTTGCGTACATCTACACCTGAAGTCTTCTTATACTCTTCCGCGATCCATGCGATGATCTTGTGATCTATATCACGACCACCTAAGTGACTGTCTCCGTCTGTAGACTTAACTTCGATAACGTCGTCACCAATCTCGAGCACAGATACATCAAATGTTCCTCCACCGAAGTCGTAGACTACTATTTTTTCATTTTTCTTTTTATTAAATCCGTATGCGAGCGCTGCTGCTGTAGGCTCGTTTATAATACGCTTTACATCAAGTCCTGCGACTGCACCTGCGTCTTTTGTAGCTTTTCTCTGAGCATCGTTAAAATATGCAGGAACTGTAATCACAGCTTCTGTTATCTTCTCTCCGAGTTTTGCTTCTACGTCTGCCTTTATTTTACCTAAAATCATTGCAGAGATTTCTTCTGGTCTCATCCATTTATCACCAATCTTTACTTCAACACCACCATTTGTTCCTTTTTGAATTTTGAAAGATGCATTTTTTAAGTCCTTCTGCACTTCTGGATCTTCAAAATTGTGACCCATAAAACGCTTGATACCGTAAACAGTATTTTCTGGATTTGTGACGGCTTGTCTCTTTGCAAGGAGACCGACGAGTCTATCTCCATTTTTAGCAACAGAAACTATCGAAGGAGTCGTACGAGAGCCTTCTATGTTTTCTATTATTTTTGGTGCTCCACCTTCGATGAAAGCGACCGCTGAGTTTGTTGTACCTAAATCTATACCTATTATTTTTGACATATATTTTGTTTGATTATTTAATAATTTTAATGATATTTTTTAATATTTACAGGTATTTCGTGACCACCAAATACTTGTATAAAGTAGTATATATGATAATATATATGCATGTCAAGCAAAGACAAGAAAGACAATCAATACTCAAAGAAAATATTAAGGATTTTAGGTCAAAAACCCGCTATTTCCCTGTCTGAAATACACAACTTAGGTGTTGGACACCTAAGTAATTTAAATAATTCTAAGATAGAGGCTAAACCTCTATCTGATCAGAAATACGCTATTACCCGATCCCTCAAAGGACTCCGGGAAGCTGGGCTTATAGAGCAAATCTCTTCTCCTCAAAATGATTATGTGAGACTCACAAAAGAAGGTAAGAAAAAGACTCATAGCCTCAAACTAGAAAACACTACAGGAATGGTGAGCACCAAGTGGGATGGATATTGGAGGATCATACTTCTCGACATACCAGAAGATAGAAAAAGTGAACGCGAAAGCATGCGTTATCTCCTTAAAAAAGCAGGCTTTGTATGTCTTAAAAATTCTGCATGGATATCCCCCTACCCGTACGAACATCTTTTTATAAATATTAAAAAAGATCTCGGATTTACAACTGAGATCATGATCATCGTCACTCAAATGATAGACGAAGAAACTAAGAAAATACTTTTAGAGAGTTTTTGTAAATAAATTTTAGTAGACTTCTTGCTGGTAGCATTTTTCGCAATACACTTTTTCAACTCTATCCGGAGAATATGGGGTCTCAAATTCTACTTCACATTTACCTTCATGATTATTATGCTTTTGCGAGCACATACAAATACGATGCCACAACTTGCGAAGTGGTCTTAAGTCAAATCTCCTTTTGTATCTACAATTTGGGCATTTCCTAGGAAGTGGGATTTTTTCTTTTTTATAAAAAAGAAGTTCATTTTGATTAATATTGTAATTCTTCGAGCACTCGGTACAAATAAAAATCTCTTTCAAATATGAATCGGGGACATCTTCTATTTTGTCTGGTATTTGGTCGTGAGGAATAGTTTCTTTACCAAATGTCCCTGGTACATTTTCTTCCCAGTTCCATCCCTTAGCCAAGACCTCCTCTTTGGTCATAGGCTCATATAAATTCCCCTGAGTCTCATTGTAGGTGACAGGAGCAATGGAGGGAGGAAAAAATTCTCCGTATTCCCCTCCCTTTTTCATATGTTCAATAATCTTTTCTCTTAAAATAAGATAATCCTCTTTACTGTATTTCTTATTTAAAATCACATATTCACCTTTCTTGACGCTAACACAGCCGAAAAGGTTTTGACTGTTATGACAGGTATCACTATAAATGATATAAGTATTATCATAGCAGAGAGTAATAAACTGGGAATTAGTATTTCTAATACCAGCATGAACCTCATAGCACAACTCAGCTCCATCTATGTGGTACAAATCCATAGAGTCTTTTATATTTATTGCACCATAAATATATTTACCATTTTCTCCTTTATAAACTTCAAATGCCTTATTTACATCCTTACAGTCATAAATTAAGGACCCTGTAGAATTTACGTTTCTTTCATTGACGACATACTTGTGGACAGCAATATTTTCCAATAGATTTTTAAATTCTTCATTTAATTTCTGTCGTACTTCAAAAGAAGATAAATTATATTCTTTTATTTTTTCTAAATATTCTTCCCTCGAGTATTGAACATTTTTAAAAACATAACTTTTATTACGTAAATTTGAAGATAAAAAGCATTCATTGCAACTATGGCAATCATAAGAGTAATACACTGACGAACAGTCTTTAAAAAAAAGTCCGTACTGACACTGATAACAAGTACGGGAATCAATTACTTCATAAAGCCGCTCCCCTTTCTCATATATAAAACTACAATCTACACAATCACGAGATTTTACAACCCACGCACTATACATAACATTTTCATCATCAATAAGTGTAAATGATAGATAACAATTTTTATTATTAGCGGCATGGTTAGTATACTCTGAATTAGTACTATTTTTATTTAAAAGTGCCATACGGGGGACTTCGTGCTGGAGCTCAGAAAATTGCTCGAAAAATGGCCTTGAAAAGTCAAAATCTTTGGCATACGAAGCTGGATCCCAGCCATCACCCCACCAGCATTCATTGCAATACACTACAAATGGTTTGTTCGGTGAATATATTGTCACCATATTTTTCTTACAGAGATCACAGTTTCTCCTGTACAGAGTACGTTCATTTCTCCAAGCATAGCGACGTACTTGCCTACACTCTGGGCACCACGTCGGTGGAGGCACTTTTATCTTTTCATAAAAGTCAAAATCCTCAGTTTCTATTACGAAATCTTTTTTACAATTCTGGCAGTTTTTAGTTTCACTTTTCATAAATCCTTAATATATCATATATGATAAACTAAGCTTTTTGTAGACGTCGGACGTCTACAAATCTTTGTATTCGTATACATTTACCCGAGCAGGGCGCATGACTCGTTCGCCGAGCTTATAACCTTTTTGAATTACTTTTGCTACTTTGTGATCAAGATCTTTTTTGTCTGTATCTACTACTTCTATAGACTGGTGAATATTGGGATCAAAATTCTCTCCTTCTACACCCAAGCTTTTCACTCCGTAATTTTCAAAGATGCCATTCATTTGAGAATAAATGTACTCGACGCCTGTACGCCAGTTTGCATCTACTTTTTCCCATGCCTCCTTGTTGGAAAATGCCACATCAAAGCTATCTGCCACAGATAAAAATTCTGAAATTATACTTTCACGAAAAACATTTGACATCATGCTCTGTCTGGTCGCCTCTTCTTTTTTGTAATTTATAAAGTCCGCTCGCTCTTTCTGCCAGCCTGTCAGGTATTCTTCTTTTTCTTTCTTAGCAACTTTCAAATCCACCCTTAATTTCTTAAGAGTTTTCTTTAAATCCTCCTCCCCGTCATCATTGAATTCAAATTCTTCAACCTCAGTTTCCTCTTCGGGTATAGAGATTTCTTCTTCTTTATTTAGCTCATTTTCGTCACTCATATGTGTATTATAGCACAAAAAATCCTCTTATAAAGGGGATTTTTATAATTAACGTTTAGACCACTTTGGAGCCTTACGAGCTTTTTTGAGACCGAATTTACGGCGTTCTTTTGCTCTTGGGTCACGCTTTAAGAATCCAAGACTCTTAAGAGCACCACGGAGCTCTAGATCGTATTTTACGAGTGCACGAGAGAGTCCGTGACGTACAGCCTCAGACTGAGAGTGTATGCCGCCGCCAGACACATGTGCTTCTACTGCCCATTTTATATTTTTACCTTCTCCTTCTATGCCTTTTACTATAGGATCTAATATCAAAATTCTTTCTTCTTCTGTAGGAAAATACTCTTTAGCATCCTTATGGTTTACTTTAAAGCTTGCACGTCCTGCTACCCAGATACGCACTCGTGCAGTCGAAGTTTTTCTTCGTCCGACAGCCTCTATGTATTTATCTTCTGTATTTTTTTCCATATATATTTAAATTAATCTTCTATCTTTAGATTTTTCATCATAGTTCGGCGGATCTTGTTGTCAGGAAGCATTTGGTATGTAGCAAGTCTAATAAGCTCTTTTAAGCCTTTTGTCTCTTTCGTGAAAGTACCTGAAAGTATCCTCAAACCTCCTGGGATACCAGAGTAGCGAGTGTGATAAATCTCAGCGAGCTTCTTAGGAGTGATCTTTAATTTAGAAGCATTTACAACTTTAACAGGAAAACCAGAATACACATGACGCTCAAATGTAGCCTTTGTCTTACCCATTAAAGACATAGCGACCTCTGAAGCCACACGGCCGAGAGTTCGTCCTTCTGCATCTATCGTCTTTATTTCTTTTGTGTTTTCTTTTTTCATATTTCGATATTAAATCATACTAAACTATTGTCAAAAATTATACAAATTCTATGACAGCCATAGGTGCACCGTCAGACTTTCTCACTCCTAATTTTAAAATCCTTGTATAGCCACCACTTTTCTTTTCGTATTTTGGCGCTATAACTTCAAAAAGCTTTTTAATCTCGCGACTACCAGCACCAAGCTTAGAGACTACGAGTCTCCTACTTGCTATGTCTCCTTTCTTTGCATGAGTTACTATCTTTTCAACGAAAGGTCGTAGTTCTTTTGCTTTAGGTAGTGTAGTCTTTATTTTCTCACGTGTTATGAGGTTGAATGCTAAAGAGTTTAAGAGTGCTCTCCTTTGTGTCTTCGTTCTACCAAATTTTCTATTAGCGTTATGGTGTCTCATATTAATCTTTTAAATTTAAATTAAATTTATTCAACATCTTTTTAATCTCAGTAATTCCCTTCTCTCCGATACCTTCTATCTCCAAAAGGTCTTCTCTCTTTTTTCGAGCAAGTCCTCCAAGAGTTCGAACGTTTGCAGAAGTTAGAGCGTTCAATGTTCGAGTAGAGAAATCAAGGTCTTCTGTACGAGTCTTTAAAACATCGGCAAAATCAGCGTCGCTCTTTTCATTCTTTTCTTCTTTTGCTACTTTTGTATTAGAAACTTCTTCTTCTGTTTCTTCTTCAGGTTCCTTAAAATCAACAATAGCTTTAAGCTGATTTATCATTATTTCTATTGATCTTGTGAGGGCTTCACGTGGAGATAGAGTTCCATCTGTTTCTATAGAAATTCTAAGTCTGTTGTGGTTAGTCTTGTCACCTACACGCATGTTCTCTACTTCATAAGACACACGTCTTACAGGAGTAAAGATAGCATCGACAGCGATAGTACCAACGTCCACCTTTTCTTTGTGGAAATTTTCTTTTGAAATAAAACCTAAGCCTTTCTCTATGAGAAGTTCAATATTTAAATTCACCTTTCCTGTCACAGAAGCTATGTGGTTCTCAGGATTTAATACTTCTACTTGTCCTGTTGTTTTTATATCAGCTGCTGTAACTTCTTTTGGTCCTTTTACAGAAAGTGTAACTGTCTGAGGTTCATCAGATGTCATTCTAAATCTAGTCTTTTTCAAATTCAAAATCATTACAATTACATCTTCTTTTATTCCATCGATAGTCTGAAACTCATGAGAAACACCATCTATTTTAATAGATGTGATACTATGACCTGGAAGTGAAGACAAAATGATTCTTCTTAAACTATTTCCTAGTGTATGTCCGTACCCAGGATAGAGGCCGTCTATTTCAAATACTCCCTTATTACCATCTTCCAAAACAACGTTTGGCTTTGAAGGCATAATTATTTTATATTCAGGCATAATTTTATAAAAAAGTTAAATTTTTAATAATAAATAAATTTACAAATTAACGACTATAGAATTCGAGGACAGCATTTAAATTGAGGAAAGTCTCTACATTTTTAGCTTTTGCGAGCACCTTTCCCTCCATCTTGTTTATATCAAAAAAAATCCAAGTAGGTGCTACGTGATCCTTAAGCTTTGCAGCGAGATCAGTAAATAATTTACTACTCTTAGAACCTTCACGAATCTTGATCACATCACCTACTTTCATTTCGTATGAAGGTATAGTCACTTTGCGATCATTTACTAAGAAGTGTCCATGAGAAACCATTTGGCGACTTGCACGTCTTGTAGATCCGAGACCAGTTCTATAAATAACGTTGTCTAAGCGAGACTCAAGATCTTCATAAAACTTTTCTGTAGTATGAGTTCCCTTTATTGCTGTTGCTTTTTTAACGTAGTTTGATAGCTGTCTTTCAGATACACCGTATGAAAGTCTAACTTTTTGTTTTTCTAAAAACTGAGTGCCGTATTCAGAGAGAGCCTTAGGACGCTTGTTGCCCATGCTGCCTTTAGTTGAAGTCGAAAACTTAGTAGTCTGACATTTGTCATACACACCTGGTCCTAATCTTCTACAAATTTTAAACTTTGGTTTGGATATCATTTTTTTTAAAAATTAAACTCTTCTAGGCTTCTTAGCTTTTGGTCCATTGTGAGGAACCGGAGTCTTGTCTGTAATGGCATTTATCTGTATACCATGAGCCATGAAAGCTCTTATAGCTGGTTCGCGACCTGATCCAACTCCTAAAACTACAACATCAGCATCCTTAACTCCTATCATTGCTGCTTTTCCTCCTATAAGGTCACCTATCTTAGAAGCTACGAAAGGAGTACCCTTCTTTGCTCCACGAAAACCAAGTGAGCCTGAACTTGACCAAAATAAAGTGTTACCAGCCTTATCTGAAAAAAGAACCTTTGTGTTGTTGAAAGTAGCCTCAATGTGTAAAACACCAGAACTTATTTTCTTTTTCTGAGCTTTAGAGACTGCCTTCTCTTCAACTACTTTCTCTTCCACGGATTCTGTTGTTGTCTTAGTCTTTACCATAAAATTATGTCTTACTTTCTTTTCTCTTTCCAGAAGCCATTGTCTTTCGAACATTTCCTCTCACTGTTCTAGAATTTGTTTTAGTTCGCTGACCTCGCACAGGCAGTCTTTTCATGTGCCTTGTACCACGATAACTTTTAATATCTTTCAATCTCTTAATGTTACTTGAAATCTCTCTTTTTAAATTTCCTTCGATTGTCATACTTTCTATAACAACGCGAATTTTGTTCTCTTGTTCAGGAGTTAAGTCTTGTGCCTTTATACCTCTATCTATGCCTACGTTGTCTATTATTTTTCTTGCAGTAGAAAGCCCAATACCGTAGATAACAGTCAAGCTAAATTCAAGTCTCTTTTCATTTGGTACCGTAATTCCAAGGATTCTCATAATTATTGTTTTTGTTTATGCTTAGGATTCACACAAATAATCCTTAAATGCCTAGCTCTTTTGACCATTTTACAATTGTGACATATTTTCTTTACTGCTGATTTGATTTTCATAAAATATTTGACGTAAAACACAAAATAAAGGAAAAAACCTTTATTTTTAAACGCTATAAATGTTTTAAAAACTGTACATACTATGATACACTATTATAAAAAAAATACAAGTGTTTCTTTAAAATCTCTTCACAATGCGTCCTTTGCCTCCATATGGGTCAAGTACGACCTCAACCGAATCCCCAATTAAAACTTTAATTCTGTGCATGCGCATCTTTCCAGACAAGTAAGCAAGAATTTCTTTTGCGTCGCCTTCTTTCTCTTTAATTTCTACTCGAAACAATGTTGAGGGTAAAGCTTCTGTGACTACTCCCCTAACTGTTTCAAGTTTTTCATTTTTATTATCACTCATTTATATCTATGTATTCTACCAGAATTAAAAATATGGTCAATAGGTGAAAAATATTAATTATTTAGTGTCGTCAATTACAACCTTGATGTATTTTGTCTTGCTCGGAATAGACCTAGACCAAAATGGGCTTATCGACAAATTTGCAGACTCTATGTTTGGATATTCTCCGAGAGTTTGGCCAAAGCTTTTTTTAGATTTACCTGCGAGATCCTTTGTGAGCTTAGCTTGATCAACTTTCCATACAAGCTTTGTATTTCCAGTTAGATTGAAATCCAGCCTCTCTGTAAGAGCAATATTTGAAGTTAATATGCCACCATTACCAGGGTTAAAGGTGAGGTCACGTATACCAGGAATATAAATTTCACTTCCATCGTATTTCTTTATATTACTTTCTGCAATTTTCTTAGTGAGATCTTGCTCATTGAAGAGTATTCCATACAAGGTGCCTTTGACCTTTAGAACTGGTTCGTTGTTACTATCTACGTCAAATTTCTCTTCGTCTATATTTAGATAAAATGCATTTTTAAATAAAATAAATCCACTTGGTATCTGATCTCCTGCCTTTTGTAAAAGCTTTGCTCCTAGTTTATCTTTTAGAGTGTTAATTGAGGCTATTTTATCGTCGTCAGAAATGACGGGTGACTTGCCTATAAATCCTCCTGTTATGTTTCCCTCACTTCGTGCATAAAATTTCTCGTATTTGGGTGTACCTTTAAAACCAAAGATTTTAAAATCAAGCGGTTTATCATCATATTCTGGTCCGGGCTCACTTCCGTATATGGAAACCTGTACTTTGCCTGGAGTGCCGTCTTTTGCCATACCTGGCACTGTGAAAGCAGATGCTGTTTTATATATTTTACCATTTGACCCTTCGAGCCTTGTATCAATCAGAAGCTTCTGGGGAGCCGAGCTAAAAGAATTGTAGACAAACACAGTTCCCTTAGAAGCTAGGGCTACGTCTTTTTCTTCTTTTCCTAATACTTTCTCTTCCTCTTCTCCAGAAATAATGACTAAATTAAACCCTAGATCTTCAGTAGTAGAATTTTTAATAGCTGACAAGCTTTGACTTAAAACTAAATTTTGAGTTTTAGGCTCGACTGTTACCTCTGCTCTAGTAAAGAGATACGATATGGCAAAAATAAAAAATAATATGGGAACAATAGAAACAAACCACAAGCTGTATTTAGAATTTCCCCCTTTTTTTGGTTCAAAATATTCTTCTTTTCTAATATGGTGTTGTCTGACTTCTAGAGGACGTGGTGAGACTTTTTTCTGTTCCGTGTGATGCCTCTTCGGAATATTCCTTATACTCTTCACTTTTACCATATCTTGAATTTGATTTTTAGGCATATGTTTTAGGATTGGTTAAAAAATGATTAATATAAATAGCATCTATCACCAGATATGAATTGAAAGGTACATCTCTTTCAAATACTATAAAATTGCGCAATGTTTCGATATTTAAAAAGACAAGCTGAAACTTGGATTCTGTAAGTGTATACTGGTTAAATTGTTCTGTGGTTATTAATTCTCTAAACAATTCTTCTAGATCACTATCTATCGTGATATACAAAAGGGCTGGTACAGAAATGTCATTAGAAATATTTGCTAAAGATTCTTGAAATTTTACAAGCCATTCTGCTTTTAATTTCTTCATTATGGGCTCTAGTGTTGCAATGAGGCTAGGTGAAGCATGACTATCTTTAAAAATAGATACAAAGGATCGTGCTTCATCGAGAGTACATTTCATACTCGATGCAACACCACGGGTCATAGAATTTGTTCCGATGGGAAAGGAGATGGATTCACGTAATGTACTGCCCTTTACCATAGATATATCTGTGATTTCTCCGCCTATATTGATAACAAGAAAGTCACTAAATATATCTCGTACTACAGAAAATGCAGCCATAGAAAAAGGCGAGAACTTTATTTGCCTAGATGAGAAATGTGTGGCTATCGTTTCTTCTATTTTCTTACATATTTTCTCAGCACTTAGTGAAATAAATAAATTCATCTCAACTTCTTTAGCGTGTTTATTTATAGGATTTGATACCTCATAACCATTCATAGTTATCTTAACATTTTTAAGTTCAATACTACGCAAACTATCACCGATATCTGTGTACATTTTCAAATATTTCTCTTTTACTAAAGCAACTTCTTGCTCAATCAAACTATCAGCGACTTTGGGAGTAAATAAAAATGGTGTATCTTTTTTAAGGCTAACAACACGGGACTCTGATATGTACCATGGTAGAGATAGAACACAAAAAATCTTGTCTGGTGCACCTAAACCTTTGACTATGATGCGACCAACTACTACTTCGAGTGCTTTCATAGTAAGAAAAAGAAATCTGTCTATGTCTCCCTTGTCCTCAGCAGGGATGGGCTCAGATACAGACATAATAATTCTACTTTTTTGGTTCTTATCAGTATAAAAAAAAGCTGCTCCGACAGAAGAAGACCTGATATCAAAAACTAATATTAATTCTTCATTTGTTTTAGTTTCACCAAAAAATCCCATAAGTAAATTATATCAAAAGATTGATATAAATACTACAAAAGTACACCCTTTATTCTCCTTATTCCTTGAGCAACTGCTTCTTCTTTTTGAATTTTAAATTTTGTAAGCTCTTTTGTATTAGAAACGTGCGGACCACCACAGAATTCTTTTGAAAAGACATTACCATCTTTATCTTCAATAAAATATACAGAGACCTGGTCAGCATATTTTGCACCAAACTCCATCTCAGCACCTATACGCAAGGCTTCATCTTTTGACATCTCTCTACGTACTACGTTTAAGCCTTGAGATATTTTATCATTTACTAAATCTTCCGCTTTTTGCTTCTCTTCATCTGTTAATTTATGGTCACAGAGAAAATCTATACGAAGACGCTCTTCGGTAATGTTACTTCCTCTTTGTCTTACTTCTTTACTGACAACATTCTGAAGGGCCGCGAGAAGCAAATGGTGAGCAGTGTGTAACTTTACAGTCTTTTCGTTGTGATTTGCAAGCCCTCCCTTAAACATACCTGCTGACGCAGTCTGTGAAAGTCTCTGGTGCTCAGACATTTTTTTATTAAAGTCTTCGAGATCAATCTCTCTTCCATTTTCCTTAGCAAGCTCAACAGTGAGCTCAACAGGAAAGCCGTATGTAGTTGCTAAAATAAATACATCTGTACCTTTTTCAAATTCTTTTAAGCCGGAAACCAGTGTTTGATTAAATTTATTCAACTCCTCTACAAGCATCTCATTATTTTTACTATTATGTATATTTGGATATGCTTCTTTGTATTTTTCTCTATATATATTAGAAACTTCAATTAAATCAGAGGTTGTGAGGCCCATTTGTTGGGCTCTTGTACCCGCACGTCGCAGTAATCTACGTAAAACGTATCCTCTATCTTTATTTGAAGGAATAACTCCATCAGACACAAGAAAAAGTGCTGTTCGCATATGATCAGCTATAATTCTTGCTTTCTTTCCATCAAAATCCTTAGATTTACTTTTTATTAAATCTAAAATACCATCAAATAAATCAGTATCATACGCAGTTTGTTTACCTTGCATTACTGCTGTGATACGCTCAAGTCCGGCACCTGTGTCTACATTTTTCTGCTTTAATTTACCTATAACCTTTCCGTCTTTCTTTTCGTATTCCATAAAGACGTCATTCCATATTTCTATGACTGTTTCTTTATTTGTGGCATCTAGAAACTCCTCATGGGAAAGATCCCCAACATTACCAGTCATATCATAAAACATTTCGCTACAAGGTCCACATGGGCCATTGTCTCCTGGACTCCACCAATTGTCCTCTGCGGGTAAGAAATAAATTCTGTTTTCCGGTATTCCTAAACTTTTCCAAATATCTCTTGATTCTATATCCTTGGGGGCATTTTCATCTCCTTCAAATGCTGTAACATAAAGTCTTTTTACATCTAAGCCTAGACCCTCTTCCTTGGAAGTTAAAAAATCGTAACTCCACTTTATCGCATCTTCTTTGAAATAATCCCCAAGTGACCAGTTTCCCATCATTTCAAAAAAAGAAAAATGTCTATTGTCACCTATGTCATCTAGGTCTCCTGTACGTACACACTTCTGAACATCAGCAATCCTTTTACCCATAGGGTGATCCTGTCCTAAAAGATACGGCACGAGTGGCTGCATGCCTGCAGTATTAAAGAGTACTGAGGGATCATTCTCGGGCACGAGAGAAGCCGAAGGAATTATTTTATGTCCCCTATTTTCAAAAAATTTTAAAAATCTATTTCTTATTTCACTTGATTGCATCATTGTATCTTTCACGAATAGGTTTTTCAAATAAGTACACAACTATTAATATGAAAAGTACAATTATTGTAGTCATGATAGCTAGAGAATAAAATCCAAAACCAGCAGCCATACCAATACCTGCTGTGACCCAAAGACCGCCCGCAGTAGTGAGTCCCATAAGTTTATTACCTTGTAAAATTATTGACCCTGCACCTAAAAATCCAATACCTACTATTATCTGTGAAGCAACACGACTTGGATCGAGCCCGCCTGTTATTGCGTATTTTACAGCTATTAATTCGGAAATAATTATAAAAACAGCTGCACCAAGAGAGACCAGTGCGTGGGTTTTCATACCTGCTTCTTTATGTACTAAGACCCTCTCTAAACCTATAAGCATACCTAAACCAGCAGCTATAAATAATTTTAAAATTATAGGACCATTTTGTATTAAAAATTGAGACATAAATACATTATCTCACAACTCCGCCACCCAGGCAAACGTCTTTGTCGTAGAGAACTATAGACTGCCCAGGTGCAACTAAAACAGGCTTCTCAAAAATAATTTCTGTGTTTTGTTCAACACTCGGTGTTAAACATTTTATTTTGCATGGTAAAAATTCCCCATGATATCGTATCTGGGCTTTATAGATTTTATTTTCTTCTGGAATTTGAGAAATCCAATTTACATTTTCTAAGCCAAGATTAAAATATGTTCTTTCTTCGGCATTCGCTACCAAAGCTCGGTCATCCATATTCAAGATGAAGTGCGAGCCGTGAGAAAGAAGCATATTTTTTTCTTGGCTAACAATCAAAGTATTTTTCTTTACATCTTTACTAACTACATAGTATCGTCCATCATTTGTGCTCTTTTTAGTAATAGTAAATCCATGACGTTCTCCGAGTGTATGGAAAACCACGCCATCGTGATACCCTATCTCCTCACCTGTATCATTTAAAACTTTACCTCTCTTTTCTTTAATATAATGTTTTAAAAATTCTTTTAAATCTATATCGCCCAAAAAACATATGCCTTGACTGTCATGCTTTTCGGCAACAGGTAGGTTGAATTTCTTTGCTAATTTCCTCACTTCAATTTTCTTAAAACTGCCTATAGGAAAAATTATTTTAGATATCTGTTCTTGTTTTAAAGTCCAGAGAAAATAACTTTGGTCTTTTGAAGGATCCGAGCTCTGGCAAAGTTGGAAATACTTTTTAGCATGGTCTGGCCGGGATAGGGACCCAGAGAACCGAGGACCTGATAAAAAGTCATTTCCAACTTCGCTGATCTGACTGTAGTGGCCCGTCGCCACATAGTCTGCCCCCATAGAAAGTGCCTTCTGTAAAAATGCTCCAAATTTTACTTCTTTGTTACACATCACATCGGGATTTGGAGTACGACCTAGCCTATACTCTCTTATCATATAGTCCGCAACTTCCTTTTTATAAACATCTTCAAAATCAAAAGTAAGGAATGGGATGTCTAGGTGTGCTGCCACACGCATAGCGTCACGCCTCTCTTCTTCTTCGTTGCATTCTAAGAAATCAGGGTGCCAAGTTTTAATGAAAACTCCCACTACTTCATACCCAGACTGAAGTAATAGGCTAGCCGAAACAGCACTATCTACGCCCCCAGAGAGACCCACAAAAACAACTTTCTTTTCTCGAGTTTTTTTATTTCTAGTTATTTTCTTTTTATCTGACTTCATCATTTATTCTTTAATCTAACAGAATAAACTACTTCGTCAAATATTTCGCTATGTTAGCCTTATGCTCACCGAAAGTTTTTGCATAATGTATATTTCCATCTTTGTCATGTAAATAATACAAATAATTCGAAATTTTGGGATTAATGGCAGCATCTATTGCCTCTAATCCTGGATTAGAAATTGGATTTGTTGGTAAGCCTTTTGCTTGGTAAGTTACCGGTGCAGCGTCTACTTGCAGTCTCATACCTATAGAAATTCTCTTCCATAAAATTCCAGATATTTCCTTACGATCGAAATATCCTCTTGATTCACGTTCTATAATAGAGGCCATGGTTATGATATCTTTTTCACTTTTACCAGATGCTAGTATATTTGGACGAATGGGCGCAAGCTTCTTCTCAAAATTTTTACTCATAGAATCTATCACATTCTTTTCTGTGTCATTGTTTAAAAAGTAATATGTATCAGGGAAAAAATATCCTTCTTTGGTTTTTGCATAGGCTAAAAATTTCTCTTTACTGAAAAGAGATAGCTTGCTAGCATACGTATCGGCTATCTGATATATATCGTAACCTTCTGGAATAGCCACTATAACAGATGGAACAAATCGTACATTTTTAGAAATACGTCTTGCGACTTGCCATACAGGCATATTCTTTTCAAACAAGTAATCTCCAGCTACTATACTATTTTCTGCATTATAAAATATAACGAAAGCCTCGAATGCAATACTTGACCGGATAACATTATTTCTCTTAAGCTCATTTGATATAGCATGCAAAGTCTCTCCTTGCTCTATTTGTAATTTATAATTTACAGGAAAACTTCTAGGTGTAGAAAAAAATAAATAATATACAAAAAAAATAAAACCTATTATTAAAAAAGAAAAAATAGCATATCTATGCTTGTGGAACTTAGAACTATCACCTAGTATTTTAGGGTTGAAAGGGACATTTTCCATATATTAAGTCGGTAAGTTAGTAGGAGGAGAAGCTTCTTTAGATTCGATACGTTCGAGTGTAGGAACTTTGAGTATCTGACCAGGGAAATGCCAGAGTGTCGCAAGCTCTTCAGTATTTAAAACAAAAGTACTACCATGAAGATATGGTAAGAAAAATGGATGTACAAAAATATTAAAAGGCCATTTTATATTATGGTTATTTAAAATTTGATGACGAAGTGGTGGATGAAAAAACTGTCTTTCTCTGTACTCATTGAGCATCCTGTCTGCTAATACCATGACCTGCTCAGCGGAAAGAGAAAAAACACCGAAACGACCGAGCGCATCAGCCTGAGTAGGATTTGTACGGATAAGTCCATTACTATCAGGAGCATCATACTGACGGAAGATGAGACGGATGTTTCTCCTACTACTCATGTCGTATATTTCTTTAGGAGCTACATAATATGCACGTATACCGGTGTCGAAACCAAGCTTTGTAGTCTTTGCACCCATGGCTTTTACTGCTCTATCTAAAAATGGCGGCACACGAGTTTCAATACGACTCCTACCTATTCCATAATCACCTATTTCCTTAACCTCCTTATGGCTTGTGTATGGAGCAAGAAATCTTAAAACTTCATCTTGCGCCTCTTGTACCCAGTCATGAGATCCAAACAATGTCCCTTTAGTTTTGTAAGCTTTTTTAGAAGGCGTTACGACTATCTGCACCCACATTTGCTCACCCTTTTTAAGTGAACCAAAAAGCTCTATAAGAGGTGAAATAGGGTCAACCTTATACTCTTCTTTAGGATCCTTATCAAGACCGAAATCCACATAAGTTTTAATAGGATATGCTTCATTTTTCTTTAATTTAAATTCACAACCCCAACCCATCCATTTACTATCAGGGCTTATTTTATCCACAGCCATAGTATAGTCTTCCACTTCCTTTACTTGTGCTTGAGGATACTGAGCGTACATCTGTGTCTCTATGAGCCCTCGTATACGAGTGGGTGTACGTACATAAAAATGCACTTGTCCGTCAATGGATGCGATCTCAAGAGAAAACCAAAACCACACTGCACCCTGCCAGTATTCCTCTTTTCCTCCTTTTAAACTCCAGTGATAGAGTGCATTACTAAAAAAAAGCTCCATTGCTTTAGGATTTCTTAAAACTTCTCGTGGAGGGATGATCTCAAGTAAAACATAATCGATACCTGAGATAAAATCCTGCTGAACATAATGCACCCATACCTTCCAAGCCATACGTCCAAGTATAATAACTCCGGCAAGGGCTAGTGCTGCTTCTATAGCTCCACGAAGCAAATCGTAGTACCAAAGAAAAAATATAGCTATTAAAGCTAAAATGTAGTGCCAATAATTTGCTATAATGTGTTCGAGATTATCTCCAAACTCAGTCATGTACTAATAATAATACATAAACGATAAAAAAGAAATGAAAAAATGCATTATAAAGAAAATGTAACTTTATTTAAGCTAGAATATAGAGTCCTTCTTTGTTTTTCTTGAAAAACTTAGAGTTTACAAGGTTTACTAAAATAGTATTTTTCTTAAAGTATCTCTCTTTATTAACTTTGGAAATTATATCTTCTCGTGAGAGTGGTCCTTCTTTTTTTAATATATCTATCATAACTTCGCGAGCGGTACCAGACTTGTATCCCCACTCAGCAAGCGAGTATATACCGCGACCTACTAAAACAAATCGTGGATCTTTGATTAATTCATTGTGACATGTAGCGTAGTGTATCTTTTTACTAAAAGTCTTAGATATAGAGTCTGCAACTTCACGAAAATGCATAGGAGAACCATGACTTCTCATGACAAGAAAAGCGTAATCTTTAACTCCGCGAATCTTTATATTTGGAGAAGAAGCTTTACCCCACTCACCAAGCGGATTCTTAGCAATAGTCTTAGACATAGAAAGCCACCTCTTTACTATCTCATCATCTCTGTATTCCTCTGCAACCTCTTTAAGGTGATCAAAAAACTTTTTTATTATTTCAGTTTCTGTAACCAGGTCTTCGTCACTTAAACTCGAATACAACTTACGTAGTGCTTCATGCACACGTAATGCCATCTCATCATCCACACTAAAACGTGAATGAAAATGCTGATCTTCACGATGCTTTTTAAAAGAATCACTTAGTGTAAGCAAGAAATGAATATGATTCTGAGTTATTTTATCTTTAGAAATATAAGGAAGAAGCTCATGCTCCGCTACGACTGATCCTAGCTTGTGCATAAGTTGCTTCAACTCTTCGAAAATAGCTTGCTCTGTGTGGTACGCACCAGACTTTTTTATAGAAGCTATTGCTACTTCTTCAATCTGGCGAACTCTTTCTCTGGTGATGTTGTATTTCTTTCCTATCTCTTCGAGAGTTTTTCTTTTACCGTCAAGAGTTAATCCGAAACGATTGACAATAACATCAGAAGCGCGAGATGCGAGTTCTGATGTTATTTTTTTAGTAACTTTTTTTGGTTTAAAAGATATTGTTATAGACATGTTTTATTTACCTAATTTCTTCCTATCAACTTCTGTTAAGTATCTTTTTCTAAGTCTCACAGACTGAGGGGTAACCTCTAAGTATTCGTCTCCGTTCATAACCTCAAGACCACGTTCTATACTCAAAATAAACACCGGATTTAAAGTTATGGCCTCATCTGTACCAGATGCACGCATGTTTGTAAGCTGTTTTCCTTTAGTAGGGTTTACTGACATGTCCTCACCTTTGAGAACATTACCGACAACCATTCCTTCGTATACAGCACTACCATGTTCTATATATAGTATACCACGTTCTTGCAAGTTTGCCAAGGAAAAGGCAACTGCTTTACCTGCCACCATGGAAATCATAGAGCCATAAGAACGCTTTTTTATCTCACCTGCATACTCTCTAAATCCTGTAACACGAGAGCTCATGATCCCCTCACCTTTTGTATCAATTATAAACTCTCCTCTATAACCAAGTAGTCCACGAGTAGGTATGTCAAAGGTTATTCTGGCAATATTCATTTTCTCTACCATGTCTTTCATGATTCCACGTCTCTTGCCAATCTTCTCTATAACACTTCCAGAGAATTCCATAGGAACATCTATTACGAGTTCTTCGTATGGCTCTGTCTTCATTCCATTTTCCTCTTTCACAATAACCTCTGGCTGTGATACCTGCATTTCAAATCCTTCACGGCGCATGTTTTCTAAAAGAATAGCTATGTGAAGCTCACCTCGTCCGTAGACTTTGAAAAAGCTAGGGCCACCTTTGTTGTCACCTTGATCTGGAGCAAAATCAACTTTTAGTCCGACGTTTATTTCAAGCTCTTTTTCTAGTCTTTCTTTTATCTGACGAGATGTCACAAACTTTCCTTCTGTTCCTGCAAATGGAGAGTCGTTAACTAAAAAGTTAAGAGACAAAGTCGGCTCATCTATGGCTATGTGTGGAAGCGGGTCTACTGTTTCATCTTCACATAAAGTTTCTCCTATGTAGATGTCTGGAATACCTGAGAGTAAAACTATGTCTCCAGAAGTCGCATTGTCTATGTCTTTTCTTGCAATACCTTCGAAGGAAAAAAGTTTAGTTATCTTTCCTTTACGAGTTCCATTTTCACCTTTTACGAAAACAGTACTACCAGAGACAATCTTACCACTGTATATTCTGCATACAGCCATTCTTCCTAAGAAATTGTCGTAACCCAAGTTGAAAACTTGTGCGGCCATTTTCTCTCCTTCCTTTACAGAAGCTGGAGGAACTTTTTCTAAAATTAAATCAACCAGAGGAGATAAATCTGAAGACTCATCACCTAGATTTTTAAATGCTTTTCCTTCACGTCCTATTGCGTATATGGTTTCAAAATCTGCCTGCTCTTCGCTAGCACCTAATTCAAAGAATAATTCTAAAACTTCTTCGTGTACTCTGTGTGGGTCAGATGCGGGCTTGTCTATTTTATTTATAACAACTATTGGTTTTAAACCAAGCTCGAGTGATTTTTTCAAAACAAATCTCGTCTGAGGCATAGGACCTTCGACAGCGTCAACTAAAAGAAGCACGCAATCAATAGCACGAAGCACACGCTCTACTTCAGATCCGAAGTCAGCGTGACCTGGAGTATCTACTATGTTTATCTTCGTACCCTTGTACGTGATAGATGTATTTTTAGAATAAATAGTAATACCACGCTCTTTTTCTAGAGCATTTGAGTCCATGGACAGTCCTTCATCTTGTAGACCACCATTTTGCTTCATTAAAGCATCTGTAAGAGTTGTCTTTCCATGGTCCACGTGAGCGATAATAGCTATGTTTCGAATTTCCATAATTTTAAGAATTTAAGTAAATAATAAAGAAAAAAAGCCCGGAGGCTCTTTTAACACCCTATAATTGTAACATACTTCTCGGAAAATAACAAATAAAAAAAGGGTCAGTCTTGTGCAAGCACTCTTCCTCTCGAGCACATATATATAAAAACCCTAAAGCAAAAGCTTAGGGTTTTTATATTGTGCGTCGGGAAGGATTCGAACCTTCGTAGGCCTAAGGCCGACAGATTTACAGTCTGTTGTATTTGACCACTCTACCACCGACGCATGTATGCACAGATATATGCATACAAAAAACTATACACTTTTTTATGTATTTTTACAAATTTAAAATTTTAAACTTTAGAGCGAGAGCTAGTGTGAATGGTGCTTTTTATTTTACCAGTTTTAGCAGGTTTTCTGTTTTCAATAACAAGCTCGTTATTTTTAGCACTTACAAAGACACTGTCCCCTTTCTTTACTTGATTGCTTATTATATATGAAGCAACAGGGTTTAATATTTTATTTTGAATTAAGCGGTTCAAAGGTCGTGCGCCATAATGTGGATCGTATCCTTCTTTTACCAAATAAGAGATAGCGTCATCATCGAGAGATAAGGTAATACCCTTTGCAAATAAACGATGTTGCACAACTTTAATCCTGAGGTTTACAATCTCACGAATAGACTCGGGTGTAAGAATATCGAATACTATAATCTCATCAAGACGGTTTAAAAATTCTGGACGGAAACTATCTTTTAAGGTTTCCATAACCTTTTCTTTCATGTTGGTATAGTCATCCTTTTTAGAGTTATTAGAGAAACCGATAGACTCCATCTTCTCTACAAACTGTGATCCTAGGTTGGAGGTAAGAATGATAATTGTATTTTTAAAATTAACCATTCTTCCTTTTCCATCCGTAAGTCTTCCCTCGTCAATAACTTGCAAAAGCATATTGAAAACTTCAGGATGTGCCTTTTCAATCTCATCAAATAAAACAACAGAGTACGGTCTGTGTCGTACAGACTCGGTCAGCTGTCCTGCCTCATCATATCCTATGTATCCAGGAGGTGAACCAATGAGTTTTGATACAGAATGTCTTTCCATGTATTCTGACATGTCCACCCTGATAATTGCTCGCTCGTCATTAAACATAAATTGCCCGAGAGTCTTTGTAAGCTCTGTCTTACCGACACCAGTAGGACCTAGGAACATAAATGAGCCTATGGGTCTATTGGGATCTCCTATGTCAGCACGAGAACGTCTGATAACATTTGCCACACGAGATATGGCTTCAGTCTGTCCGACAACTCTTTTATTTAATTCAAGCTCCATTTTCTCTAACTTTACACGCTCTTCTTCAAGCATCTTTGTAAGAGGAATACCTGTCCAACGAGAAACAACTTCTGCAATATCTTCCGCTGTAATTTCTTCTTTTAATATTCGGCGAGATTTCTGTAATTTCTTAAGTCTTGTGAGTTTTACTTCTAAATCTTTTTTAAGAGAAGGGATTTTCCCGTAGCGTATCTCGGCTGCACGAGAAAGATCTGATTTCATCTCTGCATCTTCAGCCTCGAGACGAATAGTCTCTAATTCTTTTTTTATAGTTCTGATTTCGGTGACGATAGCCTTTTCATTTGTCCATTTTAACTCGAGTTCTTTTGTCTTTTCATACAGATTTCCTATTTCACGATCCACTTCTTTTATTCTATTTCGTATTTCTTTGTCTTTTTCTTTCTCTTCTTTACCTTTTTCTCCAGCTAAAACAGAGAGCTCTTTTTTCAGGGCTTCTTTCTCTATTTCAAAACGCATTATTTTTCTATGTGCATCTTCTAAAACAGCAGGCTTGTTCTCAAGCATTATTTTAAGTGAAGAAGAAGCTTCGTCTATTAAGTCCACTGCTTTATCTGGAAGAAATCTATTTGTGATGTATCTAGCAGAAAGATTTACTGCGGAGATTATCGCATCATCAGTAATCCTCACACCGTGAAATAGCTCGTACTTTTCTTTAAGTCCGCGTAGTATTGTAACTGCATCTTCGATGCTAGGCTCATCTATGTAAACAGGCTGGAAACGACGAGCGAGTGCAGGATCTTTCTCTATGTGCTTTTGATATTCTTTTAAAGTAGTTGCACCTATCGCACGTAGCTCACCGCGTGAAAGTGCGGGTTTTAGCATATTTGAAGCATCCATAGTACCTTCTGCCCCACCAGCTCCGACTATTGTGTGGATCTCATCAATAAAAAGAATAATTTTATTATCTGATCTTTCTATTTCTTTCATTATGCCTTTCAGTCTTTCTTCAAATTCGCCTCTGTATTTTGTACCGGCGACAAGCATACCTAAGTCGAGAGATACAAGCTCTTTATCTTTTAGTGATTCTGGAACATTACCTTTTACTATACGTTCTGCAAGCCCTTCCACCACTGCTGTCTTACCTGTGCCAGCTTCACCAATCAGTATCGGATTGTTTTTTGTCCTTCGAGAAAGTATCTGCATGATGCGTGTAATCTCACTATCACGACCAATGACAGGATCGAGCTTGTCTTCTTTTGCTAATTTTGTGAGATTCCTTGTATATTTTAAAATTAATTTAAATTTCTTTGGTTCATTTACATCTGTGATGTTTTGACTGCGAAGCTCTTCGAGGACTTTCAAAACCTGATCTTTCCCAATCCTAAAACGAGCCAGTGTCTCGCGAGCTTCACTTGTAACTTCTAAAATGGCTATGAACAAATGCTCTGTCGAAACAAAATCATCCTTCATGTATTCTGCAAGCTTGGCTGAGTGTTCTATAACTTGTGCAAGATCTGGATTTAAATAAATCTGATACGCAGGTGACAAAGTCGAATGTGCCTCTGGTAGCTCTATCAACTCTAAAACAGAATCCGTCAAAAGCATCGTGTCTATGTCTAATTTATCTAAAATAGAATTTACCATAGACTCCTCTGCTAAAAGCAGTGCTCCTAGTAAATGCAAAGATGACACGTGGTTAACACCACGCTCTATGGCAAGCTCGTGAGCCTTTTTTATTGCATCTTTAGCTTTAGTTGTAAATTTATGTAATGGTGGCATTATATTTTATTTATTTATAACGATATTTTAAGGTTCTCAAAAATATATGGTCTATAATCTCATAATACACTTTTGTGTCAACACATGAGAACTTTCTATATATGAATATGATGTGCAGATTATTGTTTTATTTCAGGCTCTCCTTCTTTTGGAGTAGGGACAGATGGAGGAGGTGTAACTTCGGTTTTAACTAACTCAATGATTGTAAAATCTTTTTCTTGTGTTACTTTAGAAACTTTTTGCTCTCCTAGGACAGATCGTACGAGATACACTTCACCTTCTTTTGGTCCTGATATTAAGGATGCTATCACAACTTTGTTATCCCCTAAAAATAATCCTGTGCCTAAAACTTTATCCTCTTTGTCTCCTTTTAAAACTAGAGTGACAGTGAGTGGCTTAATAGCTTTTAACTCTTCTAAAAGCTTCTTTTGTTCATCAGATAGTGCTGGAGTATTTACAGTGGGGGTGACAACAGTCGGGACTATCTTCTCTACTGTCTCACGAACAACACGAGTGATAGGAATGCTCACAGACGTAGGTGCTTGCTGGAGCAATGTCACAGTGGTGATACCAGTAGCTATAGACGTAACGAAAGAAAGTAGTATCGCAAGAAGTATAAGCTGTGATTTGTTTAAATCTTTTACATCCATAATTTAATTATACCATTTTTCTAATTTTTGCAAAACATTTTTTAAAACTGTAATAGTGTAGTCGATATCATGTTTTGCAGTATCTCTACCGAGAGAAAAACGCAATGATCCGTCTGTATCTTTAATATTTTTATTTATTGCTTGTATTACATGTGATGCTTTGCCGTCGCCTGATTTACACGCACTCTTCGCAGAAGACATTATTCCGTGTGCTGATAATTCTATGACAAGAAGATCACTTGGGATATTTGGGAAGGTAATGTTTATGTTGTTTGGTAATCTATTTACCAGATCACCATTTATTTCGTGAGCGTGTGAAATATTTGATAATTTATTTATAAAATATTCACGGAGCTTAGAGAGACGCGCGACTTCCCTTTCCTTAATCTTTTCTGTGTGCTCTAAAGCAAATGCAAGCTCTGTAATACCTGAAACATTTTCTGTGCCTGGGCGCAATCCGTGCTCTTGGTCTCCGCCAAACATTATTTTCTTAATAGGTGTATTTTTCTTTACATACAAAACTCCAACACCTTTTGGGCCATAAATTTTTGCGCCATTAAAAGACATCAAGTCTACACCGAGCTTGGCAACATTTATAGATAAATAATTTACAGCTTGTGTAGCGTCGGTATGAAAAGAAACAGGAAAATGCAAATTTTTCTCAGGTCCTCGGAAAAAATCAGAAGACCATTCCAAAAACTTCATTTTCCTGTTTCTTTTATTATAGTGTCGAATCTCTTTTGCAATTTCTTGTATCGGTTGTATTGTACCTATTTCATTATTTGCATACATCACAGACACAAGTACTGTATTTTCTTTTATAGCTTTTTTTATTTTCTTTGGATCAACTATTCCGTCGTTACCCACTTCGACATACGTCACTGTTGCTCTCTTTGTTTCTTCTAAATGTTTACAAAGTTCTAATACAGATGCATGTTCTATGTTTGTAGTAACAATATGTGGTTTATTAAAATCAGAAACAAGTCCCAAGATAGCTAAGTTATTGCTCTCAGTAGCACCTGATGTGAAAACGACTTCATCAGAGTGTGCATGTAAAATGTCTGCCACTTTTTTTCTCACATTTTCTAATTTATTTTTCTCTTGTACTCCGAGTGCGTGAATGGCACTTGGATTTGAAGACGCAAAGTTAGCCGAAGAAGCATGGTCTAGGTAAACTGTATTCTTTGTTTTATTAAATTTATTCATTGATCTCCTCATGAAAATAGTATATATTGAAAATGTATGGATATAAAGCTCGAAATAGTTTTGTTTGTTGTATTTGGTTTTTTTCTCCTTGTGGGGTCTTTTTGGGTAACTATGACAGAAAAGCGTCTTAAGAGATTCTTTATGGGTAAAAATGGAAAAAACCTCGAAGACAATATACTAGCACTTGAAAACGAAATTGTGAAATTAAAGAAAGCGAGAGAGGACATAGAGAAAGAAATGGGTGTTATGAATCTAAAAATGCGAAAAAGTATTCGCGGACTTGAAACCATAAGATTTAATCCATTCTCTGATCAAGGTAGCAATCAAAGCTTTGCAATTGGACTTCTAAACGAAGATGGAGACGGAGTTATACTTTCAAGTCTGTATGCTCGTGAACGAATGAGTGTATTTGCCAAGCCAATTAAAAATAGAAAATCAGATTACGAACTTACCACAGAAGAAAAAGAAGTATTAGACAAAGCTCACGTAAAATGAATATAAAAGAAAATACAATTACAAGTAGACCACCAGTCGTGGTAGTTATGGGTCACATCGATCATGGTAAATCTACGCTCCTCGACTATATACGAAAATCAAATGTAGTTGATAGTGAGACTGGAGGCATCACCCAGAGGATTTCTGCATACGAAGTTTTACACAAAGATGAAACTGGTGAGAAAAAGAAAATCACCTTTTTAGATACACCCGGACACGAAGCCTTTTCTAAGATGCGTGAGCGTGGAGCCATGATTGCAGACATAGCAATACTCGTCGTCTCTGCAGAAGATGGGGTAAAGCCACAAACACTAGAAGCATGGAAAACAGTCGTAGACATGAAGCTCCCTGCCATAGTAGCAATAAATAAAATAGATAAACCAGGCGCAAATGTAGAAAAAACAAAAATGGAGCTCGCAGAGCATGAAATCTATCTAGAAAACTATGGGGGTAAAATACCATACGTAGAGATCTCTGCAAAAGTAGGCACTGGAGTAGACAGCCTCCTTTCACTCATACTACTCATTGCAGAAGTAGAAAACATAGCCGGCATAGAGACTGGCAATGCATCAGGCTACATACTCGAAGCAAACCTCGACTCAAAACGTGGAATGCAAGCTACTATGCTCATAAAAGAAGGTGTATTAAAAAAAGGCATGACAGTGGTCACCGAACACAGCATTTGTTCTACTCGTATGATAGAAAACTTTACAGGCTCCCCTGTTGATGAAGCTCACTTTTCTTCACCTGTTAGAATTTTTGGTTTTGATAAAATGCCTCGCGTTGGTGCAGAATTTAAATCTTTCGAAAATAAAAAGGACGCCATAGAATATGCGGAGAAATGGCAAGGTGATAATAAAAATGAAACAAACAGTCAAAATACCGAAGAAACAGGCAAGAAAATAATAGCTGTGATAGTAAAAGCTGATGTATCTGGGTCATTAGAGGCAATAGAAAAAGAAATATCTAAAATAAAAACAAAATCCATAGACGGCGTAGATGATCAAACAGTAGAATTTAAAATTATTGCAAAAGGTGTGGGACCCATCACAGAAAGAGACATGAAATCTATAACCACAGCAGAAGACACAATAATAATTGGATTTAATGTAAAGGCTGACGCTACCGCTGTCGAGATAGCAGAGAATAGAGGTATAAAAATTTCATTCTTTGAAATAATATATAAAATGTCTGAATGGCTAGAAACTGAAATGGAAGCAAGGAGACCACGAGTGGAGACAAACGTGGTTATAGGAAAAGCAAAAATCTTAAGAGCTTTTAGTCGTACAAAAGAAAGACAAATAGTAGGAGGCAGAGTACTCGAAGGAGGCATCAGCCTGAATGCTATGGTGAAAATAACACGCAGAGACTTTGAAATAGGACGCGGTAAAATAGTAAACCTAGAAAAAGGAAAGGTTAAGACAAGTGAAGTAAACACTGGAACAGAATTTGGAATGATGATCGAATCAAAGATAGAAATAGCTGAAGGAGACGTAATAGAATCATTTTCAGTCGTGCATAAATAATAGACAAATATGACCCAAAGAAACGAGAAAGTCACAAATAAAATAAAAGAACTGGCAGCAGAATTCCTAGGAAGAGAAAATAATAAAACTTCCCTTTTGACTGTTACAAATGCGAGCTGTTCCCCTGACCTAAAGCGTGCAACAATTTTTATGACAGTACTTCCTACTGACAAAGAAAAGACTGCGCTAGAATTCGCAAAACGCAAAAGACCAGAACTCCGAGAATACTTGAAAAAGAATATGCCTGTTAAAATAATTCCTTTTATTGATATTGAGATAGATCAAGGAGAAAAGAACAGACAAAGAATTGACGAATTGCTTAGATAGAGCAATTAACTTGCAGTATACATAATTACCACCTATAATATAAAAGTGGGATTAAAATATAAAGTTAACGAAAAGTTTTTTAAAAAATGGTCACCGACTATGGGATATGTTTTAGGTTATATCTACGCTGATGGAAGCTTAGATGATTCCCCTTACATGCGTGGTAAATACATACAAATAACAAGCACAGATGAAGATTCTATATATAGAATTAAAAACTGGCTAAATTCTGAGCATAAAATTGGTCAGAAAAAATCAAATTTCATAGGAGGAAAAATTTGTTTTATATTAAGAATAGGCAGCCATAAAATATATAACGACCTTTTTAAATTAGGATTATACCCAAATAAATCCTTAACGATAAATTTTCCTAAAATTCCAAAAAAATACTTAGGTGACTTTGTCAGAGGATATTTTGATGGTGATGGTTGTGTTAGTTTTCTACAAACTAAAGGTAAAACTCAAAAATTAATTATCAAAAGAGTACGTGTAATATTTACAAGTGGTAGTAAATTATTTCTTCAAGAAATGCAGGCTTCTTTAGAAATTGCTGAGATTAAAAATGGTAAAATATATGTAAGTAAAAGATCCTATCAATTAATATATAATACAAAAGATTCTTTAGAGTTATTTAAGCTGATGTATAAAGGCACTAGCATTAATTCCTTTTTTATGCGAAAATTTAGAATATTCAATAATTACTTTAAATTACGACCGCAAGTTATCGATAAAGTAATGAAAAGGATAATAGAAGGCCACGTGGTGAAGTAGCTAACACAGCGGTCTGCAAAACCGCGACGCGTGGGTGCAAATCCCACCGTGGCCTCAGCATTTTATTTAACATTTCTTTATTTCTCTGATATATTAGGAAGGTTATAAATAAATTGCCCGGATGGCGGAATTGGTATACGCGCACGACTTAAAATCGTGTCTCGTAAGGGATGTGGGTTCGACTCCCACTCCGGGCACCGTTTTTTGAAATTTTTTTGTTTTATAAATGCACCCTTAGTTGTTTTGGTAGGTCGTTAGATTTTTAGTAAGATTATAGTTTAAAATAAGATGTAAATACGTATGCGCCCTTAGTTTAGATGTAGCGGGTTCAACAAAATAATTTATTAGATAATAATATAGGTAGGTTTTAAAAATATAAAATACTCCCTTAGCTCAGCTGTAGCGGATTCAACAGAAGAATGTTATAAAATAGAAGTTAAAAAATTTAAAATAATGCGCCCTTAGCTCAGCTGGTAGAGCAGATCCCTCTTAAGGATAAGGTCGAAGGTTCGATCCCTTCAGGGCGCACATTGCTGGAGTGGCGGAATTGGTATACGCGCTAGTCTTAGGAACTAGTGCCGCAAGGCTTAAGGGTTCGAGTCCCTTCTCCAGCACAACTTGACTTTTTATTTAAAATATGCTATTATATAGGTATGAATAAAATAAATAGTCTAAAAATCAAATATGGAGTAGTTTCTACATTGATAATACTAGCTATTTTCTCTTTAGGACTCGCATTTATGCCTCATACTGCAAAAGCAGAGTATTATGATGATGGATACGACCACTTCCTAGCACCCTCACAGAACCCCGTACCACAGCTTTATTCTTTAAAGCCTGGATCAGCAAACTCAGGTGAACCTGATACAACTGTTACTCTTACGGGTCGTGGATTTATGGCTAACTCTGTCGCAAGATGGAAAGGCTCCCCTCGCCCTACGACTTTCATAGATGGAAGGCACCTCTTTATACACCTAACTAATGCAGACCTTTCGAGCTCTGACGGTGGATACATAAACGTATACAACCCTAGTAGAAGTGCGTATTCTGTTGCAATATTCTTTAAAATAAAGGGTTATGTAAAAACTGCACAAACTACAAATACTCAAAAGAACGAAGATCCTAACAACTACCTATATAACCAAAACAAAAGTACGACAGAAGATAAATCTATAGGAAATTATTCTGACCTCGCTTCGAATGCAATCTTTGGTAACGGTAGCTTCATGCCCTCAGGACTTCTACAGTGGATACTATTTGCAATAATCATACTTATAATAGTCGTCCTCGTCCGAAAAATCTTTGGTGGAGAAGCTAGATATCACGCAAAGCCTGCGAAGCACGATTAATAATCGTAATCAAAAAATCCCCAACTTGGGGATTTTTTGATTTATGGTAAAATATACTTTAAATGAATAAAATTAATATTTATATTGATGGAAATAATCTCTACAGAGCAGCAAAAGAACTTGGTTTCGAAATAGACTATAAGAAATTTAGAGGCTGGCTTCGTCAAAAATATAACCCAGAAAATATATACCTATTTATAGGTCTTGTTCCAAATAGGGTAAAATTTTATGAATACCTTCAAGAGTGTGGTTTTATTCTTGTTTTTAAACAAACCATATCTGTTGATGGAAGAATAAAGGGTAACTGTGATGCTGAACTCGTTCTAAAAAATGTTTCAGATTTCTATACTAAAGCTTTTAATTCATGTATTTTAATAACTGGGGATGGTGACTTTGGTTGCCTTGTTGAGTTTTTAGAGCAAAACAAGTCATTAACCTGTGTTTTAGCACCAGATAAGAACAAATGTTCTATTTTACTCCGAAATAAGAATATTGAACTGACCTTCTTAAATGATCATTATCATAAATTCTCTAGTCAGTCCTAAAAGAAAAAGCCCCCGATATAGACGTATCTATATAAGGGTCTTTTTCATAGTTATACCTATATAATATAGGCTATTTGAAGTAACGTCAATATTGACTTTTCTGTATTTATATGCTATAATACACCAGTAGACTGTCCCCTGACAATAAAATAAGAATTGCATGGTTTGCTTACCAAGTAGCGAGTAAAAACTGGCTCTTTAGTGAGCAAACTATGCAGTTCGTAAAAATTTTAGTATTTCGAGGGAGACCTTGAGGTAGTGGAATTTTTAAAGCTGGGTAAATTTATTTATCCAGAAACGTTAACTCACCCGCGCCGTCGCGGGCGCAACACTGCGCCTCTGGCGCGAAGGAGACGTTATGGGAAAAGAAAAATTTTTAGGATTAGTTCTGGCAGCAGCTCTGCTGGGATTAATCACCATATTCATCTACCGCATCTACGGCTTCGAAGGCCTAAGTGTGGTAGCCGGAATTATTGGCGGAATCGTATGTCTAGTATTCTTAAAAGAACAAGGCGACAGAATACTGGGCATACTGGGCGCGGGATTAGTATTACTAAGCGCCTACGAAACGTTTCTAAGCTTCTCGATGTCATGGATATGGTTCGGGCTATTAGCTTGGACGATATTCTTAGGGTGGTGGGTCGTCAATGGGCTCATCACCGTCGAAATTGGGCATAGAGGATTACTCCTCCTTTTTGGCGAACGGCAAAGAATTCAAATTGGAGAAGGACTACGTTGGATCCCTCTCCCATTTTCCTTGAAAACGCAGGACGTCAAACTGCAGATAATGCCGCTCGACAAACTAAGAGTTATGACCGCAGATAACGTAGAAGTTACTGTAAGCGCAACAGTAACTTATTACCCCGACAATCTTTACGAATATCTCGGGGTAGAAATGAAAGACATAAAGCAAGGTATCGATGACGCACGTGACCAAGTAATCAGAGTGCGCGTGCGTCAAATGAATCTTGAAACAGTGCTTAGTTCGAATGAGGAGTTGGGAGACCAACTCCTTGAGAGATTAAACGAAGATGACAGCGATGCCTGGGGTATCAAAATAACGAATGTTGTAATACCTCAGATAGCTCCTTCGGACTCAAAAGTAGCTGAAGACCTGGCCTTAAAAACCAGAGAAAAGCTGCAACGTAAAGGACAGATCGTCGAAATTGGACACTTTGATAGTATGGTTGATCTCCTTGTAAATGGAGGTCAAGATGAAGACGGAAATATTATCAAAGGTGGCATGGACAGGCTAAGAGCAGAAGAGCAAGTTCAAATGGCTTTGGGTAAGGCCACGAAGAATATTGCTGCACAAAATTTTAGCCTTGACCCTGCAACTGCAGCCCTGGTTGCAAAATTCTTAGGGAGTAAAAACTAATGAAAAAAATAAGCGGGCTTCTGTTGATTGCCATTGTTGCTGCGATCATCTTAGGTGTTACTACTTTTCTGATAAAGAAAGCGGGTAGCACCAAAAAAACCCAACTGGCTGAGGCCCCTCAAAAAGTCGAAGCCAAAAATTCCTCCACTGGTACCACCACCAGTGGGAGCGGGGCTAAAACCCCCAAGCGTTTCAAGATTCCAAAGGAAGGCCTTCGGAAGTGGCTAGAGCTTTCTCCAGCCATCTACCCGAAGGGTGGGTGTATCTATATAGACACACCCAGCGGTCGTGAGATTCACGACTGCCCCGGGAGCGATCATGCTCCCGAGGAACCCGCGGGATTTTACACCTTCCGCCCTGATAAAGGGCAGGAGGTTGTCATCTACAATCGCTGGTGACGATTGTAGATGACACGGCTGACCCCCGTCAAAGGGTCTTAGCCGAAAAATCGTGCTGTTGGCTAGCACAAAAAGAGCCGAATCGTTTATGATTCGGCTCTTTTACATTTCTATTTATTTTATTTCTACTACCTTAGCTCCACTGTTCCCTGCTGTGGGTTAATACCTGTGACTCCTATGGTACGCATTACGATACCAAGGATAGCCCAGACGCTCATCATGATCGTGATCCCGATGATGCCCCAGAGCATGTGCGACTTGCCATTTGTCTTTTTCTCTTCACTTGCACTAGCCCACAAAAACTGAAACACACCGTAAAGAAAATATACGACAGCAATAGCAAAAAGTAAGGTAATGATGGGATTTATAATAAGTCGATCCACGTTCCTGATAAACTTATCAAGCTCCGGCGTCGCAGCATAGGCTATGTTAGTAGAAAACAAATTCATCATGCTTAGTTATAGATATCGATAGTTGGTAGAACTATAGGGTTTGTATTAGTGTTATCAAAACCAAATGTATCTTGAACGATTTTTACAAGTCCCCATACACCGACGATAACAGCAAGACCTATAACTCCGTAGATAATTCTATCTCTTCCTGCTTTTTTAGCTTCTTCATCACTAGCGATAACGTAGTTAATAACTCCCCATACGAAGTAGATGATAGCAAGCACCATCAATACTGGGACTATTGTACTTAATATATCTCCAACACGACATATGATCTCCTTTACTCCTCCTTGTGTTGTACCAGTACCAATAAGACCACTACATGCCCCACCGCTCTGTATTTGCACCTGTGCTAAAGCAACGACAGGAGCAGACATCATAACTAAACCTGATAAAACCATTAATTTATTTTTCATAACTAATTTTTAACAAACATAAATTTATAATAATAAGCGACCTATTTTAATAATAAATAATACCTATATATTATACTACACGCTAAATAAAAAGCTAACTCTCAACCTGACCACCGCAACCTTCTGCACTAAACTCACAAGGTATGGGAGAATCCACGTTATCACTGTTCTCAGACCCAGGTAAGGTAATAGGGAAATTCCCTGGGTCTATTGGGTCTGTACCTGCGGGATTAAAATTAGAAGAAGACGAGGGCCGAGTACCTGGTAAAATACTTGTATTTAAGCCAAAAGTGCTCCCTAGGATACGTACGAGCCCCCAGAGAGACAAGATCACTGCCATAGCGAGTATTCCCCAGATCATAAACTGCTTGCCCTGAGTCCTCTTTGCCTCTTCACCTGAACCTATAATGAAAAACTGCACTATACCCCAAACAAAGAGGACTATAGCCACTGTAAAAATGAGAGGCAATATAGATTTTGACACAAAGCAGGTAATGTAGTTCAGTACGTCTTGTATTTTTGAGTCAGTAGCAAATGTGCAAAGCATAATTATTCTTTAGTCTGTGGTATGACGCTTGTATTAATATTAAAAGTGCTACCAAAAATTTTAACTAATCCCCAAACTGAGAGCATCACCGTGAGAGCTACAACTCCCCAGATCATAAACTGCTTGCCTTGAGTCCTCTTTGCTTCTTCGCCTGCACCTATGATGAAGAAGTTTACCGTCCCGTATACAAATACTAAAATGGATACCGCAAATAAAAGAGGTATGACGGATTTATTTATTATGCAAATAATATAATAAACCAAAGTCGCGAAAGTTGTGCCCACGCGACACACACCAGAAACAGATACGTTTGGATCGTACAAGTTGCTGACTCCAAAGGTGTCCTGCACTATTTTTACAAGCCCCCAGAGGCCTGTAATAGCCGCTAGGCCTATAATTCCATAGATGATCCTATCTCGTCCATTCTTTTTTGCTTCTTCTGCATCAGCTATAAAATACTGCACAACACCGAATACGAAATACACTATGCCGATAGTTACAAATAACGGTATGAGAGAATTTAGAATTTCTTGTATTGTGTTTAGTAAATTTAGCATATATTTATGCTCCAAGACCTGTGACAGTCGTCTCTATTAACTTGGCAATAGCCCAAGAACCGAGAAGTATCGCTGATCCTATGATCGTATACAGCAAAGTATCCTTTGCTTTAGTAAGCTTCTCTTCACTACCCTGAGCCACGACAAAGAGAAATCCACAATAAATAATAGCGAGTGCTATGAGCGGAAGGCCGATCTTAAGCAGACCCTCTAATATAGTCTTAATAAGGCCAGGTATCGAAGTGATACTTGGTATTGGATTTACTAGTTTACCGGAAGGAGTAGGGGTAGTCGTAGGCGGAACAGGGTTTGTGTCTGCATATAAAGTTAAGGTTGGTAGTAATAAAACAAAAGCTAAAAAAGTAAAAACAACCAGGTTACTTATAAAAAATTTCATATTTATATTGTAACGCCAAATTGAATTTTTGGCAAAATTAAAATACATTTGTTTTAGGTAAACCTATCCATGCCCCATCGTATCCTACTATAGACAGTACTGAGCGAATAATGAGCCACGAAGCAATGGCTATGACAAGGCCGACAACAGCATGAGTAAATATGTTCTTTGCTTTTTGCCGTGCATGGCCACTCTCTTCTCCTGCGGTAACAAGTAAAAATCCTGCATATGCAACCATTATAGCAGCGATAGGTAAAGCTAAGAAAAATAATACAAAATGAATAAGGTTATTTATAAAATCCATCATGTCGTTAAATCCACATGGGTGGGTGTATGCTTCGGGTACACCAGGAGCTACACCTCTACCACATGTCACTAAGCCTTGTCTTAAATCCAAAAAGGCAAAAGATATGACAGGGGTCAAGAGAATTATAAAAACTAAAGAAGAAATTAAAATTTTGGTTAAGCTTTTCATATAAACATAAATTACTTAGCTAGTAAAAGATCTAATTTGGAACTTGCGTCTGATATGGCATCGTTTGGGGTCATGTTGTTAGAAAGCACACCGTCAATCATAGTACGGAAAATATCATCTGTCTGATCTGAAGAAGGATCAAGGTAGCTTCTCGCATATAATGCAGAATTGTAAAATATTGGTGAATAAGAGTCCACAGGCTTTATGGCAAGCAAATCTCTCCTTGCAGGGGGCACACTTAAAGCAAGAGAGAGCTTAGATGCAAAGTCCCCTGTTGCCATGAGACTAGCTGCGGTAAATGCAGTATTAAAATTCTTAGAAAATGAAGATATGGCAAGCCCCATGACTCTCGCACCCGTGACTTTAACAGATTCGCCTTTGATCTGAGGAACTGGTGCTACAGAGAAATTCTGATTTGGATTCCTATCTACGAGAGACTTCAGCTCAGATGCAAAACCAAAATAAATAGCGAGGTCTTCAGAGCTAAATGTATTTAGAGAATTTGAAAAAGATTTATTCCAAGAATAAGTAGGATGAGATGGGTCGGCAAAATCAGTATAAAACTTAAGCACAGAACCTAAATTGTATTTAGGATTTAAATCACTCAAAGAAGATCGAAGTCTTCCGCCATTTAAAGTCGTAATGGGATTCTTTGCCTGCATGAAAAGAGTTGCTAGGATGTCTTTTGAATGATTTACGTTTGAGAAATGCCCGAGTGCCACTGCACTTTTTGTTATTTTATTTAATTCATTCTTTTTTGTAAGAACAGGAACTATGTCATTTGAGATCTCATCCCAAGTAGTTGGTGGATAAATAATACCATTTGAGTCAAAAGTGCTCCTGTTGTAATACATCACAAGAGGGTCTATGGTCATAGGAAAGGCGAGTAGCCCCGTAGGGGTGAGGAAAACTTCCCCTGCTCCGGCAAAGTTGTTCTTAAAGGAAGTGAGTGAATAGCTCGTGTAAGGTATGATGCCTATTTTGTTTGCATAGTGATACGCAAGGTTGTCAGGCAAGAAATACATATCTGGACCTTTGCCAGATGCGAGGGCTTCGAGTAAGTCGTTGTCGAAAGTCTCTGCTGACTTTTGTACATACTTTACATTAAAATTTTGATTATTGTTATTAAAACCTTCGAGGGCTCCGACCATAACTTCACTTCGAATGGTACCCCAAAGCACTACCGTACCACCAGTCGAGGAAGCATCATCACCACCTAGTTTTATAATTCCAGAAAAAACTAAGACACCAAATATGGCAGATGCTATAAATAAAACTATAAATATAATTTGGAAGCTTGCCTTCATTGCTTTTTTAATATCATACCATAATGATGCACACCTGCGTCTATGTCACGATCAAACAAAAGACCTTTTTTCTCAAACATCTCCCGTGCCCTTTCTTTAGACATAGAGCCTTTGAATTTGATAGGTAAAGCATCTTTTGAATCTTCGGGAAGCCAGTCAATGATAAGTATTTTCCCAGAAGGTTTTAATATTCTTTTTATTTCTTCGATAAATTGATTTTTGTCTTCTACTTGGAAGAAAATATTAGAAGCAATAACTGCGTCCACTATGCTGTCAGCCAAATGTGTGCCGTGTTTGTCCTCTACATTGCCCCAGATGATGTCTACATTGTCTAAATGTGCGTCTTTTACTTTGTTTTTGATTGTTGTTAAAAAGTCTTTTACTATTTCAATAGCATAAACTTTCCCTTTTGGAACCATGCCCCCCGCAGCCACAGAATAAAATCCTGTCCCAGCTCCCAAGTCTGCAACAATACTATCTTCTCTTAGTCCAAACAATTTTAAATTTTTTACCGGATCAGAGAACATTATTTAATTATAACTCAAAAAAATATTGTATGCATTAGACAAAATCTAAGTTATACACTTGTTGTCAAAGACCGTCTTTGACATAATATAATTATGAACAATAGAGACTATAAAAATTTTGCCTCTGGCAATATTTTACATATCTACAATCGTGGTAACAACAAAGAAAAAATATTTTTTGACAATCAAGATCACACAGCTTTTCTTTTTAGACTCGGACTATGCTTAGGATTTACCGAAGAAGAACTAAATAAAGAGAAGCTAACTTCTATGCCCTACTCAAGAATTAGAATTACTGGAACTGTTAAGGGTGACTTTAAGCTCCACGCTTTCTGTTTGATGCCGAATCATTTTCATTTACTCATAGAACAAACTAAAGATGTTCCAATTTCAAAATTAATTTCAAAACTCTGTACAAGTTATTCTAAATACATAAACAAAAAATACAAAAGAGTTGGGCATGTTTTTCAAGATAAATTCAAAGCTGTACTAATACAAAATAATCCTCAGTTAATGTGGATATCAGCATATATGCATATGAATCCTGTCAAAGCTAAAATGACGCAACACCCCAGAGAATATCCATGGAGTAGTTACATAGATTTCATAAACAAAAGAAATCTAACAATACTATCTAAAGATCTCATAATGTCCACATTTGACGAAAAAGATTTTGAGCAAGAAACACTAGAATTATGCAAGGAAGGTACTGTCAAAGACGGTCTTTGACACAGAGTTAATTTAATAGGTAGGTAGAGCGCTTAATAACTACAAAACCATAACCCCAGAGAAATGGAAGCCAGAGTGGCATTATGCCGAATAAACTATTTCTTAAAAAAGTTTCTACTCCAGTACTTATAAAGATATACTCAAAAAATATCATAGAGAAAAATCCGAGAGTAAAGATGAGTATTTCTTTTCGTTCTTTTTTAAATGAAAAAAGAGCGATGATTATTGCTATATAGATACCAGTGAGCAAATAATCATCCTCCACAATGGGTATCAGAAAAACCATAAAAATTATAGGTATTGTGTTTAAGAAAATTTTTATGATTTTAAACATTATTTTTTGTAACTATATCCGAGTTTTGTACGTTTAGTTTCTTTTTCCTTTTTTGCTACTACTGATAATAAAGGTTCACTAGTTTCATATTCTTCAACAATTTTAAATCCGAACTTTTCTAATGATTGTTTCTTTTTTGGATTTCCAGAAAATAATCCAATAGTTTTACTTGTGTTTAAATCTGAAAGTATTTTAGCTGGAATATCCAAATCTCGCGGGTCTGGTTCAAAGCCTAATTTTCTAAAAGCCTCTACTGTGTCTACCTCTTCTGTACGTTCAATTTCTATTGCTTTTATTTTATTTTCTAGCCCTATCCCTCTACCTTCTTCAAAAACATAAACTATGATACCTGCACCATTTTGAACAATTCTTTTAATAGTAGCATTGAGTTGTTGTGCGCAATCACAATCTTGTGAATTAAAAGCTTCCCCAAACAAGCAAGAAGAGTGAATACGTACAATGGGTATTCCAATCTCACAATTACCTAACGAAAAAATTACAATTTCTTTATTATCCGGTTTAAAATATGTTACATTAAAATCTCTGAAGGCTATTTGTATTTTTGTGTTTGTCATCTTTTAGACATTATATTATATGCACGCAAGTGATGCAATGCCGTCACCTGCGCGTAGGCGCATTATCGTGACACCTTGTGTCTGACGACCAAGTGCTGAGATATCTTTGAGTGCTGTACGTATGACCTGACCTTTTTTAGACATAGCTACGAGCTCTTCTTCCTCCCCTGCTAGAACTTTTGCGACAATGAGCTTACCTGTCTTTCCTGTAACCTTTGCAGTCTTTATACCAGAGCCACCACGTTTCTGAACTTTGTATTCTTTAAGATTGGTCTTTTTACCAAAACCATTTGCACTCATGGTGAGGAATGTTCCATCTTTGTGTTCCTTTTTAATAACATCCACACCTATGACAATATCCCCTTTCTTTAATTTCATACCGGTAACTCCTCCTGCAGTTCTACCCATTTCACGCACATCAGACTCTTTAAATCTTATTGCTTGTCCGTCGCCTGTTGCAATCATTACCTCATCACCTTTGTCCACACTCAGTGCGGCCACGAGCTCGTCGCCTTTGTCGAGACGAATAGCTATGATTCCGCTCCTCCTCACATCATGGAAGCTTGAACTTGCCATTTTCTTTGCTGTGCCGTCTTTTGTCACAAGCAGAAGTGAAGCAGAAGATTTATTTAAATCTTTAGGCATGGCGAGTATTGAGCTTACCTTTTCATCACCGGAAAGTGAGAGGAAATTCATGATGGACTTACCTTTTGTAGCACGATGACCCTCAGGTATGTCATACATTTTCATTTGATATGCTTTACCAAGGTTTGTGAAGAAAAGCATGTTGCTATGTGTAGAACCAGAGACAAGCATTGTAACAAAGTCTTCTTCTTTAGTTTCAAGATCGATCACGCCGACACCGCCACGCTTTTGTGACTTGTATTCTTTAGGATCTGTACACTTTACATATCCTCCGGCAGTAAGCACAAGCATAGTCTCCTTTTCTGGCACGAGATCTTCATCAGAGATTTCTTTTACTCCCCCTTTGATGATCTTTGTTCTTCTTTCGTCTGCGTATTTTTCACGAATTTCTTTTAATTCTGTTGCGATAAGTTTCAAAATCTTTTTTGGACTTGCAAGAAGATCTTTCATTTCTGCTATGAAATTTTGTTTTTCTTTCAATTCATCTTCCACTGCCTTTCTCTCAAGACCAGCGAGCTTTGAAAGCTTCATCTCAAGTATGGCAGTAGCCTGTAAATCTGAAAACTTAAATTCTTTCATTAAGTTTAGTTTTGCAATTTGAGAATTCTTAGAGCCACGAATGATGGTGATAACACGATCAATCTTGTCGAGTGCTTTTTTCAAACCAAGCAAAATGTGTTCACGTTCTTGTGCTTTTTTAAGATCGTATTCACTTCGTCTTCGTACTACTTCTTTTCTATGTAAAATAAATTGCTCGAGTATAGACTTAAGAGACAGAGTCTGAGGCACACCGTCCACAAGTGCTACCATGTTAAAATTGAAATTTGACTCGAGCTGAGTGTTTTTGTAAATATAATTTAAAACTTTTTCTGGATGGGCGCTAGGCTTTAGATCTATAACGACACGAATGTCTCTCGTAGACTCATCACGAAGGCCTTTTATACCCTCAAGCTTTTTCTCTTGGACTAATTCTGCAATAGCCATGATTAGATTTGCTTTGTTTACTCTAAAAGGAATAGAAGTAATAATTATAGAAAAATTACCGTCTTTTTGTTCTACTATTTCTGCTTCACCTCTAGTGACCACTCCACCACGTCCACCAGAGTATGCGTGAAGCATGTCTTTGTATCCGTATGCTATGCCCCCTGTAGGGAAATCAGGTCCTTTTACAAATTGCATTAAATCTTCTGTAGTAGCATCTTCGTTTTCAATCAGATGGCTTGTTGCATCAAGAACCTCGCCTAAATTGTGCGAAGGGATATTTGTCGCCATACCAACAGCAATACCGAGAGTCCCGTTTAAAAGAAGTGCCGGTACAGATGAAGGAAAAACTATTGGCTCTTTGCGAGTCTGATCGTAGTTAGGACGATAGTCTACTGTCTCCTTTTCTAAATCCCTCATAAGCTCTGAAGAAATTTTAGACATTTTAGCCTCGGTATAACGCATAGCAGCTGCATTGTCTCCATCTATAGAACCAAAGTTACCTTGGCCTAATATGAAAGGATACCTGTATGAAAACTCTTGTGCCATACCCACCATAGAGTCGTACACAGCCACATCTCCGTGTGGATGGTATTTTCCAAGCACATCTCCGACTACTGCAGCAGACTTACGAAAACGTGCACTAGCAGTGAGCCCCATTTCATTCATAGCAAAGAGAATTCTCCTGTGCACAGGCTTGAGTCCGTCTCTAACGTCAGGCAATGCACGTGACGTAATAACAGACATAGCATACGCAAGGTATGACTCTTTCATCTCCTTAACTACGTCAACTTGTAGGATTTCGTCTTTTGGAGGTTCTTTTTCTAATTCTTCAATCTTCTTTACCATAACGGTGTAATATTATCTTTTAATACAGAAAGGGGGTTCGCTTCATTTTGAATCTCTGCTTCTGAAGCTTCATTAATCAAACCCCCACTTAAAGAATATACCCAAAGTACGAAAAGTAAACAAGCACAAAACAGAGTGAGGCCGTGCAAGATGTGTCTCTTAGTTTCGTCTGATTGTCTTCTTATGTTATGGATAAATTTCCTCATATAGCTTTCAAAACTAGTACTTCACCCTCCTTGCCATCTAAGTCTTTTAATTTCAAAGTTAATTTTTCTACGACTTCTGCCTTTTCCTCTGCTGTCTCTTTCAAAAATGCTTTAAGGGAGACTGCGTCATAATCCATTGGAATTATCATTTTTGGTTCGAGTGAAGATGCTAGCTTGGCAGCAGACTTTGCATCTAGTACGTCACCCCCTCCGACGGGAATAAAAAGTATGTCAGGATTATTTATCATTTCAAGTGACTCTTTTAATAAACCTCCATCTCCTAATGCACCTAAAAAGACTATTTTTACATTGTCGACAGAAAATGCATAGATAGTGTTTATATACTTTTTACCACCGATAGATGCGTCAGATAACACACCTTTAATAAATATGTCTTTAATCTCATAATCCCCAGGACCAGTGATGGTAAAGGGTGTCCTGTCCCCATGAGAGACTTGCTCTATGCCATTGTAAAAAGGATGGTTTGTGGTAACGAGGGCTATATCTGCCCCAAACTTAGTAGAAATGTCTAGTTTGGAATCCTTGCTCACTGGATTGAAGGCTAAGACCATCTCTCCTTGGGTAATTTTAAAAAATTGTTTGCCGAAATATGTGATTATCATTATTTGCATTATAGCATATTTTTTGCTAAACTAAAAGTAAGTATTTTTATTAAAAGTATGGATTTAGGATAACCCTCTCAAGCATTAAGCAGAAAGAGAACCTAGCCTTATATCCGCTTTCATGCGGATGTTTTAATTTATATATAAAATAATGAGTAATATTAAAAAAGAAGTAGTAGCTCAAATAAACAACGAAGATCAGGATGAAAACCCTGTTTTAAAGTCTATTGTAGCGAAAAGTATAAACAAGCCTCAGGTGGACACACTCGTAGAAGGTCCTGTGATTTTAGTCAAAAAGTCATCAGTATTCGTTGACCTTTCACCTTTTGGTACTGGTATCATATACGGTCGTGAGTTCATAAATGCTAAAGACATAATAAAGAAGATAAACCTAGGTGATGTAATTAAAGCAAAAGTCGTAGAAACAGAAAACGAAGATGGCTACACAGAGCTCTCACTAAAAGAAGCACGACAAGCAGTAATCTGGAATGAAGCAGAAAAGGCTATAAAGTCTAAAACTGTACTAAACCTAGAGATAAAAGACGCAAACAAAGGAGGACTTATCCTAGAATGGCAAGGCATACAAGGTTTCTTACCTGCTTCTCAGTTAAAGAGCGAACACTATCCTCGAGTACTTGATTCTGACAAAGATAAGATCTTAAAGGAATTAAAGAAATTAGTAGGTCAGAGTATCGGAGTAATGATAATATCTACACTTCCTAAAGAAGGTAAATTGATATTCTCTGAGAAAGACAACAACCCAGAAGAAAAGAAAGAAATCCTAAGCAAGTACACTATCGGAGATACTGTAGATTGTGCTGTAGCTGGTATTGTTGATTTCGGTGTGTTCTTAAAACTCGAAGACGGACTTGAAGGACTTGTACACATATCAGAGCTTGATTGGGGTCTTGTAGACGATCCACGTACTATGTTTAAAGTTGGTGATAAGGTTCAAGCTAAAGTAATAGAGATCAAAGATGGTAAAATATCCCTATCTACAAAGGCTCTAAAAGAAAACCCTTGGAAGGAGTTTGAAGGTAAACTAAAGAAAGGAGACATCATTAAGGGTGTTGTTATAAAATACAACAAACACGGCGCACTCATATCCATAAAAGAAGGAGTAGCTGGTCTTGTTCACAACTCTACATTTACTTCTGAAACCAAACTACGTGAAAAATTAGAGCTTGGAAAAAACTACAATTTCCAAATAACTCTCTTTGAACCAAAAGATCAAAAGATGACTTTGGTGCACCTAGAATAGGTAATAGAAATAAACAATAAAAAAACCCGCATATGCGGGTTTTTTTATTGTTTATTATTTTGAATCGTTAATAGCAACGACGTTAGTATTTAATGTAATTTCTGCAGCTCCAATAACATCCATAATGCCCATCACTTGCTCTGCATACTTTGGCACAATAGAAGGAGGATTGTATTTCTGAAGTATCTCCTTTGTAGTCTTATTAGCGTAATGGTGATCAGTATTTGGATTGTTACCTCCTAGGTTACGGGCCACTGTTTCGATAGCTTTATCGTTTGAAGAAAAGCCTATCTTACAAGAACCCCAACCAAAAGGGTTGTTTGGTACCATAATACAAGCGTGTCTACCCCCTGTGGATTCACGCACTGCAATAGCTGGTAGAAGACGATAATCGAGGTCATTTTTCTCTGCCTCCTCAACCATCTTTTTACCTACTCCTTTTAAGGGCATATTACGATCCTCAAAATAAGCATCTATGGCTTTCGCCTTAAGGTCATTTATTTGGATAGCTGCTTCTTTAGCCTGATTGGAGGCTACAAGAGCATCTTTCTCCGTATTTTGTTTTTTTGCTAATACGACTTGAGGATAACTGTTTATATCAGTCTTTACAATGTTGTTTATAAAGCCATTAAATGGCATAGACATTGTAAGGAGAGGTAATAAAACGAAAGAATCCATGAAGCGTATTAAGTTTTTCTTTTGCATATTGTAGCGGTTTTGCCCCGCCAAACTCAAAGCTCTTTTACAAGCTATAACTGAAAAATCCTTATTCAATAAGCTTTACGCCTATACGATAAGGACTTACTAATATACTAGCATGTTTTGAATAAAAAGTCAATAGTTAGACCATGTTTTTCTCATATGTCAAATGCAAAATATCCTTATTTTATAAGGGTATTTTAGGCATAACTCCTTGACAAAAGAGTATGAAGATTGGATGATGTATTGAGTCTCGACAGCAGGTTAAAGTTTAAAAACACATAAAATACAAATTTTGGAGGGGTTTCGAGGCCGACGGGCTGAGAATTTCAGAATTTTTTAAGCTTAAAAAAATTCGTACCGGAAAAATTTCGGTATTTTGTGGGTTTTTAAACTTTAACTAGCAACTTATCCCCAATTTTGTAAGCTTCCCCTGCTCCCATGGTGACAAGTACGTCACTTGATCCTAAGTTTAATGCCGAAACAGCAGCTTCTGCAGAAGCAAAGTCGGGAAAAGCCTGCACATTCTCCCCCTCCATGCACATAGCCATAGCTAATTTCTCACTAGACACAGTCGGATCGTTCTGCTCTCTAGCAAAATATATGGGTAAAAGTAGTATCTGGTCAGCACCCTTAAAGCTTTTCACAAAGTCATCAAAGAGAGCCTTAGTACGGCTATACAAATGCGGCTGGAAGATTATGGTAATTTTCTTAGTACCTACTGGGTACAATTCACGTAAACCCTGTATACTTGCCTGTATCTCTGTTGGGTGATGAGCGTAATCATCATAAACAATAGTCCCTTCTTTAGTTTCCCCTTTTCTATCAAGTCGTCTCCAAGTGCCTAAGAAGTTCTGAAGTGAATTCTTTGCATCTTCTTTGTTTAAACTAAGTGCATCCGCCAAAGCAAGTGCACAAGCGGCATTTTTCCTATTATGGATCCCAGGAACTGAGAGTTTTGGTAGTTCTTCTATGTATGAGCCATAACTAATTTTATTGCCTGTATACTCTTCTACTATTTCTTTTACATGTTCGTCTTCTTCGTTGTATATGACTACTCCATCTGTCTGTAACATCATTTCTTTAAAAGCATTCTGAATATCTGCCAAGTCTTTATAGTAGTCTAAGTGGTCAGCCTCTATATTGGTAATAACCAAAACCTTAGGATGTATATTTAAAAATGACCTCTCGTATTCACAAGCCTCCACGACGAAAAATTCGCTCTTGCCTGCGATGAAGTTCGACTTGTAATCCTTTAAGAAAGAGCCGACAATGACAGAGGGATCACGTCCTAGGTCTACTAAAACTTTAGCTATCATGGCTGTCGTTGTCGTCTTCCCGTGAGTACCCGAAACTGCAATAGTATATTTATTCTTGGTCACAATGCCGAGCATTTGCGGATAACTTACCACAGGTATATGAAAAACATTATTTAACTCTTCAAAAAACTTTAAGTCATATCTTGGGATAGCTATGGTGTAGATTATAAGGTCAATATCAGCAGGTATAAAAGATAAGTCCTGCCCCATAAACATCTTTGCCCCTAGATTTTTTAGCTCCATCATGACTTCATTTTTACTTATATCAGAACCTAGGACTTCCTTACCCTCTAGTAAAAACATCCGAGCTATAGCCGAGATACCTATTCCTCCCACACCAAGGAAGAAAACTTTCTTAATTTTAGTTAAATCCAAATTCATAAATTTATGTTACTATACCACGTATGCAAAAGAAAATAAAAATAGGTATATTTGATTCTGGACTCGGTGGGCTCATCATAGCTAAAGCTATAAAGAAATTAATGCCTAAATACGACTATGTATATTACGGAGATACTAAGAGAGTCCCTTATGGCAACAAGTCCCACGAAGCTGTATATGAATACACAAAAGAAGCAGTAGATTACCTTTTCAACAAGGAAAACTGTGCCCTAGTAATAGTTGCCTGCAACACTGCATCTGCGAGAGCTTTAAGACAAATCCAGCAAGAATATTTACTTAAAAAGTTTAAAGACAGGAAAGTATTGGGAGTACTTATTCCGGGAGCAGAAGAAGCTGCAAAATACAAAAGAGTGGGGATTTTAGCAACAAGGGGTACTGTAATATCTAATGCTTGGGATATAGAAATAAGGAAATTAAATAATAAAACAAAAGTCTTTCAAAATTCTGCTCCTACTCTCGTCACGCTTGCCGAAGAAGGAGAAAATAATTTAGTAAAACCTTTTATACAAAAATACCTAAAACCACTTCTCAGTAAGAACTTAAATGCTTTAGTCCTCGGCTGTACACACTACCCTATCTTTAAAAAAGAAATTAAAAATATGCTACCTAAGAATATAAGGATAATTTCTCAAGAAGAAATAGTACCGAAAAAGTTAAAAATTTATTTAGAAAAACATTCTAAAATAGAAAATAAACTTTCAAAAGATGGAACTATGAAGCTCCTAGCCACAGACAAGACTCAAAATATGGAAAACTTAGTAAAAAAATGGTTTGGAAAGACTAAGATAACTATTTTAGAGCTTTAAGAAATCTCTTAACTTCTCAAGTGCAATTTTATGACTACGCAAAGGCAAAGCCTCTTATAAATCCATCTCCGCGTATGTTTTAGTAGATCCATTTGGTATAAACATAGCATCCCAACCCCAGCCTTTCTCTCCACGAGGTTCTTTAGGCAAAGTTCCAAATATTTCTCCCCTGAAATGATTAATTTCATTACCATCAAAATAAGTAACAATACTCTCAGTTCGAATAGAATAATCATTAAAATTTTCTGCTATTTTACATATTTTTTGAAGTGTAACAGATTCCCAAAACCATTTTATAAGTGGACCAGGGAAACCATTAAGACAACTTATATAAATAGATTGATCTAAAATAAAAATAGGTTCACCAACTTTAATATATGCCTCACGCACTTTATGATCAGCTATAACCATTGGATCTAATCCTTGTATTTCATCGAGATCAATATCTATGTGCTCCAGCTTAAAGCCAAGAATTCTCTCAGCTTCCATTACTTTATTTTTATTTCCTGTTACAAATGTTATGTTTGGCATGTTATTTTAAATCTTTTACAATTTTAACAAACTGGTCCCCGCGATCATATTCATTTTTAAAATATTTCCCGAAGGAAGAAAAAGCGGGGCTGTAGAGGATTGTTTCTCCTTTTTTAGCAATATCAAATGCTCTATGTACTGTATTTAAAAGTCCGTCTTCCTCATAGACTTCTATTCCCTTCTTCTTAAACTCAAACACTTTCTCACGAATAGTATCTGTGCCCTTTTCTTTAAATAAGATAATTTTAGAGCAAAATTTAGGGATTTCTTTAAGGAGTTTCGACATATCAAGCATTTTAGTATCCCCACCAATTATCAAAACTATCTTTCTTTTCTTAACATCTCCCAATGCCTTAAGTGCAGCAATGGTAGCATCAGGAGTAGTAGAATTATTATCGTTGTAAATTTTTATCCCATTAATATCTCGCAGAAACTCCAGCCTTCCAGAAAGTGAGCTGAAGCTGGCTAAAGATTCTTTAATAACTTTTTCTGGTATTTGGAAATATTTAGCTACTTCTGTGGCAAGAACTGCATTGTACTCATTGTGGCTTCCGGGTAAATTAAATTTCCAACCTTTTGGTAAATTTTCTTTAGGGGTTATAATTTTGCTTTCAGCTTTTATTCCATATGTTTTCAGAATTGGTACTACTTGTTTCCCTAAAACAAGTACATTATCTTTTTTCTGATATTTAAAAATGTTTGCCTTATCAACAAAATACTTTTTCATATCACCTTTATAGTAACTCATATGATCACTTAAAAATGTTGTAAATACTGCTACATGTGGTGATATTTTATCCTCACCAAAACCTTGAAGCTGCCAAGAGTCTAATTCAAAAACTGCAACATCTGCTCCTTTAATTTGTTTTAATAACTGAAGATTAGAAACATCTCGGACGTTGCCACCGAGTAATATCTTCTTGCCTCCAGCCTTTAAAATGTGAGTGATAAGATGAGTGACTGTGGATTTACCTCGTGTACCAGTAACACCAACTATGGGGATACTGGTAAATCTAGCAAACAGTGCGGCGCTCATCTCTACTGGTATCTTATTTTTCTTTGCTTCTTTTATATAAATAGAATCAAGGGGTACCCCTGCCGCCTTTAAAATCATATCGGTATTTTTAAAATCTTCTAGATCATGCTTACCTAATACATATTTTATATTCTTATATTTACTTAATTTTTTTAAAGATTCCTTCAGCTGTTCTTTGTTTTTTAAATCTGTAACAATTACATCTGCTCCACATTCTGCAAGAAACATAGTGTCCCCCACTCCACGCCCTAAAAGCCCGAGCCCCATGACTGTCACCTTTTTCCCCTTGAAAAATTCCTTATAATCTTGCATGAAATTATACTAGCATAAAAATTAAAGAAAATCAGAGAAGCTATTTCTTATTTTCTTCTAGAGCCTTCTTTAGCTCCTCCATGTCATCAAAGTGGGATTTCACACCTTTTATCTCTTGGTAGTCTTCATGTCCTTTGCCGGCTACGAGTATTATGTCATTTAATTGTGCGAGTCTAACAGCTTCTCTTATAGCCTCACGACGTAGTGGCATAGATATGACTTTCTCTAGTAATTGTGGTGAGAGAGCTTCTTTCATTACTTCTATTATCATAGTTGGATCTTCACTCCTTGGATTATCTGAAGTCATTATCACTATGTCAGAATTCATAGCCCCGATCTTCCCCATGATTGGACGCTTCATAGGATCTCTATCTCCACCACAACCAAAAACAGAAATTATTCTACTATCCGGTGCTTTTATATCCTTCACTGCTTTAAATATCTTCTCCAATGCGTCTGGTGTGTGTGCATAATCTACTATAGCGAGTACACCAGAGGGTGATGTAAAATGGTCAAATCTGCCCTTTGGTGGTTCTATGTTTTCTAAAATACTTCTTACTTTATTCATATCAAAACCAAGAAGTGAAGAAGCACTCCAAACAGCAAGCAAATTGTATGCATTAAATTTCCCTAATAGTTTTGACTTTACTAAAGTATCTCCTATGGTTAACTCTAGTCCAGAGGAATAAATCTTTAAAATCTCTCCCACAAATTTATCTTGAAGTGTTGCAGTACCATGCACATTGAAAAATTCATAAAGAAACTTACGAGCATCTATGCCCTCAAGCATTTTCTTCCCATGCTCATCATCGGCATTAGAAAGTGCAAATGCAGACTTCGGCAACATATTAAAAAGCTTCTTTTTAGCCAAGAAATACTCCGTCATGTTTTTATGATAATCCAAGTGGTCGTGGGTGAGATTAGTAAATATCGCCCCCGTAAACTTAACTCCGAAAACACGCTTTTGATCAAGTGCGTGTGAAGAAACTTCCATAAATACATACTCACAGCCAGCATCAAACATGTCCTTAAAAAGCTTAGTGAGAGTTATAGAGTCAGGTGTAGTATGAGTGGCATCACTTTTAACGCCTGCTATCATGTTCCCTGCTGTACCGATAAGCCCTGCCTTATATCCAAGCCCTGTCGCTATCTTATATAAAAGTGTCGCTGTAGTAGTCTTACCATTTGTACCTGTCACCCCGACTATCTTTAATTTCTTTGCTGGGTTACCGTAGTAATACATAGCAAGAATAGACTTAATCCTCCAGCCAAGTGTTTTTATTTTTCTTAAAATATTTTTCCTCATAGATATAAATAATACCACCAAAAGACCGTACTACAAAACAAGTGTTTTATCTAGGGAAAATATCAAGTAGAAGTGAAGAGTTATAAAACTGTGTTCCGAGTGATCCAAAACTATATGACTTCCCACCCACAGTTACCACAGATCCTGCTACTTTCGGATCGGCTTTGGGTACAGATGCATCAAAACCAAGATTAAATAATGTCACAAGTACGTCTGGCCTGTTTTTAACATCAAAGCCAGCATTTGCCCACTGTACTTGTATCTCTTTTAGATATATAGCAGTGTAGAGATATGAATAGTAGTGATTCTTACTATCTGTAAGCCTTTTAAATAATTCCTCACTTTGACCTATTTGATCATTGTATGCAACGAGACTAGATATACCATCTCCTGGATAAAAAGGTGAAGAAGAGTCCTGTGTGTGTTTTTCTATCTCTACGGCTGTCTCTTGTTTTATACCTGAGACCCCAAGAGAAAACTTCGACATAGATCCCAAAACTTTAAAAGGTTCGAAATATCTTTTGAAGCTTTCTCTATTTGAGGTAAAGAATCGAATCTGCTCTGGGATCACCGCCGAGGCTATGATGCGAGGAGAAACTCCTACTTTGAGAGCTACCTCTTGTATGATGTCTTTGTCTTTAGTAAGTCCAGCTTCTACTACCTTCCATTCAGCAGTCTTACTCCAGTCACATGAGATCTCTTCCTTACTTTCTTTGTCGGCATCGACACAGCCATTGGTATGGTCGATCACAGGCACAACACCAAAGAATTCATTACGCTCCTCTATGGAGCCACGAACATTTAATAAGCCGAACTGCATCAAAATAAAAACAGTCGTAAAAACAAACCCGATAACAGCAAAAAGGTAAATAAAAAACAAAAATATTTTATTTTGGAATAGTAACTTCATATATTTTGTTTTAGTTAACTAGAGATTTTCTGTGCTGAGGTGCATTTATGAGACCACATTTTTTGTATTTATAGACTTCGCCTGTAGCAGGATTTATGGCTCCACACGGACAAGGATCATTACGTCCCACATCCTTTGTGTCATCATGACCAGGCATAGTATTTGGCTCAGTGTGATTTGTAACCAAAGTTTGCTTCACACCTTCCACTTCTTCTACCTGTGCACGCTCGGCATTATCAGCTGTGATAGAGCTAATCAGAGAAAAGGCTTGTTCTTTAAATACTTCTTCCATTTCTTTAAACATCATCAAGCCATCTTTTTTATATTCCACTATTGGCTCTCTTTGACCATATGCACGCAAATTTACTGAAGATCTCAAATAATCCATGGATTCTAGATGTTCCATCCATAATGCATCTGTTGTATATAATGCAATCCTACGAACTGTTTCAAAAAATGCTTCTTCTCCTAATTTATTCTTTTTTTCTTCAATAACTTTCTCTGCACCATCTCTTCCACTACTTATAGTAACGAGTAATGCTTCTATTTCTGTCTTTTCAGCCTTGAGCATATTTTGTCTTCTCTCATAGATGATCTTTCTCTGGTGATTCATGACATCGTCGTATTCGAGTGTATTTTTTCTAGCATCAAAATGGAAACCCTCAATCTTTGTCTGAGCTCCCTCAAGAGTTCTATTTATAAAACGATTCTCAATAGGCTGATCCTCCGGTATTCCAAATCTTCCCATCATAGTCTTGATCCTCTCTGAGCCGAATATACGCATTAAGTCGTCTTCAAGAGATACGTAGAATTGTGTCGCACCAGGATCACCCTGTCTACCAGAACGTCCTCGAAGCTGGTTGTCTATTCTTCTTGCTTCATGACGCTCAGTACCGAGAACAAAAAGTCCTCCAGCATTTTTAACAAACTCATATTCTTCTTTTACTATTGGATTTCCACCAAGCTTAATGTCTATTCCGCGGCCTGCCATGTTTGTAGCTATGGTTACTGAGCCTCTTTTACCTGCCTGCGCAATGATTTCACCTTCTTTTTCATGGTTCTTCGCATTTAATATTGTGTGAGGTACACCGACTTCTCTAAGGTATGCAGAAAGTAATTCGTTTTTCTCAATAGATATAGTACCTATAAGTACAGGCTGACCTTCTTTATTAAGTTCTTTTACCTTTTTTGCTATGGCTTGAAACTTTCCTTTCTCTGTCTGAAATATAAGATCAGAGTGGTCTATACGTACCACGGGTTTGTTAGTAGGAATGACGATGACATCTAGCCCGTACACTTTTAAGAATTCTTCAGCAGAAGTTAGAGCTGTACCTGTCATACCTCCAAGCTTTTTGTAAAATCTAAAATAATTTTGAAAGGTTATGGATCCAGCGGAACGAGTCTCCTTCTCTATCTTTACACCCTCCTTTGCTTCGATAGCTTGGTGTATACCCTCACTCCAACGCCTCCCTGGCTGAAGTCGTCCAGTTAAAGGATCGACAATAACAACCTCTCCATCTTTCACGATGTAGTCTTTATCTTTCTCAAAGATAGCTTGAGCTTTTACTGCTGTCTCTAAATGATGCACGTATTTAATACCTTTTTCAGTATAGATATTGTCTATTCCTAAAAGTTGTTCGGCTTTATTGATACCCTCGTCTGTTAGAGTTATCGCACGTAATTTTTCATCTACAGCATAATCGGTATCACGCTTGAGTTGTCGTGCAATTTGGTAAAACTTTGTATAAAAATCTTCAGAATTTCCCGCGGAAGAAGAAATAATGAGTGGGGTTCGGGCTTCGTCTATTAAAATAGAGTCAACTTCATCAACAATAGCAAAGTAGTGACCTCTCTGAACGAGATCTTTCGTAGAGGTGGCTAAGTTATCACGTAAATAATCGAAACCATACTCATGATTAGTACCGTATGTAATGTCTGCAGCATAGGATTCCTTTCTTGAAGATGGTTTAAGAAAATCATATACTATTTTAAACTCACCCACTTGATCTCTTTCTGTATCTTCTTCTTTATGTGACGCATCATATAAATATGAAACATTGTTTGAATTAATAACACCCACGGTGAGTCCTAGAAAATTATAGACCTGCCCCATAAGCACAGCGTCTCTTCGAGCTAAATAATCATTCACTGTGATAATGTGCACACCAAGACCAGTTAAGGCATTTAAATAAGATGGCAAAGTAGCCACAAGTGTCTTACCTTCACCTGTTTTCATTTCAACTATTTTAGATTCATTAAGTGCGATACCTCCGATAAGCTGAACATCATAGTGCCTTTCTCCTAGATTTCTCTTAGCAGCCTCACGCACGAGTGCATATGCTTCAGGTAGAATTTGCTCTAAAGTCTCACCTTTTTGTAATCTTTCTTTGAATTCTAAGGTTTTCTTTGGAAAATCAGCGTTCTCGAGTTTTGAAATAGCTTCCTCAAAATTATTGATTTTCACTATTATGTCTTTATTTTTCGATACAAATTTGGAGCTTTGATCCCCAAAAATATTACTGAATATGCTCATAGGAGCATATTCTAGCATAAAAACAATACTTTTACATCCATATCATCTATTAGTCTCTCTAAGGTGAAAACAAAAAACTCCCGATTTTCATCGGAAGTTTTTTGTAAGTGGGAACAAGTGATACTACGCTCTCTTAGCTCCTTTCTTTGCCTTCTTAGCTGTTTTCTTCACAGCCTTCTTTGCAACCTTCTTTGCTTTCTTTTTTGCTGCCATAATATTTTTTAATTAATTTTTTAATTTTAGTCTACAATAAAACGACCTAAAAATATTTTACAAAATAAATTTCAAAAAAATATTTTTAATAATTATTGTAAAGAACTTAATTTAATTATCTCGCATAACAAAATTTATTACAATACTTTTTTTATAAAACTGTGGATAACTTTCAAAATTTTTATTTAAAAAAATAATTAAAAAATATTTATAATATTAAATATAATAAATTTTATAAAAATAATTAAAAAAATTATTCAATCATCACAAAATATTTTTATACAACATTAGCAAATCTAGAGAATTATAATAAATTAAAAAAGCCACAGAATTCTGTGGCTTTTTTAATTTATTATTTTCATTTGAAGCGAGTGGTGGCATAACTCCAACATATGTGCCTATGTGAGTGCGATCACCCGCTACAGATAAAAACAATATACTTTATATATTATATCATAAAACTTCTTTTAACATATGCTCTAGAATATGCTGAGGTTTAGCACCTACAAGGTCACACACTTCTCTCAAATGAGAGCCTATTTTAAAGCTTGGTGTTTCATTTATTCCTAAAAGATACACTTTGCCTCGAGGGTGTATTACAAAATCAGATTTAAGGTAATGTTTTGCACCTATGTGATCATGTAAGTCTCTCACAAGATTCATTAATCTTTCCTTCTCAAGAAGAGAGAAGCTACCAAATGAATATCCTAATGGAAAAATATAAACTTTCTCATTTCTAAAATTAGGTACAGAATGCACTGAAGCAACCTTACCTGTGATGAATTCTTCTACTAAAATACTCTTTTTATGTTTTGCTCCATCTTCAATTGCACTTATTAACTCTGGGAAGGTTTTCGCTATATGTATAGCCATGTTTGCATCTGGTGTAAAAGATTTCACAAGCCAAGGTGCAGAAAACTTATTAAAAACTTCTTTAGCTTTTTTAATTGCGTATTCATCTATATTGCCGTCAAAATCTTTTTGGTATACAGGTACGACAATGTATCTCGGTATATGTACATCAATCTTTTTCATGTGCTCTCTCAACATTTCTCTACTATTTTCTAATGTAGAAGAAAAGGTGCCCGTGCTTATGTGAGGTATAGACAAACCTTCTAAAATAGAAGATAAACTTGGATGCGTAGTATTCCAAACAACATCAACTCTATGTATTAAATCACTTGGATTGATTGGTAAGCCATTAAAATACCAGACATGATCTCTATCAATAAGAATATCAAACGTTTTGTAAATGTGACCTAAATCTTCCTGAATATAAGCAAGAATTTCTCCACCCTTTTTTAGTGAGGGATAATAATATTTTCCTCCTCCACCACGTAGTACTCCAATTCTTTTCATATAAAAGAATTATATAACAAATGTACAAAAAAAACTAAGTAATAAGCAGCAAAAAAACGCAACAGGGTGGAAACCCTGTTGCGTTTTTTTTAAAAAATAATTATTGCATTTCGTGAGACAAACATACCCCAGCACAATTTTCACAATTGTCGCATTTACCCCAAGGCATATGGCTATCTAGAGACCACTTGCCTGCTCCTGTCATAGCTAAACCAAGAGAAGTAAATAGTAAAAGCATAGGAAGCTGAGATGCGGCAAAACCCATGTTCCAAGTTACTAAATATATAGCACCAATCATAACTCCAGTAAGCCATAGTCCTGCAATTCTAGTAAATAAACCAAGAACCATTAAGATACCGCCCACAAGCTCAGCCAAAGCAATAACGTATACCCAAGATGTATTAAGACCTATAGCAGAGAAAAATCCAGCAGTTTGTTCTACGGAAGAAAATTTCATATATCCAGCATAGATAAAAACCACACCGACTACGAGACGGATTATTAAAAGACCAAGATTTTTATTAAGACACTTATTCATTAAGCTATGTACTTTATTCATATTTTTATATAAGAATTAAATTATAATGTATATATTATATCACATAAAATCAAAAACACCTCTTTTGAGGTGTTTTTGATTAATAGGTTGTACCTATTTTTTGCTGTTGTTTGTTTTGTTTCGTTCTATAACTTAACTGTCTTTCCAGTCTGTCAATATATCTTTTTAAGTCCACGACATACCTAGACTATTGTGTGGTCAATTGAGCCACACAATACCGACTCAATAAATCCGGTCAGAACGGGTCTGACACTCAACCTTTAGGATAAACCTAAAGGTTGGGATAGGTTTCAAATTGAATTATTCCACGACCAGCTTCCGCTAGCCGTGCCTTGTTACGACTTAGTCCCTGTCACCGAGCTTACCTTAGGCCCTACTTATGTAGAGACTTCGGGTACTCCCGGCTCCCTTGACTTGACGGGCGGTGAGTACAAGACTTGAGAACGTATTCACCGCAGTTTAGCTGACCTGCGATTACTAGCAATTCCAGCTTCATGGAGTCGAGTTGCAGACTCCAATCCGAACTGAGGCCGCTTTTAAACGATTAGCTCAGAGTCGCCTCGTCGCTGCGCGTTGTAACGGCCATTGTATTATGTGTGTAGCCCAGGGTATCAAAGGGACATGCTGACCTGGCGTCATCCTCTCCTTCCTCCCCCGCCTTAACTTTTGAAATTTCTCTCAAAGCCTAAGGCGGGGGCGGTCTCGTGTGACACTTGTAACACACAACGAGGGTTGCGTTCGTTAGCCCA
>ERZ1292625.76-Hain-H41-01um-R1-76-length-174317-cov-9_pt1 | contig 160272 bp, 143 predicted proteins | sample MGYA00564400_ERZ1292625 | MGnify/ENA primary metagenome ERZ1292625 (study PRJEB36523, sample SAMEA6512639) | groundwater metagenome | collected 2019-01-08 | study: AquaDiva: Metagenomics assemblies of 32 groundwater samples | reverse complement strand
ACTTTCACTTGCCCTGACTATTTTTTTACCAAACTCTTCCGAGCTGGTCGGGTCCCTTCAGAACGGCCAAAAAAACTATAAATTTCTTTTAATACCTCTGGCTTAAGTTTACCTTTATCGTGTAGGGATAAAAATTCAGAAATTGTTTTCTCACTAAGCCCAGAAAATTTTTCAGGATATAATGCTTTTAATTTAAGGCCTAATTTCTGAACACGTTCATTGTGCATCTGGATGTGCTGAATAAAATCTTGAACACTATTAATTTCCCGCTCCTGCGAATTTGCCTCGCAAAACATGAAAAACGATAAGCTGAAAACTAACACCACAGATCTCAGGAGACCTCCCACCCTAAATATATCAAGATACGTACCAGCTCAAAATCACTAGGTTTTTGTAAAAACAAAGATACTGTCTACAAAGTTGTTTCCTGTTTTAGATTTTAACAAAAAATATGAAGTCTCATTCTGAGACAGACCAAAAGTGAAAAACAAACAACCCTAGACCTAAACTAGAAGTCGTTGATTTTTTTTAACTGTTCTTTACTATGAGAGGTAATGAAACGTCGTCCTTGGCCAATAGTTTTATTAGCATTTTTTCATATATTTTCTCCGGTCGGTAATTTTTTTTTCAACGCACAATACGTGAACGCCAATCGCCTGGCTTATTTCAAGGCGCATTTCATTCAAGAAAATTTGGTGGGTTCTTTGTTTTTCTTTTTATTGCCGCCCATTGCTGGCTTAACAATATATGCCTGTAAAAAATGGAGTTTTTGGGTCTATCTTGGGATAATGTCGGTGATACTTGTTCATAGCGTAATTAACTGGGGATCTCGACCTGAAGTGGGCTCGATTGTGCCATTATTAATTCTATTTACAGTAAACATTGTCTTGGTGGCTTATCTTTTAATTCCAGCTGTGCGAACCATTTATTTCGATCCTCGTCTGCGTTGGTGGGAAACTAAGCCAAGGTACAGCGTCGATTATGATGCCGAAGTTAAATTTAATGAAACAGTAGCTCACGCAAAAGTTGTGAATTTGTCAGAAAGTGGTCTCTTTGCTCAGATGAAAGACTTCATGCCTGACGATGGCTCTCGAATAGAAGTTAGCTTTAAAGATGATGGGACACTTTATATAGCCGTTGGCACTGCCATTCATCACCAACGTCAAGGTGAAATGGGTATTGGAGTTCAGTTTGTCCATACCTCAGATTCCACAAGATCTCTTAAGTTTCTCATCAGAAAATTGAATATTGAAGGCAAAAGAATTCAATGGCGTGAGCCGGGACCAGAGGATAGTCTTCTTTCGTGGTTCAGTGAAGTCATCAAAAGTCCCAAAGGTCTAGTTCCAAAAGTTAATAAAAAGAATAATACATAAACTGAATCTTTTATTCAAAGCCGCCGATTCATTCCATAATGAAGCATAAAATTCATTTTCGTAGCTTAGGCGAAAAGGGGCCTCTTTATATCCTGCTCTATGGATATGGCGGAGGTCCACGTCACTGGCAATCGGTGGCTGAACACTTGTCCAAAAACAATCGTGTTATCATTCCCCATTTGAGTTCTCTTTACATGTCAAAGGATCCGCTCTTTTTTACCGTACAAGTTGAACTTGTTCTGCAATTTATTGAAGATCATTTTCAGAACGAAATTATTCGACTGGCCGGAGTCAGCTACGGTGGTCTTCTGGCCTGGGCCATGTCATTGCAAAAGCCTTCCATTTTTGAACGTGTGCATTTGATTAACCCAATGTTGCCTTCGGCTTTAGATCATGTGCAAATTCCTGAATTAAAATTTATGCTTCGAGTTCCCTTTAATTTTCAAGCCTTGTCCTTAGTGCTTTCAACTCCCATGGGGAAACAATTCCTTAAAAAGACATCCGCTATCCTGGGTAACGATCCTGAACGTGATCTGTTACGAATGGATGATTTAAAAGGAAGAAAACTAATTTTCGTCGCGCAAATGATTCATCATTTTTCTTGGATCTTAAAGAATGAAGATTGGTCATGGTGGAAAACAAAATCTTTAAATGAATTCCAACAGCGAAGTCCCACTGAACTTCTTGTTTCCGAAGACGATCCGCTCTTCTCTTTGCAAACCTATCAGAATTATTCTAAAGAACAAAAATTTGATCACATACATACTGTCAAAACGGGTGGTCATCTTTTGCCGCTCTCAGCGCCCCAACTTGTTTTTGAAAATCTAAATAGCGAAATCGCAAAACAAAATCCGAATCGGGAACTCGATAAAAAAATTGCTTAGTTGTTTATTTAACAGGAGTCGTTGGCTTTTTTTCGGAAAGCAACATTGTATCTTGTACGGCCTGACTTTCTACTGTTCTGTTGGACTTAAATCCGCGGATTTTTTTATTTTGATTTTCAGCGCGGTCAAGTTGTTCGGAAAAATCGACGGTGATATCGCCAAAACAACGAATTTGGCAACTTAAACGACGACCGTCTAGGAAATAACTATTACCAATTAAACTCAATTCAACTTTTGTCGGCGGCATAACATTATGCTCACCTTCGATAATTCGAATGCGACATTCTGCGCAGGAAGGAACTCCTTTGCATATCGACTTAACATCAATGCGATTTTCAGTGCAAGATTGCAACAACGTCTTTTCAGGCGACACTTCAATTTCAATATTTTGTGGAACAAATTTAACTTTCATAGCCCTTTGACCTTAACTTTCACAAATTTCTTTTTTCCCGCCTTGATCATATGTTCATTTCCAGGCTTCAAATCTAATTTCAATTTAGCATCGCTCAATTTCTGACCGTCCAACTGAACACCACCGCCCTGAATTAAACGAGCTGCCTCTGAATTACTTTGTGCCAATCCTAACTGAACCATCAAAACACAAAATCCTTTTTGATTTTCTGCCGATAACTCGATTTCTGGAACTTCATCGGGCAAACCTTTATCAACAAAAATACGGTGGAATTCTTCTTCGGCCATTTGTGCTGCTGCTTCCGAATGAAATCTTTTTACTAAAAATTTAGCGAGGGCTATTTTTACATCCCGAGGATGTTTCTTCTTAGACTCCACATCACTTCTTAAAATTCCCAGATCTTTGGGTGAAATATCTGTAAGTAATTCATAGTATCTGTACATCAAGGTGTCTGAAACTCTCATGGTTTTTCCAAAAATATCTTTAGGAGTGTCGACAACACTGATGTAGTTGTCCAAAGACTTTGACATTTTGTTAACGCCATCAAGGCCTTCTAAAATTGGCATCGTTAAAACCACTTGCGGCTCTTGCCCATAGGACTGTTGCAAATCTCGGCCAACAAGCAGATTGAATTTTTGATCTGTTCCACCAAGTTCAACATCAGATTTTAAAGCCACTGAGTCGTACCCTTGCGTTAAGGGATATAAAAGCTCGTGCACCGAAATTGGAATTCCAGCTTTGTATCTTTTAGTGAAATCATCGCGCTCGAGAATTCGAGCCACTGTGTATTGTGCAGTTAACCGAATAATATCCGCAGGTTTCAATGGATCAATCCACGTCGAATTGTAGACTATTTCCGTTTTGTCAGGATCTAAGATTTTAAAAATCTGCTTCGCATAGGTTTTTGCGTTTTCAGCGATTTCTTCTCGACTTAAAATTGGTCTGGTTGAATTTCGCCCCGAAGGATCTCCGATCATCGCGGTAAAATCACCAATAAGAAATTGAATGTGATGACCCAAATCTTGAAATGTTTTGAGTTTATTAATCACCACTGTGTGACCAAAATGAATATCGGGCCGTGTAGGATCAGCACCAAATTTAATTTTTAAAGCTTGGTTTTTTTCTTTAGATCTTTTCAATTTTTTTAAAAGATCCTGCGAACTAATCAGCTCGGCACAACCAAATTGAATTCGATCCAACTGCTCCTGAGGGTCTGCAAAAGTCATCGAGCCATCTCTACAGAACGTGTTTCACGAAAAACGGTGACCTTAACTGCACCCGTTTGCGGCACTTCTCGTTCAATTTTTCGAGCAATATCACGGGACAACATGACTGCTAAATCGTCTGTGACTTTGCTGGACTCAACTAAAACCCGGATCTCTTTACCTGATTGCACGGCAAATGTTTTCAAGACTCCATCGAAACTGTTGCCAATAGATTCAAGATCTTCCAAACGATGAATGTAATTATCCATCTGAGGTCGTCTTGCTCCAGGTCGCGAATTCGAAAGCGCATTGGCGGCATGAACAATCCAAGCCAAAATACTGTGAGGTTTTTCTTCATCATGATGAGCGCGAATGGCGTGACAAACATCCTCGGATTCACCATATTTTTTAGCAACCTCAGCGCCAACAATCGAATGGCTTCCTTCAACCGTGTGATCAACGGTTTTACCAATATCATGAAGTAAACCGGCTCTTCTTGCGGTCTTCACGTTAACACCAAGTTCTGAAGCCATTAATCCAGCGATGTAAGCGACTTCCATACTGTGATTTAAAGTATTCTGAGCATGTGTCGAACGGAATTTTAAATTACCCAAAAGTTTTATAAGCTCTTGATGCATGTTTGTGATGCCAAGTTCAACAATAACTTTGTCGCCCTCTTCTTTAATTACCTTCATCAATTCTGTTCGTTGTTTTTCAACAACTTCTTCGATTCGAGCCGGATGCACTCGTCCATCTTCCATCAGTTTATCAATTGTTCGTCGAGCTAACTCGCGGCGAACCGGATCAAAGCCCGAAATAACTACGGCTTCAGGAGTATCATCCACAATTAAGTCCACGCCGCAAAGCGCTTCCAAAGTACGAATGTTTCTGCCCTCTCGCCCGATTATTTTTCCCTTCATCTCGTCATTGGCAAGTGCCATCACGCTGACCGTTCTTTCAGAAGTGTAGTCCGAAGCCAGACGCGACAGCGCCGTGCTGATCACCTTCTTCGCTCTTCGATCAGCTTCCTTTTGCGCCTCTTCTTCAATCAGAGTTAGTTTTTTAGATGAGGAAAGCTTCACTTCATCCTCGAGTGCTTGATACAAATGGCGGCGGGCTTCATCCGTTGACATCGACGCTACTTTTTCAAGTTTATTTTTAAGCTCATCGATAGCTTCCACAGATTTTTTATCAAGTTCAATCAGGCGATTTTCACCGATCGCAATTTTTTCTTCACGATGCTTTAAAGACAAAAGATATTTTTCATTTTCGTCTTGTCGTTTATTTCCTTGATCTTCAATTTCTTTTAAGCGGCGATCAAACTGCGATTCTTTGTTCTTGAGCTGTGATTTTTGTTTATGAATATCGGCCTCAACATTTTTCCTGGCCCTGGACTCAAAATCTTTCGCTTTATTTTCAGAATCTTTTTTTATTTTAGCTGATTCAGATTTTGCTTTGTTAATAATTTTTTCAGCTTCTTGGCGGGCCGATTTTTTGCGAGATTCGTCTTGAATCCTTTTTACGAAAAATACCGCCACACCACCGATAAGTAATCCGATAACGGATGAAATAAGAACTTCCATTGACTCAACTTCCTTTCGCCAGTGATTTGCAAGTCACTGCTTCATTTTCAGTTAAAATATAATCCATCGCCAAATCATGAGCTTCGGCGACATCTAGTTTTTCAATTAATTGATCTTGGTAACAAACTCCGACCCGTTCGCCCCGACACTGAGCAAGACTGCGATCATAATATCCTTTGCCACGCCCTAAACGATTCCCCTTACGATCAAAAACTAACCCTGGGATCAAGAAGCCGTCCAGTTCCTGCACGCTTCTGACTTCGCCCCCAACAGGTTCGGCAAAACCAAGATTGTTTTTTTGAGTTTTTTTGCTATTTGAAAACTCAAGAACTTCGCCCTGAATGCGCGGGAAAAACCAATTGATATGTCTGATTTCGGGTAAACAAGGTAAAATCGCCGGTTCGCTATCTAATGGGTGAAAAGCACCCCATGCACCGGTTTTTGATTTAAAAAATAATTCAAGCTGTTGGCCAAATTGATGCGAATCGTTTTCACTTCGCTTTACGTTGTTTGCACTACGCAATCCAAGAATAGATTTAAACTTCTTGCGAAGTTCAGCTTTAGAAACCATGAGAGCAGATCCAATCTCTTATTACAGTTTTTGGATCTTAGAATTTTCGAGGTCCATGGAAATTTTGAGTGTTTTTTCCTCAAGTCTTTCAAGTTCTTTATGAGCTCTTTTTTTCAAGAAAAGAAGTTCTTCGGCTAAATTCATTGCAGTTAAAACTGCCGCATTCTGAAATGAGCCGTTTTTAGTCGCGCGTAAAAAATGCTCCATTTTTAAATTAATAAACTCAACAAGTTCCTGAACAGTAGATTCATCATGATTGGTGCGAAGTTTATAAGGAACGCCTGCAATTAGGAATTCGAAAGTTCGCGATGAGTTTCTTGAGCTCTTTTCAATCACTTAAAAATCTTTCTTCGTTTAATGTTTTCCTTCAAGTCTTTGAAACTCTTGAAAATTCTAAAATCAGTCTTAAGTTTATATAAATCCGCTAAAGTAGCAACATTATTTTTCACTAGGGCGTACCCTCATTTGCATGATTCAGCGAGTAAATAAGGAGTCAATAAACTCTTGCGAAGAAAAAGACTTTAAATCACCAATTTTTTCACCGATGCCGACCCACTTGATTGGCACTTGTAATTCTTGAGTCAAACCGACGACAACTCCCCCTTTAGCAGTGCCATCCAACTTCGTAAGAATAGCCCCAGTTAAGCCTAAGGATTGATGAAACTCCTTAGCTTGCAGCAGAGCGTTCTGACCGGAGTTTGCGTCAAGCACGATCCAAATTTCATGGGGTGCGTCCTCGATCACTTTTGTTAAAACTCGTTTTACTTTTTTAAGCTCTTCCATCAGGTGAGTCTGAGTGTGTAAACGCCCAGCCGTATCAATAATAACTAAATCATAGCTCTGGGATTTCGCTCGTGAAATCGCGTCAAAAGCCACCGCGCTAGGATCGGTCACCCTTGGTGGTGAAAAAATCTGCACCTGCGCCCGCTCGGTCCACACTTTTAATTGAGATTCTGCCGCTGCTCGAAAGGTGTCTCCCGCCGCTACTAAAACTTTTTTCCCTTGCAGAGCCCAATAGGCCGAAATCTTTCCAATTGTTGTCGTCTTTCCAGCGCCATTGACACCAACAATCATAATCACCGTAGGCCCTGTTTTATTCCAACGAATGACTTCACAAGGGGGAACCGCTGCAAAAATATTTGAGATTTCCTTTTTAAGAGAACTTTTTATGGCCTCAAAATCCTTTTTTTGAGAGCCCGATAAATCCCGATTCAAACCATCCATCAACATTTGCACTGTCCCCGGCCCTAAATCACTGGTGTAAAGAACTTCTTCGATGTCCTCCATTGCCGGGTTTTCTAAACTTGAAGAAAAAAGATTTTTTATTCGACCAAAAATATTCTCTTCGGTTTTCGTTAAGGCAGTTCGCAAACTGCCTTGCAGTTGCTCTTCGCGCTGAAGTCTTTCCAGATTAATTTCCTGGGTCAGAGAATCATCAAGCAGAGCTTCGCGATTAATTTTTGCGGTATTTTCTGAGAAATCTCGGGGTTCATCACCTTTCTGATGTGAAGGTTGAACAATTTTCTTATCATTAGTCGTTTTATTTTTATTAAATAACTTTAAAATAAATGGAGCTGCTATGGCTAATACAAGCACTCCACAAAATACAATTAAAAATAAAATACTATCCACAAATATTAAGCTTTCAAATCTTGCAGACTAACAGAAACCATCGTCGAAACGCCGCGCTCTTGCATCGTCACTCCGTAAAGTTTTTTGACTACTTCCATAGTGTGCTTATTGTGAGTCACAACAATAATTTGTGAGCGTTTGGCCATCTCACGAACAAGATCGTTGAATCGGTAGACATTGGCGTCATCCAATGGCGCATCCACCTCATCCAGCAAACAGTACGGGGAAGGTTTCACCAAGAAAATCGAAAATACCAATGCCACAGCCGTAAGGGCTTTTTCCCCACCCGACATCAAAGTGACATTTTGCATTTTTTTTCCAGGAGGCTTCGCAATAATTTCAATGCCCATTTCTTGTTTTTCTGGATCCTCGTGAAGTTCTAATTTGGCTTCACCACCACCAAACAAGACAGGGAAAACGCGCGTGAAACGATCATTAACTAAATCAAAAGTTTCTTTAAATCGTTTCGAGCAAATGCGATTAATTCGTTCGATCACTCGTTTCAGCTGCTCTTTCGCTTCGGTTAAATCCTTATGTTGTTGAGTCAAGAACTCGTAACGTTGAGCCGTTTCTTCGTACTCTTCAATTGCCGATAAATTGACTTCGCCAATTTTTGAAATTTTCTCTCGTAAATCTTTAAGTTGAATCTCAACTTCGCTCAAGTCACCTTCGCGATTTTCGTATTTAGCACTCACTTCGGAAAGTAATAACATGTATTTCTCACGGACTTGGTCGACAAGGAATTGCTCTTTTAACTTCGCTTGTTCAAGTTTCAGCTGAGCTTCGTTCATACGTGATTGTCGCTCATTACGAGATTTTTGTGCCGATTGCACTTGCTCATCTATCTCGCGCGCTTGCGAAGACATAACTTCGTATTCGTCTTTATTTTTTGAAACCAAGGCCTTCAGTTCTTCGACTTCGTGTGCGTTTCGCTCAAACTCAATTTTTCTTTCCTCAAGAAGAATCTGTCCCTCAGTCATTTTGAAACTCGAAGCTTCTGATTCCTCTTGCATGCGTGAAAGTTGGGCATCGAGCTCGCTCAAGGAACGATTCACCATCTCGAGTTGTTTTAACAAACCTTGATATTCTTGGGTTTTAGAAGCTGACTGCACTTGCAAATCAGTGACTTCCGATTGTAAAGCCCCAAAACCTTTTTGAGTCTCGCTCAGTTCGGTCTCGCATTTACGAACTTGTTCCTGAACATTATTTTTCTTTTCTCGTGCTTCGATCAAGGATTGATTCAATTCATTCCAACGAGTTTGTTGCGATTCAACTTGTTCTTGAAGCCGTCGCACTTCGCGATCTTGTCTTTCGACAGATTGCTGAACGTTTTCAAATTCGTGCTCGGCGCGTTCAAGATCTTTTTTTAGTTCACGAACTTTAATTTCCTGTTCGGTTTTTCGTTTTTGGGCGCCCTCAAAATCATTCACAACATTATTCAGTTGCTCATCGATTTTTTTCATAGAGGACTGGGCCAAGACTAATTTTCCGGACCATTCATGTTTCTTCTGCGTGTACTCTTTAATTTCTCGACGACGTTTCAATACACCCGTATCCGCGGAATCACTAGCTCCACCCGTCAATACTCCATCCGCAGACAAGGTATCCCCGTCCATCGTCACAAAAGTCCAACCTGGATAGCGCGATCGCAGTCCCAGAGCCGTGCGAATAGAATCAACAATGGCTACACCATCCAATAAATAACTGACAGTGGATTGGTATTTTTCATGACTACGGACAACGTCTTTAAGCAAAGCTTGCACGCCAGTTTCACCAGCGGGAGCCTCGGATCGACCTGAAACCGCGGTGGCATCTTCAGAGATAAAACTAGAACGACCAGATTTATTTTCTTTCAGATAACCAACAGCCTCTAAAGCTTGATTAGAGTCACTGGATAATAACATCTGTAATCGATTGCCCAAAGCCGCTTCCATCGCAACTTCATAGTCTCCGGGAACTTCAACAACTTCGGAAACGGGTTGAAACGAAACATTCACGCTGCCATCAACACTGATTTCTTGGCTCTTGGCTTTTTGCCAAAGCATAACGTGCTTAACGCCTTCTTCAAAACCTTCGAAATTAGAATGCAGATTTTCAAGACCATAAAGTCGAGACGCCACTTGATTTAATTCATCTTTAAAAAGATCCACTTCTTGGCGTTTCACCGCTAAAGATTCGGTCAGAACTTTTTTATTTGCTTCAAATGAATCGGCATCTTGGCTAAGATCCAATTGAAGTTGTCGTTCTTTTTCGAGTTCATTAAAAACTTTTTTACGACGGGTCTCGAATTCCAGACCTTTTTCGCGAAGTTCGTTCAAAGTTAATTGTTCATTTTCTTGTCGTGCATTCAAATCTTCAATCTGGGATTGCAACGACTGTCCACGGGCATCAATCGAAGACTCAGTTTGGCCAATTGCAAACAGCTCTCGACGTGTCACTGTTAAAACTTCATCTAAAATCTGAATACGAGTTTGAGCCCCTTGGAAATTCTGATTTTTTTCCATAAAACTTGCTGAAAGCGTTTCAGACTCTTGTTTTAAAGATTCAGATTGAGTTTCCAATTCAGCTTGGTCCCGCTGAAGCAAAGCCTGTCGCGCTTTTTGCTCTTGCAAGATGGATCCAGTCATCACTTCATTGCGACGAGCCTGTTCGATTTCAAAACGCAGCTCTTGAATTTCCATTTCTTTTTTTTGTGTCAAAGATTGGGTTTCAAAAAATCTTTTTTGATTAACTTCAACGGTTTTTTCTTTTTCTAAAATTTCTAAACGTAAACTTTCAAGTTGAGCCTGAAGCCCGGCCAATCCACTTTCGCCTTCAACTTCTAAATTTTGTGCTTCATTAAAAATATTTTGCGCTTCATTGGCGGCGGCTCTTAAATCCAAAAATTGACGACTCGATAACCAAAGATCCAAATCTTCAATTTGATTTTTAATATTGCGATATCGTTCGGCTCTTTGCGCCTGTCTTTGCAAAGAATCAATTTGGCGTTTTAATTCACCAATGATGTCTTGCAAACGCACTAAGTTTTGTTCGGTCGATACTAATTTCCTTTGCGATTCTTTTTTACGTGCTTTGAATTTTGTAATTCCAGCGGCTTCTTCAATCAGATGACGTCGATCTTCCGGTTTTGCCGTGATGATTTTTCCGATCATACCTTGTTGGATAATGGAGAAACCTTTTGCACCAGCGCCGGTATCCATGAAAATTTCTTGAACATCCTTAAGCCGTGCTGGCTCTTTATTGATAAAATATTCACCTTCACCGCTGCGGTGAAGACGACGAGTCACCATGATTTCGGAATGTTTCAAAAATTTTGCTGGAAAAGGCCCCCCATCATTTTCGAGGATAAGCGAGACTTCACACATTCCCATCGGAGCATAACCTTCAGAACCTGCAAAGATAACATCAGTCATTGTAGATCCACGCAGATCCTTAGCTGACATTTCTCCCATCACCCACACAAGCGCATCAACGATATTTGACTTTCCGCAACCATTCGGACCAACGATTCCCGTGATTCCAGCATCAAACTGAATAACGGTTCTATCTTTGAACGATTTAAAACCAATGATGTCTAATTTTTTGATTCTCAATGTTGCACCTTTCTCGCTTGCAAAGCGGCGCGAGCCGCTGCCAGTCGGGCTATGGGAACACGAAAGGGAGAACAACTGACATAATCGAGTCCAACATTATGAAAAAACTCAATAGAATCAGGGTCTCCACCATGTTCACCACACACACCAGTTTTCAACTCTGGCTTGGTTCTGCGCCCGTAGTCAACACCGGTTTTGACAAGTTGCCCAACGCCCACTTTGTCGATGCTTACAAAAGGGTCCTTTGTGAAGATCCCATGAGAGACATAACTTCCCAAAAATCTCCCCGAATCATCTCGCGAAAGACCTAGTGTGGTCTGCGTCAAATCATTAGTACCAAAGCTGAAAAAATCAGCAAATTCCGCAATAGCATCGGCCGTTAGCGCTGCTCGCGGAAGTTCGATCATTGTGCCAACCTGATAATTAAACTTTATTTTTTTCTCGATTTGAACTTTTTCAACTTCTATAACTGTCAGGTTTCGTAGAATTTCTAATTCTTGAGAAGTGGCCACCAAAGGAATCATAATTTCTGGTGTTAATTTTTTTCCTTCAAGCACTAGCTGAGCAGCTGCTTCAGCGATGGCTCGAACCTGCATTTGATAAATTTCGGGATAGGTTATCGCCAGCCGACAACCGCGATGACCCAACATGGGATTAAATTCATGTAAAGCTTTAACTTTATTTCTGAGCTTATCGGCATCCCATGAAATTCTTTTGGCCAACTCTGCGATTTCTTTTTCTGAATGCGGCACGAATTCGTGCAAAGGCGGATCAAGCAATCGGATCGTTACAGGGAAGCCTTCCATGATTTTAAACAACTCATAAAAATCACTTCTTTGCATAGGCAAAAGTTTAGCAAGAGCTCTTTCTCTCTCGATCCGATTATCGGCCAAAATCATTTCGCGGACCGAATCAATGCGGTCGGCGCCAAAAAACATATGTTCCGTTCGGCAAAGCCCGATGCCTTCAGCGCCAAAATCCCGCGCCGTTTGTGCATCCTTTGGAGTGTCGGCATTAGCACGCACTCCCAGTTTGCGAACTTGATCAGCCATTTTCATTACGCGACGGAAATCATCATCTAATTTAGGCTCAATGGTTTTCACTTCACCCAGAAAGACTTCGCCCGTGGATCCATCCAAAGTGATGATATCGCCTTTTTTTAGCACATAGCCTTTTACTTTAAGACTCTCCGTACGATAATCCACATCAATTTCGCCACAACCCGCTACACAACATTTTCCCATTCCCCGAGCCACAACCGCCGCATGGGAAGTCATTCCCCCTCGGGTGGTTAAAATTCCCTGCGAAGCCACCATCCCTGCGATGTCCTCCGGCGAAGTCTCGACACGCACCAGGATTACTTTGTGGCCTTTTTCTTTCCAAGCGATCGCCTCTTCACTGGCGAAAACAATTTGCCCGGAAACTCCACCTGGCGATGCAGGCAAACCTTTGGTGAGTTGTGTTTTAGCCGAATTCGGATCCAAAGTTGGATGAAGCAATTGATCCAATGAATGTGGCTCAATTCTGAGCAGAGCTTCGTCCGCGGTGATCAGCTTTTCATCTAACATATCGCAAGCAATTTTAAGCGCCGCTTTGGCGGTGCGCTTTCCATTACGAGTTTGCAACATCCACAAAGTTCCACGCTCAATTGTGAATTCAATATCCTGCATATCCCGATAATGTTTCTCGAGTTGGTTATAGTGAGTAACCAATTCTTGATAGGCCTTTGGCATTAATTCTTCCAAGGATTTTAATCCTGATTTTTTAGCTCCCTCTTTTGTCAAAGGTTGCGGGGTGCGAATTCCTGCGACTACGTCTTCACCCTGCGCATTGACCAAGTATTCACCAAAAAATTTCTTTTCACCCGTGCTTGGATCTCGAGTGAAAGCCACACCAGTGGCTGAATCATCGCCCATGTTACCAAAAACCATGGATTGAATATTGACGGCCGTTCCCCAGGATGCGGGAATGTGATGAAGTTCGCGATACGTGTTTGCTCGTGGAGTATTCCAGGAACGAAACACCGCTGAAATAGCTCCCCACAACTGATCCATAGGATCATTGGGAAAACTTTGTCCGGTCATTTGATGAACTAATTCTTTAAACTTCTTCACCAGAACTTTCAAATCGTCGATGCTCAAATCGGTATCTAATTTGTATTTCTTTTCTTCTTTTAAATCTTCAAGCATCACTTCAAGTAATGACGAATTCATCCCCATAACAACATCGGAATACATCTGAATAAATCTTCGGTAAGAGTCCCAAGCAAATCGCGGGTTCTTCGAAACTTTCGCTAACCCCTCGACAGTCTGATCGTTCAAACCTAAATTTAAAATTGTATCCATCATCCCCGGCATAGAAGCCCGAGCCCCCGAACGCACACTGACCAATAAAGGATCATCGTTGTTACTAAACTTTTTGTTAATTTTCTTTTCTACGCGTCGAAGTGCTTCGATCACTTTGGGTTTTGTCCACTCGGGCAGTTGCATGCCATTTTCATTAAAATGAGTGCAAACCTCTGTCGAGATTGTAAAACCCGGGGGAACCGGCAAACCCAAAGCCGTCATCTCGGCTAAGTTAGCGCCCTTACCACCCAAAATATTCTTCATTCCTGCATTTCCATCGGTTTCGCCAGCTGCAAAAAAATAAACGAATTTTTCAGGGATTGCCGTCTTGTTTGCCGATGATTTTGTCGAGGCCGAAAGGTTTTGATCCATAAATCCCCCCTCTATAATTTTTTTTAAAATCGTTTCAACTGTTCGGAAATATAAGAACTCAGTTGCGTACAACCAATTCTTTCTTGAGTCATCTTGTCCCGATGACGAACCGTCACCGCTTGATCGTTTAAAGTATCAAAATCAACCGTCACGCAAAATGGCGTGCCGATTTCATCCTGACGGCGATAACGTTTTCCAATCGAGGCACTTTCGTCATAAATCACGTCAAAATCTTCGGCCAGTTCATTGCGTAGTTTTTCAGCGACACTCGTCAGCTCATCTTTTTTCGACAAAGGCAATATCGCAACTTTGATTGGTGCAATTTGCGGATGCAGACCCAAAACTAAGCGTGTATCTTCACCTTTTTCGCTGGTTGTGACTTCTTCACGATAAGCATCGCACATGAAAGCTAAAAACAAGCGATCACAACCTACGGCCGTTTCAATAACATAAGGAATGTATTTTTCTTTATTGGCTTCATCGAAATACTCGAGTGATTTTCCCGAAAATTTACTGTGTTGAGTAAGATCAAAATCGCCTCGATTATGGATGCCTTCAAGCTCAGAAAATCCCATAGGGAATTTATACTGTACGTCCACAGCGGCTTTGGCGTAGTGAGCTAGTTCCGTTGGACCATGCGGATGAAATTGTAAATTTTCTTTTTTAATGCCGTATTTCAAATAAAAATTCCAGCGCGTTTCTTTCCACTCTTCAAAAAATTGCGCATCAGTTCCCGGCTTTACAAAATACTGCATTTCCATTTGTTCAAATTCACGGGTACGAAAAATGAAATTCCCCGGAGTAATCTCATTGCGAAAAGATTTGCCAATTTGTGCGATTCCAAATGGCACTTTATATCTCGAACTCTGCTGGCAGTTCACAAAATTGACAAAAATTCCTTGCGCTGTTTCCGGACGAAGATAAATCACGTTGCTGGAATCTTCCACCGGTCCCATCGTTGTTTTGAACATCAAATTAAACTGCCTTGGTTCCGAAAGATTTTTTGAACCACAATTTGGACATTTTTGGTGTTTTAGATAAGATTCCGTATTGTCTGAACGAAAGCGCGTTTTACAATCTTTGCAGTCGACTAAAGGATCTGAAAATCCATCGACATGACCTGAAGCTTTCCATACCGTTGGATGCATCAAAATCGCAGCATCTATCCCAACGATATCAGCGCGCCTTGTCATTGCCTTCCACCAAGCTCGTTTAACGTTGGCTTTCATCAGCGAACCTAGGGGACCATAATCCCAGCAGCTGCCAAGTCCGCCATAAACTTCGCTGCTTTGAAAGACAAATCCACGGCGCTTGCTGAGACTAACAAGGGTGGATAAATCTTCGATTGTTTTTGTGATCATATTAGAAACCGTACAGCAGGCGAAAAGCTTTTTGGGCTTCTGTTGTTGAGTCAGCGCCACCAGAACTTCTTTGCACTCGCAAAAAGTCAGTTGCAGCTTGATCTAAACTTCCACAAATTTTAGCTGCTCTTAGCACTAAATCGTAGTTTGCCGTCGCATCTGCCATGCCATTTTCCGCTTGAAAAAGTGCCTTAAATACGGCCCAGTGTTTGGCGTAAGAATCTTTACCCCAAACACCATCGATCTTGCGATAGATGGATTGAGCTTCAGTTGATAAATTTACGCCACCAAGAAACTCAAGCATCTTCAAATAAACTGTGGTTGAAGGAATAAGCCCGTATTGTGCGAGCCGTGAAGACATGATCATTTTTAAACCATTAATAGAATCCTGAAGACCATTTTCATTTTTGAAAATCATTCTAAATGATTCAGACGTATCATTTATTGAAAATTTTGGTGTTGAATTCATTATTAACCTAAATACGGTCCGAGTTTCGTCAGTCGCACTCACTCCGCCCATTAAGTTTTGTAGAGAAATAAAAAGTGTTACCCCATCTTGAAGACTGATTACACCTTGTCGAGAAAAGCCCTCGATGAGGCTAAGATTACCTTGTGCTTCTGAATCAGAGTTTTCATTGCTACGAAGTCGTTGCAAAGCTTCGAACCGCTCTCGAAATGCGGCGCAGCCCGGCGGTTGAGAAGGAGGCACTGCTCTTTCATCAAGGCAACCTTGGCCTGATCGCTCATCAAACTCTCCCTCAAATGGAGATCCCGCAAAAGCTGTTAAGGACAAAGCAAGAATGCTTAAAAAAGTAACAAAAATTCGAATCATCGGATCCTCCGCTTTAGGCCCATTTAAATTTTGCTGGGCAACAGTGTCAAGAAATTCTGCTCAAACTCAATTCGAGACTTGTCACAGCAAAATGAATTCTTAAGAATAGAAATATGAAGTTAATTAAATGGTCTTTAGTTTATTTGGGGATTTTAGCTTTAAACAACTTTTTGCAGAGTCAAAATCTTTTTGCCCATGCCACGTCGGCACAAAAAATAAAGCTTAAAGAAGAAGAAATTCGCCAAAACATGGTGGCCATTTCCCGCCAACTGGGCGTTACCTGCACCGAATGCCACAACATGAAAAAACTCACCGATGATTCGCTGAAAAACTTTCAGATCGCCCGGGATCATATCAAAATCGTCGAAATTTTAAAATTGAACGGCATGGATGGAAAAAAGGACGCGGAAGCCACTTGCTATATGTGCCATCGTGGACAGATGAAAATTCCTTATAAAGAGAAGTTGAGCGCGCATTAGGGTTTTTTGAAGGCCTGCGCGGCTTTATAAAAAATGGGCGCTATTCGACTGCGTTCGTGGCCCAGCTCAGTTTTGATAACTGCTTTTAAAGCACGCACAGACACACAATTCATCATTGAGTTATGAATATCAAAAGCACATTACATTATTGGACATGCTTTCTCTTTTTTATTTTTAAAAAAAGTCAGGTCATTATGTGTGGTTTTAATCCAAAAACAAAACGGGTTCTTTCAACGAAATCGGCTATTCATCTCGTGCTCAAATCAGAATTTGCAACTGGCCCCAACTCAATGCTGCAAAAACAAAATGCAAAAAAAATTGACGGTCTTATTCGACATCAAGCTAAACTCTGTGGAGTTAAAATTTATCATCTTGTTAATGTCGGCAATCATCTTCATATCGTAATTTTAATTACCAAACACCATCTGTACCCCAAGTTTATTCGAGCAATTACCGGCTTAATCGCTCGGCACGTGATGAAAAGACAACGAGGCCCTGAAAACTTAACAAAATTAAAAAAGGAAATTCAATTCTGGGTTGCGCGTCCTTTTACCCGAATTATCGCATGGGGCAGAGATTACACTTATGTCAGAAAATACATGAAAAAGAATATTGATCAGGCCAATCGCCGGAACTATTTCGTTGCCTGGGGTTTTGAGGTGATTGATCCGGTGAAAATCGAGCATCTCAAGACAGGCTAGCGAAGGATAGCAAAGCCCGAATCAAACCTGATGCCGCAAACAAAAGAGATCCAAGCTTAAGCAAAATACCTCTTCATCATATGAATCTTTAATAACAGGCTCTGTTGATTGAATCGATTCAAGAAAAATATCGCAAATTTTTTGAGCAACTTCTTTTGAAACGCTTATCACCGAAGAGTAATGCAGATCCTCGGCATTTTTTCGATCTAATAATGAACCTAAATCCACAGATACTCGTCTAAAATATATTCTAAGTACATGATTTGAGGATATTGTTTTAGTTTCATCTTATCACCCTTTGAGTGAGCCAATTTTTTTAATATTTCCATAAATGACGAGTGGCCTCAGGTCCTCCAGAGTGGACTTCGCACCGATCAGATGCCGTGAATTGATAAATTTTTTGACGAGATTATGTCAAATGACAAAGGCGTAGGATGCATATAATGGAACGTGGAAGCAGTGCCAACTAAAAATCAGGGCAGCCTGTTACATAGTGACAAATATTGTCATTTGTACTTGGCAAGTTCGACAACCTAAGAATCAATGATTAAAATTGCAATAGTTTTTTCCAAACCTAACTGAGGGGTTAACGAATTTTCAGATCTCATTAAAGCCACAAAGGCAGATAGCCAGTCGACGAAACAAAAGAAGCCTTCTTCAGGCATATGAATTGCTTTTAGAATCAGAGATGAAACTTAAAATATTAGTCTGTATTTTTTCACTTTTTAGCAACGCAGCCTACGGTGATTATTTTGACGAATCAAATAGAAACACGTGTCTCAAATTTGAAAGAGGCAAGGTAGCATCATGCGATCCACAGGCAGACATATATTATGAAAAGTCTGGCAATTCAGAAATATTTGCATCCGGGAGCGCAGCTCGCAATTTGACAGAGAATCGAACCGCGATTAAAAAAAATAATATTTTAAGGACAATTGAAAGATTAAAAAGACGAGTATTTCCCGTCACAGATCAAGCGGGAAAAATTCTTGGAACGGCATTTAGCTACAATGGGCGAATACTCACCGCTCTTCATGTAGTAACTTCTTCATCGTTGCAAGAGCGACTTTATATATATGATTCTGAAACAGAAAAACCATATTTAATTCGTGGTTATGCAACCTACAAACGCGAATTAGGCGCGCGCATAAATTACTATGACGATTTTTGTTTGCTAAAGGTCCCTGAAATCGAAAATTCAGACTCATTCGAAGAGTCAAAATCGCTCATCGACAGACGTTTTGAATATTTGGAAATGAGTTACCCTAGAGGCAACAATTCACTAAAAGAGCCCTCTGCCTTTAGCTCTTATATATCTCTTCCTCAAACCGAAAATGATAATCTGGTAATTTTAAACCGTAATGGACAAGACTTCAACTCAAGTGGTGGTCCTGTCATTGACATGTCAACTCACGAAGTAAGGGCAATGAATATCTTCATTGAGACACCAAATAATACAATCAGAGCCCTTGATTTGTATTATTTAAATCCACGAATTGAAGAGGCCATAAGCCGGGGTTTTGTTCCGTCTCTATCAGAGTATAAGTATGACCTTCCATACACCAAAGAACGTCCACCTATTGGAGGGCGTGGTGGTGGACCATGAGACTAAAAGCTGAACTGTTAAATTTAATTCACAATGGAAGATATGACGAAGCTCAAGAGCAAATTGACATAATCCTAACAAAATTTTCTGACGATAAATATAACTTGGCTATCGGGCTATTTTATCAATCTTGGCTACAACGTGCGCGTGGCTTGCAGCTTACCGAATGCGCTTTAATAACGACAGCCGAACTAATAAGCATTGCCCGAGAAACCCAAGACCCCTATCTTATGGGACTTTCTCTTTTTCGGCGTGGGGATATCTCATTCTGCAAGGGGAGATTAACACAAGCAAAAACAGATTGGGAAGATGCTGAAGACTTTTATAAAAAAGTACAGATGAATGATGCTTATGAAGTCATTTGGCTAAAATATCATTTGGCTTTAGTGTATCGAGATTTGTACGGTTACCAAGTAGCAATCCCTCTATTGCAGGAAATTCTGAACCTAAAGTCGTGCAGTTATGCGATGAAATATAAAATTTATCGCGAACTATTTTTTTGTTTCTGCTACCTCAAGGAATATAAATCTGCATACAAGTGTTTTGAAACTCTTCAGTATCTTTTTAAGCATGATGGTCTGATCGTCGACTTCAAGATATTTAAAGCCCATTTAAATATTTTAAAAAGAAACTTTAAGGGGGCACGCGTTCTTTTGCTCGAGGCGGTGACCGAATCTAGGCACTCGAAAATTGGACGAAATCGTTATGATTTTTCATTTCACCTTGCCTATTTTTATTCACAGAAAAAAGACTACACACGAATGTTCCACTTTATTTCAGTACATACGGATCCAATTTATAAGCTTCAACTTTATAACATTGCTATTGCTAAAGGAAAAGTAGGGCTCTTGCGAGAATACGAGACGTTAGCATTTAAAATCGGCATCACTCAGCATATAAAAAAATCTTATGTCTTTCGAAAGATGCATCAACGTAAAATTAAGCTGCAGATTGATCTTGAAAAAATTTTTCAATTTAAACAACCAGGGATTGATCTTCTCGTTTTACTCGCAACGACGTCTTCAGCTTCAAAAGATCTTATTGCTAGGGAGGTGTTTCATGATAGCTTTTATCAGAGCAGCTACCACGATCCCAAAATATATAAACTGGTTAGCCAAATCAATAGCGCAGGCCCAACAATTTCAAATCAAAAGGGAAGATATCAACTCAATTTAAATTCGCTGCTTTCAGCTATCGATGCTGAAAGTATCAAAGTAAAGATCGCGGCAAACAAATTATTACCGCGATAAAATTTTAAAATAAACCACTTTGGTAATTTAAGGTTGAACTTCCGCTCTTGCTTTTGGAACATATCCAATTAAGGCACAACTGTGTCGATTTGCTTCTTCCATTTTTTGGAGAAGCAGCGTTTTAACTTCGTTGCGCAGAACGAGCTGATGAGGGACATCAAGAATCAAACCAACACCCAACGCGCTAAATATACCAGCACCCCAATCTGCTACTTCAACCTGTCTAAGATCAATTTTTTTGTAATAATTTGTATGCATGTCGATAAGTTCAATACTTTGTTGACAAGAGGCAGCTGGCGCGAGGCCACTGCTACCACCCCAGCCAATGCTACAGTTAATTGTATCTTCTGTAAGAGGATAAGAAACACAATACCTATTGTAATCAATATCTCTGTTTACCAGTTCATCAGCCATCACCATTTGTGGCAGGGTAAGAAAGAGCAGAATTGCTGCCAATTTCTTTTTATTTAAGATCATATTTTCTCCTTTGTTAATTAGTTGCCTTTCCGCGAGTATAATAGTGATCCACCAAGAGCAGTTATTCTCAAAAGGATTTTTTAAAATGCTGATATTACTTATTAAATAGCTAAGAGGGAAAATAAGTGACAAATTTTGTCACTCAGTTGGGCAGCGTAGCTCAGGATCCTAAAAGCTTACTTTGTCTGACCCAATTGTCAGAGTCCCTTCAAAAATCGAAGGAGACACTTTCCTAAAAAATGTTGATGTGTTTTTGTATTCGGAGATTACCGACTGAATGAGAGTTTTAAATTTAGAGGACTCATTTGTGTTTGCGCCTCTGCTGCTTGGAAAAAACCAACCTGGTTTCGGTTCTCTGTTTTGCCCTTAAAACGAAAAGATCTCAGATTTTGTCTGTTTGACTACATATCCCCGCTCATTTGAAGTTAGATTTTTGGAAAAATAAGGATTGCTTTTTCTGCCATAGGCAAAGCTGCTAATGAAACAGCTTATTTTTGATTCTAAAAAGCTCGTATCCGCCAATATTTCATTTGATATTGTAGATAAACTTCAAGTTTGTAGCGAAGGCCAGATGCAAAAAATCCTACTGTTTCTTCAGAATCGCATCATAAGCTGCCTGATAAAAGAGCAGCTTTCCCTCTTCAGCTTCGCGAATAAGCTCTTGATATCTTTGCGTCACTAATGTCAATCCACAACCCGCCGGTAAACCTAAGACTTCGTAAGCATCCCAATCGTGACCATTGTACATAAATAACACATTCAATGTTTTAACACGGTCCCCAGAAGTTGGTTTCAAAGTCACTTTGGACGGAACTGCATCCTCTTTAAATAAGGACCCTTTTTTAAGATCCAAAGAAGAGATCTTGCTATTTCCTCGACGAGCTGACAAAAACCACCATACGAGTATAATAGCCGCGATCGAATTAATTATGAAAAACAGTTGGCTATCCATCTGACTTTTATTATTTATTCTCGCCGCCAAAGATGCAAGAGGAGATGCCATGGCAACCCCAAACCCATTCGAACAGCAAAAAGCCATTTCAGGAGTAAAACACATTGTCGCCGTTAGCTCGGGCAAGGGTGGAGTTGGAAAGTCCACGGTTGCGACAAATTTAGCCATTGCTCTCTCAAAAAAGCACAAAGTGGGACTTTTAGATGCCGATATTTACGGCCCAAGCATTCCCCGCATGATGGGATGCTTAAATCAGAAACCGGTCATAACAGCTCAACAGCGACTTTTACCTGTCGAACGATACGGAATTAAAATTATGAGCTTGGGTTTTCTTGTCGAAGAAGGCGCTGCCGTGGTTTGGCGTGGTCCTATGCTTTTTAAAGCCATGGATCAATTTCTACGAGACGTCGATTGGGGCGAACTCGATTATTTACTCGTCGATCTGCCCCCAGGAACAGGGGACGTGCAACTGTCCTTAGCGCAAAAAGTTCCAGTGGCAGGAGCTGTGGTCGTCACCACACCTCAAAATATTTCGCTGATTGATGTGAAAAAAGCGATCGATATGTTCCAACGTGTGAATATTAAGATTTTCGGCCTGATTGAAAACATGTCTTATTATATACATCCAGCTAGCCGGGAAAAAATGCATCTCTTCCCTAAGGGTGAACTGGATTCTTATCTTCAATCCCATAACTTAACTAAACTTGGTGAACTTCCATTTCATCCTCAAATTGCTCTTGCTAGCGAAGCCGGAATCCCATTGGTCGAAAGTCATAACGACAGTTACGAGGCTCAAGAATTTTTGCGTATGGCGGATGACCTGGATCGAATCATTAATTTGGGAAAATAAAAATATGAAATTCATACTCTTGCTACTGATGAGCTTTTCTTCTATTTCATTTTCATCTCACAAGCCTCTTATCATTGGGCACCGGGGGGCCAGTGGCCACAAACCCGAACACACCTTGGCCTCTTATCAACTCGCTATCGACATGAAGGCCGATTACATTGAGCCTGATCTGGTGATAACAAAAGATAAAGTGCTGGTGGCTCGTCATGAAAATGAGATTTCTGAAACCACCGATGTCGCCCTTAAATTTCCAGAACGCAAAACGACGAAAAAAATTGATGGCAAAGAAAAAACAGGATGGTTCGTTGAAGACTTTACTTTAAAAGAGATCAAAACTTTACGCACGAAAGAACGTTTGCCATTTCGAAATCACCTTGAAGATTTTAAATATGAAATTCCCACTTTTACAGAAATTTTAGATCTGGTTGTCAGTGAATCGAAAAAACAGCAGCGAAAAATTGGCGTTTATCCGGAAATGAAGCATCCCAGTTATTTTAAAAGCATTGGATTAGCATTAGATCAAGCTTTGATAAAAGAACTTAAGGCCCATAATTTAAATAAAAAAAATTCACCCGTTTTTATTCAATCATTTGAATTGAGCTCGCTTAAAGAAATAAAAAAATTAACTCCTTTACCTTTGATTTTTTTAATCGACGATCCTCAGGAAATTCCTTACGATCATGTTTTAGCAAACGACAAAAGAACTTACATGGATTTGATGACTCCGACTGAGTTAAAAAAAATAAAATCAGTAGTTTATGGAATTGGTCCTCATAAAAATTATGTTATCCCTGAAGATGCCAATAAAAAATTACAAAATCCGACGCCGCTTATAAAAATAGCTCATGAATTGGGACTTAAAGTTCATGTTTACACTTTTCGCAGTGATAAAGAATATCTTAACAAAGAATATAACGGGAATCCGGAAAAAGAATACCATCGTTTTTTTAGCCTTGGCGTTGATGGCGTATTTTCAGACTTTCCCGAGGATGCGATCAAAGCGCGACAATCTTTTTTAAAGGAAAAGAAATGAACAGCTTTATAAAAATATTTTTCATAAGCACTTTTGCAGCTTTTTTCTTATTAAGCTCTTGCACTAAAAATGACAATCAACAAACAATTTGGATTTACACTTCACTGTACAAAGACACCGTGAATGATTTGCAACCTAAATTAGAAAAAGAATTTCCTGGAGTTAAGTTTCAATTCTATCAGGCTGGCTCGGAAGAAGTTGCCGCCAAAGTGCAAGCGGAAGCCTTGACCGGAAAAATTCAAGCCGATTTACTTATTTCCTCTGACCGTTTTTGGTATGAAGACATGGGCGCGAAAGGAAGTCTTTTGGCTTACCAATCTCCGGGAGCAGAAAAAGTACATAGCGATTTTCGCCATCCTGAAGCTTTTTATACAGGCGTAAGCCTTCCTGTTATGGTCATCGCTTACAACTCGGAAGTTGTTTCTGAAGCGGATGTCCCCAAATCATTTAAAAGCTTAGCAGATGAAAAGTGGAAAGATAAAATTTCGATGGGCAGTCCGCTAGCCTCGGGCACCGCGTTCACCAGTGTAAGTTTTTTAGAAAAAAAATACGGTTGGGATTATTTTAAGTCCCTACGAAAAAATAATTTTATCGCTGAGGGTGGTAATTCAGGAGTTATTCGTCGTTTGCAAAGCAAAGAGCGCCCCATCGGCATTGTCCTGCTTGAAAATGTCCTTCGTCTTAAAGAATCAGATCCACGAATCAAATGGCTCATCCCCACCGACGGAGCCATTATCCAAACCAATGTTCTTGCCATTGTAAAAAAAGACAAGGATCAAAGTTTAGAAAAAAAAGTTGCTGATTGGATGTACAAAGCTGAAGGTCAACAGGCGATGGCTAGATCCTTTATGTATCCGACTGTCAGTGATTACGGCAACCCCGCTGGAGCACCAGACCTTAAGGTTTTACTAAAAACTTCGCCGCCCTGGAGTCGTTCATTTATTGACGAGACCTTGAAATCTCGTGATAAAATCAAAGATCAATTTTCAAAAATAATTTTTTAGGGCGCGTCCTTAATGAAAAAGATATCTTATATTTTTGGTTTTATTTTAATTTTGGTTTTTTTTATTGCTCCGCAATTGCATTTATTTTTCATTCCAAAATTTTCTGATTTTACTGTGATCTTTGTTAATGAAAATACGATCAAAGCTATTCAAAATACGCTCGCGATTTCCCTGTCAGTTAGCTGGTTCTGCCTGTTCTTAGCTGTACCCTTGGCTTGGCTTTTAACTCGAACGGATTTACCCAATAAAATTAATTTTCGTTCTTGGTTTTGCCTTCCCTACACTATTCCCCCTTTTGTTGGCGCCATTGGTTGGATTATTTTAGCTAATCCCACCAGTGGGATTTTGAGTTTGTGGCTCAATCAAGCCCTGGGAATTAAACTCAATATTTATTCTTTTGGAGGATTAGTTTGGGTGGAAACTAGTTTTCTTTTTACCTTCATGCTGCTTTCCACTTTGGCGGTTCTAGATAAAATGGATTCATCCTTAGAGGAAGCGGCTCGTCTTTCCGGGGCCGGTCCGGCTCGAGTTTTCACCGACATCACCTTACCTCTACTTAAACCGGCCATTATCAAGGGATTCATTTTATCATTTCTAGCGACGGCCTCAAGCTTTGGTGTTCCGGCCCTTATTGGCGGCCCCGCACGTCTTTATATGCTCACCACACAGATTTATTCGTTCCAACGGGCTGGAACAAGCAATGGCCTACAAATGGCGATTGCGATTTCTGCCGTTTTAGGAATTACGACTTTAGTCTTGCTGTATTCTTCACAATTATTTTGGGGAGTTTCAAAAAATTACACAGTTGCAGGAAAAACTCCACGCCCCTCGCTGCTGCCTTTAAAAAAATACAAATATCCAGTGGTGTTTGTTTTGAGCTTATTGTTATTTGTTATTTTTATTTTACCGCTTTTAGGAATTCTTTTATCTGCACTGAGTCCCGTTCAAGGTTCTTGGTCCCTGAGCCAATTGAATTTAAATAATTTCATTCGAGTGCTTTTTCAAACCGAAGAAACTTTGCGAGCCATTTTACAATCTTTTGAGCTGGCTTTTGGAGCCGCTCTCTTTTGCACTCTGTTTTCATTTATTTTTAATTATTTTATTTATCGAACAAAATTTGTCGGCCGCACTTTTGCGGCTGTCGCAATCAGTCTGCCCTTTTCGACTCCGGGAACTGTCTTGGCTTTAGCTTTTATTATTTCTTTCAGTCAGGGCATCTTTGGAGTGGGCCCCTCTTTGTACAGCACTCTGTGGTTGCTAGCGATTGCTTATATCGTCAAGTATTGCAGTTTAAGCTTCAAAGTTCTGGGCGATGCTTATCAACAAATTCATCCAACATTGGAAGAAGCGGCAAAAATTTCCGGAGCTAACTGGCGGCAAGTGATGACCACAATTTATTGGCCCTTACTAAAACCTGCATTAATGGCCTCGGGATTTTTAGTGTTTATGCCGGTATTGAGTGAACTCACGATGACAATTTTGTTAACGGGACCGGGACTTGAAACCATCGGCACTTTGATTTTTCAACTGCAAGAATATTCGGATATGGGCGGTGGCGGGGCCTCGGTGCTTTCTTGTGTGGTCGTATTTTTTGTTCTTATTTTAAATTTTGCTTTAAAAACCTTCTCGAAAGGTCGGTACGGTTTATGAGTCAGGTTATTTTTGAAAATGTTGGAAAAGAATACGTTGCGGGAGCTTGGGCTGTTCGCAATTTCAGTTTGCACATTCACAACGCCGAATTTGTAAGCTTCCTTGGTCCTTCCGGCTGCGGAAAAACAACGACCCTTCGAATGATTGCGGGACTGGAAGAAAATACTCATGGAATTATTCGCTTTGATCAAGATATTGTCTCGGACCCTGAGCACAATAAATTTTTAAATCCTGAAAAAAGAAATGTCGGCATGGTTTTTCAATCCTATGCGGTTTGGCCCCATATGAATGTATTCGAAAATGTGGCTTATCCTTTAAAGTTAAAAAATATCCCTAAAGAAAAAATTAAAAATGATGTCGCTGAAATTTTAAAAATTGTCGAGCTCTCGGGCCTAGAAAAAAGAAAGCCCCACGAACTTTCCGGAGGTCAACAGCAACGAGTGGCTTTGGCACGCGGACTGGTTATGCGTCCAAGGATATTATTATTAGATGAACCGCTTTCTAACTTAGACGCAAAATTGCGTGAAAAAATGCGCAAAGACATTCGAAAAATCCAGCAGGATTTTAAACTCACCATGGTTTACGTCACTCATGATCAAACCGAAGCCTTTCAAATGAGCGACCGAGTCGTAGTGATGAATAAAGGAAATATGGAGCAAGTGGGAACTCCTGATGAGATTCAACGACATCCTGTTAATGAATTTGTGCGGGATTTTATTTCTTAGAGGGTTTTTTATTTTTTTGGCCTTACAGCTTTCAAAAAATTTCAAACATGACGCTTGGCATAGGCGTTTGCATGGGAACGCAAACGCCTATGCCAAGCCGAACTCATTTTTCGAAAGCTGTAAGGCCAAAAAAATAAAAAAGAAACCATCGATGAAATATATTATGGGCAAATTCATTAATAGGATGTTGTTGAATTTAAGTCTTTATTTGTAGATGTTTTTGTCTTCGGTCTGATTGAGTTCGGTAAATAAGCGTAAAATTCGCTCGAGCAATTGCTTGCGATCAGCTTCGGTCAATTCAGGATATTTCATTTGTGCACGACGAGCTTCAATGGAAGGAACAAACGTTATGTTTGAAATTTTTTGAAGGGAGAAGCCCTTCCAGAAAAACTAAGAAAAAAGTCTCAAAATGAGCCAACTTATTGATTTTATTTGAGAATTTATCTGTCGATCTTGTAAACATCCGTCCAAAAGGCTATACTATTAAAAGATTAACCAAGGAGGTTCGTAGAGTAACTCAAAGGTTTATCCTTTCTTTGTCTCAAGGCAAACTTCGTGAAAACGGAGGTCGCAAAACTACAGGGGCTTAATTCGAAAGAGTATGCCAGCCAGTTGCCAAAGGTGAGTCACCTGCGGAAGCAGAATGGGAAGGAATAAAACTGTTTTTATACATATTAGGTTTCATTCCCCTTTAGCCTGTCAGAGTTCAGGATGATTAGAAACTGGCAGGCTTCTTTATTTTAGATCTAACTTAAAATTTAAATTTATTTTTGTGCGACAGCATTAGGAATCAACAAACGATATCCAGCTAAAATTTTCGATGGATTTTTAATGTTATTTTTAAACTTTAAATCGTCGAATCCGACTTTGTATTTTTCCGCAATCAATCGCAAATTTTCACCAGGTCGAACCACATGGTATTTTTGTTTTATGTTTTTTCTACCCGATTCTGAATTTTTATCTGTTTTCACATCTTCGATTGGTCGATTTAACTCTGGAAGTTTAATTTTCAAACCAATCTTTAATGATCGTCCCCGACGAATATTATTTATTTTTTTAAGCTGTTTCACACTTGTATTGTATTTTTGCGCAATTGAAAAAAGAGAATCACCAGATTGCACGATGTAATACTTAGAAACTCCACCTTCTTCTGAAGCTATATGTTTCTGAGATACTTCTTCATGACTAACTGAAGCCACTTTGTGCTCTTTATGCTGGCGGCGTTCACGCACTGGTGTGCGGTCAGGCACCATAAGACGCATACCGATTCGTAATTTTTTACCTTTCGACAGGTCATTTAAATCCCGCAAATAAGCAACGGTGGTGCGATATTTTCTAGCAATCAAATAAAGATTATCGCCACGTTTAATTCTATAAGTTTGTGTATCGCCAGCATCTGCAATGTATTCCACCGTTTGAACTGCGCTATCGAGGGCGGCTTGAGTACTGACTTCTTTCATTCCTACAGGAATCCTTAAATCTAAAGTTGCTCCATCTTTAAGTGGTGCTACTTCGCCTTTGAATTTGGGATTTAGCGCTTTAAAATCTTCATAATTGTAGTTCATCTTATCGGCCATCATACGAAGATTTACCGGATTCTTGATGGTGATGCTATCAAACTCAATGGCTGGCAAATAATCTAATTCTTCAAAACCATATTTTTCAGGATTCTGTGCAATCAACTTTGCCGCAATAAATTTAGGCACATAATTGACTGTTTCCCTTGGCAACCGACGTTTTTTTGCGAGTTCCCAGAAATCCCGAGTGTAATTTTTCATGACTTCTTTTTTTACCCGGTTTTCACCAACATTGTAGGAAGCCATCGCTAGGTACCAAGATCCAAAGACACTATAAAGACCTTTGAAATACTCTGCCGCTGCTTGGGTTGCTAATACAGGATCGCGTCTCTCGTCGACAAATTTATTTATTTCAAGACCGTACCTTTTCCCAGTGCCGCGAATAAATTGCCAATACCCAACAGCAGACGCGTGGCTTGTCGCTTTCGAGGTAAATCCAGATTCAATTAAAGCAATATAAAACAAATCTTCGGGCAAACCATTGTCACGAAGTACTTTTTTCATTAATTTTTCATAACGAGTAGAGCGTGAAAGATAACGCTCCATATGATTGCGACCGCGCCCTTGGAAATAATTGATCCATGTTTCTACAGAAGGATTTACTTCTGTTGGAATCGAATTAAATTCCTCGGCGACAACCTTAGGACCTTCTGGCGCATTGAGATGAAAAGAAGGTAAGTCCTTAGGGCGATCTTCAGTTGAAGTGGCCGGCGCATCTTTTGCTGCAGAATCATTTGTTGTCGGTGTAGTCGAACTTGCAGGCCGGTTGTTAAAGTGCGAACAACCAAAACCAACAAAAATAAAACCCACCAACAATAGTCGAGGACTCATTAAACCTCCGGATGAGACTTTAGGTTATAGAACCTCATCGGAATTATCAATAAAACGATTACTGAACTAAGGCTTTTTTATCCTTAAGCTCAGACCAAAAGCCTGGTCTTAACTCTAGATTGCTGTTCTCGAGGCTTTGATACAAAATGATGTTACGCAGAATCGCTTTGACGTAAAAACTAGTCTCATTCCAAGGCAACTCATCAAACCAGATTTCATCTTTCGTTTCTGTGGAAAATGTGCCCATGACATTTTCGGTATCTTTACGTGCTTTTAGCCATGTTTTTAAGCGAGATGGTCCAGCATTATATGCCCCTAAGGCTAAGGGCACGTGCCCTTTGAATTCTTCAAGTAAACTATTAAAGTAAAACGTGCCCATGGGAATATTAATTTCGGGGCGATACATATCATCCGGAATTGTTACTTTAAGACTCATTCTTTTCGCAACATCGGTGGCCGTCGGCGGAATCATTTGCATCAACCCCAGCGCATTTGAGCTCGACACCGCTTTTAAACCAAATGCACTCTCCTGCCTGATCAAGGATTGAATAAGATGAGGATGCAGACTGTATTTTTTAGTTTCGACTTGAATCATATCCAAATAAATTGAAGGAAATGCTCTCTTTAAAAATGACCAATCCTTGAAACTGGCATCTTGATCCATTGCTTGATTGATTAAGCGAATCGCTTGCGGATATTGCTGACGATTAAGTAAAAAGTCAGCCCAAACAATTTGAATATCTGCTCTTTGTGGTGAAGGTAAAGAGTTGAGCTCGGATTGGGCTTCCAAAAGCCAACCCGATTTCGTCAATAATTTTATTCTGTTCCAGGTTTCAACTTGGTCTCCGAAAAGTTCAATTTTAACCCGAGGAAGCACTTTTGTTTTACTTTCTTCAGACAGAGGCATCTGTAATTCCGCTTTAAGTTTCAAAGTGTAATAAGTGAAGGGAAAATCACTGATCAATTTTCGTTTTTCCTCTATTACATTTGGACTTTTCATGGCCTCAAGACTTCGCAACCACCAGTATCGGGCATTGAGTTCATATTTGTCTCGATTTAGCGCCAACACCCGCTCGAAGTTTTGTTTAGCGAGTTCATAATTACCCAAACGATAATGCAGCAAACCAAGACGAAACAAGGCTTCCATTGCTTCTTCAGTCGACGAGTACTGCTCGGCGATAATAGTAAAATTTTTCTTGGCTTTTTCATATTGCCCTAAAAACAACTGACTGCGCGCCAAAACCCATAAAGAATTTAGTGCCGAACTTCCCTTCAATCCGAACAGAGCTTTTTCTGCCAGAACAGCAGACTCGGTATAATGAGCACGACGATGGGTCCAGGAAGCCAATTCCGATAATTTTTCCGGATCCGAATCCAATAAAAGCGATATCACTTTTTCACGATCAGAATTTTCTTTCTCAAAAAACTCACTACTGAGCTCTAATAATTTATCTTTTAATTTTTTATGACTGTTCGACCCCGGAAATTTTTTAAGATGTTCCACGATGAAGCCGATGGCTTTTAGATGATTTTTCTGCTCAAGCTCTGCTTGAATCTTCAACTCCATTATTTTTTCTGAATTAACATCGTCCTGCGACCAACTTTTTCTATCCTTATTAACTTCCCCAGCTTGGGGCCATCCGGCAAAATAAATTCGTTGCTCTGCGGTTAATAATTCTGACCTCAAAAACAAAGTCTCTCTTAAATCTTTTTGCCATTTGAGGCGTTTTTTATCTTTCTTTTCGGTCTGCGACATTTCCCACAAAAACTGATGGGCTTTTATCCATTGACTGGTTAATTGAACTTTCCAAGGGCCACGATCCAGAAATGCAATATTCTGTTTCAGAACATCTAAGGGCGCTTGTAAAAGTGAGGACTTTTTTTGAATTTCAAATTTCTTCAAAGCACAATTAAGCCAAGCTTGCGCGACCCAAGGTCTAATTATTTTATTGTTAGCAAAAACCTCTGGTGATTTTTTTAAGCATTCGTCCCACTGTTTACGCGATTCATGATATTTTAACTTAGATAACGGCGATAGCTTTTTGACTTCGGATTCTTTTAAAACTTCAAAAAGATTGATTTCGGGGGAAGGGGATATTTCTTTATTCAAATCAATAACAAGAGCACTACTTATGAGTGGAAAAAAAATAAATAACTTAAAAATTCCGATTTTTATACATTTCACTTTTACCTGCCTTCAAACTCACAAAGCCTAACTGCAATTCTATTTTTTGTCCTGATTCAAATATGTATCGACCAGCGTTAATAACAACTTTTGTGTCGTAGCGGTCTCTTGCTGAAGAACTTTCTGATTCATAAATGTTTTAAGTGCTTCATCTGGAGCAAAACCCAGAGTTTGGAAAATTTCAAACTTTTTAAGAATAAGGGGTCCATATTCATTTCTTAAGCTTGGCGGACACTTTTCCAAAAGTTTTTCAATTTCATGACTTCCCCCGCCTTGCTCGGAAATTTCGCCAAGCGTGGTGTAAAATAAGTTAGTCATTCCAATGCCGATTTTACGATAATCATTATTTTTCAACGAAGATTCTAAAGTTTTAAACTTTTTCCTTAAAATATCATTCAGATTTCTTTTACGAAGTCCCCAGCCAAATTCGGTACGGGCCTTCATCAAAAGGAAGACCAAATAGACAATGTACATTCCCCAACCAATTTCAGGGCTTTTTAATAAATTTGCATGACTTCCGACATCCCAAGTTTTCACGATGGGCGGCAAACCCGGTTTTGTTTTTACTTCTTTCTCTGCGACGACCCCAGGTATTTTCTCTGTGGCCCCTGCTTGTCCATTGGGATTGTTGACGACTTTGATTGGGATTGCCGTTGTTTTTTGGGTCAAATATTTTTTCTGAATTGGATCAAAGACACTCACATCAATCGCAGGAATTGTCATCTCTCCTTCTTGGCGAGGAATAATAAGAATTTCAAATTCTTTAAAACTCAAACCATTTTTAAAAAACTTAGATTCACTTTTGGTATCATAAATTTCAAGTCCGTTGGGCCAAGAAATTCCAGGCAGTTCAATCCCCTTTGCATTTCCCGAACCTTCAAAACGAACTTTTAAAGAAAAGGGTTGATTCACCGGCACCTGACTTTTTTCAGCCTTAGCACTGACGCGAAATTGCCCGACAGCACCGGAAAAACTGCTCGGCCTACCCTCGGTGGGCAAAGGGTTAACTTTAATTTTTACAGGTTTTGAAGATTTAGTGAACTCATAAGCTGGCCCAAGTCCAAAAACTGATCCCTGCCTGGCTAAACGCACTTTTGATTTTATTTTAAATTCATCAACTACCAAATTTCCCGCTTTTATCGGAAATAAAGCATGCGAGGCCAGCAAGGCTTTTCTGTAGGGAATCCCATTGACGACTTCTTCATAAAATTGAATCGAAGGAACTTCTTCAATAATTTCTTTCCAAAATCCCCGTAAGTCAGGAAACTTCACTCGGTCTAAGGTCTCAATCTGTCCGCGCGTATAAAGATACCAATTTGCGGTGATTTGCTCCCCTTCGAATACTTCCGTTTTATCGACCTCAACTTGCACAAAAAAAGCTTCGTTAGGATTTGTTGGCAGTGATTTATACTGAGGTTCTTGTTGCCTGAAATTATTTTGTCGACGCTGAAGCAATTGGTTAAACATTTCTTCTTCTTGGCGATCCAAGGCTTCAAACGGATCTTCAAAACCAGGAATCATCCCGCCACCGCCTTGAGGTCTTTGATTTCGAGGATTTTGCCTTCGGCCTTCTTTTACAACTTTAATTAACAAAGGCTGCGTGGTCTGTTGTTGACCATCAATGACCACTTCAAATGATCCAATACTTAATTGTCCCAAACGATTGGCCACAAATACATATTTATAGTCATACTGAGTTTGCGATTGCCAATCCATTCCCGTCGGAGTCTGCATCATATTATATGAGCTTTTACTTGAAGAACTTTGCCCCTTGAGCTCAAAGCCATCCAGGTTTGGAATCCGCGGCTCACCGACATCTGCTGCCTTTTTAGAAACGACGCTGACCACCACTTCAAAGGGTTCACCGAGTGCGACTTCTTCTTGCTCGACTGTGGCACGAAGGACCACTTGAGCCTGAGTTAGCGAGGAAAATAAAAAAGTAAAAAATAAAAAGAAATTACCAATCTTTGTCACGAGGGCGCTCCTTATAATCATTCTTCTTATTGTATTCAGCTCTGATCTTTTGTTCTTGCTGTTTAATTTCATCTAATATTTTTTTTATATCACTGGGATTAAGTTCTCCCTTAAATTCTCGGGGCTTGTACTTTTGGTTCGGTTTGTAATCCTTTTTTTCTTCTTTTTTGCCGTCTTTATCATCTTTGTCTTTTTTATCCTGATCTTTATTTTCGCCATCTTTTTTATCTTTAGACTCTTCACTGTCCTTGTCTTGCTCTTTATTTTTTTGATCTTCGCCTTTTCCTTGCCCTTGTCCCTCTTGTTGCTGAATAAGAAGTTCAATATTTGTTTTTACTTCCTTCGAACTTGGGGCAATTTCTAAGGCTCTTTGATATTCAGCTAAAGCCTCTTCCACCTTTTTTTCTTGCGCCAGCAATTGAGCTCGATTAAAACGCGACACAAATCTTTGAAATGGATTTTGTGCATAGACTTCGGCCGCTGAATATTGTTTCAACGCTTTTTCGTTATCTTTTTGCAATTCCAAATTAAATCCAAGATTCAGATGCAATTCAAATTGATAAGGATCAAATTGAAAAGCATCGATTAATTCTTTTTGAGATTGTTCCAAATTTTTATTGCTTAATTGTTTAAGCGATTCCCGATTATGCCAAAGCGTGCGAGGATCTGGATTTTTATCGCAGGAAATTAAAAATGGAAGCAAAAGCCAAAAAAACTTCTTCATGACTTAGCCACCTCGAATCTTCCGCGCCAAAGCCTGAAATTTGTTTTTCTGTCCCCTAAAATAATTTCGAAGATTCCAAAGAGGAAACAAAATAGTAAAACAATTTGGAATTTTTCCTCGTATTGAGTCGCAATTTGTGAATCAAAAAGAGTTTTATCTAATTTATCGAAATCGTCATTCAACTGAGTCACGTGACTTCCCCCAAAAACCGCGAAATAAAAGGAACCTTTTCCAGATTGAGCTAGCTTCTGCAAAAACTCACCACGAACAGTGGATAACACAGTTTGCCCTTGGTGATCTTTTTTATATCCTCGCAAATATCCCATTCCATCGCGGACTGGAATCGCGCCCCCTTTTTCCGTGCCATAAGCGACCGTAAAAATTTTAATTCCTGACTGAGATAATTTTTGTGCGGCCTCGAGAGCACCTTCTTCTTGATCTTCACCGTCAGAGGCCACCACGATCACTCGTGTTGCCTTCGAGGTTTCATCCGTGCTTACGCCTCCATGTTCAAAACTTTCCTTTGCCAAACGCAGGGCCTCTTCAAAGTTAGTGCCCTGCGAACTGACGCTGCTGGTGCTTAAAGATTCAATGTACATTTTGACTGCGCCAGGATCATTGGTCAGTGGACAAAGCAAAGCTGCAGAACCGGCAAAAGCAATAATGCCAATTTTGTTACCGGGCGAAAGATCAATCAATCGCGACAATTCCACTTTCACTTGGGCCAAACGATTTGGCTTAACATCTTCAGCCATCATACTGTCCGACACATCGACAAGAAAAATGACTTCGATACCTTCAGATTTAATTTTTTCTTGGCTTTGTCCCATTTGTGGCCTTGCCCAAGCCAAAAGCATCATCAATAAACACAGACTTTGCAAAAAGAGTTTCCATCGCCGCTTTTGAATAGAAACACTTTGAGTTAAAAATGGCGTCAAACGAGTCCCAAGACTTTGTCTTATTTTTTTTTGTTTCCATTTTCCATAAAGCCAACTGATCAACAATAAAATCGGAACTAAGATAATAAGACGAAATGATTCGGGGCTTTCAAATCTAAACATTTTAAGGACTCCTCTTTAAAAAAGTCGACCCCAAAAGCCAAGAAATTATATAACAAACTAAAGACCAAAATAAATATTTTTGATAAGATTCGGTGTATTTCACATAGCGGTTGACATCAATTTTTGTTTTTTCAAGAGAATCAATTTCTTTAAAAACTAAACTCAAGGAATCTTCCCGCGAAGCTCTAAAAAATTTTCCGCCCGTTTCATGAGCCATTTTCGATAACAAAGTTTCATTAACACTACTTTCAAATGGGACATAGTTCTTCACTCGGTTTCCCATAAAATCCTTTTGATAAATTGGCAAACGGGTTGGACCGTCTTTGCCAATTCCAATTGAATATATTTTTAAGGCATAGCCTTTTGCCATTTCAATTGCAGTTTCTGGATCAATGGTGCCGCTATTATTTTCCCCATCAGTAAGAAAGATTAAAATTCGACTTTTTGCTCCTGAATCTTTAAGTCGTCCGACGGCGTTAGCTAAGCCCACACCGATCGCCGTGCCGTCTTTAATTCTGGCATTTTGAGCGGTATCAATTTCAGAAATGCGACTCAACAAAAGCTGATAATCTAAAGTCGGTGGCACTAAGGTAAAAGCTTCTCCGGCGAACACGACGACACCAATGCGATCTGAACTTCTTCTTTCGACGAATTTTCGAATCGTTTCTTTTGCTGACTCAAGACGATTGTGTGGCCTCATATCTTCGATCAGCATACTGTCGGAAATATCCAAACAGATGACAATATCGATGCCTTCAATATTTTTCCGAATTTTTGTATTGGGAATTTGTGGTCTTGCCAAAGCTAAAATAACAAATGCCAAAGCTAAAAATTTTAAAGCTAAGGGTAAAAAGAGGGCATGAGTTCGCCATCCTTTGGGCAAAGGACGAATAATTTCAAGATAACTGAATTGCAAGCTCGCGGTTTTATAACGCCGACGATAAAAGTACCACAGTACAGCTAGTACAAGTGGAATAAACAAAAGAAAAGCTTGCGGATTTTTCCACTCCATTAGCCTTTCCCTTCTGATTCGCGATCCAATTTTTCAAGCATTTTTCGTGCTTCTTCTAGAAGCTGAATAACGTCCTTGGCCTTCAGTTGAAAATCAGGCGACAGAGCTCGGGTCATTTCGGTAAACCATTTTTTAATAACTTCAAAATTATCATCATAAATTTTTCGGTGATATTTTTTAAGGTCCTTCAAGATCAATTGAGCATTCCATTCTAAAGCTGGTATTTGAAAGCGTCGAATAAAATAAATACGCACCTGCCGATTGATCTCATTCAAAACTAGACTGACAGAGCCATCTTCATTCTTAAAATCATGAAAGAATGAGTACTGGCGCTGCCAGCGTCGGGATTCGGCATGAAACTGTTGTAAGGGGGAAAGTGGTGTTTCGTATTCACGAAGTCGTTGCAATAAAGATTTTCTTTGCCAATTGCGACGCAGGCGAATCCCAATCGATCCCAATAAAAATAATAAAATCACCGCAATAATAAAAATATAAATCCACGGAATGGGGATTTTTAAAGGGCCGATTGGCCCATAAACTTCGGCTTTGACATCAGGTGGAACTACACTTTGTACCTTGGCTTCAAGCTTACCTAATGAAACTTTTTGTTTGCCATCAGTTAAAACCAAATCCTGGAGCTGCCAATCGCCGGTGCGATAAAAAGTGCCTTCGATTAAAATTGTGGATTTATCTTCGCCTAATATTTTAAACACTTTAAATGTTAATTTATTATTTTCAGCAATTTCTAATTTGGCGGTCTCGAGATTAAAACCTTCCGGAAGCATCACAGGACAATGCAATTGAAAAATTCGCCCGACGGTAAGCGCGCCGTCCTCTAAACCAGGCTGAGGTGGAATTTTCAATTCACAGGACATTTAATCAACCTCATCTTTTTTTCCGAAAATAAGCGACCAAGGGATCGACATAATTGGCGCTCGAGTTGATATCAATGCGGTCGACTTGCGACAGACGTAATTGGCGATCGCGCTGCTCTTTTTTTTTCTTGGTCGCTAGATCATAGTGCTCTCGAAATTGTGTCGAACTTGTATCGACCGTTAGAATTTCTCCACTTTCAGGATCTTGCATTTCAATAAGTCCTAAATCTGGAATTTTTAACTCGGCCTGATCTTGCACCACGCAAGCCACCACATCGTGTTTTCTGCCCAGAAGTCGTAAAGCTTGATCGAAACCTTGGTCATAAAAATCACTGAAGACAAAGATCGTTGCTCGCTTCTTTAAAATTCCCTGCAAATAACTTAAACCCAAACTTATTTTTGTTTTGCTGCTTTTGGGTTGAAAGTAAAATAAATCCCGAAGAATTCGATGAACTTGTCCTCGTCCCTTTTTTGGTGGCACAAAATGCTCAATCTGATCGGAAAATAAAAGCAAACCCACTTGATCATTATTTTTCACGGCACTGAAAGCCAACAAAGCCGCTAAATGAGTAATGACTTCCCCTTTAAAATAGGGACCCGTACCAAATACCGTAGATCCACTGATATCTACAGCTAAAATTAAAGTCAGTTCCCGCTCTTCCTCAAAAGTTTTGATATAAGGTTTTCCAACCTTTGCAGTAACCGACCAGGAAATACTTCGTACATCATCACCAGGAACGTATTCTCGGAAATCGGCAAAGGACATTCCCTGTCCTTTATACAAGGTGTGATATTCTCCGGAAAAAATATTATTTACCAATTTTCGAGTATTGATTTCGAGCAGTTTAACTTTTTTAAGGACTTCTTTAGGAAGAGTCATGGCTGCCTTTTTTTCAATTCACTACGGAACTTCGACCTGTGTTAAAATATCTTTAATAATATCATCGGATTTAATATTTTCGGCTTCAGCTTCATAAGTCAGTAACAAGCGATGACGTAAAACATTGTAAGCTATGGCTTTGATATCTTCGGCCGTGACATAACCGCGTCCTCGTAAGAAAGCATGGGCTTTGGAAGCACGAAATAATGAAATTGTCGCCCGAGGCGAACCTCCGACCTGAATCAAATTAGCAATTCGACTTAAGCCATACTCGCTGGGTTTTCGCGACGCCATGACAATCTCGACAATGTAATTTTTTATTTTATTATCAACATAAATCTGATCGGCGCGCTCGGAGGCTCTTAGCAAATCTTCTTTGGAAATAACCGCGTTGATTGTCGGTTTTTGATTTTGTCCCATGCGATTAAGAATCTCAAGTTCATCGCCTTTAGCCGGATAACCGACATTGATCTTGAACATGAATCGATCCATTTGTGCTTCCGGTAAAGGATATGTTCCTTCTTGTTCTAAGGGATTTTGAGTTGCTAAAACCAGAAAGGGATTTTCCAGCTTGTAAGATTCGTCACCAATCGTGACCTGTTTTTCGGCCATAGCTTCCAGCAATGCACTTTGAACTTTTGCCGGAGCCCTGTTGATCTCGTCCGCAAGCACAACATTGGTAAAAATTGGCCCTTTCCGAGGGTGAAAATCACCGGATTTTGGATTAAAAATCATTGTTCCAATTAAATCTGTCGGCAAAAGATCCGGAGTGAACTGCACGCGCTGAAAATTTAATGATATCGATTGAGCAACACTGGAAATCGTCAAAGTTTTAGCAAGCCCAGGCACACCTTCCAACAAAATGTGTCCGCCTGTAAGCAAACCCATCAAGATGCCATCGACCATGTCTGCCTGACCGACAATCACTTTGGTGATTTCTTGTCGCATCTTATCGATGAACTGATTATCCTGTTTCACTGCTGCATTCAAAGCCAAGATGTCCATTTCAGCCACCGCGTCCTCCTGGGGGATTTCAATTCTATTAAATAAAATAACAATCTATTTTCACAATGCGATTATGGTACGGCAAGTAAGGGTTACGATGCAGAGTTTCATTTTAGCTTTACAGCGGCCCATCAGCGTGAGAAAAAGGAAGTATGAAATCAAACTCAACCAAAGTCTGGCTTTTTATTTTGGTCACCAGCATTGCTATGCTTATTTTGGGTCATCAGTTGGCTCACCGCTTGGGTTTGTTTTTAGGTTTAATCGTTGCCTTGTCGATGAATTTTTTCCTTTTCTTTTATGGCGAGAATCGTCTTTTAGAAAAGTTGGGCGCCATTCGATGGCGTGGGCAAGATCCGTGGGGACTCAGCGGTTTGTTAGTTAAAACTTGCAATAAATTATCGATAAAAAAACCCATGCTCTGTGTTTTTGATCATCAAACAGCCACAGCATTCAGTGTTGGCTTACCTTGGGGTCGATCTTCAATTGCATTTTCTACTGGATTATTAAAAAAATTAACTGCTGAAGAGATTGAAGCCGTTCTTGTCCACCAAGTTTGTCATATCCAAAGGTTGGATTCTTTTTTATTTGGAGTCAGCAGCCTTATTGCCAATTCTTTAGTTGGTTTTGGTGATTTTATTGATCAGTTTTGGATTCCAAATTTTTTCTTTCAAAAGAAACAAAAAATTTTCAGAACCTTATTTTCTCCGATAGGCTGGTTGATCATAAAATCCGTTGTAAGAAATCGAGTTTATTTCGAAAACGACCTTTTGGCCGGCGAATTAATCAACGACCGGCGTCGATTGGCCGAAGTCCTTTGGCGGCTGGAATCCTTGGCTGAAAACAATCCCCGACTTGTGCCGGCCTGCACAAGTCATTTATTTATTGTTAATCCCGAAGGCCTTTTGCAAAAGAATTTGTTTTTAAAGTCTCATCCCCCAACGTCAGAAAGAATCAAAAGATTGATCGGATACTACCCTATCTGATATCAATGACCGACAATGGGAGGTTCCAATGACCGATAGTATGCAAGCTAGTTTTTCAATCCTGGTGATGTCAATCGCATCCAGTGCCGCGATGTCTTTGGGACTAGCGCCAAATCCGCAAACAAATAAAGTTGAAAAAGATCGAAACATGGCCAAATTCAATATTGATTTGCTTTTAATTCTTCAAGACAAAACCAAAAAAAATCTTTCTGATGACGAAGGAAAATTTTTAGACTCAGTTGTCGCAGATCTGCAGATGAAATTTTTAGATTTTAAATAATATTTTAAAATACCGGGAGGCCTTATGAAAAAATGGATAACATTTGGTGCATTAATATTAATCGTCTTTATGATTTCACTTTCTTCGCAACTGATTGCTCAGCCACCACCAACTTTTGTTAAAACTCCCCCTGCTATGAAACTGGGCGAGCCACTTCCAGCCAACCTTTTTGTTGAACTTGCAAAAATAATCAACCCCACTGTCGTGAATATTTCTACCAGTGCAAAAGCACGGGGCTCTCGTTTCCGTGATCCCATGATGGATTTATTTGAGCAGTTTTATGGAATTCCTATGCAAGAGGCTCAACGTCAAATGCAAATGTCCTTAGGGACTGGTTTTATTATTCGCGAAGATGGACTGATTGTGACCAATAATCACGTCGTTCAAGGCGCTGACATCATCAATGTTCAACTTTCCGAAAAAACAGCAAAAACATATGAAGCTAAATTAGTCGGTAGTGATCTTAGGACTGATATTGCCTTGATCAAAATTAGCGCAACTCAAAAATTATCGGCGGCAGCTTTGGGAAACAGCAATGACTTGCAAGTGGGCGAGTGGGTTGCGGCCTTTGGAAATCCTTTTGGTCACGGACATTCAATGACAAAAGGAGTGATCTCGTCAAAGGGTCGTCAGATTGGTGAAATAAATAAAGTTCCACTTTTACAAACCGATGCCAGTATCAATCCAGGAAATTCCGGCGGCCCCTTGGTGGACACTCGGGGTTACGTTATTGGAGTGAATTCCGCGGTTGATGCCAGAGCTCAGGGAATTGGTTTTGCCATTCCCATTGATGAAGTAAAAAAAATTATTCCTGATCTTGAATCGCGCGGAAGTATTCGTCAGGGTTATATCGGAATTCACATGGGTGATATGGAGCCCGATGCTGCCGCTTATCTTGGTTTAAAAGAAGGTTCGGGCGCAGTGATTATCGCTTTAGAAAAAGGGGCACCTGCGGCTAAAGCAGGAGCGAAACCCTATGATGTAATTATTGAATTCAACGGAAAAAAAATTAAAAACACCACTGACCTGGCCGACACAATTTCTGATTCTGAAATCGGCAAAAAAGTTCCGATGAAGGTTGTACGTAACCGAAAAACTGTGACTTTAGATATCACTGTTGGTGAAAGGACTTCATCAACTGCGAAACCATTGATCACCGCAGCGCCAAAAACAGAAGGGAAAAAAGCTCCCAATGATTTAGGATTTTCGGTGGCTGATCTGGATAGTGATCTCAGACAAAATTTTGGTTATTCTGCCGATGTTAAACGACCGATTATTGTTGGTATCCAAAATGGCAGCATGGCTGCACTGGCGGGACTTCAAGTGGGCGATTTAGTTTTAGATATTAATAAAGTTGAAGTCACCACGGCAAAAGAAGTTTTATCGCAGCTTAAAAAAGGAACTAACACTTTGCGATTGGCTCGTGGCGCACGAGTGATTGTTGTTACCATGACGGGTCCATGATCTCATGCAGCCTGAGACTCTCCGGTTTTTAAATTATCGATATCAAGGACTAAGGCGACTTTTCCGTCTCCTAAAATTGCGGCTCCGGCAACTTCTTTGCACGCTAAAAAATATTCGCCAAGAGGTTTAAGAACAACCTGCACTTGTCCAACTACAGCTTGCACCCGAATTGCTACTAGGCCATTGGTAGATGATTCAACAACCACAATCGTGTTTGAAATTTCAGAGTTATTATTTTGTTTTTCTTGGCTTGTTCTAGTGTAATCAAGAATCTTTTTTAAGGACTTTGCAAGATTTAGAACTGGAAGAATTTTTCCACGAATATTCAATACTTCTTGGCCCTCGTCCAATTTTGTTGTTGTCTCATTTTTTATATCCATTAATTCTCGGATTCTATCCAATGGTAAGATAAAGGCCTGACCTTCGCAGGTCACTTGCATCCCATCGGAAATGGACGTTGTTAAGGGCACCGAAATAATAAAAGAAGTCCCTTTTCCCATCTCGGTTTTAATTTCAATATTTCCCTTAAGTTGGTCAATATTTGTTTTTACAACATCCAATCCCACTCCACGTCCAGAAACATCACTAACGCACGTTGCAGTAGAAAAACCGGGTGCAAAAATAAGTTGAAGAACTTCTTGCTCACTCATGGCATCAGGAGTCTTTCCACCAGAAGTTAAACCAACTTCCTTTGCTTTTTTAATTATATTTTCACGCGAGATTCCCCCGCCATCATCGATAACTTTAACTATTACGCGTCCCCCGACTTGTTGAGCCTGTAGCGTGAGAGTGCCTTTTTCTGATTTTCCAAGTGTTTTACGTTTATCAACCGGCTCGATTCCGTGATCCAAGGCATTTCGTACGATGTGCATTAAAGGATCACCAAGAAGCTCAACCATATTACGATCAAGCTCGGTTTCTTCGCCCGTCATTACAAATTCCATCGGTTTGTTCAACTTGACTGAAAGATCGCGAACAACACGTTGAGTTTTCAAAAATAAAGTTTTAAGCGGAGTCATCCTCATGCCAAGGGCTTTATCCTGAAGTTCTCGAATGGATTTATCGAGCAATGAAACCAAGTCGTTCATTTTTGGTGTTGAATGACTGCCATTGGCTTCATTTTTCAACTGACTTTTAAGAACAACCAATTCCCCAACCATATCTAGCACCGAATCAATACGTTCAGTATCAACTTTAACACTGGTCTGTTGGGATTTTGTATTTTGACCATTTGGTTTCTTTTCTTTCGGGAGCTCCTTACCTTCGCTAGGTTTAGGCATAATAGGAGAAGATCCATTTACGGGATGGAGGACCTGAGTCACTTGATTGGATTTTACTGGATGAATTTGCGTTTGAGTGTGATCTTGCGCCAGTTCGGCAGCAATTGCTTTTATTTCGTTTTCAAGCTCAGTGACATCCCATGCTTCAGTGGATTTTTCCTTTAACATTTTAATGCGATACTTAAGAGCGTCGCCGATTCGTAAAAATAGGGAAATAATTTCTGAATTTACTAAATCCGGATTAGCCCGCAAAATTGTTACACAATCTTCTATGCTATGAGTAAAACGGGAGATATCCAGAAAGCCGACGGCAGCTCCGGTGGCTTTTATTGAGTGCGCTAATCTAAATATTTTGCTTAATTCATCCCGACGGTTTTCTGGCCTTTCTAAATTAAGATAACTCTCCTCACACAGCTCAAGTAAATAGCTAGCTTCATCTAAAAATTCTTTTTGAAATTCCTCAAAAAAATCACTTCCAGCCAGCTGAGGGGAATCCGTTGACATTCAGTTGCTCTTTTCAGTCATGGTTAGTTATGAAACTTTTCGTTTCATGTAAGCATTATTCTTAATTTTCATTACAAACAAAGATTTCTGTATTAAATTAAATTTAGACATATCCGCTTCAGAAATTTGCATTTTTTTCGCCATCGCCGCGATCTGGATATCGACAGATTTCAAGTCAGTACCAATTTCGATAGCCTGAGACATTACCTTCTTTAAAATTTGAAACTCGAATGGTTTATCCAAAAAATCCAAAGCACCTAAGCGCAAAGCTTCGACAACTAAATTCTTTTCAGCAAAACCCGTCAGAAAAACAATAGGAACATCGATTTGTTTTTCCCGCAATGCACGCAAAGCCTCTATCCCAGTCAAGCCAGGCATTTTTATGTCAGATAAAATAGCAACGATATTTGGATTCTGAGTGACTTGCTCGAGCATCTCGTTACCATCTTTTGCTGTAACAATGGGATATCCCAATTCGGATAGAATTTCCACCAGCTGCTCAAGAAGAACTGGTTCATCATCCGCGATTAACAGTGTGCCTTTTTTATCCATAATTATATCTCCGGCTCTTTTTATACATCGGTATCTAGATCGGAAGAGGTTAAACAATTTTTTTCATCATTATGATTATTTTTTTGCTGGACCTGATGAAAGGTCTTGTGAATTAGTCGTGTTTCAATTTGAGACAGTGGGTGACGGGGAAATCAGGTTATTAGCCACAAAAGTAAATCCAGCTCCTGTTACTGGCCGACCAGTGAAGCTTACAGAGCCATTCATTATCTCCCCATAGAAGTTGTTAAACCCAATTATTTGCTTATAAAGCAATGTGATGATTTTTATGCCCATTTACCCTATTGCCCATTATGGGAAAATGGAGTATATTCACAATATAAGAGGTCTATATGGGTATTCCTAAGTCAAAATTAAATAAGTTAGTTTCTGTGGACGAGCGCGGTCGTGTCACCTTGCCGGCTGAGGCACGCAAAGGCATTGATGCCTTTTCTATAGAAGTACTAAAAGATGGTACTATTAAACTTATTCCACAAGAGGTTATTAATATTGCTGATGCCGTTTTGCTTAAGTCCCTTAAAAAATCAGTTGCTCAAGCAAAAAGAGGCCAAGTTGAAGATGTACCTAATGAGTGGATTGATTAATTCAGGTGACATTTAAACTCCAGATGACTCCTGAGGCAAAAACACAGCTTCAAGAAATTATGAACAACAACGCAAAAGCAGGACTTCAGAAGCAATTAAAAAAATGCTTAGGGTTGCTATCAGCAAATCCTCGTCATCCAGGACTTAATTCTCATCCACTTGTCGGATCAGAAGAATCAACTGGTTTAAAAATCTGGACATCCTATGTCCAAAATAAGACGCCATCAGCCCATCATATATTATGGTGTTATAGCAAAACAAAAAAAGAGATTATTATTCTTCAGATCATTCCACATTATTAGCGATGAATTTGACATTTTTTATGATTAACGATTTGATTCTGAAAAGTATTTACTGGCCATCTCGCGACGATGATAATGTAGAACCTTCAGTGTGAGATTTACTAATAATAATTTGCTCACTATTAGAGTTTCTTTTTTCAAAAAAATGCTGCCATAAAAATGTTAATATAATACTCATAATGAATATTAACAGTAGCATTAACCAATTATTCCCTTTAACTGTTTGCCATAACTTTTTCATGACTGCCCTCCTAGTTTTCATAGAATTATAAGCTATGGACTGTTTTTATTTTCTTAAAAAATACAGGTAAACTTTTGAGCCGAATTTTATCAATTCTCCAAATAGAAAAATATGAAATACTACGTCTTTAGCGTTTATGTTGAAACTTTTGGTAGAATTCTTGCCAATCTGATTTATAACGCAAGATTGATGCTGCAAAACCAAAAACAACGGGACAAATGCCAATTGCTCTATTTATTGATATTTCAAAAAAATTGACTGATCGAATTCCAAGTACGCCAACTAAACAAATAAATGCTGCCATCAAAAGCCACGCAATCCCGATGGCAATATTACTTTTTGTACTCATTGGTACAGTAATTCTTTTTGAAAAATTGAGGTAAATCCGAGCCCCCGCGAATTGGAGACCTGACAATAACATAATTCCCAAGATAAAACCTAATCCGTTAGCAAACATCATTACTTACACATCTTTCCAAAATCATATGGCCCGGGCGTTAAAGTATTAGCAGGAATATTAAATAATAAATCAGCAATCGTAGCAACTCCTGATTCAACTGCAACATTTGAAATTCCTGCTGCCGCTGCAGCCCTCGTACCAAGGACTGCTGTCGATCCACCAAAACCAGATGCGACTGCTAATGCAGGATCAATCGATAGAAGTGGTTGCTGGGCGACAGCATTTCCCACAACTTGACCTGCCAGACTGCTTACAACTCCGCCAACAAATGAACCAGCTGCACTTGCACCCCAAGGATTTACTGCTCCTACTCCTGCACCAATCACAGAGCCAACAACACCGCCCCACGCTCCACCAGTTACATAACCGCCAATCGCACCAGAAATAAATCCTACGGTTGCTCCTGCAATACCGAAGCGACCTGATGGATCAATCAAGTTAACTGGATCACCCATCACGTATCCAAACAAATTCGTATCTCCACCACTAAACCCAATCGGATCCTTCGTAACCCATCTTCCTATCTCCGGATGGTAATCGCGAGCTCCAAATCTTACCAACCCAGTATCCATATCTGAAAGTCCACCAGCGAATCCAAAAGGAATAAAACCAGAATTCGTGTCATTCAGAATTAAACCGAATTCATCATAATCAATTCTTTGTACAACTTCACCACTAGAAATATCAACAACAAGTCTTGGCGAACCTAAATTATCAGAAAATATTCGGTAAGTCGTCGCACCTTTAATCATAAAATCAGGCACATTAGATTTCGAAGCATACACAAATCGCGAAACTAAATTCCCAGCGCCATCCAACTCGGCAATGACCTGCAATTTATTTTGATAAACAAATCTTTGGCGAACCACTCCGTTGATTTTCTTACCAACCCGACGATCCAGACCATCAATAATATACTCAATATTACGACCCACTCGAGAATAAGACTTTAAATTCCCCATCACATCATAATTAAATGTAGAGGTACGGCCAGTTGCCGCATCACTAAACGAAACTAAATCCCCATTCGCATTGTAAACAAAAGATTTAGTTCCATATGTCAACAGACGATCTTGATTGTCATAAGTAGAACTAATTGCAACTCCACGCACACTGTTCCCAATACGATTGGAATTAGAATCAAAGCTATACGAACTTAATTCACCGTCTTTGTTAACATTGGTTAATCTTCCAGAAGAGTCATAACCATAACTGGAATTGGAAGCGACTCCCTGAATATTCTCTGTGCGAGTGATTATTCGTCCCAAATCATCACGAACCAGATTGATAGAATAAATATCACTGCCACTGATTTTTGCAGCATATGAAGTCAACTCTCCAAATGAAGAGTAACCCAAAGAATCTGTTGCCACACCAAGCGAAGATCCGACAATCAAAGGATTAACTGGATCATAATTCAGCGTCAACGCTCCAGCTGTTTTTAACAAATTATCGTTGGTGTAAGTAAAACCAATATCATTTGCACTATTCACCTGAGTTTTCGTAATTAAAAAATCGTTATTATAAGTGTATTGCACAGAACCCGATGCAGTCCCACTCATTGCAACTGATTTCACCAATGAACCATCATAACTCATCGAGGAAACAACTCCGTCTGGTGAACTTAACGAAGCAAGCACACCTGTAATCGGCGCATAGGAATAATTATAATTTCCTGTTGCCGTGACTATCGACATCAGTCTTCCATTAATCGCATCGTAATTCATTACCGCAGTTTTGCTATCTGGACGAGTGATTAAAGTTAATTGCTTATCTAAATTGTAAGCATAAGTTGTCGTACGCGGAATACCAATATCAGGAGCTTGATAATTGTTAAGCATATCAACCAAATCAAATGTGAACTGATGGACTGGTCTTCCTGGCGGAGTCAGCGAAATTCTATTTCCATTTGCATCGTAATTAAAACCAATGATTCTGCCATCTGGAAATTTTTGTGCACTTACCCGGCCGGCTCCATCATAAATGAATTCGGTTTTTTGCAACAGTGGATTGGTCACTGAAGCCAAAAGTCCTTGCGAGTCATAGGCAAGCGCAGTGTTACGCGCGCCTTGAGTACTTTGCACCAGTTGACCTTGGCTATTGTAAATAAAATTAGTTTGATTCAGCGATCCAACCTGACTTGCGATCATTCGACTTTGTGGATCTTTTGCTTTTTGAATTACCCGACCTTCCGATGTGGTGATTTTTTCTATGCGAGTCAGTGAATCGTAATCCATCGTTGAAACTTTACCATTTTGAGTAATGGTATTTCGTTCTGCATAATCGAAAAGATCAGCGCTATTTTGTCGCAAGTAACTTCGACTTACACTCGTTTCATTTTTCAAACTGCTTGGCAATGTTACTCGAGTGAAATTAACAAACATACTCGCTGGTCCCAGTCTTGGATCAGCTTGTTGACGTTCTTGAACTAAAACTCCATTTGAGTGGGCTGTTGTCCAAAGACCATTGGGTTCAAAAAGTTTTGATGACATTAAGTTAGCCGGATCTAATTTTGTAGAACTAAATTTATTGCCAGAAATAGCCATAACTTCAGTGTGGCTGGTGCGATTTTCAGCTGTGCTCATAGTCACATGATAACCAGCATTACTGACTGTTCGAACCAGATCAGTAAAACCACCGACCGCATTCGTATCCCGCTTTAAAAATCCTTGCGCATCGTAAGTGAATTGCGAAGCATTTCCCTTCGGACGCTGATAGCTGGCTAAAAATCCGCGATCATTATAACCCAGAACATAACTTTCACTTTGAGCATTCGTCACTTGACTTAAAAGTCCCTCGGCATTGACTTGCAATTGTGTGGATTGACCAAAGGACGAAATAATTTGGAGTGGAGTGCCATCGGTGGCGCGATCGATCTGAGTGATTAATCCATCACCATCTGTGACACTGATCAATCGATTATTTGCACTATAAGCAAATGAATATTTCAATGCGCCAGTTTGTGCGTGACGAGTCTCGAGATGTTTTCCACTCACGTCGAATCGATAAACTTCACTTCCATCATTAGAACTAACTATATAATCTGTGCTGCCAGCTTTCGGGAAGATCGAAGTGATTTTACGGATTTTGCTGGTGAGTTCGATTGAGTTTGAAAGTTCTTGGGCATAAACAATATCCCCATTTGGAAGTACTCCAAAACTTATTGGTTGAATTGAAGAGCCACTCAAGCTTGAAGCGCTAAGTTGTGTTTGAGACGCAAGAGCGTTTTCTGAGGTAAGGCCAAGATTTGCACCAGTCAGTATATTGTGGACTCCAGCAATTGTGCTAATAATACCTTGATTATCTACTTTGCGAATATTCAAGCCTTGAGCTTCCAGTATGTATAAGTTTCCATACTGATCAACGTTTAGCCCCTTGGGTTCTCGTATAGTTGTCGTAGTTGCAAGAACATTATCACTTACTGGCGTTCCAATGATGTTATCACCACCAGCAACTGTTTGAATGATACCATCCGTATCTACGGCTTTAACTTGGTCATTATTGCTACTAAAGTAAACGACACCTTTTCTATCAACTGCAACTCCAGTTACAAAACCAATTCCCACTTTAGTCGCAAGTTGTCCTTCTGTAAATTTTTGAATGGGAGAGCCATTCCCAGCAATAGAATTGATTATGCCATCTGTGCTAATTTTTCGAACTCGGAAGCCGTTGTAATCTCCTACATAAATTGATCCATCCGAGCCCACAGCCAAACCACCGATGGTTCCGTAATTACCTGAAGCTCCAATTATTGCGTTTATAGCTGGACCGCCATCTCCATTCCCTATAGGCGGAAGTTCGCGACCGATTAAAATAAAATTAATTTTATTATTTTTTATACGAAAAATTTGTCCCTCAGTTGCAACAATGATTGAACTATCTAAATCTTCTGCCAAATATGTAAAAATATTTCCTTGGAATCTTGTGTTAAAAACATCCGCCCCTTCAATTATAGCGTTAGAACAAGTAATACATCCCGCAATTACACTTATGCTCCCAGCAGGAGTAATTTTTCGAAGAACCATATTATTATCATTTGGATTATCAACAAAAACCACGCTTCCATCTTTCATAGCTAAAATACTTCGTGGTCTTCTTACCTTCGCATCAATCGCCAATCCCCCATCGCCCGAATAAATACTCTCGCCGCTTCCCGCAATGGTCACAACCTTATTACCCATTTTCCCAGCTTTTTGTTTTGTGCCATTTCCCAATAAAAGTGTTTGAGTTTTTGGTTCGTAAAAATGATGCTCAGACAAAGTCCAGCCACCCACACCTTGAAGTTTCGTTGGTGTAATTGAGGCAACTGGAACAAGATGATTTTTCTCTAAATAAAATCTTTCACGACCAGGAAATATCGTCACAAGATCGCTGTCGGTTCTTCCAAATGCAGGTTGAGTCGGAAGCGCGTAAGATCCATTGGAACTTTTTGTAACTGCCATTCTAATGTAAGGAGTGATAAATCCGTAACGAATTTTAATTTTAACAACGGCATCGCCATAAACAGTTCGGCCAAAAGAATCCTTACCATCCCAACTGTATAAATAATTTTTTATAGAAGTGGTAATACCCAAACGAATCGTATCCAATTTCCCCGCAACTTGCACCTCAAGAATAATATCGGGAATATCACCAGCATAGGTCACTGGCAAAATAGGAATAAAAATTTGATTACCACCACTGGCACCAAAAGCCCGATCTGAAGAATAATTCAAAGTCAGCTCGGAACCGACTAATGGAATTTGCTCGCCTAAACTTTGATTTTCAATTCGAATGATAGAGCCATTTTGGCAAGTGCCTCCATCCGGCGGAGTATTATTACTTAATGAGTTTGGTGCTCCAAGATCAGCTGTCCTTAAATTAAAATCCCGAACTTGTGCCGCTAAAAAATTATAATCCACTGGTGAAAATCGTGTTGTTTGAGCTCGCCAAAAACTTTGCCCCGGGGCATACAATTCAGCAATTTTTGCAAGCTCGCCATCATCTATTCGCAATATAGCCAATTCCTCGATCTTAGCCGGCGCATTTTCTCCAAGGATATCTAAAACAGCTTTTCCATTCGCAATAGACATGACCTTAATAACTAAACCATCCATTTGTGGAATCCACTGAGCTTTTTGAAAATCATAGGTTCCAACAGGAACTGGCGTCCCCGCTTCGAAACCAATAAAATTATTTACATAGTACGCCACTGGTTTTGAAAATTCGATGTGGGAAGCTCCCATAGCAATGGCTTCATCGGCATTGACTTCAAATGCATAAGTGTAAGCAGAAGTGGCAGGCAGTGTGGCTGGCATTTGCTGTGGACCACGATCCCCCACTGTGTATTCGGTGATTCGAATGCTTAGCTCTGGTAAAGATTTTCTGCTGTTATCGGCAAAAACAAGTTCCGCATTTGTAGATGACGGAATAACTAAGACTCCAGTCCGCGAGCCATCTCCATCAGTGATCAGTTTTCCACTGATCGCAATTGTCGAGCTTTGATTCAGCAGCACGCGGCTGACTTTATCATCTGGACGAACTAAAACCACATCAGGCATAAATTCAAATTCATTGTAATTTAAAAAAGCTTGTCGTTGTGAAGGTAAATAACCATTGCGTTTGTATTCGACAGTCAGCATGCCACCGGCATTAACTGCTAAATCGAAATTACCATCCGCACGAGTTAAAGTTTTTCCCCAAGATGGCTGATCAAAAATAGAAATTTGCACTCCACCAAGTGGGCTTCCAGATTCGTCAAGAACTCGTCCACGAACAAGACCAAGTCGTCTATTTTCAAGTGCATTTGCAGCAACATCAGTTTGAATTGGATTCAAACCACTAAATAAAAAATTAATTGAATTCTCAAACGGTGTTCCAGCACTTGAAGCCAATGGTGGCGCCACATCCGATGGGTTTGCAGGCAATGCCACATTGAAGGTTTGCACCGTTGTCGATTTTGAATCTGTTAAACCATCCGGATCTTTAACTGTGACCTTTACCGTAAAGGATCCAAGACTACCAAATTCATGAGTCACTGTTGGTCTTTGTGTGGTCTCTGTTTTTCCATCACCAAAATCCCAGATATAAGATAAAGCATCGCCATTTGGATCTGATGAGCCATTGGCATCAAGATAAACCATTAAGGGAAAAATACCTGCTTGGGGAATTGGAGTTTTAATTACAGCCAATGGCGGTAAATTCATATTCATCGTAAAATTCACCGTCGCAGTACCAATATTTCCGGCAATATCTGCTGCGGAAATTATTAAAACTTTCGCGCCTGAACCAGAAAGTGTCAGCCCTCCACTAAAACTTAAACCATCTGCGCTCACTGTTAATGAAGTGATCACTCCGCCGTTAACCTGCGCATTTGCACTAGCTAATTTTTCATTTGAAGTTCCTGTGACCGATACCCCCGCGCTTGTGAAGACCGCATTTGCAGTTGGGCTGGTTATCGCAATAATTGGCGCGACATTATCTATGACTTGTAAATTTTGAGAAACGGAATTTGTTCCGGATTTATTATCAGTTACTTTCAAAGTGACTTGATAGACTCCGGGGCTTGCGTAAATATGCTCTGTGGTATTCACTAGCCCTGTAGATAAAATAACTCCATCACCAAAATTCCATGTGTAATCTGTAATTGTCCCATCAGGATCACTGGAAGCAGAAGCATTCAAAAGGAGTTTTAATTCTCCAAGTCCCGTTGCAGAATTTGCTAAGAATGAGGCCACAGGAAGTTGATTAGCTGTGATAACAACACTTGCTGTTTTTACATTTGTCGCGCCTTGATTATCCGTGACAGTCAGGCTGGCATTGTAAGTTCCTGCTTGAGCATACAAATGATTGATCAAGGCCCCAGTGCCAAATGTGCCATCGCCGAAATTCCACGCATAACTAGCGATCGTTCCATCCGGATCGCTGCTAGCCAGTGCCGAGAAAGTTATAATTTGTGGCGCAGTTCCAGATGTTGGATTAAAAGTAAAATTGGCTATTGGTGGTAAATTTACAGATTGTGAGTTGGACTTCACATCGATAGTCAAAGAAGAAGTGGGCAGACCGCGCAGACGAATTTTTAAAACATTGTTGGCTTGAATTTTTATAGCCTTTTGCACTTTACCTGTAGCACGAGGCAATGCTCCACGAGCAAGCACTGTAGTTCCGTTCAGAATAATTTCTGATTCAAGAGGTCGATCAATTAATATTTTAGCTTCTCTAAGCAAATTTCTAGCTAAACAAAGTAGCTTTAGAACCGCAGTTCCCGTGCATTTTTCCATGACGATATCTTGTCCATCGCCGTTTTGGATCGAAAGTACGGCATCTAACTTTTGCGTAGCTGTCGTGCCTGCGGGACCCTTGAAGTTAATACTGTATTCTTTGGCTGCAATTAAGGCCGAGTTGAATTTCTGTGGCCCATAGACAGTCACTGGGGCTGCCGTCGCCTGTATCCCAAAAACAAATGACATAAAAAAAACAGATCCCCAACGTACGTACTTTAGCAACATGGCGGAACCCCTTGTTTGGTCTTAATTTATCGACTTTAGGCCAGGGAACTTAAGCCAAATTAAAAGAAATTATTTCTCAACATGAAATGGCGCCTTAGCAAATAAGAGCTATTTTGAGATTTGGGATTGCATATCTTGACGAATTTAATTTTTTTTTGTTATACACCCCCCATGCAAGAAGATGAATATACCGTCTATATCAATCCCATTCTTGAAGACCTTGTGCCGGGCTTTCTACAAAACCGGCAAAATGAAATTCTTTCCCTCGAGCAAATGTGTTTGTCTCGAGATTTCGAGTCTATAAAAAGACTGGGGCATCAACTTAAAGGCGTTGGTCCTAACTATGGTTTTCAGAAATTAGGAGAACTAGGCGCAGCTATCGAACTGGCTGCTGAGCATCGCAAAATCGAGTCAATTACTTTAATAATTCAGGGTATTCGCAATTATCTAACTCACCTAAAAATTCAATTTCAATAAGCTCATAACTAGTAAGAATGGCCGCTTCTAGTGAGACTGACTTGCCAAATCGGCAACTCTTTCGATCAAAGCCGTTCTATTTATTGGTTTTGTTAAATGATCGTTGGAACCGATTTGTAAACTGTAACGTCTTTCTTCGATCATCCCATAAGCCGACAGCGCAATAATTGGCTTTTTAAAACCGCTTTGTCTGAGCCTGGAAATAGCACCATAACCATCAAGTTCTGGCATCTGAATGTCCATAAGGACAATGTCGTGGTTGCCTTCCATGGCCTTTTTCACACCTTCTAGCCCGTTATTAGCAAGATCAACATTGGCTCCAGCTATATCTAAAAAGCGAGTAACCAAAATTTGATTATCAGCAGAATCTTCGACCAATAAAACCTTTATCCCTTTAAGAATATTATGATGTTGTTTTTTAAAATCGTTTAAATGTTTTGGTTTTACAGTCAAACTATCAGTCAATTCCACTCCTTCGAGTGGTCCGGTCGCCACACTTATGATGAAGACAGAGCCTTCACCAGGTAAACTCGGTTTAACACGAATATCACCGCCCAGAGCCCGAGCTAGTTTTCTGGATAAGGCTAAGCCAAGACCAGTTCCACCATGTTTTCTAGTGATCGATGGATCACCTTGAGTAAATGGTTGAAATAGATTTTCAATTTGAGTTGCAGCAAGGCCCGGCCCAGTGTCTTTGACAGCAACTATGAAATGATTTTCTTGAACTGAAATATTTATTTCTATTTTTCCTTTGGCGCTAAATTTAATAGCATTACCAATGATATTGATAAGAACTTGTTGCAAACGACCGGCGTCAGTTTGAATTCTTTCCGGAATTTTTCCGATGATATTAAATTCAAGATCCAAACCTTTTTCTTTTGTTGAAAAAGACATCAATGTTCTTACATCATTAAGAACATCTATGATGGAAACATCGCAACGTTCAACTTCAAGACGACCAGCTTCTACTTTAGATAAATCTAAAATTTCATCGATAATTCTCGAGAGCTGGTCACCATTTCTTCGAATGGTGGAAATAAATTCATTGCGCTCTTCTGAACTTATTTTTGGATTTATTAATAACTCTGAAAATCCAAGAATTGCACCCAAAGGTGTTCTTATCTCATGGCTCATATTAGCCAAAAATCGACTTTTTGCTTCGCTTCCGGCATCTGCTAATTTTTTTGCACGCAATAGCTCTTGTTGAACAATTTTTTGATCGTGAATGTCAGATGCTGTTCCGATCCAACAATATAGCTCTGACAGATGAGTAAATTCAGGTACAACTCTTAAATTATGCCAGCGGTAGACTCCATCTTGTCGTCGTAGCTGAACTTCTAAATCAAATCCTATTTGGTCAATAAAAGCTTGCGTCCATTTTCTTTCAACAGCCGCAAGCTCATCCTGATGAATGACTTTTTTCCATCCATCACCAGTGCTCTCTTCTAAAGAAAGACCTGTGTAGAGATTCCAAAATTGGTTATAGTATTCGATTTCACCTTTTTTATTTGTTCGACAAATAATCTGGGGAATGGCATCCGCCAAGTTTTGGTAACGCCTGCGACCTTCAGATTCTAAATCCTTAAGCGTGCGGATTCTCTCTCGCTTTTCTATCTCTCGCAAAGTTTCGCTCTGTATTGTAAGCAGACGAGTTTTCCTAAATAAATCAGCAAACACCGCAACTTTTGATTTTAAGATATGGGGATCAAATGGCTTAAAAATATAATCCACTGCACCCACAGCGTAACCGGCAGATACATACTGGTCTGTTTTGTTAATTGCCGTGATGAAAATAATTGGAATGTTTTTTGAGCGGTCACGTTGTTTAATCACCGTGGCTGTTTCAAAACCGTCCATTTCTGGCATCTGAACATCCATCAAAATCACTGCAAAATCATGAGTAAGGACCTTAGCCAAAGCTTCGCGACCCGAGTTCGCTTTGATCAGATTATAATCTTCCTGATTCAATGTCGCTTCCAAGGTGACAAGCCCTTCTGGTCGATCATCGACCAGAAGGATATCTACTTTGTCACTCATGCTACTGGTCCGGGCGTTTCAATTTCCCTATTTAACCAAACATGCATTAGCGACAATAAATTTTTGGGACTAACTGGTTTAGTAATATAATCCGAAGCGCCAGATTCAATGCATTTTTCACGATCACCCTTCATGGCTTTCGCAGTTAATGAAATGATCGGCAGCTGTTCAAATTCTTGTATCAGTCGAATAGCTTTGATTGCCTCTAGTCCATCCATTTCAGGCATCATTGTATCCATTAAAATCAAATCCACATCCGGATTATCATGCAGACATTTCAATGCCACTTTTCCATTTTCAGCATGAGTCACTAACATTCCTTGCGCTTCTAACATACTGGTGATTGCAAAAATATTTCGAATATCATCGTCAACCACAAGCACTTTTTTACCAGCAAAGTCGGCATTTTTAGGAAGCTCTGGAATAATTGTTTCTGCTTCAATCGGAGCCAATCTTAATGGATCTTGACCCATGTAATTTTGTGGCAAGTATAAAGTAAAGGTACTGCCTTGCTCTGGCATACTTTCAACTTCAATCATTCCACCTAACAAGCGTGCAATTTCACGACTGATTGTCAGACCCAAGCCAGTGCCGCCATATTTTCGACTTGTCGTTCCGTCAGCTTGCTGGAAGGCCTCGAAAATAAGTTTTTGTTTGTCGGAAGGAATTCCAATACCGGTATCCTTGACCGAGAAAGCGATAACACTTTTTGCTTGTTTAAGAGTTTCAGTTGCAAAATTTCGCTCTTTGCTGGCCAAACAAACTCTTAAAGTTACGCCACCAGTTTCGGTAAATTTGAAGGCGTTGGAAAGTAAGTTTTTAAGGATTTGGTGCAAGCGATTTTCATCCGTAAGCATACTTTTTGGAAGAAGAGGATCGACATTGATTTTGAAATCCAAATTCTTATGTTCTGCAATCGGTTTAAATGTTTGCTCAAGATATTCTTTGACCTGAACAATTTTAACACCTTTAGGATCCACCGGCATTTTACCCGCTTCAACTTTTGAAAGATCCAAGATCTCGTTAATCAGAGCTAACAGATCTTGTCCGGCTGAATTGATCGTGCTGGCGTATTTCACTTGTTCTGGATTCAAATTATCTTCGCGGTTTTCTTCGAGCGTTTTAGAAAGAATCAACAAGCTATTCAATGGTGTACGTAACTCATGCGACATATTCGCCAAAAATTCCGATTTGTATTTTGAAATAAGCGATAACTGTTCCGCTTTTTCTTCCAAAGATCGTGATGCCAATTCCACCTCTTGATTTTTAACTTCAAGAAGTTTCGCTTTGTCTTCCAACTCTTTAGCTTGCGCTTCCAACTCGGCATTGGATTTTTTCAACTCTTGAAGCAGTTCTTCTGTTCTCATTGAACTTGAAATCATGTTCAAAATAACGCCGATGGAATCCATCAGCTGATCCAAGAAGTTAAGATAGTTCTGAGTGAATGGTTTAAACGAAGCTAACTCGATGACCGCTTTTAAATCACCCTCGAACATAACCGGTAAAACGATAATATTAACAGGTGCAGCTTCACCAAGACTTGATTCGACACGAATATAATCTTTAGGAGCATTGGTTAACAAAATACGTTTTTTCTCGAACGCACATTGTCCTACTAAACCTTCTTTAATTTTGTATTTGCTCGCCAAATTTTTGCGCTCACTAAATGCATAGGTCGCAATTAAACTTAAATCGGCTTCAGGACGTTCAATATCCGCGATAAAGAATGTTCCCAATCGCGCATCCACCAGCGGAGTCAGCTGAGACATAATCAATTGCGCAACTGAAGTGATGCTTCGTTGACCTTGCATCATCCCAGAAAATGTTGCCAAGTTTGTTTTCAGCCAATCTTGCTCGGTATTTTTTTGAGTCGTATCTTTTAAATTTCCGATCATTTGATTGATATTATTTTTCAGCGCGGCCACTTCCCCTTGCGCTTCAACTGTAATTGATCGAGTCAAATCGCCTTTTGTAACCGCAGTTGAAACTTCTGCGATCGCACGAACTTGTGCCGTCAAATTACCGGCAAGCTGATTCACGTTATCCGTTAAATCTTTCCATGTTCCAGCAGCACCCGGAACTTTCGCTTGTCCACCCAGTTTTCCTTCGATACCCACCTCACGAGCAACCGTAGTCACTTGATCGGCAAATGTACGAAGTGTGTCTGTCATGTTGTTGATCGTTTCCGCAAGGGCCGCCACTTCCCCTTTGGCTTCAAGTACGAATTTTTGTGATAAGTCACCCGTCGCAACCGCGGTCACAACCTTAACGATACCTCGCACTTGAGTTGTTAAATTCGAAGCCATGAAATTCACATTTTCAGTTAAATCTTTCCATGTTCCAGAAACCCCAGGAACTTTCGCTTGAGCTCCTAGCTTTCCTTCGATACCCACCTCACGAGCAACCGTAGTCACTTGATCGGCAAATGTACGAAGTGTGTCCGTCATGTTGTTGATTGTTTCTGCAAGGGCCGCCACTTCCCCTTTGGCTTCAAGTACGAATTTTTGTGACAAGTCACCCGTCGCAACCGCGGTCACAACCTTAACGATGCCTCGCACTTGAGTTGTTAAATTCGAGGCCATAAAATTCACGTTATCTGTTAAATCTTTCCAAGTTCCAGAAACCCCTTTCACATCCGCTTGTCCGCCCAGTTTCCCTTCGGTTCCCACCTCTTTCGCAACCCGAGTTACCTCTGCAGCGAATGAGTTCAGCTGATCCACCATGACGTTAATTGTATTTTTAAGCTCAAGGATTTCGCCTTTGGCATCCACCGTGATTTTTTGTGACAAGTCACCCGTCGCAACCGCTGTTGTCACTTTCGCGATATTTCGCACTTGATTTGTTAAGTTACCGGCAAGAACGTTCACGTTATCTGTTAAATCTTTCCAGGTTCCAGAAACCCCTTTCACATCCGCTTGTCCGCCCAAGCGGCCTTCGGTTCCCACTTCTTTTGCAACCCGAGTTACCTCGGCTGCGAATGAGTTCAGCTGATCCACCATGACGTTAATTGTATTTTTAAGTTCAAGGATTTCACCTTTTGCATCCACTGTGATTTTTTGTGACAAGTCACCTTTCGCAACCGCTGTTGTCACTTTCGCGATATTTCGCACTTGGCCTGTTAAGTTTCCAGCAAGACCATTCACATTATCCGTTAAATCTTTCCAGGTTCCAGAAACCCCTTTCACATCCGCTTGTCCGCCCAGTTTTCCTTCGGTACCCACTTCTTTCGCAACCCGTGTTACCTCGGCTGCGAAACTTCGAAGAGTATCCACCATCGTATTGATTGTATTTTTAAGTTCAAAGATTTCGCCTTTGGCATCAACTGTGATTTTTTGTGACAAGTCACCCGTTGCAACCGCTGTTGTCACTTTCGCGATATTTCGCACTTGGGCTGTTAAGTTTCCAGCAAGACCATTCACATTATCTGTTAAATCTTTCCAGGTTCCTGCGATCCCTTTAACGTCTGCTTGTCCGCCAAGTTTTCCTTCGGTACCCACTTCTTTCGCAACCCGTGTTACCTCTGCGGCGAATGAGTTCAGCTGATCCACCATGACGTTAATTGTATTTTTAAGTTCTTGGATTTCACCTTTGGCATCAACCGTGATTTTTTGTGACAAATCGCCTTTTGCAACCGCTGTTGTCACCTTCGCAATATTTCGCACTTGCGCTGTTAAGTTTCCAGCAAGTTGATTCACGTTATCTGTTAAATCTTTCCAAGTTCCAGAAACCCCTTTCACATCCGCTTGTCCACCCAAGCGACCTTCGGTTCCCACCTCTTTTGCAACCCGTGTTACCTCTGCTGCGAATGAGGAAAGCTGATCCACCATCGTGTTGATGGTGTCTTTCAGCTCAAAGATTTCACCTTTCGCATCCACTGTGATTTTTTGTGACAAGTCACCGTTCGCAACCGCGGTCGTCACTTTGGCGATATTTCGCACTTGATCCGTTAAGTTTCCAGCAAGACCATTCACGTTATCCGTTAAATCTTTCCAGGTTCCAGAAACCCCTTTCACATCCGCTTGTCCGCCCAGTTTTCCTTCGGTACCCACTTCCTTCGCGACCCGAGTAACCTCGGCCGCAAATCTTCGCAGCGTATCCACCATCGTGTTGATGGTGTCTTTCAGTTCAAAGATTTCACCTTTCGCATCCACCGTGATTTTTTGTGACAAATCGCCGTTTGCAACCGCAGTCGTCACTTTCGCGATATTTCGCACTTGATCTGTTAAGTTTCCAGCAAGACCATTCACGTTATCTGTTAAATCTTTCCAGGTTCCTGAAACCCCTTTCACATCCGCTTGTCCGCCCAGTTTTCCTTCGGTACCCACTTCTTTCGCAACCCGTGTTACCTCTGCTGCGAATGAATTCAGCTGATCCACCATGACGTTAATTGTATTTTTAAGTTCAAGGATTTCACCGCGGGCATCCACTGTGATTTTTTGTGATAAGTCACCGTTTGCAACCGCAGTCGTCACTTTCGCGATATTTCTCACTTGGTTTGTTAAGTTACCAGCAAGAACGTTCACGTTATCTGTTAAATCTTTCCAGGTTCCTGAAACCCCTTTAACATCCGCTTGACCTCCCAAGCGGCCTTCGGTTCCCACCTCTTTCGCAACCCGTGTTACCTCGGCTGCGAATGATGAAAGCTGATCCACCATGACGTTAATTGTATTTTTCAGTTCGTAAATTTCACCTTTGGCATCAACCGTAATTTTTTGTGACAAATCGCCTTTCGCAACCGCTGTTGTCACCTTCGCAATATTTCGCACTTGATCCGTCAAGTTTCCAGCAAGGCTGTTCACGTTGTCCACCAGATCACGCCAAATACCCGAGGCCCCTTTAACGTCAGCTTGTCCTCCCAATTTACCTTGCGTACCCACCTCTTTCGCCACCCGAGTTACTTCGGAGGCAAATGAGTTCAGCTGATCCACCATCGTATTTACCGTGGATCCGATTCGGTGGTATTCCCCTTTAAGTGGACGACCATCGATTTCCATCGCCATTTTTTGTGACAAGTCACCTTTCGCAACCGAGGTGATAACCCGCGCGGCTTCTGTTGTCGGCTGAACCAGAGCACCAATCAAATCATTGAGGGCGTCGACACTGGCTGACCAGCTTCCTTTGATATTTCCGATGGAAACCCGTTCAGTCATTTTTCCTTCAAGACCAACAATGTTTCGAACACGACTAATTTCGTCGGCCATACTTTCATTAAGCTCAATAATATCATTCAAAACTTCGCCGATTTCAGAAACGATTCCTTCTTGGTCCACCGGCATGCGCACACTGAAGTTTCCAGAGCGCACTGATTTTACGATGAATAAAAGTTCCCGAAGATGATCGCGAGCAGGGCTTGGCGAGGGACCCTTCCTTGGTGCCGTCAAAAAAGTCCTAGCACCATTGGGAGTAATGGCTTTGTCACGCACGGGAATTTTTCCTCTGAGTTTTTTAACCGGAGTCGACGATGTCCTTGGTGTAGGCAATTGTGCTTTCATGAATCCCCTAAAAAAAGAAGTGTGTAGTTTTATTGATTAAGAATATTTTTTGGGTTTTTGGTCAAATAAACAATTGCCAAGATATCTTAACAATCTTTTTTAAACTTTTTTAAGACCCATTAGAAAGGTCAATTAGGTTTTGGATATTTCATCAAAAAAATATCCCTTACCATAAGAAGATTGAATGCTTACTGCGGCCGGTCCCATTTTTCTTCGAAGGGCGTTTATATGTGTATCAATGCTGCGCCCAATATGAGTGCCTTTTCCCCAAACCACATCGACAAGCTTTTCACGGCTGACGACTTTTCTTTTATTCCTGGCTAAATAAAATAAAATTTTAAACTCCAGCGGGGTTAGACCTAAATCTCGATTTTCTTTTATAAGAATTGCTCTTTGCAAAAGAACTTCAAGCTGAAGATTGCCTGACATTAAAATTTCAGTTTGTTCCTTTCGATTTTCATTTTTTTGCAGACGGCTTTCGACCCGCGCTTTAAATTCAAGGAAGTTGAAGGGTTTAACTATATAGTCCTCGGCCCCAAGCTTGAAACCTTTGATTTTATGATCGATTTCCCCACTGGCCGTTAAAAATATAACCGGCACTTCTTTATTTTCGGCTCTTTCTTGCAGCTTGGCTGCCACTTCAAAACCCTCGCCATCGGGCAATTGGATATCTAATAAAATGAGATCAAAATTCTTTATGTTGATTTCAGAGAGGGCCTCTGAAATCAACATAACCGATCGAACCTTTGCAATAGGAGCTAAAATCTGGGTAACGAGGTTCTGATAATCTAGTGAGTCTTCGACAAGTAAAATATGATACATGCTTGCCGGAACCATAAACTATTTTGCTGAGTTCTGGCAAGCATTTTCAATACTTAACGATCTCTTCCCTGTACCATTTCTTCCCGTAAACTTTTATCGGTCAAGAACTTGTACGTCGGTGCATTTTCCAAGTTGTTTGAGTTGCAATATAGCTTCTCTGGCTTCTAAAGAATTCGCCGCTTTAGTTCTGTTGAGTATACCCATTCGACTTAAAAACTGAACACCATCTACCCAAACTTCAACAATTTGCCCACCGTTAATACTTCGAAGTACACAAGCTGATTTATCTTGATCAGCTGCAATTGCAAAAGAAGAACAAAAGGCTAAATAAAGAGCAAAAAATATTTTTTTCATGTAATTCACCGCAAAGTCTGTGGGATTAATTTCCCATATAGCAGATCAATGGTTCCTTAACCCAAGCAAATGCTAAGCCCATGCCATTTGCTCAGACCGACTCATTTTGTTTTAAAGCAAAGAACTGCAAAAAATTCTGCGAATGTGTCCCGCAAATGCCTCGAAAAAAATTACCTTTGTAGCCTTCGTGCATGAACAGGAAAAATAACTCTGAATCCGGGCTCTAAAATTTGTCCTAACGGATTTTGTGAAATAGCGGAGACAAAAACAGCATCACGATCTCTTAACAGCTTTTGAAAAAGTGTGTCTGTTAATCCCTTCGCTTGCAGTTCAGCTATGTATTGTTGAGTCATTTTTAAATACCAGTTCTTATTTCTTGCGGGATCAGTCAAGTTTACTAATAGCATTTGTGCCGAAGTCATTTTCGAAGTTTTTAATTTGGAAATAAATTGGCTCTTCCAGTCACCCGTCGCAGTGCTTGGCAATAATTTAAGCAACTCGCATCTCACGTTTGAAAATAAACTATTTTGTGCGTCAACAGCCAGAACATCATACATAAATTCTTGGTCGACGATTCCCCTTTTTAACAAAATTTGAATAGCCAATAGATCAGAATAGGCTTTTACTGGCACAAGATAAGTATGGTCCGCATCCGCAGCATTATTTTCGGGAAATTTAAGTCCATATTTACTGAGATATGCATTGTATTGAGCTCTGGAAAAATTCAGGTTCGTTTTTCCGAAAAAAGGATTTAAAAACGCCGTCGAACTGACATTCATACTTCCAAGATTTTGTTCAAATCCAACGGGGCTTGACTCAATATTAATCTCGGTGTCACAAAATAAAGGACGAAGTTGTTCTTGCAAGGATTCTCTTGATTTAATTTGCTGATATGCAGGACTGGCTTGCAACTTAAGACTAGCAGTTTGAACGGCATGACTTAAAGTTGAGGCATCTTGAATATTATTTAAGGCCATTTTTATTTGCGATGACAGAGCCGCATTCCCAAAAGACAAAGGTCTTTGTTTTGTCCACCAATCATTGTGCGGTGCTGAAAGTTCTTTCATGATTGGCCCACCAGAAGCATGGCACGCAGAACATCTTAATGTTCGACCAAATTGCGGCGTCGATGTCCTGTATAAAAACTGATTATCAAACAAAATGTCTTTGCTGTCCCCACGATAAAACCATTTCGCGGATCCCCCGGTCCCAATCAACTCATAAAAATTAAATAATTGTTTTGCGTAATCCCAGGCAATAAGTTCAATCAATAATTGTCCTTTGTTTTTGGCCTGATCCAAATCTATTTGGTTATTTACTTTTTTGGTAAAGTGACCAAAGAAAAATTCACCTTCCGCCACTGCGACTTTTAATGTTCCGTTTAAAACTCCGGTGACTTGTTCAAAAAAACTAAAGCTTCCTAAATGCGAGTTATTTTTTCCACGATTCGCAACCATTGTCGGTTTGGAAGATAAACGAAGCTTCAAAAGTTGATTTTTGTATTCAATGACATCTTCGGGGCAATTGGGAAGTCCGGACAGGATCAAAAAATGAGCATCATTTTGTATGGATGCAGGCGATCCGTTCGAATTGTAAATCTGGCATAAAGACTTAGCCTGAAAAGCGAACAGCAGGGTTATTATGTAAACTAACTTTTTCATTTTATACTCGATTCATGTTTTAATTCGATGATGATTAATCCTCTTATTTGCTCATTTTGTAAAATTAATTGATTTTATATACTTATCGTTTTTTCTTATAATGCGAAAATGCCCATAAATTTTCTAGCCAACGACTTTAGGACATGAGATGGAACGGGAATGGGCGAGAAAATAGATAAGGAAATTAAATCCTTCATCTTAGTGAATATTGATTCAGTTGATCAGTTAGAAGTCTTGGGTCTTCTAAGTGAACATTCTACAGTCGAATGGACAGCCGAAGCGGTCAGCCGTGAATTGCGAAGCAATCCTGACTGGGCGAAATCACAATTGGAGTTTTGGCAGGATTGGGGTTTGCTCTTACTCAACGAAAATTCGACGTTTTCATATCGACCCGCGAATCCCGAAACAGCTGAAATCATTGCTCGAGTGGTGCACTGCTATCGCAATAACCGAACGAGTGTAATTAATCTTATTTACGATAAACCCAGCGAAAAAATTAAGGGCTTGGCCGATGCCTTTAAGATCAGGAAGGAAGAATAATGGGAAACTTAGTTTATCTCTCGTGTGCAATAACAAGCTTGTTGTGTGTTTTTTTAGTTTGGCGCCGATATTCGAAAAATACAAACCGACTTCTGTTATGGTGTGGAATTTGTTTTGCGGGCTTCGCTTTAAATAATATTTTGCTCTTCTCAGATCTTGTCCTTTATCCTGAGGTGGATTTATCAACAATTCGCACGGTTCCCGCTCTGCTTGGACTCTTAGTTCTTATTTACGGATTGATTCAGGAAACAACAGACTAAACGAGGTGATGGTTATGTATGAATTTCTTTCGGGCGCCATTGCCACTGCAACTTTTATCGTTGGATTATTTTTTCTACGCTTCTATAAAAAAATAGATGATCGCTTTTTCTTATATTTAGCTATCGCGTTTTGGATATTTTCTTTAGAGCGATTTATTTTGGTTTTTACTCAAGTTTCAGGCGAGTATTATTCAATGATCTATCTTATTCGACTCTCGGGTTTTATTATTATTACCTTTGCAATTGTTGATAAAAACCGGAGACCCTAGGAACGCCCACAAAGCCCTTTTGTGGCTATTGTCTAATCCTTTGATAGTCTTTGTTAGCAAACCCCTAATATAATTCGGTTTAGCCTGGTCCCAATGCTGCAACAATGCCGGTACCATGAAGAAGAACTTGTTGTTGGTTGCTATTCTTTTTTGTTCGTTTCTGAGCGAAAGATCTATCGCTCAGACTTGTCAGGCGGCATTCGAGCTGCCTGAACATATACGCATTTCTCTTTCCTCTACGGATATCAAAGCCAATCGCCAGAAAATCACCAGCTATGCGAAAACTCATGGCCTTCCCCTCTTTGAAGTGATCTTGAACGGCCAACCTGTTCCCGTCGTCCTGTTAAATAAAAAAACCTTGTTGCCATGGAATTGGTTGCTTGTTGAAACTATGGGAATAGCTCACAGTATGAATCCTGGAAATAAAGCCAATCACGGCTATGTTCGATTGCCCGGCAAAGCCTCATATGATGGGCTTTTCGAAACTCCTAACGCACTTTTCTTTGGTAAAGAAGCTTCTTCAGCAATGATGGATTTATTCAGTCCCGGCCAAGCAGGACCAAATGCCGCTGCAGATACTGGTTATCGTTTTAAATCACTCGCCGATTATTTTGCAAAACGAACCGCCGATTCAACTGAGTTCGTGGATTTAGCTTTTAACCTGAGTCGTGAAGATCAAGCCCGTGTTTGGCTGTATCAAGCAGCAAAACGAATCGCCTTGGTTCGTATTCAGTATGCCTTTGATACTCCTCAAAATGATTGGATTGTTCAACAGCGCCGAGTTTTACAAAAAGATGGCGAACCTTATACTGATCTTCTTAAGGGTGGATTCGAACATTGCAATAATTCTCGATGTGGGCAGGTCGCTGACATCCATGTGCGCGAGATGCGAACTCGCTTGTTCCCTTTTCTAAATAAGGATGCGAATCAGGTCTTTAATACTCATGAAGCAAAACGTTTCCTGGACGATGCTAAAAAAGATCTTCTATCTCGCGATTGGCGGCATCGCTCAACATACAACCCCGATTTTTTAAACACTGATCATTACCTTGGATTAATGAAATATCATTTGAAAGAAGGACTCAGCCGCGAGCAGCAAGTCGATGCTATTTCCTATCTTTTGGCCATTAATATTTTTGAAGAAATGATTCAAATTAAAAACAAACTTTCTTTGAGTGAGAGCCGGGCCGCTCAATATGATAACCCCAATATTTCTGCCATACTTATATATTCCGATAAAAGCGATATGCCTGGAAAATTCTATCAAGGCCAAGTTAATTTGGATACAGCTCCACTTGCAGAGGGAAATAATGGTTTTCGTTCGGATTACTTCCAAGTGATTCGCACCTTCACCGACTTACTGCTGAATCAAAAAAACTCCGAAAGGTATAGACCATGAAAATCATCTCTTCACTGCTAGTTATCTCTTCAGGAATTTTTTGCCAAGCTCATGCGCAAGTTGAGCCGATGATGTATGCTCCGACCGAGTACGCCTTAATTCCAGAAAAATCGATTAATGATGTTTATCCAAATAGTGCCAGCGAAATTGCTGTGCGACTGAAAAATGTTCGAGCTTTAAAAATCGATATTCCATTGGTGAAAAGGGATTTTCCTTTCATGAAAGATTGGCCAATTGATAGAATCTACAGTTGGTTTGAAAAAATGGCAGGACTAGTTTCTCAAGCTCAAGCTAAACAGGAAGTTGTGAATACAAAAATTGAAACTACCGGGGAGTTAGTAAAAGTTTATCGTCCTCCGGGCTATGGCAGGGCCATTGTGGTTGAGTTTCAAGAAGGTGATTTTAAAGGAGCCTTCGAAATTAAAATGAGCGGAGTTGCAGAAGGGAAAATTCCTTCACATCGACCTCATGGTAACGGTTTAGGAACTCTGGGTGAAGTTATCCGCGAAGATCAGGTAGAAAATGCTGAGCGCGCAGCGATTGCCCATTCTTTGCGTTCAAATCCGTCAACATCGCCTGACACTTCTGCTGCAGCTGCGAAACTATCCTTAGGTGGAACCGTGGCTGGTTACGGAGTTATGTACGCTGGTTATGATGTTCGTCATCAAGACGGTTCCACATCTCCGGCAGGAATTTATATTCGTCAGGCTCACAAGCGTATGAATTATGATGAAGATGTTCGTGCTGCTTGGCTTCCAAGCGAAGTGAAAGAAGACATGCTTCGACAAGTTTCAAAATATGGATTTTACACAGGCTGGGAAAGTAATCTTCAAGGACTTGTGAAAAATAATAAAGTTTACGTATTTGATTTCGGTCATTGGATTGCTTGGCAGGGACATGTTTCTGAAGCCAATATTTGGGTGGATCCGAATCTTGCGGTTAACTTTAATGATTGGGGCTGGGATCCAAAAGATGGTCCAAGCAGAGAAAAAGATCAATGGCGAACATCGAAGTTAGATCGACCTTGGAATTGGGCCCATGACACTGCAAAAACAGTTCATGATACGTTGGGACAAGTTTATTTCACTCAACATTACGATAAAATGATGGGCCCCCTATTGAAAAAACTCCACGTCGGTGTTCCCTCAGATTATTCTCGTTCGTGTCGATCGATTTTTGGCTATTAATTCTGAGAATGATTCAGTAGCTTTTCACGAGCTTGACCTGTGGCCCTACTTCCTCTAGCGTGTTGAATCCGAGAGGGGGAATATGGGTTTTTTGTCTTTGCTCTTTTTAGCCTATACAAGCGCTGCCCGACAACCGCAAACAACTCACATTCAGTTTGAATTGCAAATGCCTTCCCATTTACGGCAATTAGAATCTGTTTTTATTTCCGGAGATCATCCTTCTTTAGGATCTTGGGATCCAAGCAAAATTAAAATGCGCCCGTCAGGAAAAGGTTTGTGGACTTATGTCGCCGAAGTTCCTGCGGGAATTCCTATCCAATTCAAGTTCACCTTAGGTGACTGGCGACGAATCGAAGTTACCAACCAAAATAAAAATATTCCGAATCGACAAGTTCGCTGCAGCCAAGATTGCATTTTTTCTATTCAGGCGGAAAATTTTCGCCTGGATCCTTTTCACCCTCAGCCTCGAACAACTCAGGGTAATATTGAATATTATCACGAAGTATATTCTGCAGAATTTGACAACCGTCGCAGCATCGCAATTTATTTACCTCCGGGCTATTCGTCTTCCTCGACACGATATCCGGTGATCTATGCAATGGATGGCCAGAATCTTTTTGATGAAGCCACATCAGTGCATGGCCAAGAATGGAAACTGGATGAAGCCATGGAAAATTTGTTTCGCAGCCATAAAATCCAACCTGCTATTGTCGTAGCGATATACAGCACTACTAAGAGAAACGAAGAATACTTGATGAACCCCAAGTTTGGAAATTTCATTGCCCGACAAATTAAAGCTGAAATTGACCGACGATATCGCACTCATGCTGGACCCGAATCCACTTTCCTACTGGGCTCTTCATTTGGTGGAGTTTTTGCTTTTTATGCAGCTTGGACCGCCCCTTCCGTTTTTTCTCGATTTGCGGCCCTTTCCACAGCTTATTGGTGGAACAATGGCGCTATTGAACGCATGATTAAATCAAGCCCATCCCAAAAAAAACCAATGCGAATTTGGATGGATATGGGTGACAAAGAACCGGGAGAATTTTCCACGGGCCCAGCACAACTAGAAAGAGCTTATCAAACCTTGTTGAGTGTTCAGCAACCGAAAGAATCCATCCACAAAGTAGTTATTCCAGGTGGAACTCACGACGAGATTTCGTGGTCCCTACGCATCTACCCCGCTCTGCAATTTCTATTGGGAAATATTAAGAAATAGTTTTTTAGTGGGTGCCAATGTTTAAAAAACTTAAAATTATTATTTTGTTAGCGGGCTTAACTCTCACAATTTGGTTTGTGGTCGATAAAATCTATTGGCCCTATAAATCTGTAACGGAACTTACGGGATGGCAATTATCTCCGTTCACAAAAATAAAAACTCTAAAATCACAGTGGCATATCGCCTGGGGGGAATCGATATTTGAGTTACAGGCTCAAGATGTTAGCAAAGAAGCAATAAAATACCGGTGGTTCGACCTTCATCATTTTTGGTACGGTTAAAGTTTTTGTTGTGAATTCTATATAAATAATATGGCGCCTTATTCAATAAACCTCAAATCCATCAACCCATTTCCCAACGATTTTTGATGTTTCGGCCATATCTTTCCTAGCACGCAACCACCACACCGAGACTTCATCCTTTATATAAGTCGGAACATTTAGTTTTGTTAACCGCCGATCACTTAAATAGTTGTGAACAGACATCGCAGGCAAGACACTCCAACCTTCACCATTAACAACTGCTGACCTTAACCCTATGACAGCATTCGCAGTCATTATCGCCCGATTTGTGGGTTGAAATCCCAAAGCATTTTCTGGATTCAAATCAATGTGACGAATAAAATTTTTCTTATGAAGCAAGGCAAGTGTCTGATTCTCATTTAGTCCCGCAAATATTTTTTTCCAGGAATACGGAATAACAACGACCCAATTGTATGAGGAAATCTTTTTATAAGCAATTGAAGGATCAGTCGGAGCATGCCCTTGAATAACAAGATCTGTTCTTCCTTGAAGTAATTCCTGCTCTTGATTGTGTGCCGTTAATTTGAAGGCGCAAGATTGATTTTCTTTAAGAAGTTTTTTTAGTTTTGGAAATTCAGGGATAAGCATTTCTTCAGCTAACCAAGCAAAGGATGAAATTCGAAGTATCGATTTTTCTTGAGCCAACTCATTTTGACTTTGAATAATTTCTTCAGTCCATATAGCGACTCTACGCCCCGCTTCTGTGAGCGCCCATCGGTTTCCTACTTTTTGTAGGTAACCGAATTCACCAGATATCTTCTGCACTTTGCGCACTAATGAGGGTGGGTCTATTCCTAGGATCGAGGCAGCTCCTCGAAGAGAGTCAGCTTGGTTGAAAGCATTGATTATAAGGCAGTATTCCGGAGGAATTGTAAATTTCAGCATGTTGTATTTATACCAACAATATGTATAAAAATAAACAACAGACATAAGTTTCTAATTATTTTATAAGACCTCAGATGCAAATAAAACCCATAAGGAAGTTTACAATGTTAAGGTCAATGCTTGTGATTTTTTTATTAACAGTCTCGATCAACGCTTCGGCCCTGCAGACTTTGGTAAACAAGCCTCAAGGGATCGCTAAGGGATTGGTTATTATTGCTCCAGCTAAAAAATACCTGATGCAAGAAAGACTTTTTTCATCATTAGCTCAGAGTTTAGCAAGTCGTGGATTCTTAACCGTTCGCTTTAACTGGTCAGCAGATACACTTCAGACGCAAGAGCTTGAGCTTCAGAAGGCAGCCCGAGATATTCAAAATGTTATATTGAATGCTCAGAGAGCCTTTGGCTTTCAAGCAAATCAGACCACCCTAATTTCTAAAAGTTTCTCGACAAAAGCATTAGATCCTTCATTGTCTTTAGCAAAAAATCACGTTCTTTTAACTCCCAACTGCTCACCAGAGTCTCCGTTTCAAAAAACTTACTGGAACATTCTTAATAAATCAGGCATCCGCTTAAAGATGATAATTTCGATTGATGATCCTTACTGTAATGTGAAGGAAATTTACCAAACTTTGAATGCTATTGGCAAACCGCAGTTAATCGCTACCACGAAAGGTGATCACAATTTTGTTGTGACTGAGCCGTCTACAAATAATTTATTTTATGGATTTCAAGATCTTGTGGTCAGGTATGTAGTAGACCTTGTGGGGGTCATCCCCGCTGCGGCATCAATTGATCCCCTGAAAAAACATGAATCCGCCAAGTAAAAAGATCAAGACTGAAACCGTTCGTCTAAACGTACGCTCTGGCAATCGCTTGAGTAGCTTTGTTCCGAGAAGAGTTCCAATCACCACACCTAATGTAGATATACCGATCCACGTGCCGCTAGCTAGTATTCCTTCATGCTCACTCCAAAAGTAGACTGGCATTCGGGCTACATCTACGGCCAGACCGATGGCTGTCGCCGTGGCCACGAAACTTTCTTTTGATATGTTGGCACCCAGTAGAGCTGCGGATCGGATCCCTCCCTGATTTCCCACTAGCCCACCCAAAAAACCAGAGACTGCGCCAGCGATCCAAGCCAAGATGCCATGAAAACGCATTTTCTCTGAAAGTCCAGTCGCACCGGTTACCCCGCCAAGTATGCTCATGAGCCCAAAACCCAAAAGCAAGCGTCGATCGACATGGGAGCGGAGCATAGCAAAGCGAAGTGCTGTGGCAATAAGATGCGGAATCGAGACAACGGCAATCGCAAGTTTGGTACCGATGGAAAGACTCAATACGGGAGTAACAAGGCTGCCGATTCCAAAGCCTGCGACAGAAGCGACACCACCAGCAATTATCGCCGTTCCCAGCAACATTAATTCAAAAATCATTTATTATTTTGCAGCAGTAACGCAAACTGCGACCTGACCCAGGTCCTTCTCTTATTTGTACAGCTGATTTTTAAAAGCTTTATTTTCATAATAAATATCCGTATCTAAATCGTGTGAGGTTCCATGATAACCATGACAATATCCGTATCCAAAAACTTCAGGGGTTGCATTTTTTAAAGATGAATACTCAAAAACGACAATAGATTTGTCTCGTCGAAGTCGCAGACGTGAAGGTTGCCCTCTAGACATAATTTTCTCTGGAACTTCGGCCATTTCGGCAATAAGTTCAGTTGAGTTTTTAGTCGCAGAAAAATAATTAATAACTGGCAGAACATAAACTCCACCCTCGATGTCAAAAAGCAATTTATGTCCATTCTTTTCAAGGTCGCCGGCCCGAGCATTAGTGCTGAAAAAATTGCGAAATTCAATATCGTTAGATATTTGGTCAATGTTTATGCCATATGAAACATCAGGAAGTCTGCGCGGGTATCCTTTTAACTCAATACCATAGAGATTTACGGCATTAGACATTCTATCAAAAGAATTTATAATGTTGTTCGCCAGATCCATTCACCCTACTAGGTTAATAATAATGTCTTGTATTGACTTCTTAAGATGGATTTAAACAAATAATAATTTAATGTCAAAATGGATAAATCTATTCAAAACCTATACATGATTTCTACATGATAGTTGTAAAAACTTCACGAATGTGCCGACTCAATTTAGCAGGTGCTTAGTCGCAAAACTAAGCACCTGCTTTTTTTCATTCGGTTTCTTTACCGACATTCTCACTAATCGCGATCATCTCAGCAGTAATTTCATTAAGAAATAATGCTAATCCATATTGGGCTTCATCGAAGTCCACAGGATGAATATGATTTGAGTCTTGTGTCTCAACGAGATAACCAAGACATCTCAGCTTGTAAGCCAAAATTCTCAGCTTCTCAAAATCAAGTTCGCCGTTCATTTGTCACCGCCAATTAAATGTTGGTTCAACCAACGAAACGACATGCCACCGCGCTGATGAGCTTTGGCAGCCTCACGGCCTACACAGCCAGTAGCTTCAACCAAAGTGCCAGCGGCACCAAGCATAATGGCAACAAAAACTAAACTTCGGATAAATTGCACGACTCCATTCATAAGACCTTCTTTCCTTTTGTTAAGGTCTTTAAATTTCGAAAATCTGTGAGTGGGTCTCTGCGACTGTAGTGATTACTTCCACCAGTCACCGCAAAAACTGGAAACAGTTATCAGAAGCCGAAAAAAGGTTTAAAACCTGTCATCAAGGTGTCATCAATCTGTCATCATTTTTTGAAATCTGCTGAAATTTCATGAAATATCGACGCTTACGCTCGTTCTTCGTTTGTGTGTTTTCAACTATTTAGAACCGCTTGGTATTTGATTTTTTGACTAAAACTCTGAGAAAAAATTGGGGTGACCGACGGGGCTTGAACCCGCGACAACCGGAATCACAATCCGGTGCTCTACCAACTGAGCTACGACCACCACGATCAGTAAAAGAAGCCCATTTTATAATCGAAACCAGGGGGAAAGTGAATCAAAAAAGAGGCTTATTCTGCTTTATGTTTGATCTCAGGCCACCAAATCAATAGTCGCAGGCCTGAACCACGGGACGAAGCTGGCAAAGTTTGGCGCCAGAAGCCCGATCAACCTCAAAGGGTTCGGCCCATTCACCGTTGGCGTTACAACGACTTCGCACACAACGAACCTTCGCTAAGTCCATTCGACATCGTGTTTGATTCTTGGGATTGCCTTCGCAAATCCAGGCACACTCATTAAAAATTCCGTTTGGTTTTTTACAGATTTCATTTTTACGTACCGGAGCTTTATGACTTTCAACAAGTCGTTTTTTCCGAACTTGTTCAATCACTTTCATTTCTTCTTCTAAAGAATAACTTTTTACCTCTTCGGCGCTTATGTCTTCTATTTGGGATTTTTGGCCTTTCGGAATCTTGCGACCATTTAAAAGAATATCGTAGGCAATCTCACCTTCCTCAAGTTTTCCCAAGAAATGAGCCTTTTTCCCCTCACCCAATATCAGAGATTCTTCACCATGTTTTTCATGAAATTCGATCTGGCCTTTAAAAGAAAGAATCTGGATTTGTGGAGCCTTTCGATTATAAAAAATAAAAAAAGTTCCCATTGGCATTACTGACTCAAACAAATCTGAGTCCATTTTTATTTTAGTGTTTACTTCAGAATGCCAGCGAATGCGACCACTCTTCAAAGAAAATTGCTCGAGCTTCCCCGTATCCCAACTGATCAGCGGAACATACACTTCGCTTTCGGGATAAATCTTCATTTGAATTTTCGGCTCTATTTGCAAGACAATTTCTGATCCAGCGTCAGTGTGAAAAATGGCTTGCCCGCGAACTTTCTCGTTTTTAGTTGCCAAAGTGATTCTTGAATCCTCGATCCCCTCTTTTTTTCTTTCAATCTGAGGGCGTCCTTTGATTTCAACGACATAAACACCATCGAGTTTAGTTTCAGGCCCAGCAATCTTGGTAGTTTTTTTTGCAGTCTCGACTGCAAATGAAATATCACTCAAAAAAAAGGCGCAAAGAACAAGGCCACTCAAGAATTTCATGGCAACTCCGTTTTGGATTTATTTTTATTTTCAAGTTCCCAAAGTTTAGCCCATTTTAAAAAAACAGAGTAAGAAGCACTGACCGAAATAATTAAACCCGGCATTCCATCTAAAAATCCACGCTTAAGAAAATAAGACTCGATGAATTTCGAAATGGGTTTAACCAGCAACTTAAAAAAACTAAACTTTTTCCCCTGCGCGAAAAGAGCCTCGGCCTGAAGGCTTGAATATCGATTATTCGTTTGCACTTGATGAGACAAATCTTCAAAAACCCAGTGAAGCAAAGTTGATTGAAAAGTCTCAGTATTTTGGGCGATGACCTTTTCATGAATTTTAGCATCATCCCAATTTGAAAATTTCTTGTTAAACAACCTCAACTGACGATCGGGAAACCAACCTCCAAAATTTATCCACTTTCCCAAATGGTACGAACGTCGAGGTATTTGATAGCCAGTTTTTTCATCGAGGCTGGAAAACCGAGCACAGATTTCGGCAGAAAGCTCGGGGCTAAGGGCCTCGTCAGCATCCAATGATAATATCCAGTCATATTTTGCTTTTCCTACGGCAATCTGTTTCTGCGGTCCAAAGCCTTGCCAGTTCTCGACAAAAACATTTGCGCCTAGTTTTTGAGCAAGCTCCAAAGTTTTATCACTGGACTCCCCATCAATAAGGATGATCTCCGAGACAAATGGAGCAGAGCGTAGGCAGCGCTCGATGTTTTTCTCTTCATTTTTGGTGATCACCGTAAGGCTGATCGGTAATTTCTGCATAGCTTATTTTCCTAAGCACAATCTCTGTTGTCAAACCTTCGTCTTGTCAAATGACCAAGGGCTCGATATCCTTTGTTCCTATCGAGAAAGGCTCAAATATGAAATCAATTATGAATCTATTTTTTGTGCTAACAACTTTCTGTTGGGCTGCGCAATCCCAAGCCGGCTATCTAACAATTGGCGAATCTGGCGAATTAGTTAAACCACAAAGTTATCGCATTGGAGCGGCCCCTCAGTTTCTCACTAACGAGGGTGGCGGAATGAATGTTCAAGCGTTTTTAGACGCCGGGTGGACTGAAGAAATGACTTCACGATTCTCGTTTGGAGTGGGCAAGGTCGATTTTAATATTGGCGCTAGCTTAAAGTATATTCCCTTTCCTGACGTTGGTGATCAACCTGCTATCGGTGTAAAAGCGACTGGTTACTTTGCCCGCATGGCTTCGGAAAGCATTACTACTCTTCAATTAGCTCCAATGATCAGCAAAAAATACCAGTCCGATAATGGATTGTGGATTCCTTACACTGCGGTGGCTTTTAATGTTGGAACTTTTAAGGACAGAAGTGGACTCAGCACTAATTTTGTAATTGGTTCTGAACTTCAACACCCCGAGGCTGAAAGATTTTTATTTGCAGCCGAAGTCGGATTCAATCTTAAAGATTCATTTTCTTGGGTAGCTGGTTTTGTTTCGATTCCCTTCGACTCGAAAACAGGTTTTAAAAAACGCTAGAGGATTCTATGTTTTCTTGGTTTAAAAGCTCGTCTTTGCCAACCGGTGCCGATATCTATGTCGACTTGGGCACTGCCAATACACTGATTGCGGCAAGGGGCCTTGGCATTATCTTAAACGAGCCCTCGATTGTGGCCTTCACCGAACCCAGTCCAGGAAAAAGAAAAATCATCGGCGTCGGACAAGCCGCTAAAACCATTATGGCAAAAACAACTGGCAACGTGATGACTATCAAACCGGTACGCGATGGTGTTATCGCCGATTTCGATTTAGCCCAAGAAATGCTCCGCTATTTTTTAAGCTCAAAACAAGTTAAAGGCGCTTTTTCCCGACCACGCGTCGTTGTTTCTCTTCCCTATGGAGTCACCGAAGTTGAAAAAAGAGCCGTCATCGATGCCTGCCATTTAGCGGGTGCAAAACAAGTTCTTTTAATTGATGAACCGATGGCTGCGGCCATTGGCGCAGGCCTACCCGTTCAATCGGCAAAAGGCTGCATGATTATTGATATTGGCGGCGGCACTACGGAAGTCGCAGTCATTGCACTTTCCGATATTGTTTACTGCGAAGCTGTCCGCTGTGGTGGACATAAAATAGATCAAGCCATTGTCGATTATTTCAAAAAAGTAAAACGATTTGTCATTTCGGATAACACCGCCGAAGAATTAAAAATTGCCATCGGAACGGCGGTCCCAAAAAAAGAAATCCGCTTGGCTTTAGCTCAGGGACGCGATGCTGATTCCGGATTGCCGCGCAGTTTGGAAATCAGTTCGGAAGATGTTGGTCTTGCGATGAATGATGCCTTACAGGAAATCATCAACGCCATTCATCGTGCCCTTGAACACACTCCTCCGGAATTAGTTTCAGATATTATTGAATTGGGAATCGTCTTAGCTGGCGGCGGAGCTTTGATTCGTGATTTTGATCTTCGCATTCGCAATGAAGTGCGTTTGCCAGTGCGTATTGCTGATAACCCCTTAGTGGCTATCGCCAAAGGTGGGGAACTGGCTCTGGAAGATCAGGCTTTACTCGAAAAAATTCAGCTTCCAGTTTGATCTTCTTGCAAAAGAGACAATAGCTCTTTTGAAATTGCCCCCACTTTTCCATCAAAAATATTTTTTCCTTCGTATTTTGTAACAGAAAGAACATCCCAGGTGGTTCCCACAATCATCAGTTCTTTAGCAGCAAACAAATCCGATTCAGAAATATTTCTTTCAATTGTCGATTTAATTTTACCTGTGGGGACTAATTTTTGAGCTAACTCAAAAACACGCATCATTGTTGTCCCTTTAAGAATGCGACGAAGTTGCGGTCGACAGAGTTGATTTTTTTGATCGAGGATAATTAAATTTTCCGTGCTACATTCAGTGATAAAGCCTTGCTCATCAAATCCTAAAGTGAAATCAAGGCCGCGATCCACAGCTTCTTTTTTCATCAAAACATTGGGAAGATAATTACAAGATTTAATTTCAGACCACGGTGCGCCTTTAGGTTCTATCTGACTACGACCAAGACTGGCTCCAAGAGCATACTTTTCTGCACTTGGCATTTTTGAATTGATCATAAGGAAATGAAAATGAGCTTGCTTAGAATCATAAGGATTTGCCGAAAATGTTCCCATACCTCGTGATAAAAAAATCCTTAGTCCTGCGGTCTGAACTTTTTTAATTTCTATCATTTCTTTTAAAACTTTTTCTACTTCAGCTCTTGGCAAGGGCCAATTTAAGGACAAAGCCTCTGCTGAGCGCTCGAGTCGATCAAAATGCTCTTTCATTAAATAAATTTTACCATTGATAATTTTAAAGGCCTCAAAAACGCCATCACCCCGATGAACTAAATGATCTTCCATCGGGATGAGCATCAATCGTGGATCATCAATATATGCATTCCAGTAGCTGGAATACATTAAAAGGTTTTGCGATAAGTGTCTTTCTTGCGACCGAAGCCACGATTCCAACCACTCATCTGGACCAAGAATTTTTCTTTCAGCTTTTTTTGAATTATCCAGTTTTGAATATCTCCTGTTCTCGTAATTAGACTACCTACGAGATAAACACTGACCCCAATTGACAATCCAGTCAGCAGATCAGTTTTTAAAATCGCAAAAAATGTAACGGCCCAAAGCAAACCCTGCCACCTCGAATTTGTAATAACTTTAATAAACTCATTAGCATTTAACAACTTAAAACCAGTGACTATAAGTACAGCGGCTAATGCAGTTAAGGGAATCTTTTGCAAAATATCTGGCGCGAAAATTACAAATAAGGCAATCCACACACCATGCAACATCGTCGACATTCTTGTTTTGGCTCCAGAGCTCACATTCACTGCGCTTCTTACAATAACACCAGTCATAGGCAAGCCCCCGAAGAAGCCCGAGATCGTGTTAGAAAAACCATGAGCTAAAAGCTCGTGATCTAAATTGGCTGTTTTGTATTCCTTAATGCCACGCTTAGCAATATTGCCCTCTAACGCAATTGCAGTAAGTAAAGTCTCGGCACTTGCAACGAGGGCCAAGCCCATAGCTGAAAATAACATTTGTGAAGAAACCAATGTTACAGATCCAATTGAAATAACTGAAAATGCAGAGGAAATATGAGATAAAAAATCAGCTATCTGAACACGCGGCATTTCCCAAAAAAGACTCACTAAAGTAGCAATTAAAACCGCTGGCAATGCACCCGGTATCCACGACAGGCTTTTTGGCATTTTTGACCAGTACAACTGTATAAATATGGCAAGACCCCCGCATAATAAAATCGGCCAATAGACATTCCCAATCGCCTGTGGAAGTGTTGAAAATGCTTTAAACATAGAAGTAGGAACTGACTGTCCTAATAGAACATGAATTTGATAGAACGCGATAATAAAGCCAATCACACTCAACATGCCCTCTAAAATGGCTTTAGGTACAAAAGTGAAAAAGCGACCCAACTTTAACAAACCCATACCGAATTGAATTCCACCTGCGATAACAGTGATAATAGCCAAGCCGGCTATTCCATACTGCTGCACTAATTGATAGATTAATGCCGTAAGTCCTGCGGCAGGGCCGGCAACGACCAAAGGTGCGCCAGAAAGCAGACCACAAAGCACCCCGCCGATGACCGCTGTGATTAAGCCGGCTTCAAGCGAGGCGCCAGATGCGAGAGCAACTCCTAAAGACAAAGGCAAGGCAACAATGAAAACAATAAGACTTGCAATAATATCTTCTTTAAAAATTTTCATATGATCTCCGGCGATTTCATTGAAAATAATAACTGATCAAGTACTGCTCCATGCAAGGGCCGGTCTAGTTTGTAGTTAGGAAGCCCTTCCATATCAAAACTCACTTCGCCATCATGGATACTATATGAAGCCCCAATAATACGAAATTTTCCATCTTGAGATAGTGCGTTTAAAATTTGACTGTTCTTTTGAATCAAGCTCACTTGGCGTTTGACATTTATTATTCCAGATAAACGCAAAAGTTCTTCCTCTGTTTCCGCTGGATGACATCTTAAAGTCTCTTCTACCGCAGGAGTAATTTTTTCTAAAAGTCGATCTAAATTTTCTGTAGCTGATAAACTATTATCCTTAACTTTGCCGTAGGCAGCTCGTACCGCCCCACACTGTGTATGACCCATAACTACACAGAGTGGCGTGCGAAGAATGGTCGCTGCATATTCAATACTTGCAACTATGGAGCGCGAAATAACATTTCCGGCCACTCTAATTACAAATAAATCACCTACTCCTTTATCAAATAAGATTTCAGTAGGGACTCTCGAATCTGAACATGTTAAAATTATTGCCGATGGACTTTGGCCATTTTCAGCCAACTCTCGCAAGCGCAACGAACTTGCAAACGATTCCACCGACCTTAACCCCAGTCGAAATCGCATATTACCTTCAATTAATTTTGATAATGATTCTTTCCAATCAACTTGAACTTGCATAAGGCACCCATATTTTAAAAAAATTATAAATATATTATATTATGATACTAAAAAGCAGATGGGACTAAGCCAGACATGGCGGCTTAAACAAGCAGGAAAAAAAATTACCTAAATAAAAATCATCTAAGTTAAACGCTATACTTTTCAAGTTTTTAGCCAATAGTAAAAAACTTCTCTCATCTAAGTATTCTCCGTTTTCACTCTCGGAAATACAGTCCTCATCACCACATAAGGACCCATGAGTTTCACTGTCTGAGCTGCTCGTAAAAAAAGAAGCTTCATGAGTATGAATAGGAGAGGGCTCAGACTCTAAAAATAGGTCTTGTGGAAAAAAGAGAGTACTTACAACTAAGAATATTTGTAATATTACTTTAAAAGTTAATTTTTCAGCCCGCATAGTCGAAAAGCTAGCATCTAAAAATAATCGAGTCAAACCTCAGACGATTTTTAAACACATCCAAGGTCTAAATAATAATTACTTTTTTACAACATATTCATGGCCTTGTTCTTTTCAGTGATGTAAAAATCAAACCTACATTGTAAATATCTGTGACCTCATGAGAAAGGCTAAATGGAACCAAAATGGAACCACGAAAAATCCTCGTTACCGCGGCGCTTCCGTATGCCAATGGCTACATTCATTTAGGCCATTTGGTCGAGTATCTGCAAGCCGATTTTTGGACTCGATTTCAAAATTTAAGAGGCAATGATTGTGCTTATATTTGTGCAGACGATACTCACGGCACACCGATCATGGTCCGTGCTCGTGAAATGGGAATTACACCTGAACAATTGATTGCCGACAGTTGGAAAGAGCACACCAAAGATTTTTCTGATTTCCAAATTGAGTTTGCTCATTATTCTTCGACCAATTCTGAGGAAAATAAAAAGCTTTGTGAAGAATTTTATTCTCAGATGAAAGAAAAAAAACATATCTCGCGAAAAAATATTAAACAGCTTTATTGCAATCACGATAAAATGTTTTTGCCGGATCGTTTTGTCAAGGGCACTTGTCCAAAATGTGGTTCTAAAGATCAGTACGGGGATTCTTGTGATGTGTGTAGCTCGACCTACTCGCCGGCAGATTTGAAAGATCAGCATTGTTCTATATGTGGAACAACACCGGTAGATAAAGATAGCGAACATGTCTTTTTTGAACTGAATTCTTTTAAAGAATATTTGCGTGAGTGGCTACCGAAGCACACCTCGCCTGAAATAAATAATAAAATGCTCGAATGGTTCAACGAAGATCTTCGCCCTTGGGATATTTCCCGTGATGAACCTTATTTTGGTTTCGCCATTCCTGGTGAAAATAAGAAATTCTTTTATGTTTGGGTGGACGCTCCCATGGGATATGTGAGTTCGACTCTTCAGTGGTGTAAAAAAACCGGACGCAATTTTGATGAGTACTGGAAAAGCGAAAAACATGAACTTTATCATTTCATTGGTAAAGACATCGTTTACTTTCATACTTTATTTTGGCCAGCCCTCTTAAAAACCGCTGGTTTTCGTTCGCCAACGGCCGTGTGGGTCCATGGTCGTTTAATGATTAATGGCGAAAAGATGAGTAAATCCAAAGGCACCATGGTGCCAGCCCGCTGTTATTTAAACCATCTTAATCCCACTTATTTAAGATACTATTATGCTACAAAATTAAATTCATCTTTAGATGATTTCGATTTAAATATGGAAGACTTCACTAGCCGCGTGAATTCAGATTTGATTGGAAAAATCACCAATCTGGCTTCCCGTGGAGCACAAATGCTCAATAAAAAATTCAATTCAGAAATGAGTGAATGCGATCCCGATGGGTTAAAGCTGGTGAAACGATTTCAATCACAATCAGAAATAATTGCGGCGCACTTTGAAGGTCGCGAATTTGCCAAGGCCACTTCAGAAATTCGCGCTCTTGCTGACGAAGCCAATCGTTATTTTGACGAAAAAACTCCCTGGAAAACCATTGATACCAATCCAACGGAAACTCAAAAAGTTTTAACCAGCACATTGAATCTATTTCGTATTTTGGCGATTTACCTTAAAGCTTTTTTACCCGTATTTGCAGCCAAAGCTGAAAAGTTAATACAAGAAAAACCCTGGAAATGGTCTGATTCACAAAAAATATTGTCTGGTCAAAAAATTGAAGCTTACAAGCATTTAGCTAACCGAATTGAGCCCGAGAAAGTGAAGGCGATGATGGATGAAAGTCAAAAAATAAATCAAGAGATCAGCGTTCAAAGAACGAAAGCTTCAACTGCACCCACAGCTGAAACAACATCAAAGGCTACGGCCACTGCGCCATCAACGACTGCCGCAGGAACTCCTGCGGAAATTGAAATTGATGATTTTATGAAAGTTGATTTACGAATCGCAAAAATCATTAGCGCTGAAGCGATTCCCGAAGCTGATAAATTACTTAAATTGCAAGTGGATATCGGCGATGGCAAACCTCGCCAAATTTTTGCTGGAATCAAAGCGGCCTACAAACCTGAAGATTTAATTGGACGATTGACTGTGGTCGTAGCTAATTTAAAACCACGCAAAATGAAATTTGGTATGTCCGAAGGAATGGTCTTGGCGGCAGGTCCTGGCGGCTCTGAATTATTTATTTTGAGTCCCGACAGTGGGGCTTTACCTGGCCAGCGCGTAAAATAAATTATTGAATGAAAAATAAAATTAAAAAGTTAATTCAAATGGCCTGGGAGCTCGAGCAAAATGCAAAAGACTTCCATTGGCCAGAACAACAATATCTGGATTTTCAAAACGAACTGCTTGAGTTTCCAGATGAAAAAATTGCCCATTGGGCTCAACATTTAAGCCCGCAAATGACTCTGCGGCATTTTCAATCCCTAATTGTTCCTCTTGAAAGGGAATTGCAAAAAAATCCCAGCGATGAAGATTTCCTTGTCACCAGTTCAGATCGTATTAGCGCAAAAAGACAAACCATGCCCTTGCATATTGCCCTTGATAATTGGCGATCCGCATTTAATGTTGGTTCACTTTTCCGTACGGCTGATGGTTTAGGGGTAGAACATTTACATTTGTTAGGCTACACAGCTACCCCTGAAAACACATCCGTGCAAAAAACTTCGTTAAGCAGCCATGAATCTGTTCCCTGGAGCCATTCTGGAAAAACCTCCGAAGCTTTACTTAAATTAAAATCTCAGGGCTTTCGTTTGATTGCTTTCGAAACCAGTCCCGCGGCAAAAGATTTAGATCAAAATTTTGATCTGCAAAAATCGTTGATGGTTTTTGGCAATGAAAGATTTGGCCTAAGCCCCGAAGATTTAAAATTATGCGACGAAATCAGAAAAATTCCTATGAATGGAATCAAGAATTCTTTGAACGTTGCTGTTTGTGCCGCTTTAGCTATTTATGAATGGAAAAAACAATGGATCAAAAACTCGTAGTTAATCCCATTGGATTTTTTAGATCCGATCTAAAAAATCCCTACGATTTACCACGCCAACCAGATGACAGTTCAATAGTTTCCTGTATCGAACTTTCAGCTCAGCAAAATTTTGAACAAGCCCTTGATCACCTGGAACAATTCGATCGCATATGGGTCATCTACCATTTTCATCACAATAAATCTTGGAAACCGATGACTCTTCCACCCAGAGGCACCGACAAAAAAATTGGCGTCTTCTCGACCCGCTCCCCTTACCGCCCAAACCCCATTGGCCTTAGTTGCCTCCGCTTACTCAAAATAGATGGTCTTAAATTATGGGTTGAAGGCGCAGATCTGATGGACGAAACCCCCATCCTTGATATTAAACCCTATATTCCGACTCATGATTCATTTCCCGATGCCTCAATGGGCTGGTTGGAAAATATTGAAAATGAAAAATGGAATATCACTCTTTCAAACGAAGCCAAACTTGCCCTCAATTGGCTCGCCGAAATGGGCGAAGAAAAAATCCGCAATTTCATTATGCGACAACTCGAATATGATCCGACCAATTCTGAAAAAAAACGCGTCACAAATAATAGCAATGTTTCTACATTAGCTTACCGCACTTGGCGCATTGATTTTGAAATAAACGAAATAGAAAAAGTAGTTAAAGTTATTAAAATATTTAGCGCTTATTCATCTGTTGAAATTATTAGCAATAATGATCCTTACAACGATCTTGATTTACATCGGCAATTTATAAAAAAGTTTTTATAGGTATATTTTCTTGTGTTTTAAGTTTTTAAGCACATTGAAAAACGAGTTCGGCTTGGCATGAGCGTTTGCCTTCCCCCTGCAAACGCTCGTGCCAAACGTCATGTCTGAGCTTTTTCAATGTGCTTAAAAACTTAAAACACCAACCAAATTATCGTAGAACTTTTTTATAAGTTACCGAATGCAGCTTTAAGAAAGAAATAAGCGATTATTATTGTAGGAATTTGCAACAGAAGTATAAGAAGAGCGATAAATATTTTTTTATTCTGATTATTTTCTTTATTTAAATATAATTTTAAATTTTTCAGCGAATAGTAGTTAAAAATTATTGGCAACATCAGCATTGCGATTATCGAGTATAAGACGGCTTTTTTCAGATAAAGTTCGGGCCTTTGTAAATTGTCGGATAAAGGAATGGTATTTTCCATTTGATCCCTAACAATCTGCAAATCCTGCTTAAGCAGCTCGCGAGCATCAAATAGCCTTTCACTCGGAACCATCAAATCAAACGAACCCATATCCGATCCCAAAAGAATCGAAGTATAATCCTTCGCTCCCACAATCTCGGTCGCAATCCCATGCGCATTCAAAAGCTGCCCCACCAACTGCGCCTCTAACCGATTTCCATATCTTCCCAACTTCTCCATCATCCCCACCACTTACCACACCCACCCCCAAACTCACAACTCCTAAACAAACAAAACCGCAACACACCAGTTGGTTGATTTTTTCTTTTCTTCTAAAATATTTTTGCACACTGAAAAACGAGTTCGGCTTGGCATGAGCGTTTGCCTTCCCCTGCAAACGCTCATGCCAAACGTCATGTCTGAGCTTTTTCAGTGTGCAAAAATATTTTAGAAGAAAAGAAAATCAACCAACCCGCGATTGGAATGGTTCTGTTTTCCCCTTAGGAGTTGTCATTTGGGAACGATCACGGACAAGCGCCCATGAGGTCAATAAGCGAAATGCCGCAGCCATGGCAAAAAGCATCACATAATGATCGCGATCAAGCTTAGTCATGTTAAGAAAAATAGCCCCCAACAAAGTTCCCATAATAATTCCCAGAGAATTGATTAAATTATAAATTGTAATTGCTGATACTTTTTCTTCTTTACGAAGATTGTTGAAAAAAATCAAAGCCAGCCCCACTTCGTACAATCCCCAGGCGAAACCGCTTAGAATTTGCAGACCGATAATATAATATAAATTTTCACTGAAAATCCAACCTAAAGGTGCCGGGCAAATACCAATAACTCCCCAACTGAAAATCTGGAATGCCGAGGCTGGTTTTTTATTTTTCTCAAGCCAAAACGAAGCTAGAACCTTTCCAACCAATAGAGCAACAATGGCGATCATAAAATCACCATAATTCATTTTTAATTGTCCTAGCATATAAGGAGTTACAAATGGCGCCGAGATGTAAACACTCAAAATAAATGGAAAAAGTTTTGAAAAAAACTTTCTCTTCTCGGGACTTTTTAAAAAGACTTCCCAGGTTTTTTTAAAGCCAACTAAATTTTCTTCTAAAAACCACTCGGCTCTAAAAAACTTTCGACTTAAAACCACCGAGCTGATTATTCGACAAACGAAGGCGAAAAGAAATAATGTTGCAAATACCGACGAGAATGGTCCCATGCCCACATGATTGTGCAAGGCAACTCCACCACCAATCAAACCAATCATTAAACCAAGTTGAGAAATCCGACTTCGTCGTGAAAAAAACTGATGGGATTCATTTTCTGGAACCAGATGTCCCATCCAATAATTCCACGCAGGACTTATGGAAAATCCGGCTCCCCAATATAAAGTTAATATTAAAAATAAAGTCCAAAAGCCCGGCGCTTTATGATCGGCGAAATAAACCAAAGGTACAAAACTTGAGGCCTGAAGCACTGCTGAAAAGACCACCCAATTTTTTGCTGATCCTACTTTTTTTAAAACTTGTGGAGCAAACAATTGCAAGAAAGCTCCACTCACTAAGGGTAAGGTTGCTAATATTCCTGCAAAAACTTCACTCAAACCAATGGATAAGGCATAAGCCGGCAAATAAGTTTCACCAGCACCAACCATCAGGCTGTACAGGAAAGCGTCTATCAGACTGAGTTTTAAACTCTTTCTTTGTGATGAAAAATGATCAACGGCCGTCATCTTTTAAGGATCTGTCTTTGGAACACAAATCACGAGTCCAATTTTGTTTTAAACAAGTCCTTCCGACCAAAGTCCTGGAATAATTTATCTGGCAACTGCGTCAGCACCGAAAGAAGCTCCAAGCCAAATGGCACTAAAAAAAATCAATGTTACTAAAAAAATCATGTAACTAATTGAAACGAGGACCCCGTCTTCTTCAAGCTGTCCCACCCCATTGATAAAAATGGCCACTGCAGGAAAAGTATTTGAAAAAGGCACTGGCAAGGGTAATGCCAAGAATACGGCTAAAATTGAAATAATAAAAAAATTAAGAATTATAAGGGACCTTGAGCTAAAATAAAAAGTCCATCTGCGAGAAAGTTTATTTGTCAGCTTACCGAAATATTTTTTTGCAAGCTCTTCGGTTTTCACCAAAATTTTAGAGGGAATTTCTTTTTTCTGCCAAATTTTAGGAACCCATGGCTTTTTTTTTAAAACTTGAAAAAACGCAACAATAATAATCATGACTCCCATAGGAGTTGATAAACCAATCAAGGGTATTGGTTGCAAGAAGGGTATACTCAAAAAAATAATTAACAGAGAGTGGCATCTTGTTCCAAAACTATCGATGACTTCCTGAAGTGTAAGCGCTCGCGTGAGCGAGGCCTGACTTAATCCTTCAAGCATTTCTAAAAAAATATTCGTGTTTTTAGTTTCTTTCACTCACTAAAGCGTAGCAACAAGTGGAGCAATCAACAAGGACACCACGCTCATTACCTTAATCAAAATACTTACACCTGGACCCGAAGTGTCTTTAAAAGGATCGCCCACCGTGTCGCCGACAACAGCTGCTTTATGCGCATCGCTTCCTTTTGGATGTCCTGGCAATCCACCTTTTTCGATGAATTTTTTAGCATTATCCCAAGCTCCTCCAGCGTTAGCCATAAACAAAGACATTGTCGCGCCGACAGCCAGAGCACCAGCAAGAGTTCCTGCTAAAGCCACGGGCCCTAAAATAAATCCCACAAGAATCGGCGACAAAACAGCGATTAGTCCAGGCAAAATCATCTCGAGCAATGCCGCGCGAGTTGCGATATCAACAATTCGAGCTGGTTCTGGTTCAGCTTTTCCTTGAAGAAGTCCTGGAATTTCTTTGAACTGACGACCGATTTCATCAACAATTTTTCCGGCCGCACGCCCAACCGCTGTCATTGTCGTTGAACCCACTAAGAAAGGTAAAATTGCGCCAATCAGAATTCCAATTAAGACACCAGAAGAAGTTAAGTCCAAAGACATTTTCTCGAGACCTTTTAGTTCTCGAACGTGATTCACTTCCATATTGAAAGCTGAAAACAAAGCAACCACAGTTAAAATCGCTGAACCAATCGCAAAACCTTTACCAATAGCGGCAGTGGTATTTCCAACCGCATCTAACTCATCGGTAATTGCTCGAACGTCTTTTCCTAATCCCGACATTTCTGAAATTCCACCAGCATTGTCCGCAATAGGTCCGTAAGCATCGACTGTCATTACGACCGCAGTGCCCGCAAGCATTCCGACGGCTGATAGAGCAATTCCGTACAATCCCAAGGCCTGATCCGCAACATAGGCCGCAATCACAACGATCAAAGTTGGAATCGCAACTGATTCCATTCCTATTGCTAAACCACGAATGACGTTAGTTGCAGGCCCGGTCAATGAAGCTTCAGCCACCAAACGAATTGGCTTCCAGGCTGTGTAATACTCGGTAATTAATCCGATGAAAGCTCCTGCAATGGCACCAGAAGCTAAAGCCACCGTTACACCTTGGCTAATACCAACTAGCGGCAAAGCAACAGCACAAACAAGAGTAAGAATAATTGGAGGAATAATCAAAGCGCTACGAAGAACCGCGGCCGGAGAATAATTTTTAAGTAAACGTGTGATAAAAATAACAATGATGGAAATAACTAAACCCAAAGTTGATAATAACAAAGGCAAAGCCACCGCAGTTGCTCGCAAAGCCAAATCATCAGAATAAGGAATAAGATTTCTTAAACTTTGTAAGGGAATTGTAAACGCAATCGCCATTGCTGCAACAATTGCCGCTACCATAGATTCATAAATGTCTGCACCCATTCCCGCGACATCACCGACATTGTCACCGACGTTATCAGCAATAACACCCGGATTTCTTGGATCATCTTCAGGAATTCCCTCTATAACTTTTCCTGCAATGTCAGCACCGACATCAGCCGCTTTTGTATAGATCCCACCACCAATTCGAGCAAAAAGAGCAATCGAAGAAGCGCCCACCGCAAATGAATGAAGAACTGTTCCCACAGCTTCACTTTCACGAAAGATACAGTAAAGAACTCCTAGTCCTAACAAACCCAAACCCGCAACACAAAGACCCATGACTGCTCCACCATCCAAAGCAATAAGCAAAGCTTCTGCGCGAGATTTTTCAGCGGCCGCTTGAGTCGTACGTACATTCGCAAAAGTTGCAGCTTTCATTCCAAAAAATCCAGCAAGCAAACTTAAAAAGGCACCAAGAATAAAACTAAAAGCTGCAGTTAATCCCTGTTCACCAAAAGCAAAAAATAACGCCACCGCCACAACAACGGTATAGACTGCAAGCACTTTGTATTCGCGAACAAGAAATGCCATCGAGCCTTCGCGAATATAAGTCGCGATGCGATTCATGGTTTCATTTCCTGCAGGCTGAGCTTTTACCCGAAAATATAAAAATAAAGCGATGATCAGGCCGATAACTCCGGCGATGATAGGCATAAAAAACAAGGATGGATTCGTCATAATGAAATACCTCTTAAAAATTCAAATTAGGAGTAAAATTGAAGATCTATTCGAAGTCCGACTTGCCGTCAATCATCATTTGAGCTTAATTTCTACTTCTAGCGGGCTATGATCTGAAGTGTAAATATCGTTTCTGATTTTGGCAGAAATAACTTCAAGATCCCTGACAAAGATATGGTCCAATTTTAGAAAACGTTGATCATTGGGAAGGGTGACATGGTCTAAACCATGAGTTTTTAAAAGTTGCAGCAAGGCACGCCAACGCATGCTATTCCAGGTGTTAAAATCTCCGGCAAAAATAAGCGGACCGGTATGATGTGTAATTTCTGAAAGTATGCTGTCAATATACCTAATAAAAGCTCTTGTTGTCGTGATCAGCAGCGCATGAGTATTAATAACTAACAAAGACTTGTCTGACTCGGTTTTGTAAAGCGAGCTCATTGTCACTTTTGGAGTCCAAAGAAAGATTTCCCGATCTGTTCCACGAAATACTTTTGTCTCTCTGGAAATGAACTTTGATCCCGTTGCCACGCCGGTTCGATGGGTTGAACTTTTATAAATAAAACTTGTCGCCATCTTCCATTGATGTGTTTTCCAATCTTCCTTCCACATGGATGGCATAAAGTTATCCAGCATGGCTTCCTGTAGCAGCAGCAAGTCCTGATTTCGACCAATACTTAGAAAATCATTTTTCCAAGCTAGTCCCCGCTTACCTTTATAAACATTCCAAATTAAAACTTTAAATTGATTGGGTAAATGTTGGGTTTCTAACTCACCAAAAAAATGCAAACTGTCTTTTAAATCAGGAATAAAAAAAGGCGTCATGCTCTGATAGCTTTCATATTTTTAACCTCAATATCAAATGAGCTGTGGAGCTAACCATTTTTCAAGAAATTCCACATCCTCGTTTCGTCTTTTCGCCATGTCTTTCAACTGATCATCACCAATTTTCCCTACATGAAAATATTTAGACTCGGGATGAACAAAATAAAATCCACTCACCGAACTTGCGGGTGACATCACTGCCGTTTCGGTAATCTTAACGCCAATTCTTTCTTGAACCTGCAACATCTCCCATAAAGTAAATTTCGCAGTGTGGTCGGGACAAGCAGGGTAACCCGGCGCTGGACGAATCCCACGATATTTTTCAGCAATCAGTTCTGCATTAGTTAAATCTTCTGTTTTCCCATATCCAAAAATTTCTCGAACTTTTTTATGAGCGTATTCTGCCAAAGCTTCGGCCATGCGATCGCCAAGGGCTTTCACAAGAATCGAATTGTAATCATCATTTTCATTCTCAAGTTTTTTCGCCCAAGTTTCAATTTCAGGCCCAGCTGTAACGACAAAACATCCCAGATGATCTTGCTTATTTGCCGACTTCGGCGCAATAAAATCACTCAAACAATAATGCGTTCCATTGACGGCATCTTTTGCACGCTGCTGCCGCATAAAATAAAATTTTTGATTTTCGACGATGATATCATCACCCTCAGAATAAGCTGGGAAAATCCCAACAAGGATCTTAGGAAGAATTTTTTTCTCGACTAAAGCTCTTCTTAATAAAAGTTGTCCATCATTAAATAATTTTCTGGCTTCATCGCCGTACTTTGGATGTTCAAATATTTTAGGATAAAGTCCCTTCAATTCCCAGGCCCAAAAGAAAGGGGACCAATCAATGTAGTCGACAATATCCTCGACTCGAACTGGGATCTCGAAAACTCCAGTTTTAGAAGGTTTTGCAATATCAATTTTATCCCAATCACATTTATATTTTTTTGCCCGCGCTTCAGCTAAACTAACTAAATCTAATGAAACACTGGATTGATAACTGTCTCGAATAATTTTTGAATCTTTTTTAATCTCGACAGCTCGTTGAGTTGACTTTTCACCAATTAAACCTCGGCAAGCTTCGACGACTAAAGAAGCATCACTCACATGAATCACTGGACCCGAATAGTGTGGATCAATTTTCACCGCTGTGTGGACCCGAGACGTCGTTGCACCGCCAATGAGCAATGGAATTTTAAATCCTTGTCGTTCCATCTCTTTCGCGTTGGTGATCATTTCTTCAAGTGAAGGTGTAATCAAGCCGCTCAGGCCAATCATATCTGCTTTGTGGGCTCGAGCTTCGTCGAAAATTTTAGCACCTTGAACCATGACTCCAAGATCGATGACTTTATAACCATTGCAAGCCATGACCACACCGACAATATTTTTTCCAATGTCATGAACATCGCCCTTAACCGTCGCAATCACCATGGTTCCTTGATTTTGCAAACCCGTTTTTTTCTTTTCTTCGTCCATAAAAGGCTCTAGGTAAGCCACCGCTTTTTTCATCACACGCGCCGATTTGACAACCTGAGGAAGAAACATTTTTCCTTCACCAAAAAGTTGGCCAACCACTTTCATCCCGCTCATCAAAGGACCTTCGATGACGTCCAAGGGGCGATTTAATTTTTTTCGCGCTTCTTCGGTATCTTCAACGATGTGTGAATCAATTCCCTTAACTAAGGCGTGCACCATGCGTTCTTCTAGTCCTAAATTTCGCCACTCACTTTGCTCTTTTTTGGAATCACCCACGGTCGACTTATCGGTTTTATGGGATTCGGCCCAGGTGATTAATTCTTCGGAAGCATTTTTATGTTTATTAAGAATAACATTTTCACAAAGCTGTTTCAGCTCGGGATCAATTTCTTCGTAGATTTCCAACATTCCTGCATTAACGATTCCCATATCCAATCCCGCTTTGATTGCATGATATAAAAATACGCTATGCATGGCTTCGCGAACTTTGTTGTTACCGCGAAAGGCAAAACTTAAATTGGAAACTCCCCCGCTGGTCAAAACGCCAGGACAAGCTTTTTTAATTTCCGAAATGGCTTCAATAAAATCCATGGCATAGGAATTGTGTTCTTCCATGCCCGTAGCCACGGTCAAGATATTTGCATCAAAAATAATGTCGCAAGGATCAAAATCTATTTTTTCAGTTAATAATTGATAAGCTCTTTTGCAAATGCGAACTTTTTCGGATTTAGAAGCGGCCTGGCCATTTTCATCAAAGGCCATAACAACGACAGCGGCTCCATATTTTTTTGCCAAGCGAGCTTCTTTTAAAAAATTTTCTTCGCCCTCTTTTAAGGAAATTGAATTGGCAATTCCTTTTCCCTGCGTACACTGAAGACCCGCTTCAATAACTTCCCACTTGGACGAATCCACCATGATGGGAACTTTTGAAATTTCTGGTTCAGCCGCGATCAGATTTAAAAAATGAATCATGGATCCCTTTGAATCCAGCATTCCTTCATCGAAACAAATATCGATTATGTTTGCGCCATTTTCGACCTGACTTCTGGCCACAGATAAAGCTTCAGTTAATTTTTTTTCTTTAATAAGAGCTGCGAATTTAGGCGAACCCGTCACATTGGTTCTTTCGCCAATCATATAAAAGGGTCTTTCACCTTCAGAAACTAAAGTCAGTGGCTCTAAACCAGAAAATCGAGTGCGGTGAGGAATTTTCGGAACACTTCGTGGAGTTTTTGATTTTACTTTTTTTGCAATCGCCGCGATATGAGCCGGAGTTGTTCCGCAACAGCCACCAACAATATTGACGAAATCAGCATCGGCAAATTCCGCCAATGCATTAGCAATTGAATCTGGCGTTTCATCATAACCCGTTGGGCTCAATGGATTAGGCAATCCCGCATTGGGATAACAACTTACAAAACAATCTGTGATCTTGGCCATTTCCCCAATGTAAGGACGCATCTCTTTGGCGCCAAGCGCACAGTTCAACCCCACACTCAGAGGTTTTACATGACGAACAGAATTCCAAAAAGCTTCGACTGTTTGTCCAGAAAGTGTGCGACCAGAAAGATCGGTGATTGTTGCCGACAGCATCAGGGGTAATTTTTCGCCCAGTTCTTCTTCTATATTTTGAATGGCAAACAAACAGGCTTTGAAATTCAAAGTGTCGAATGAAGTCTCTGGAAGAAGAATGTCGACTCCGCCTTGAATAAGGGTCCGGGCTTGCACTTCGTAAGCATTAACCAACTGGTTGAAAGTGACATCGCGATATTCTGGGCGATTCACATCAGCGGACATTGATAAAGTTTTATTCATCGGGCCTAAAGCACCAGCCACATAGGCCGCACGTCCCGGATTTGCTTTTAAAAATTCATCGCGAGCTTCGCAAGCGACTTTCGCCGCTGCCATATTTATTTTTACCACCCAATCTTGCAAACCATATTCTAATTGAGAAAAGTAATTTCCATTAAAAGTATTTGTTTCAACAATATCCGCGCCGGCATCAAAATAGGATCGATGAATTTCTTTGATGATTTCAGGACGAGTTAAACACAACAATTCATTATTGCCTTTAACATCTTTCGGATGTTTTTCAAAAAATCCACGACGAAAATCTTCTTCAGTCAGTTTGTACTGCTGAATCATCGTTCCCATAGCTCCGTCTAAAATTAGAATTTCTTTTTTTAGTCGAGCTTCAATCTCGATGAGTTTTTTTGATTTTTTTATCACAAATAGGCCTTAACAATCCCCGCCACGACCTTGGCATCATTCATAATATAATAATGAATATTGTTGTGACCATTTTTAATCAAATCTTCCACTTGTTTTTTTGACCACTCGATACCGATGTCTTGAACTCGATCGGGATTGGCCACAACTTCGTCAACTAACTCATCCGGCAAATCAACATGAAATGTTTTCGGAATTGATTTGAGTTGAGCCGCATGTCTTAAAACTTTCAATCCAGGAATAATAGGAACTTTTATGCCGGCTTCACGGCAAGCTGCTGTAAATTGATAAAACTTTTGATTATCAAAAAACATTTGGGTCGCTACATAATCAGCGCCAGCATCGACTTTGCGCTTTAAATGTTGAATATCTGTTTTTGTATTGGCGGATTCAAAATGTTTCTCGGGATAGCCAGCCACACCAACACCAAAATCCAAAGGCTCACTGTCACTGATATCGTCGATGAAGTGACCTTTTCGCAATTCTTGTAGTTGTAAAACCAGATCCGAAGCGTAGTTATTAATCGAGCGGTTCTTGCTAACAGCTTTGTGATGATTCGGTGAATCGCCTTTCAAAGCTAAGACATTGTGAATTCCCAAAAAATTTAACTCAATCAAGGCGTCTTCAGTTTCTTCCCGAGTAAAACCTTCGCACAAAATGTGCGCCACTGTATCGATCTTAAATCGATTCTGAATAATCCCACAAATTCCTAAAGTGCCTGGGCGTTTACGAAAAGTTTTTTTGTGAATCGTGCCATCGGATTTTTCATTATAAAAAGCAGTGGAAGCATGCGAAGTCACATCAATCCAAGGTGGCCTTAACTTCGAAAGAGTTTCTGCAATATCAATTATATCTTTAACTGAACGACCTCGCGGCGGAGGAACGATTTCATAGCTAAAACAGGGCCCTTTAGCGTTTTGAATATGCTCGATGATTTTCATTCTCAGACCCTAACATTAAATTAAATTAGGGCCAAGAACTTTGGCTTACCTACCCTGGCCAAAGAGGACAACTTTAATGGTTTTCAGGACCACCTGAATATCGAGAGCTATGCTATGATTTTTAATATAAAAGAGGTCATGCTGAAGCTTCTCCTTAGCATCCTCAACACTGGCTCCGTAGGGGTAATTTATTTGCGCCCAACCTGTTAAACCTGGACGGACTAAATATCTCAAACTATAAAAGGGAATTTTGGTTTCTAGTTCCAGATTGAATTCAGGTCTCTCGGGCCGAGGTCCGACAAAACTCATTTCGCCTTTCAAAACATTAAAGAGCTGTGGCAATTCATCGAGGCGCGTTAAGCGTATGAACTTACCAACCTTTGTTATTCTCGGATCTTTAACTAGCGCCCATTGAGCCCCACCAGCTTCCGCATTCATTCCCATGGATCTGAATTTCAGAATAGTAAAATTCCGCCCGCTTTGCCCGGACCGAACTTGTCGGTAGAGAGCGGGGCCAGAACTTTCTAAGCGGACTGCAAGGGCCGTTAGCAGCATCAATGGCCAAGTTATAAATAATAATATCAGCGCAAAAGCTAAATCAAATAAACGCTTAATTCGCAATCCAAGCGGATTATGCAAAAGATCAAATCCCTTTTCAAAGATGAACCACTCTGGCCCCAAGAAATCCACAGGAATTTTACGAAAATTACTTTCGAAAAATTCACTAATTTCCACTACAGATTGACCGGAAAGCCGTGCTGACATGAGCGATTGGCATAAGCCAGCCGGAAGATCTCTCCACGGTGCCGCCACCATCAGCCCCGACCAATTTTTAGAAATATTTTGATCCAGCTCGTTCCATGAACCCAAAATTTTAAAATTAAGATCTGCGACTTTACCCTCGCTTTGTCCAGATTCATTTTCTGGAACTAAAAACGAATACTTCCCCCGCCAGCTGTACTTAGTTGCTTCTTTTAATAGCAAATCGATCGAGGACTTGGTGGCAAGGATAAGCCATTCCATTTCACCGGATTTGGCATGAAACCACGCCCAGATTCCGGTTCGGTAAACCACACTGAGCGAATAGTGAATCACAAGCGCAGGAACCAAAACACCACGACCAAAAATTCCCATGCGTTCTTTAGCCAAAAAGTAATTTAAACCGATAATACTTAGAAAGCCTAAAGCACTGCCAAAAGAAGTGCGAATATAAAGATCCTTGAGCTTGATTTTTCCATCAAGGTCATAAGCACCAAAAATGTAATAAAATGCGGTCAAAACAAAGGGAATTATCCAAAAAGCAGAGGCTTGGAACAACTCATCGCTAAGCTCACCTATGCGAAAAAAGTAACTGATCGATAAAGAAATACCAATAACAATAAAGTCCCATACAAGGATAAACAGTTTTTGGCGAGGCGTTAGAGTTGATTGAAATTTTATCATCATTGAAAGACTTAACAAATTCCGTAAGGATTGAAAACAATGATTATTGTTTTTGTGCTCATGATGACAAGTTTGCTGATTTCCCAGTCCTTTATGGATCTGATGAGCTTCGTCGTCATTTTGGTCAGTCTTTGGGCATGGAAGCAGGATACGCTGATCGAAGGCCGAAGATTCCAGTTGAGCCGAATAGGTCTTGAAAAACTTTGGATAACCTGGATTTTAGTTTTTGCTATTGGCCTTGCACTCGCTCCCTATACCGCAAAAGAACTTTCTGTAAACTCAAGTCCCTTCTTAAGACGACTGGCTTACCTGACAGAACTCAAATGGATCATCAATTTTTATTTTTTCATTTGGTTTTTTGAGTGGCTTAGGCCTTGGAACTTTCTTGAAAAGAAAAAAGCTAATCCCTGGACATGGATTTGGGGAGCTTTGTTAATAACTTCAATTTATGGTTTGATTGGATGGATTTTTGATTTTGACCTGATCAAACAACTGCCACTCAGTGACCATGATCGAGTTGGTGGACTTTTCGATGATCCAATGACTTTCGCCCATGTTTATAGCTTATTTTTTATTTTAGCTTTTTTTGTGAGTTTGCAAAAATATCTTGGGCAAAAAAAAGATTGGTTATTGATTTTTGCAATAGCTTGTAGTGGTCTGGCCGTTTTTTTAAGCATGACCCGTGGAGTATGGGTCGGCATTTTCATCGCTTTTCTTATTTCATTATTTTTATATCGTAGAAAATTTGGTGTGATTTTTCTTGCAAGCAGTGGCGGCTTATTTGTTTTACTTTTTTCCCTTTGGTTTAAATTTCAAGAAAGAGTTTTGTTCGCCTTTAACGCTGCCAACAACTATGACAGCGAAAGAATCTGGCTATGGACAGCTAACTGGAAAATATTTTTAGATCACCCGGTTTTTGGCATTGGCTATGGTATGTACAAATGGCGTCTGCGGGAATATTTTGATTTAATTGGCGCCCCCATTGAGCAGTTTCAAAGTCATGCACACAATCAATATTTGCATTTTCTTGCCGGCACCGGAATTTTGGGGTTATTGTGCTTTTTATTTTTTGCAGGTTTTAATCTTTGGCAGAGCTGGAAATTAATATTATTCACTTCGAGTCGAACTATTTTCATCAAGGGCTTAGCCTACGGCCTAATGGCGGCGCAAATCAGTTTTTTGATTGCCGGCGCAACAGAAAGTAATTTTGAACGAGCCAAAGTTCGCTGGACTTATCTGATTTTTGCAGCACTAGCGACGGCCGCAGTAAGGACAATGAAAGTTAATGCTGGCCAAGCCACCACTCGGTAGCTTCAAGCGGATTCTGAAAAAGACGATCTGGTTTATGTTTAAACTCGGGCTCTTCGGGAATGTAAGGGAAACCGGCGCCGCCTAAAACTCCAAGTGAAGTGATGCCAAAACCCTTTGCACATTCGACATCCCGCCAAGTATCACCAATCATAAAAGATCGCGCTTTCTCGATAGAATATTCTTTTGCCGCCTCTTTCAGCATACCGGATTTTGGCTTGCGACATTCGCAATCAAAAGAGAATTCTTTCAGAGTTCCACCCGTTCGGTGGGGACAAAAATAAATATGATCAATCCGAGCCCCTTGTTTTAATAACTCATTCTGCATGTGCAGATGAATTTCTTGCAGCGCAGCCCAGGTCATTTTTTCTTTTGCGATATTGGGCTGATTAGTAGCAACAAAAACCCAATAATTGGCCTCATTCAATTTTCGAATGGCCTCGGCGACACCCTTACGAAATTTAAATTGATCAAGCCTTGCCAGCTCATCAACAAATTCGCAGATGACGCCATCGCGATCAAAAAATGCTGCGGGTCTTGTTTGAGTTTTATTTTCATTTTGTGACATGAATTTGATCTAACATTGAGAATGCTCGGAATGCAAGTAAGGTGATTCAAATATCACTTCTTCAATTTCAACTTTGTGAGAAGGACTTTGTCCACGGACGCCAAACATCCTAGAAATTTGATCCTTGGGGAAAAGTTTTATTCCGCAGAAACCAAGCATTCTATTTACGAACCTTAAAATTGGAGTAAAAATAGGAACTGGGATTGAATGATATTTTTTCCAAAAGTAAATAGCTAGCTCAGTAGAGCTAATATGGGGCCCCCGTAAAATTTGAATACGGGTGCCACGCAGATCTTCTTTTAAAGTTTTACCGATAAATCGCACAAGATCCTCTATTTTAAGAGGAGAGAATTGAATTTTTTTAAAACCAATGAGCCAAGGATAAATTTTTACTTTTTTTGAAAGATTTTCTAATTTATCTAGACCTTCTTTCGAGCCAACTCCAATAACTTCGGCGGGTCGAATGATAAGTAACTTGAGCCAGGGCATTTCCAAAAGCTTTTTTTCACTATTGAATTTTGATTCGGCATAGGCGCCGGCTTTGATTCCTGCTGTTTGGCTGCTGAGGTATATGAACTGCTTGCATCCGCCATTATAAAGATGCGCAGCTAGTTTGGAAGTAGCTTCTTGGTTTAACTCATAGTATTTTTTGCGATCAAAAGAGTGAGTTATTGCGGCCATATGCAAACAAAGGTCGATTTGTTTTGACTCGTCTAAAAAATGTAAATCCTTAAGCAAATCCCCATGAACAAACTCAATTCTTTTGTCATTCAAAAGTTGAAAAACTCCCGTCGGATGATTTGTACGCGTTAAAATGTAAAACTTTTGAATGTCCAAGTTTTTTAAAAGTTCGGGAATAAGAATTTGCCCGATTTTTGAGGTTGCGCCCGTGACTAGAATATTCAAAATCTCTCCAAATGCTAACTAAAGTTATCTAAGTGCATTGACCTCAATATACAGAATGTTACATTAAGAGCCAAGAAGGGACTTTTACAATGTCATCCCCTAAGTTTTCATTAGTTATCTTATGTTATAGAAGCGAAGAATCCATCATCGGATTTGTAGAAAAAGTCCACAAGCTCTTAGGTTGGCTACATGACTTGGATTATGAGCTAGTCCTGGTGGGTAACTATTGGCCTGGCGCTAAAGATAAAACTCCTGAGGTTGTTAAAGATCTCGCAACAAAACTTCCAAGAACTCGAGCCATCACTTTAGAAAAAAAGGGAGCCATGGGTTGGGATCTTAAAACTGGAATTGCCGCGGCCCAAGGTGAGTTTATTGGTTACATTGATGGCGATGGGCAGTTCCCTATAGATACGATACTTCCTCCACTATATAATTCATTTATGAATGATTATGATTTAGCAAAGACTTACCGAGTTGTTCGCGGCGATGGTTTGTATCGACTTTGCATTTCCACAATTTTTAATAATTTATTTAGTATTCTTTTTGGGACTCGCTACCGCGATGTTAATTCAAAACCTAAAATTATCAGAGGTTCAATTTTAAAGAACATGAATTTACAATCCGATGATTGGTTTATTGACGCAGAAATAATGATTAAAGCTCATCAAATGAAATTGAAAGTTATCGAGTTACCAATTCATTTTGTCGAGAATGAAAATCGCGCTTCGTTTATTAAATTTTCAGCTTTATGGGAATTTATCAAAAATCTTTATCGCTTTCGTTTTTAATTCGGCTTTATTCCCGTTGCACGATATTGAGCCCCCAGCGGTAGCCAAATCAAATATTTTTCTAATGATCTTATTGAGGCGAACATTTTTGGAAAAAAAACTTTAAATTGACAATTGACGTTCTTAAATCCTGCTGAAGCTAAACGTTCTTTCATTTGCGGAGCTGGAATCAGAACCGCATCGTCATCAAAAGGACAGTCTTTAACTGCTTTTTGCGTCAACGGATTTAAAGGATTGTGTTCATAAATAAAAATACTTTGCCCTGGTTTTAAAATTCGATAGACCTCAGAAAAAATAGCGGAGTGCTCGCTGTGGGGAATGTGATGAAGCACGCAACACATGATCACTATATCGATGGAATTGTCTGCCTGAGGAATTTTATGTCCATCAAACACCAGGCATTCTGCTGCGCCTGGAAAACGCTCTTTAGCAATATTAATGCTTTTAGACGAAACATCAACAGCGATGATTTTTGCCAGTGGAAAATATTTTTTTAAATAAGGAATTGAATTTCCCACACCAGCACCTAAATCTAAAATAGCATTGGCATTTATTTGTGTTTGATTTTGATAACTTTTAAGATCATTGATTTTATATTCATGAAAATACTCTGGCCGTTCGCCCGAACTTGAAGTGCTTTTCAGCATAAGACTTTCATATTCTTCGGCAAATTTATCAAACTGCGTTGTTTTCATTTACAGACATCCATTTTGAGTTGAGTTTTATTTTCAGGATCGTGAATAAGATAATGAGTTGCTCCCGGTGGACAGGTGCCATTGAAAAATTCCGGCGGTGAAATATAACCAATACGTTTGAGGTAATACAGCCACTGAGGATCAGTAAGATAAGTCGCCACAATGGCATTTGCCGGAAGATCGACTTTAGAAGCGGCCTCGATCGTCATGTCATAATTTTTATTTCTATGAAAATTATGTTGAGTAAAAGCGAACGTGTATAAAAGAAAAAAACTTAAGAAAAAACTTCGCTGTTTAGTATTAAGCTCTTGATATCCCAAGATGAGGGCAAAGGTGGCAAAGAGTCCCGCATTTAAAAGATAATAGCCATGATCCGCGATGTGGGTGGATTTTAAAACATACATCATTCCAATGTTTGCAATGTAAAATAAAACAATCCAACGGTATTTCTTCCAGCAGATTGCAAATGCCCAAAAGCCAATCAGCGCCGTATGTTCAAAAATCCGCGTCGGCAAATGCGCTAGCGCATTCGGCAGACTAGCTAAAACTTCTTTGCTTGTTTGAAATTGAATTCCAAAATAAGTGGGATTTACCGATACAGCGGTACTCCAGTACCTGTACCAAAACCAAAAAAGTCCAATACATAAAACTAAGGTTATGGCGGTTGTTAATAGACCCGGAAAATAGAAAAATAGAATAAGAATGTAGTAAGGGCGAACAAGGAATCCCAGCATAAAAATAATGCTGCCAAGGATTTTAAGTGCGAGTTGTTTAGCCCGTGAATGATCTTTTAATGGGATTGCGCTCCAAATATAGCCCGCCAACGCATATAAAAATAATCCTGTAGAGTCTGGCATTGGAATTGTGAAGAAAGTCCAATTTACAGGTAGAAAAATAAATAAAACAAGATATTCAATCCACGTGACTCGGTCTAAATTGTATTTCCTTTTTAAAATCCCCCAAAATAGCACTGCCGATGCTATCGCAAAAAATAAAGACACTAAGCGCGGAGTGGCTTCATCCCACGAGCCTTTGATTCGACAAATTCCACCAAGAACAGCTCCATAAATTGGAAATTCATTGATGCCTGTGCCTTCAGTTAGGCCTCGCGGAGCAATATGTGGATGAAAAAAGTCCGTATTTTCTGTACAAAAAAAGTAGCCCACAAAAGCGGAATCGGCCTGACGATATTGGTGTGGCCCATTAAGTACCGTTTTAAATCCATAAATATAGAGTGCAGCGCCAATAAGTAGCCCTATTGAAATAATAATTTTAAGAGAGATTGGGAATGGTTGCTGGCTGTTAGACTGACTCATCGGGGCAGGTTAATAGAAGGTTTATAAAAAAACAAGATTTTAGATGGGTTTTATCCATAGCTTAGAACTATTGATTGATGTTAAATAGTTACTCACAAAGATGTCAACATATAAGACGTCATCTTTGTGAGTAACATTTAGGAGTGATACTTCTGAATTAATGTTTAGCTAATTCGATCAATTTAAAATCTGAGCTAACTCGTTTAAGTTTTTAATCCAATTGTACTTTGAGCCAGCCAGAGAATCTTTGATAAATTCAGAGGTGCCTATAACTTGAGCGCCCATCTTTTCCATAGGTTCTAAATCATTTTTTGGCGAATCCCCGATCATTAAAACGTCCTCCGCGCGAATACCCGCGCGTTCAAAACAGTCTTTAAAAATTTTGAGATCGGGTTTCTCGACACCAACCTCTTCAGAGGTCACCATAAATTCAAAATAATGAAATTTTGGATCGATCGCCTTAAGTTTAACCATCTGAGTTCGGGCGTTTTCATTAGTAACGATCGCTAACTTACATATTCTTTTTAGTTCAGAAAATAAGGAATCCCGCTTGAGACTGAGCCATTCATTTTGGAAATAGTTACTTAACAGGTTCTCGTATTTAAAAATCATCTCATCCAAGGCTAATGGAGAAAATTCAGATTTCATTTCAAGATAGAGTTTAAAATATAAAAACCTTTGATGAGCTGAAACATGGCCTGGGCCAAGATTCTTTTTAATCCTATCCCGAGCGGCTTCGAGCACTTTCATGTCCAGCTTCAAATCATCATAACACTTTTGGTAGATTTCCGTAGACCCGATCAAGGTATCATCTAAATCAAAAAGTATAAGTTTCGGGGCACGCGCCAGTTTGATCCCAGACATACTGCAGTAATAACCTAAAATCTTGAAAAGACAAGATTTTTAAATAATATAAGTCATGCCTAAAATCATGGAACTCTTAAAACTCAATGACTTTTGCTTACAGCAAGGACTTTTCTGGTTACAAGGCCCTGGCGGGAATACTTCTTTAAAAAATAAAGACCAACAAACTTTATCGATAAAACCTTCTGGCTACAGACTCGATAAAGTTAAATCTGACAAAGATTTATCCCAAGTCCGATTGGATCATTTTATTATCGGCTTTAATACCGTTAAAACGGCAATCGATGAAACTGAAAAAGAAAAAATCTACAAAGAGGTTATTGGATCTTGTAATCTTACTCCGCAAAGGCGCCCCAGCATGGAAACCGGTTTTCATGCCGTCTTAGTTAAAGATTATGTTTTCCATATTCATAGTCTCGTCGCGATTTTAATTTGCGATCTCAATTCCGAAGCAAAAAATAAATTTAAAAAATGGTACGAGAAAAATTGGTTAAAAAAATTAGGTGACTATGCAGAAATCGAAGCGACGATGCCAGGAGCAGAGCTTGCACTTATTTTACAAAATCATTCTACTACTCCGATTATTTTTTTAAAAAATCATGGTTCGATCATTCAATTTGATGACACTTCACTTTTGCAAGAATACCAGCTTTTTGAGCTCGCTGTACTTAAAGAATTTTTCCCGCAGGCAATTCTCTTTCGTCTCCTCACAACTTTTCCCAAAGAACTTTTGGCAGGCCCTTTAAAATTTTATTTTCCAGATTTTGTTATCCTTTATCCGCGAATGAAACCTTTTCTAACAAAATTGAAAGACGGCGACTATCAGTTAAGTGAAAAAACTATCACGGCAGATCCCGATGTTTATGAAAATTGGATGGCCACCCAAATTCTTTATCGCATTAAGCCCCAGCTTAAAGAGTTACCTAATGAAATCATTCAAAAAGTTCCTCATTTACCAACTGAACTTGTTCGACAAAAAATTATGGAGGATCAATAAGTATGCAACTTGTTATCCCCATGTCAGGGCAAGGGACTCGATATAAAAAAGCTGGGCATACCCAGCCCAAGCCTTTAATCCCAGTTAATGGCCGACCCATGATCGAGCGACTGCTGGAAAAATTTCCTTCAGAGTGGCCCTGCACATTTGTTCTTGCTGAAAATCATTTGGAATCTGAATTACCGGCACTTTTAAAAAAATTGCGCCCCCACTCACAAATTCTGAGCGTTCCTCTTCATGGCAAAGGACCTTCATTTGCTCTGAAGGCCGCGCTGCCAAAATTGAAATCTCAAAACCCCGTATTGGTATCTTATTGCGATTACGGAATGATTTGGGATCCTTGGGATTTTAAAACCTTTACTGAACAAAGTCAGTGCGATGCCGCCTTAATCTCGTATCGAGGTTTTCATGCACATTATCTTTCCCCTGTGATGTATGCCTACTCACGAATCGAAAATGACTTAGTTCGCGAAGTTAAAGAAAAAGGCTGCTTTACCAACAATCGTGAAAATGAATTCGCTTCCGCCGGAGCTTATTATTTTAAGTCGGCTGAAATTTTACAATCGGCCTTAGACTATCAGGAAAAAAATGATCTTTCACTGAATGGTGAGTTTTACACCAGCCTGACTGTTGAGGCTCTTCTGCAAAAAAATCCAGAATGCAAAGTTAAGGTTTATGAAATTCCGGCTTTTTTCCAGTGGGGCACTCCCGAAGATTTAGCTATTTTCGAATATTGGGAAAAGACTTATTCTTGCTTGCTAAAAAACGAAGGCCTGCGCCAAGAGGAAGATTTACAAATATTAATGCCCATGGCTGGCTTAGGAAGTCGTTTTAAAGAACTCTACAAACTGCCCAAACCATTTTTAAAAATAAATTCAGCACCCATGTATCGAAAAGCTTTGGACTCTTTACCTCGCGCAAAAATGAATCATTATGTAACGCTTCAATCTGTCAAAGAACAACTGAAGTTAGAAAAAAATGAATCGGCGATATTCTTAGAACAAACCCCCGAGGGACAAGCTCTGAGCGTTGAAGCTGGATTAAAGGCATTAAACGAATCTCAAGAAATCATTGTCAGTGCTTGTGATCACGGCATTGTGTTATCTTCAGAAGTTTGGCAGAAATTTCAAAATCAAAAGCAGAAACCAGACGCGGCGATTTTTACTGTTCGTGGATTTCCCGGAGCGCAACGCCGACCGCAAGCCTTTGCTTACGTGCAAACTTCTGACAGCGCACATGCACCGCAAATATCAGACGTACTTAATGTTTCGGTTAAAAAACCAATTTCCGAGAAGCCCTCGAGTGACCCCCTTCTTGTCGGGACTTTCTGGTTTAAAAATAAAAGCATTCTTGAAAAAGGCATACAGCTTTTGAAAAAAAAGAATGTTCGGGTGAACGGCGAGCTTTATCTGGATTCTGTTTTTAATTTATTACTCGCTGAAGGGCTCAAAGTGCTCAGTATCCCCTTGGATGGTTATATTAATTGGGGTGATCCAGATTCATTAGCTGAAGCCCTGTATTGGGCTGATGTGCATGGTGGACAAAAAAATTCTGTCAGTGCGCGCCTTTCAGGAGTTACTGAGTGATTAAATTTGAACTTGTTCTTCCCTGCTATAATGAATCAAAATCTTTGCAATATTTAATTGAACGTGCGCAAAAGGCGGCTCTTGAAAATGGTTTCCAGCAAGGTGAGTTTCAATTAGTCATGGTCGAAAATGGCAGCAAAGACAATTCGAAGGATATTTTTTCAGAACTATTAAAATCAAAATGGGCTGAGTGGTTTCGTGTGGTCTATGTCGATATCAATCAAGGATATGGCTACGGACTTTGGCAGGGATTAAAATCAACTGCGGCTCCGGTGGTGGGTTGGTCCCACGCCGATCAACAATGCGATCCGATCGATGCTTTTAAAGCCTATCACTTACTGAAACAAAATGAGTCCTCAGCAAAGCAGGTTTTTATTAAGGGCCTTCGTCATGGCCGAAATTGGAAAGATATCATTGTCAGTCGAGTTTTTGAATTTTTAGCTTGGCTTATTCTGGGTGTGAAAATTTATGAAATGAACGCTCAACCCAAAGTTTTTCACCGACCACTTTTAGATGCTATGAAAAATCCGCCAAAAACTTTCGCATTTGATCTCTATGCAATTTATCACGCACAAAAAAATAATTTTAAATTGGATACGGTTTCAGTCATATTCCCCCCGCGAGTTCATGGCTTATCCAATTGGTCTTCGCATTTTTTTTCGCGCTATAAAACAATTCTTGGGATCATTCGATATATGATTTCTTTGTGCAAAAGCGAAGGGCGAGTTTAATGAAGTTCTCGAATGAAAAGTTACAAATTTTTAAAAATAAACTTTTCTTAGTTGGGCTTTTAATCAAAATTATTTGTCTTTTCTTTTTTGGCAGCGAATACCTGCGCGAATACTTTATTCCCTTTATCGATCGATCTCTTCTTAATTTTGGACAAAACCCTTGGAGTTTATCCAACCCCGAATTTTTTCCTTACGGTGCTTTTCTTTATTTATGTCTGATAATTCCAAAAGGAATTCTTTATTTACTTTTTGGTCAGGCCAGCCTAGGCACAACGGCATTAAGCCTTTTTGGCATGAAAATCAGCTTATTGGTTTTTGATACTCTTTTATTTTGGATTTTGACCCGCTGGGCTTTGATGGCAAAAAATAAAACTATCTTTTATTATTGGTTAAATCCTATTTTGTTTTATATCACCTATGTCTATGGACAGCTTGATATTGTTTCTATGAGTCTACTTATACTCTCTTTCTTCTTTCTTTTCAGAGGCAATTCAAAATGGGCTAGCTTATTTTTTGGATTAGCCATTGCTTCAAAATTCCATGTCATCATTATTTCTCCATTTATTGCCGCCTATATCTGGAATCGATTTTTTATTCATGAAGCTATTAAAAAGCTAGCTGAGTCTTCCTTAATTGTTATTATAAGTATTATTTGTGGTTTTCTACCAGTTGCCCTAAGTTCGCATTTCGATTACGCCACCACAGGCTCTCCCGAGGCCCAAAGAGTTTTTGCGGCAAAGATTATTTTCAGTAATGAAACTTATGTGTTTGTCGGTCTTATATTATTATTTTTGGTCTTGGGAAGATTAATATTTTCAACGAAGATTACTCAAAAAGGTTTGATCTATGGTTCAGGATTTATTTTGGGAGTTTTATTATTGATAACGAATCCCATGCCCGGATGGTTTTTTTGGTTTTTACCATTTGTTAGTTTATTTTATGTTCATTATCCAACGACACCCAAATTATTACTTTTAGCCTTAGTCCTTTCTTATTTTAATTATTTTGTTGCTGGCCCACATTTTCAATACTCAAATTTTATTAACAATATTTCACTGACTGCGCTGCAGACTTCCCTACTCAGTTTACTACTTGCAATTTATTACATTGCTATTAAAAACGAATCTCCTCTGAAGAATCGCTTAAAACCTTTATTGATTGGCTTAAGTGGAGACTCTGGTGCTGGAAAAAATCATCTTACAAAATTGATGCAAAATATATTGGGAGAAAATAATTGTATTATGATTGAAGGGGATAATTATCATAAATGGGAACGTGGCAATAAAAATTGGGAAACGGTCACTCATTTAAATCCTCAAGCCAACGATCTTTCAAAATTGAGTGAACACACTGAAAATATTTCTAAGGGCGAAGCTATTGAACATCACCACTATGATCACAGCACAGGAAAGTTTACCGAGACTCAACGTTTTAGTCCGGCAAAATCTATCGTCATTCAAGGACTTCATTCTTTATATCTGAAGGGCTTACGTGAATCTTTGGATTTAAAAGTATTTCTATACCCTTCTGAAAAAATTCGACTTTATTGGAAGATTAAACGTGACGTTGCCGAGCGAGGGCACTCTTTAGAAAAAGTCCTAGCAAATATCGAAAAACGTAAGTCTGACTCAATCAAACACATTCAACCTCAAAAAGATAAATCCGATTGGGCCATTGAACTAGACAGTGAAGAAGATTTTGATCCAAAAAATTGGAAAAATATTAAAGAACTCCCTCTGATTGCAAAATACACTTTGTATAATGACGAAAATATTTCCGAACTTATTGAAAAATTAAAAGAACACGGACTCAATATTGATTTAAATTTTCAAGAAGACAACTTTGACAAAGCCATCGTGAAAATTTCTGGAAATATCACGGCTGAAAATATCTCTATTGTGGCTCATCAATTATTTCCAGAATTGCGAAGCCTGACCAGAAATCGCCAACGACCCATTTTTAATGCAGGCATGGATGGCGTACATCAATTATTTTTTCTGTGCTTTTTGAAGAAACGAATTGGGTAGGCCTAACTCCACAGCTCGGGAGATTTTGTGCAAATCGCTTCAATTGCAGGAAGCGATTTTCGGAATTCACTTATCGTTTTTCCCTCGCCACCCTGAAGCTCTGGCGAAACTAAACACACTTTGAAATTTTCTTGTAATTTTTTAATAATATCCGTCGGCGGAATTTCCAGAAAAAAACAATCGATCCAAACCCACTCGCAATGATTTTTAAATTTTTCACAAAATTCAATAGGTTCAAACTTGGACCATCGAACGGCAAAAAACTTTTTATTTTCTTTCACTGACCATTTCACCAAAGTTGGTAAGGCCGTATCCAAGAAGAAAAAATTTTGAATTTGATGTTTTTTTAAAAGCTCTAAAGTACGACTTTCAAGACCATCTTCCTTGGTGTTCAAAATCAAAGGCCCACTTAGCCCTACTTCTTTGTATTTTCCCAGCCACAAATCAAAGTTTTCACCTTGTACCCATGGATCATGACTTAAGTGTAAATGACCAGGATCCCCGACAGAACTGCGCAGGTCGATTTCCACGCCAAAATCAGGGTGCAGTCCAACAAGTTGGCCAGAAGAATTACAGCGATGTTTGATCAGCTTCATAGATAAAGATTACTGTTCACTAGACCCATCATCAACATATTATTTTTGAGAATCGCAGCCATCCTGATTAAGGGCTACTATTAACTTTGATTGCTCATTGATTTGATTAGGCTCTACTATAGGCAAATCTAAGGTGATTTCTTGATTAGGCAGTAAGGAGGCAGGCAGCCGCACGTGATTAGGCCCTGCAAATTTAATATTACCACCACTATGTTGCCAATGATAAATCAAAGAAATATCACCCCTGTGTTTCGCAATAGGTATGGTTTCATTAGACATATTTGATACTTTGAATTTATATATTTTTATTTCTGGTCTAAAAAAAAGTTTTAAGAGCCATTTATTATACAGAAACTCTTCTTCAGAAATTTTGACTATTTCAACCTTTGGGATTTTAGGTAGGCAACTGAGCTCATCAGGAACTTGTTCATTGCTGGCAAGCCGATAATGCCCATCATAAATTGTATCTGGATATTTTGAAATTATTTTTTCAAAATACAAATGAAGCATTGAAAGAATACAAAAAAAGAAAAGAAATTTTTTTAATTTACTACTTATTTCTCTTTGAATTACCGCATGAAACATCGGTATTAAAAACAAATAAACTGCCGCAGGCTTAAGATAGCCGCCCCAATGGGTCAAAACTATTTCGCCAAAGCACAAATACACTGCAGAAATAACTCCAAAGGAAACAAAAAACCACTTCCAAAAATCTTTATTTTTCCTAAAAACGAGAGGTATAAGTTTTAAATAAATAAGAATAATAAATAAAAAACTTAATAAACTTAATGTGCCCAATGCTGTCGGTGCATGAACAGAATAATAAAGCCAACTCCTTAATGGCCAGTCAAAAACCCCATGGGCCTGGGCCCCAGGGGATGTTTTAAAATGCTGTAATAACCAACTGTACCACGCTAAAAAAACTAAACCTGGAATAACTGAAACAATCGTCTCATAAAAATTTTTATAAGTCCGCTTCTCTTGTACAAAAGTAAATACTTGAAAGAGAAAAATTAAAAATGGCACAAGAAGGTAGACTTCACGAGAGAGTATGGCAAAGGAAAATGCTATCGAGGACAGAAATTTTCTTTTTTGAAGAAAACACAGAAGTGCAATAAAAAGAAAACAATCAGCACCGGCATCTGGTAAAAAATTAAAAATAGTCACTTGTGTGCTGACGAAACTGGACCATGCAAAAACCCAATAAAGTGGAACTTTATAAATTTCAAATAAACTGGCAAGACTAAAACATCCGACTACAAATAACAGGATATAAGAGAATAAGTAAAAACTTGGGCTGATCCAATCTTTACCAAGAACAATCGACCCAATCCAAGCCCAAACGCCTACACCGGGACGCTGATATCTATAAGAATGGGAATCTAAAAATTGAGAGGTCATATTTTTATCCAACAAATCGTTGGCAATAAAATAATAAAACTGCCCGTCCCACCCACCGCGTGCACCATGATAAAATGGCACAATCCCCTTTTCGTGTAATCTCTGAGGAACGCCGAATTTTTCACTGGTCATTGGTAAAAAGTCTAAATTGCCCCTCATTTCAAAGCTAAGATAAAGCATCAGATTAAATAACAGAAATACGAGACTCAATCCGACTGTATATAATTTATTTGAAAATATCTTAGCGAGCATAGCTGCCTATAAAATACCATTGCAGCGAAGGATGCAATTAATGCGTTGCTAGCTGCGTTATTCGAAAGCATCACCTTGAGGCTTTATCATAAAATACAGTACTTATTATCCATGTCGAATGGTTCACAAAAAATTTTAGTCACCGGTGGAGCTGGTTTTATTGGCAGCTCATTTGTTCGCGTGGCTTTAGCCGCAGACTACCAAGTTATTATTTTAGATGCCCTGACTTATGCCGGTCATATTGAAAACTTAGAAGAAGTTCTTAAACCAGGTCTTTGTGATTTTGAAAAGGGCTCCATCACCAATTTAGAGTTCGTATCTTCAGTTCTAAAGAAACATCAACCTGATTATTTTGTAAATTTCGCAGCGGAAAGCCATGTCGATAATTCAATCTCGGGCCCAAAAGCCTTTATGGAAACAAACATATTGGGGACCTTCAGTTGCTTGGAAGCCTGTCGGGCTTATTACAATTCGCTAACATCAGATAAAAAAAATTCTTTTAAATACATTCAAATCTCGACCGACGAAGTTTTTGGTTCGCTAAATGACACCGGAAAATTTAATGAAAGTAGCGCTTATCAACCAAACTCCCCTTACTCTTCTTCAAAAGCCAGTGGCGATCATTTAGCCAGAGCTTGGTTTCACACTTATAAATTACCAACAATCATTACCAATTGCTCAAATAATTATGGACCACGTCAGTATCCAGAAAAATTGATTCCTTTGATGATTCAAAATGCTCTCATTGAAAAAACTTTACCCGTTTATGGCACAGGAAAAAATATTCGCGACTGGATTCATGTCGACGACCATACCCGTGGCGTCTTGCTTGCTCTGCAAAAAGGAAAGCCGGGATCCACTTACTGTTTTGGTGGAAATTCTGAAATGACTAATCTGGAAGTGGTCAATTCCATTTGCTCTTACCTTGATGAAATAAAACCGCGCAAATCGGGACAAAAATATTCTGAATTAATTACTTTCGTCGATGATCGCGCCGGACATGACTGGCGCTATGCTATTGATGATAGCTTAGCGCAAAAAGAATTGGATTTTAAACGACAATTTGAAAGTTTCAATATGGGTTTGAAATCAACCTGCAAGTGGTATTTAGAAAATAAAATTTGGTCAGAAAAAATTCAAAGTAAAATGAGGTCCACGTGAAGGGAATTTTATTAGCCGGCGGCACAGGGACAAGACTTTTTCCGTCAACAAAGGCCGTTTCAAAACAACTCTTGCCTGTGTATGATAAACCAACAATTTATTATCCCCTCTCAACTTTAATGTTGGCGGGTTTATCCGATATTTTAATTATCTCTACCCCTCGAGACATTCCTGTCATTCAAGATCTTCTTGGGGATGGAAAGCAATTTGGCATAAAATTATCTTATAAAGTCCAACCTAGCCCCGATGGAATTCCCCAGGCATTTTTGCTAGCCGAAGATTTTTTAGCTGGATCTGGGGCCTGCCTGATTTTAGGTGATAATCTTTTTTATGGTCATGATATTCCCAAACAAATGCAATCCGCCGTCAAACGAAATGGCGCCACCGTTTTCGCCTACCATGTTAATGATCCCGAACGATACGGCGTTATCGAATTCGATAAAGATCGAAAACCTCTATCGCTTGAAGAAAAACCCAAACAACCTAAATCCAATTGGGCCATTACCGGATTGTACTTCTTTGATCAAAGTGTCGTCAGCCGTTCTAAAAAGCTAAAACCGTCAAAAAGAAATGAGCTTGAGATTACAGACTTGATTCGCAGTTACCTTGATGAAAGTGCACTGAACATCGAAGTCATGGGACGTGGTCGCGCCTGGCTTGATACTGGAACTCATCAGTCTTTGCTGACCGCTTCCCAGTTTGTTCAAACCATTGAAGATCGCCAAGGACTAAAGATTGCTTGTTTGGAAGAGATCGCTCTTCTTCAGGGTTTTATTACCAATGATCAGTTGAAGATTCTGGCAGAAAGCTACCCCAATTCTGGCTATGGAAATTATGTGAAGCAGCTTGCAGCGGGAAAACTCCATTAAATGGACAGTACAGATCAGATTTTAAAATTAACCAGTGAATTTAGCGCCGGGGTTTCACGAGAAAATCAAGTCGTCGCTGCGGTTATAAAGGAATATTTTTCATTTGTAGAAAAATGCAATTCTGCCACCGACTATTTCAACCACTCTGTTTCTCATTCAAAAATCGAATACGTTGAATTTATTAAAAATTTTACTAAAAATAATCTGAAAATTTTGGATATCGGAGTTGGCCGCGGCGAATCTTCGGTGTTTTTAGCCCACAGCGGTCATCAGGTATTCGCGGTGGAACCCTCAATCGATTTTTGTAATCTGATTTCCTTAGTAAAAAATAAATTTAATTTAAATATTAATGTCATCAACACCGTTGGTGAAGAAACTGATAAAATTAAAGAAAAGAATTTTGATGTCGTTGTTTTTAATGCCAGTTTACATCATTGCGATGATCCAGAATTAGCCTTAAAGAATGCTTTTCATCTTCTTAAACCTGATGGACTAATTTTTCTCTCTTCTGAAATCCAAATTCGGCCCTGGGTTAACAAAAAACGATGGTACTGGCTTTTAGAAAAATTTCCTGAAAAAATGGGCCATTATGGTGGCAATGAACATGCCTATTATTCGTGGGAATATGTTAAAATGCTTAAAGCCGCGGGATTCAAAAAAGTGAAAAGAGTCCCCTCGGGGCAATTTTTGCACCCAATGTACCGGATAAAATATGATTTAAATATACAGGCCTTTTCGGAGCGAAAGATTAAAGAGAAATTTAAGTTTTTGATTCGTTCCGTATATTATGTGTCCATGGCGCTTTTAGTGCGGATTCCCCTACTTTTCCAACCGCTCAGCTTACTTTCTATCATACCGGCTCAATTTAGTGGGCTAAAATCTAAATAATCACTTGAGGCTGAGCACTCACTTGGGATAAAACTGATCAAATTTCTTAGATATTTCCAATTACAACAAAGGATTAGCTTATGCTTCCAGTTGTTCTTTCCGGCGGCAGTGGAACTCGTTTATGGCCCGTATCACGTACCAAATGGCCTAAACAATTCTGCGACTTATTTGAAGAATCTTTGCAATCACTGACCTTGCGACGTGTTTCAAGACTTGGAATTCCTTGGGTCCTCACTTCCGAAAATCTACGTGGCTTAACTGATAAAAAACTCAAAGAGCTCAATTTCAATAAATCAAAAACACTGTATGAGCCCCAAGCCAAAAACACCGCACCAGCGATTGCCTTTCTTTGTAAATATTTGCTTTTGCATGGACTTGAAGAAGAAATTGTTGGCGTTTTTCCAGCCGATCAACTGATCGAAAAAGAAGATGAGTTTATCAAAGCTGTTTCCTTAGCTGCCAAAGAAGCGGAAAGTGGAAAAATTGTTACCTTAGGGATTCAACCCACATTTCCTTCAACGGGATTTGGTTACATTCAAATGCAAAAACAAGCGACCATGGAAGAGTCTGGTTTTGAATCATTTAAAGTTGTTAAATTTCATGAAAAGCCAAATAAAGAAAAAGCCAGTGAGTTTTTAAAAAGCAAAAGCTATCAATGGAATGCCGGTATATTTGTTTTTAAAGCTAAAACGATGGCCGATATTTTTAAGGCAAAAGCACCAGATTTATGGACGGTGGCAGATCAACTCTTGCCAGACCTTAGCAATTTAACTGAAGTCTATAACGATTTCCGTAATATCAGCATCGATTACGCCGTGATCGAAAATCTAAATGAAGAAGTTCTTCGCTGTATTCCTTGTGATATTGGCTGGAATGATGTTGGCTCTTGGGATGCTATGGCCGAGATGACCGGTCTTCAGAAACCTGTACAGACCCGAGTCGACCACAACTCTAAAAATAATTTTCTGCATCCTCTTCCTGAAAAAACTTATGCTTTTGTTGGAGTCGACGATTTAATCGTTGTAGACACCAAAGATGCCTTACTGGTTTCAAAAAAAGGATACTCCGAAGATGTAAAAAATGTCGTTGAAAAATTGAAAGTGATCCAACCACCAGTGGTTAACGAACATATTTTCGAAGAACGACCTTGGGGCCGATTTGAAATTCTGAAAGACACCGAACGCTATAAATCAAAAGTGATTCACGTGCTTCCCTCTTCGCAAATTTCCTATCAATCTCATGCGAAACGAGAAGAACACTGGCTGATCACGCAAGGGCGCGGGGAAGTCGTATTGGAAGATAAAATTATACCTGTTCAACCGGGTATGTACGTTAAGATACCTCTTGGCGCTAAACATCGCATTCGCAATACAGGCCTCGAAATGGTTGAGTTCATCGAAGTGCAAATGGGAACTTATTTTGGTGAAGATGATATCATTCGCTATCAAGATGATTACAAAAGGATTTGATTGATGACAGGCAAGGAAGATTTTCGTACTGAAATCTACAAAGATTATGTTGGATTCAAACAATGGGAAGCTCCGTCGGCCATTAATCCTCAAGAAATTTACGAAATTGAATTCCAGCGCCTTAAAGTCAAAGGACCTCTGCGAATTCTAGAAATTGGTTATGGCAAAGGCGAGTTTCTGGATTGGGCTAAATCCAAGGGTCATAGTATTAAGGGAATTGAAATTATTCCTGAACTTGTTGAGCAGGCTCGATCCAAAGGCCATGATGTTCAAATGCTTTCGGTAATGGATCTTTCTGGTGGAAGATTTAATCCAGCCGAGTTTGATGTTGTCGTAATATTTGACGTCCTCGAACATCTGCATGTTTCTGAAATCATTGAAGTGATGAAAAGCATTCGCCTACTTTTAAGACCACAAGGCCTTCTTCTCGCACGATTTCCAAATGGAGCATCACCAATTGGCTTAATCCAACAAATGCGCGATTTGACTCACGTGACTCAACTTTCACCGGATCGCATGGAACAGCTAGGTCGTATTACGGGATTCAAATTGAATTTTAGTGGCAATACCGCTCGACCAATGACTCAGGGAAAAAATCCTCGATGGATGCGAGTTATTTTGTACACCATTAGAGATTTTATCGAAGTCACTGTTGGTTTGTTATATTACGGTGGCCGGGTGGCCCTTGACCCAAATATGACCGTGATTATGCAAAAGCAAAATGACAAAAACGAACACTGATCGTGATTTATTTTTTTCTTTAGCTGCTCAAGGGACCCCCGCTATTTTAGCTTTAGTCTCGATTCCAATATTGCTCGGTCATTACGGGATTGAACGATTTGGGCTCTTAACTTTTTTTTGGACGCTGCTCAATTGGATTTCATTTTTAGATTTAGGAATCACCAGAACGCTCACAAAATCTCTGGCTGAATCCGGAAAAACTCTGACGGAATCAGCTCAACGATTAATGAAATCTTCTTTTGTTTTAGTCCTTAGTATGGGCACATTTGGCTGCATTTTAATTCTATTATCGCAAAATTGGATTTTTACTCAATATTTAAAAATTTCAGAAGCTTTACTCCCCGAAGCACAGTCCTGTTTATTAGCTTTGGCCCTTAGTTTTCCTTCATTACTGTTATTTTCTTTCTTCAAAAGCTCGATGGAAGGTCGACAAATTTTTCCTGTCGCTAATAAAATGCAGTTTGTGACCGGAGTGCTAAGTTATGCAGCTCCACTTCTCTCTTTATTTATTTCTAACCGACTAGATACGGCATTATGGATATTGATGATCTTGCGTTGGGCACTTGTGGTATGGGCCTTTAATAAAGTGAGAATAGAAATATCTTTACAATGGTTTAAACAAAAAATTATTTTTTCTGATTTTAAAAATCTTTTCAGAGTGGGAATTTGGTTTTCCTTATTGACTATCATTAGCCCATTGCTAATTTATCTGGATCGATTTTTAGTAAGTTCATTTGTTCCCATGAGTGAGCTTGCTTACTATACAACACCTTTTGAAATCGTAACACGTTTTTGGCTAATCCCAGCCGCTGTTGTACGAATTATTTTTCCAGTTTTTTCGTCACATCAAGGACTTCCCAATCAAGAAACCTTTCGTGTTTTTCGTCGTGGTCTACTTTGGATTGCTTTCCTCACAATTCCAGCAGCGCTTATCCTGGGAATTTGGAGCAAAACTCTTTTGGGTTTTTGGCTTGGCAAAGACTTCGGCGATCAGAGCGCTTTGATTTTACAAATTCTGTTATTTGGAATCGTATTAAATTGTTTGAACTGGATTCCCTTTACGCTTATCCAAGCTTCACGGCACATTCGCTGGACCGTATACATACCTCTTATTGAACTCGGATTATTTCTGATTATCTATTTTCCACTTGTGGAGAAATATGGCGTTGTTGGAGCGGCAGTAGCATGGAGTTTGAGGCTGGGTGTGGACGCATTGGTTTGGTTTGGAGCAAGTGCAATGGTGTTTCGCTCAAATAATAATAAATTACATATTAACTCTTCAATTTGAGCGACCTATCCTACATACATCGAATTACAAAAAGACGGAGAGACTATTTTCCAGATGTTTCCATCTTCTTGCAACATCGGCAGACAATCGTTGATTTGATTAATAAGCAAAGATATACCTAGGCTTTATTAATTAAGAGGAGCCTATGAAAAGCGCATTAATTACTGGGGTTACCGGTCAAGATGGTTCATATCTTGCTGAATTTCTTTTAAAAAAAGGCTATAAAGTTCATGGCTTGACGCGACGGTCCAGCACGTCTCCCAATGACCGAATTGAGCACATTATTAACGATATTAATCTAATCAATGGCGATCTTTTAGATCAACCCTCTTTGATCGAAGCTCTTGAAGAGTCCAAACCGGATGAAATCTATAATTTAGCCGCACAAAGTTTTGTTCATGCTTCTTGGAATCAGCCCGTTTTAACAGCTGAATTTACTGCAGTGGGTGTAACGCGAATTCTTGAGGCCATGCGAAAGGTCGCTCCTAAAGCGCGCTTTTACCAAGCTTCAAGTAGCGAAATGTTTGGCAAAGTCCAAGCGGTTCCTCAAGTCGAAGCAACCCCATTTTATCCGCGCTCTCCGTACGGAGTCGCAAAACTTTATGGCCATTGGATTACCATTAATTATCGCGAATCTTATAATATGCATGCTACAAGTGGAATTCTGTTTAATCACGAATCTCCCCGTCGTGGAATTGAATTTGTAACTCGGAAAATTTCTTATCATGTCGCTTTAATCAAAAATGGCCTGGCCAAGGAACTTCGCCTTGGTAATTTGGATGCTCAACGTGATTGGGGTTATGCTGGTGATTATGTCGAAGCAATGTGGTTGATGCTTCAACAGGAAAAACCTGAAGATTACGTTATTTCTACAAATGAAACTCACACCGTAAAAGAATTCGTAGAACTCGCATTTGCTCGGGCCGATTTAGATTGGAAAAAGTATGTTGTTATCGATCAAAAATTTAATCGGCCAGCTGAAGTCGATTTGCTCATTGGTAGTTCTGCGAAAGCGAAAAAATATTTGGGCTGGGAACCCAAAACTAGTTTTAAAGAGTTGGTTCATATGATGACTGACGCTGATTTGAAGCATGTTGCAAACCTTAAACGTAATACAACGCTCTAAATGTCATTCGATAAGCTCAGGAACAGTGTTCTTGAAATTTACAAATATCGTTATGTCACATATGCTTTTGTGACGACCAATTTAAGATCCAGATATCGCAGATCAGTTCTTGGATTCCTGTGGACCGTTTTAGCTCCCATGCTCCATTACATTATTATGGGTCTTGTCTTTACGGTTTTACTTAAAACCCAAATTGAAAATTATTTTGTTTATTATTTTTCGGGTGCTCTCTTTTTTGCTGTTGTTTCTTCAACTTTAAATCGAGCCCCGACGGCTTTTATTCAAAATGAACACTTTATAAAAAAAATATACTTACCAAAAATAATTTTTGTACAAAATGTTGTTATCTACGAAGTTGTTAACTTTGTTTTGTCGGCAACGTCATTAATGATTCTTGGAATTATCTCTAGCAAACTTGAATTTTCATTTGTTATTTTCACGTCGATACTACCCATAATTTTAGTGGCTATATTTCTTTTTGGCATTAGTGCGATGATTAGCTTAGCCACTGTTTACTTCAGAGATCTTGTGCACATTGTGCCAGCGATCCTTCAAGCCGCATTTTTCGCGACGCCAATAATTTATAACAAATCCATGATTCCAGAAAAATACCATATCTTGATTGATATCAACCCCTTATCCTATTTTCTTGAAGCCTTCCGTCAGCCTTTATTGACCAATAGTCCACCTGATGCTCGCTTGTTATTAGGATTAACCATACTTTCATTAACAAGTTTTTTAATTGGTTTTTTACTAATTGATCGCTTTCAAAACAAAATTGTTTTTAAATTATGACGATGACAACAACCGATGGACTTATACAGCTTAAAGATGTCTGCCTCGATTATGAAAGCCATCATGATCGAACGAACAATCTTAAAGAATTTATCGTTAACTTAATTACTCGCCGTAGTTATGTGAAAGAAAAGCTTACAAAAATTCGTGCTATCGATCATATGAACTTCACGGTGCAAGAGGACGATCGCATTGGGATCATCGGACTCAATGGTTCAGGTAAAAGCACTCTTCTTAAGGTCATTTCTGGAATCCTGGTTCCCTCTGCCGGTCAAATCAAAGTTGATGGCTCAATACAACCCCTGATTGAAGTTGGCGCCGGATTTGATGCGGAGTTTACTGGTCGTGAAAATATCTATCTTAATGGATACATGCTGGGATTCACTAAAAAGCAACTTAAGGAAAAAGAAAAGGAAATTATCGATTTTACTGAACTCGGGGAGTTTATCGATACCCCTGTAAAATACTATTCTTCGGGAATGACCGTAAGATTGGCATTTACGATTGCCACTTCAATTTCACCAGATATTTTAATTATTGATGAAATGTTAGCCGCTGGTGATGCCGCTTTTATTTCGAAAGCAGAAAAACGAATTGATCATCTTATCAATCAAGCTCGTGCCCTGGTCATCGTTTCTCATGACTTAGGATTTATTGAAAGAATGTGCACGCGAACCTATGTCATGGAAAAAGGTAAATTTATTTTTGGTGGTAAAACAGAAGAAGCCTTACAGTTTTATAAAAATATGATTAAAACTCGCCAGCAAGCTAGCATAAATAATTAAATATCTTCCAAGAATTTTTTAACAAGATATTTTTCATTCATCGTATCGTCCCAATGCATATCTAGAAAAGATACGATTTTGGCATTATTCCCTACGAAAAATGATGGATCGTTCTTACGAAATCGAGCTGGATCTGGTTGAAATTTTATATCAACCCCAATAGCATTTCCCAACTCGTGAGCTAGAACTTTTAAATTTAAGCCTACCCCACTGCATATATTAAATATTTTGCTGGATCCTTTATCATGTTTAGCAGCTACATATTTTGAAAAAATATCCCTAATTCTTTGCACCGGACTGATATCACGAATTAAATCTAAATTTCCGACTGAAATTTCCTGAGTTTTAAGCCCTTGTGATTTAGCCTGAACGCAACGTTCATAAATGCTTGGAAGAAAAAACTCTCGGTGATGAGTTTTATGAGTGTGATTAAAAATTCGAAATACTGTCGACGTAACTTGATACAACTGCGAATAGCTTTCGATAAGCAGTTCCGAGGTGTATTTGGAACGGGCGTAAGCGTTCAATGGTGATACTTTTGATGATTCACTCAACGGAGTAGTCACCTGTTGTGAATCATACACTTGGGCTGAAGACGAAAAAATTAAATGTGTGTTTGGACAATGGGCCTTTATTCCTTCAAGTAACAGACTGGTGCCGAACTGATTTACGGCAAAAAGCTTTTCAAGATCTGACTCCCCTTGGGGCACAGAACTGATTCCCGCTAAATGCACAATAAAGTCATAGTTTTGTGCAGATAAACATTTAAATAATTGCGATGAGTTTAGAATATCACCTTCAAAAAGAAATACTTCATGGCCAATTTCTTTAAAGCGATCACTGACATGCTTTCCGATAAAGCCCTGCCCTCCGGTGAAAAGTACTTTCAATTCAACCGCCTAACTTTTTTTCCCTGAATTATATTGAGAGAAAGCCAAATCAGAAAGCTGACATGAAAAGATATCCTTCGAATTAAATAATAACTCGATCTTACCTTAGACTTAACTTTTGAAAGATGTATTTTTACGCGATCCTTTACTCGATAAAGAAGATAAATGCATTGGCTGATGACGCGATTTCTAGATTTGGTTTTTTGCTCGACACCAGCTGGTGCAGCAGCAGTGGCCTTCTTCTCTATCAAATGGCGAACAAACTCACCCTCTTCAATTCTTTTACTAAAGGCCACAACACTATTACGAACTTTATTCATGCGAAATCGTCTTTCCAGACGAAATAACATTACTTTTTCCAATACATCTTGTTTGGTTAAAACTTTGTTTTCATTTTGATAATCTTTTGAGTTCGCGTAATTTCTGGCCGCTCGATAGTCACCGACAACTGTAACTTCGTTTTTTAATAATTTTTTTTGTGGTTTTGACTCAAGAATATTTTTCATGACCTTATCAAAAATCGGCCAAACATAATCGGGACTATAATACCGCGCCACGCTATCTTGCTCTTTTTGCAGTATACGAATGAACTCCTGATCCTGCTCAAAAAGCCGCTGTGTTAATCGCTTAGCTTCTTCAGTTGATGAATAGGCCCCATGGCCCTGCCCATTAAGAATCATGCGATCCAGCAAACAACCCTTGGTGTATAACACTGGACCACCTACCACCATCATTTCTATCGGGGGCAGGTAACAGACCCTTGGATTTGGGTAGGTGTATAAAAAGCCCGCAGATTCCGAGAAATATTTTTGCAAACGTTCATAAGCAATTGTTCCAATAACCTGCGGATCATTAATTTTCGCAAGCTGTACTCCGAAAAACAAATAATGATCTTCCGGAAAATTTTTCTTTAAGAAATTATAGTGATCTAAATAAAATGGATTATTTATATTCGGGCAGGTCACCATCATCTGGCGATTTTTTACCGAATTTTTATTCCAATCCCCTATGCGAGTAAATATTGAAGGATCCAGGCAGTACGGCACCACCGTCGCTCTACCTTTTAACCATTGATCTTCATCCGTTATCGTTTTTTCATGAAAAGGCAAAAAGTAAAAGTTGTCTCGATTTAATATTTGCGTAATTCCTTCATAATTGACCAACTCTTCAGAAAGAATTTCCAACTGTCCATAGGTGCGATAAATAACTTTACCTTTATAAACACGAAGAACTTCCGAAAGCCACCATGGGTGAATCGTTACAACTACGGCATCAAAATACTTATTAAGAATTTCCGTAATTTCTTCATCTATTGAGTTATAAAAAAAATTATACTTCGATAGTTTTTCAAAAATATGGGGAGGAAGGCTTGTCGGTTGTGATGAGTCCCAATTCATTTGAGCAGACTGATCTGGAACAGGAGTATTATAAGGTGGGTTAAATACTTCGTAGCCAAGGGCTCGCAACCGAACAAGCTCGGTCTTAACAAGTAATTTGTGAGCACCTAACCAAAAAATTCTCATATTTTGATTAACCTAGGTGTTCATTTAAATTATCTTTACTCACAACGTGGATATGAGGCAGCGGAAATATAAACTTTCCGTTTTGCTCAAGAATATATTTTTTCTCTCGAGATAAAATATTTTTCTTAAAATGCCACGGCATCACTAAATAATAATTTGGTTTTTTAGCTTTAGAATCAGCTTCGGAAATAATTGGAATTTGTGTGCCGGGCGTGAATTTTCCAAATTTATCTTCATTAACTTCAGCGACCGCGGCAATGTCTTTCGTCCCAAAACCACAGAACTGTAAAATAACATTTCCTTTTGTCGATGCTCCATAAGCATGAATCGTTTGACCGGCATCTCGGATTTCTCTCACGACAGACTTAAGTTCATCTCGATGCTTAAAAACATCTTTGGCATATTTTTTATAAAGATCCATGCCCAAGTAACCTTCTTTTTTTTCTTTCTCTAAAAGAACAGCAACTTTTTCGGAGCTCTTCATTGTTTTATTAGAATTAGCACCAGCAGTAATTGAAAAACTACCGCCGTTAACATCATTCAATTCCACTTCGATAATTTTAAGATTTGCAGCCTCTAAGATTTTCTGAACCTGATGAAGTCCATAATACTCGAGATGTTCATGACAAACAGTATCGTACGCCAAAGTTTCTATCATCAAAGGTAAATAACTTTGTTCAAAAACCCAAACTCCGTTTTCATCTAGAATCGAAGCGATCTCTTTTGCAAATTGAATGGGATTTTCCAGATCATAAAACATGGCAATCGACGTAACAACTTTTGCTTTTTTTCCAGGAAACTTATCCTGAATTAATTTTGAGGAGAAAAAATCAGGAATTAATTGCACATCCGGCTTATAATATTTTTTGAATTTAGAACCTGAAGGATCGATACCAACAAAAGTGCACTTTCGATCTTCATAATGACCTAGAGTAGTTCCATCATTGCTGCCAATATCGACAACCAGATCATCTTTTTTAAATTCAACTAAGCGACTGATGGTTTTAACTTTTTGTTTTAAATGTTCGACCATTGAAGCGTTCAGTCCTGAACGATATCCATAGTTTTCGCCATACAGTTGGGACATATCGTAACTGTGTGCCATTTGCACCAGATGGCACTCGCTACATTTAACTAATTCTAACGGACCCTTTTCAACGGTTTGTCCAGCGGCTGGGAACATTCCAGTTAAGTACTGCTGACCTAAATCCAAAATGGTTTCTAGATTACTTGAGGCACAAATTCGGCATTTGGAAGTTTTCGTATAAATCATATATCACCTGACTTTTTGTATTGGTAAAATAACAAAATACAACCCTATATTGAAACTATATCTTTATCAAATATAAATCATCGCTTACAATCTCAGTGGCGCTTGGCAGATAAAGCTTAAGCTCATCCATCATCTTTTGACCACGATCTGCAAAACCCCTTTTATTCAAGTATATTGCCGAAAAACCCTTTTCACGAAGCAACAAAACTAGTTCTGTTATAGATTTACGTTCGGCTTCTTTTTGCCAATCATTGTCAGGACGACCCTTCATTGAAGCATAGGACCAACGAAACTGAGAAGAATATAAAACTGGCCTAAAATGCTCGTAATCAGTCATTTCAAATAATTTAGGATATTCTGGAAAATCAACCACCGGTAATTGAAAAATCATTGCACCAGCGGGAAGATTTTTTTCAATTTTAGAAACAAAATCTCGGTCTGCGTCGACCCTGTTTTTAATTTCTGCATACTCTGTAAACCGAGTTCTTGCTGGCAAATCTATAAGCGCAATACAAATTAAAGCAATGGCTGCTTGTCGCCCCCAGTGGGGATTAACTTTTCTAAAAAATAAAAATAATGAAATTATCAATACCAAAATACTGTATCTATTTGTACATCGAAAGAGATACATTCCTGCAACTATTGAAATTAAAAAATTTAAACCACCAGAAATCGAAAAGCCGACAAGCCAATAGAGATATAACCAAAAACTATCGACTTCCTGTTTTTTACCACGAAAAAAATGCCAGATAGGGATCCCTATCGCATAAACAAAAGCAAGGCAGCCAATTAATCCCAAGTAGGAAAAACCAGGTTCAGTATGAATAAGAAATGGACGATCGTAATAAATCTTATGAGCCCAATTCTGAAAGCCTTTAATCAAATGCGTATAAGGTAAAAAAAGATCAGCAATCTTCATGCTATATTGCTCTATGCTGCTCAAATCACGCGTTAGGATTAGCGTATTAGGACCAGCCTTCAAGCGGTATAAAAATGTATCTATTTGTCCTAGAGCAAGTCCAAAAATACTTAGGGCGATCGCAAACATCGGTGCGACTATTAATCGCCCTTTTTTTTGAAGTGCATGTTTGATGGCGCCGAAGAATAAAAATTGGCCAAAAATAAATGTATAGTAAGGGAAAGAAAGGCCAGTCGTCAAAGAAACCAAACCTGTAAATATTTTTTTATTTTTCGTCCAGACAGTTGTTGAATTAAAGCACCAATCAGAAATAATTAGCATGAATGGCAAGAACCAAGCGCCAATTAACATAACATGCTCAAATCCACGCAACAGCATAAAATGGGAAAGCGCGACAAGAACGCCGCCCGCAGTTGAAAGGTTATTACGAATCCCATAATAGGTAAGAAATAAATAAAATGATAATCCGTTTAAAATCATAAGAGCAACTACGGCCAAATTTGCACCAAAAAATTGCCCAAAAAATTTCTGAAAAACTGCAATTGTATAATACAAAATGTCTTCGTTATTCGGCAAATCACTAAGATCCACTCCATTAGGAGCATTCATTATTGGCACTGACTTCGAAAGAAATGGAATGAGCTGACCCGTCGAGTACATACGTGTGTAAAAATGAACTGCCAAATGATCAGCTTGATAAGAAATCGGATACTGCCAGGCTTCGACCGACCACTTTCGATAAACAATACTAAATCCTAAAAACGATACCATTATAATGGTGGCTATTGATTTAAAATAATTTGAAGCAAGTATGGCTCTGAATTGTGACAACAGATCTAGCCTTTCCAATTGTTACAAACGCTAATAATTTTCTCGACCTCTTCGTCAAGAAGATAGGGGTGCAAAGGAAGCGAGACTACCGCTTGAGAAATTTGATTTGCATGCACAAGTTTTCCAAAAATTAATGTATCAATTTCTTTCATGGCTTGTTGATCAGGAATTAAGTGTGGGAAATGAATTGAAGTCTGAATGTTATTTTCTTTAAGAAAATGAACGAATCGTTCACGTGCCGCCGAATCAGATAAAAAAACTGGAAAAATATGCCACACATTGCGGGTTACTTGTGACGAAATTTTTCTGATTGCTGGATTATTAATTTGTTGTAAGTATTTTTTTCCAATTGCAGCGCGCTTTTTTAACCATTGATCTAAATATTTTAAATGCACAAGTAAAATAGCCGATTGAAGCTCATCTAATCGACTATTCATTCCTAAATGACTGTGAACATATTTATCTGTTTGACCATAGTTTTTCAGATAACTCGCTTTATCGTTTAGGCTCGACTGATTGGTTAATATGGCGCCACCATCACCCATTGCTCCAAGATTTTTAGTTGGATAAAAACTGGTCGCAATAAAATCACTTTTTGTTTCAATATCAAATAAATGATGACCACAAATTGACTGTGCCGCATCTTCGACAATGCGAATATCGGTTCTTTCTTTAATTTCATTAAGAGCTTCAATATCTAACATCTGCCCAAATAAATGCACTGGTACAAAATATTTTATTTTATGTTTTTCAATAGCCTCACTAGCTAACTTTAAATCAATAAGACCGTTTTCATCGGTATCACAAAAAACCGGACATCCTCCTGCTCTAATTATTGCCAAAGTGGTGGCAAAAGCGCTTAAAGGTGTCGTTAGAACTTTGTCGCCAGAGCGAATTCCTAAACTTCGCAAAGAAATTTCTATAGCGTCCAGGCCATTGCCGACCCCTTGGCAATAAGAAAAATCCGTATGTTTTGCCAAAGCCTTTTCAAATTCCTGAAGGGAATTACCCAGAATATACCAACCCGTTGAGCCCAATTTGGACATAGCTTTTTCAACTTCAGCGCCGACTTCTTCCCATTGTCTTTTAAAGTTCTGGAAGGAAATCAAATTTGATCCTTGGTTAAAAAAGTTTGATAGTCCCGGATATAGTCATTTTCGTCATATTTCTCGGATGCCAAAATAATACAAACAGCACCCTTTGAAAAATGGCTGAGACGAGTCCAAATGAATGATGGAATGTAGAGTCCCTCATTAGGCCGTTCCAGCTGAAAACTCCTCGTCTCTCCGTATTTATCAGTTAAAACCACCTCTACAGACCCTGATAAGCAAATCATAAATTGCTCAAGAGATTTATGGGCATGATTCCCTCTCTCTGCATCCATACCGATGTCGTAGAGATAGAACATTCGCTTCATTAGAAATGGGATCGCTTCTGGAAATTCGACTGCGGAAAGCGAACCACGGCTGTCTTTGAACTCGTTCCATTGCCGCTTTTCAATTGATTTAACACTAGTGAGTTTCTGTAATCGCGTCATTTATAAATTTATTTCCTTACCCACTCTATGAGACCTAAATTCCCCAAACATGATGCGACAAATGGATTACATTTTTTCGAATTTTAAAGGTCTGAGTATCATCTTCAAATATACCCATCAACTAATTATTGCATTGACAATATTTGAAGCTAATCATAGCCTTATGCCCCATGTCGGAGATGTCAGAAGTTCCCCACTTATTGAGTGTAATTATCCCGGTTTATTACAATGCTGAAAGCCTTCCCGTACTCTATGAACGCCTCAATCAAGTTTCAATTTTACTTAAAAATGCTCACTTTGAGTTCGTATTTGTCGATGATCGCTCGGGGGATGATTCCTTTGCAGTTTTAAAGCAACTTTCGCTTAAAGATCATCGAGTTAAAGTTGTTCGACTTTCACGCAATTTCGGTTCTTTCGTCGCCTGTCTTGCCGGCTTAAGCTATTGCAAGGGTCATACGGCTACCATAATTGCTGCTGACTTACAGGACCCACCCGAATTAATTGTTAAGTTTTATGAAAAATGGCTCTCTGGCAGTCGAGTTATCTGTGCGGTCAGAGAAGCCCGAAATGAAAATCCAATTAAAGTTTTCATTTCTAATATTTATTATCGGTTACTCCGCAAATACGCCTTAAGCGAAATGCCAAAAGGTGGATTTGATTCTGTAATGATCGATCGCAAAGTAATCGATTTTCTTGTAACTACAGGCGAAAAAAATACCAGCTTAATGGGCCTAATCCTGTGGGCAGGCTTTGAACGCAGTTATATTAATTATACGAAACAAGAACGAGTCCACGGCCAATCAAGATGGACCTTAAACAAAAAAATTAAGTATTTTATCGATTCATTTTTAGGGTTCAGTTACACACCCATACGCGCCATTTCAATACTTGGAATTTCGACTGCTGTTTTTGCTTTAATTGCTGCCGTTTATGTTATATTTCAAGCTCTTTTCATTGGCATTGATGTCCGTGGTTTTCCAACGACGATTGTATTCATTTTAGTAAGTTCAGCCATCCAGATGTTAATGATTGGTGTCCTTGGTGAATACGTTTGGCGAAATCTTGAAGAATCAAGGAAAAGACCCGTTTTTCTAGTGGACCAAGTCATCGATGGGCAACAAGATAAAGTGGTACAAACTCAAGTCGAAGTTGTAAGCAAAGTTTAAAAAGAGGTTTAAGTTATGAGAATCGCGCTAATTGAACCACCTCCACAAGGTATTTACGGAAATCTGAGATCAAAAGGAAGTTTTGGTAATTTCAAAGCTGATATCAGCTGGCCCCCGATTGATCTTATTATTCTTGCAGGATTCATCCGCCATCAAGGTCACTCTTGTTTTATCATTGATGCGGGCGGCGAAAGGCTTGATTTGCCAGAAATTGAGAAAAGATTAGCTAAAGAAAAATATGATGTTTGTCTTTTTAACACCTCTACAACAACCATTTTTCTAGATATGGAAATCGCCTTCATCTCTAAAAAAGTCAATCCAACTGCACTGACTGGCGCATTAGGCGTTCATCCGATGGCTGAACCCGAAGAAACTCTTTCAATGGAATCGACTTTAGATTTTTGTATTTACACAGAAATTGAACCTCCACTTTTACAAATTATGAATGGAACTCCTTTAGAAAGTATCAATGGAGTGGCTTGGAAAAAATATGGTGTAATCATCAAAAATCCACCCGCTTCGCCGCTTAAAAATTTAGATGATATGGGCACTCCAGCCCATGATCTTATTCCTCTTGGGATTTATAAAGATCCTCAAGTGCAAAGAACACCTTACTCTGTAACCATGGCAACTCGCGGTTGTGTTTGTGCCTGCACATTTTGTAGCGCCCCACTTTATAATTTTTATCGCAAACGCTCTCTGCCCAACGTGATCAAAGAGCTGAAATGGATAACCGAAGAACTCGGCGTTAAAGAAATTAAATTTTATGATGATGGACTTGCTTACGATCGCAAATGGTTAGTCGCTTTATGTAACGCGATTGTCGAAAATAAAATAGATATCACCTGGAATACCAATGAACGAGCCGAATTCATCGATTTAGAGTTAGCACAACTGATGAAACGAGCCGGTTGTTATTCAATCAATATTGGTGTCGAAAGCGGCAACCCAAATATTCTTAAAAATGCCGATAAACGAACAACCCACGAAAAAATTCTTATCGGCGCTAATGCCATTAAAGCTGCTGGAATTAAATTGATGACCTACTTTATCGTTGGACTTCCTGGCGAAACCAGGCAAACCGCTGAAGAGACTTACCAATTAGCGATAAAATTAGATGGCGATTTTGCTACCTTCAACGTAGCAACGCCTCACCCTGGCACGCCTTTTATGACCTATTTGGAAAATAATGGATATTTGCTTCACCGCGATTATATTTTATACGATCAAAACAACTTACCTTGCTTTGAATATCCAGATTTTTCTGCGGAAGATATGCTTAAAACAGCAACTCTACTGACTCGACGGTTTTATTTAAGACCACGGATGATCTTTAAAAAGGTGATGGAAATAAGATCCTATTTCCAGCTGATTAATTTCGCTAAAAACGTATTAGCCTTTTGTCGGCATTTCGTTCTTGATAGCGAACGGATCAGACCGATTGCTGACGCTGAAGTTAATAAACGCATTGAGGATCGTAAAACAGTTGCAAGCAAACATTTACGTGTAACTGAAATGGGACAATCAAAAGAATTGCACACTTGGCGTGAATATAAGAGCAATAAAAAGTTAACCACCGAAACACCAGGTCAACGGATTTACACGGCTGAAGCTCCTGCCTTTAGAGCGGAAGAATAACAATGCCATCTGGGCCCATTTATAATGTTCTAGTTACAGGCGCCAGCTCAACTAATTCAATTGATTTTATTCGAGCGTTAAAAAAACAAACAGAGCTTTCACTGCGCATTTGTGCAACTGACATTTATGAAAAAAATCTTTCCATTGGCTCTCATTTTTCTGATAGTTTTTATCAGGTCCCGCCTGCAAAAGACCCAGAATTTGTAAATAAGCTTTTAGAAATCTGTAAAGTAGAACAAACTCATATTTTAGTTCCGATTATTGACGAAGAGTTTTGGCCCATATTACAAAACCGATCTCGCTTTGAACAAAATAAAGTCAAAGTGGTTTTACCTGAAGAAACAATCCTATCTGCAACTTCAAATAAATTAAATTTTCATAACTTTTTATTGGCCAATGGCTTTAATTCTCCAACTTTAAAATCTGCGCCATTTTCGTCAGCCGATCTTCCTTTGATTACCAAACCAATTCACGGAAGAGGAAGCCAGGGAGTAAAAATCATTCACACAGCAAAAGATTTAGAAAATTTTCAACTTCCAACAAACTATATCGTTCAAAAAATGGTCAGCGGAACTGAATTTACCATTGATACATTCTCGGATCTTAGTGGAAAAACTTTGGTTGCCGTGCCAAGAGTAAGAATGGAAATCCGTGATGGAAAATCTGTCCGAGCGCAAATCCAACATAATGAATTGATTGAAACAACAACCAAATCCATTTGTGATAAATTGAAAATGACCGGGCCGGCGTGCCTGCAGTGTATTCTTACTTCAGACAATATCCCTTATTTTTTTGATTTCAACTCTCGAATTGGATCGGCAACTCGTTTAACTGTTGAAGCTGGAGTGAATATACCTTTTTTGGCAATTAAAAGTTTACTCAATTTGAAAATTGAGCAAAAGGAACTTCAGTTTGAAAATAATATAATTATGCTGAGATACTTAAACGAAGTGTTCACCAAGGTTTAGTGGAGTTTCAGAATGACCATTTTTCTCGATTTTGATGGTCCTCTAGTTGATAACTTTCCAAGGCACACACAACTATTTGTAGATTTAGCTCAAAAATTTAGTTTTCAACCAATTGATTTACATGAATATTGGCAGCTCAAACGACAAAGAGTTTCAGAAGCGGAAATTCTAAAAAAATGTAAGGATTTTGATCTAAAATGTTTTTCTGAATACATGCAACAGCGCCAGTCTCTTATTGAGACCCAACAATACCTTAAGTTAAATGCTTTAATCCCAAAAACTGAAACTAACATTGAAATATTGAAGAAAGCCGGACGACTCGTTCTTTTAACGACGCGAAATCATATTGAAAATTTGCATTGGGAAATTAAAGATAAAAAAATTGATCACTGTTTTGATCAAATACTCTGTGGTGGCTCGGACAAAGAAAGTTCTGCTGAGACAAAAGTAAAACTAATTAATTCTTCGGGGATAAAGCTTAATGCTGGTGATTTTATCATTGGGGATACTGAAGCCGAAATTATCTGCGGGAAAGCCTTAAATCTCATTACTATTTCGACAGCCAATGGCATAAGAACGAAGGAATATCTTGAATCCTTGAATCCCAAAATTATCATGCCGGATTTAGAAAATTTCGTTAAAACTTTTGGTCCAGGGTTCACCTACACTAAATAGCGTCAAATTAACACTTCTTGAATATTTCTATAACGTCGTTATAAGGTAAAATATTGCAAAAAAAAAGGATCATAATGACTTCTAAAAAGAGCTTACTTAATACTATTTTCGTTACGATTGCATTTATCTTTACAGCAATGCTTGTTTTTAAGCATGTCTCCTCTTTTAGAATGACTAATTCGGATATTCTATTTATTGAATCTCTTTATCGAGATTTTTTTGAAAATTCATTTCCAATAATTGGCTGGCAAATTCTTCGTGCGCCGTCATTCTTACCGGATTGGCCTTTGTATTTTTTTTCTCGTTGGATTACTGGGGATTTCTCTGCTGCACACCAGATCTACATGCCAGTTATTTTGGTTTTTCACCTCCTCTTTTTTTCGTGGATGATTAAGTTTTTCTTTGCCAATAAAATTTCACGACTTGAAAACTATTTTTTCGCAATTGGTCTTGGTTTTTTAATGACAACTCCGCTCATTTTTATGCCCAGTGGATTCTATTATACAGATATTCCTCTATATGATCCAGCGATACATTCCTCCACTTTCTTATGGGGATTTCCAATATTGATGCTTTGGTTAAAACAACTTGAAGGTCCTAAAATTCAATCGCCGTTTCATTTGTTTCTGATCGGCTGCGCTTGTATTATTGCAACCGCTTCCGATCTTTGGTTTATGTTTCAATTTATAATACCCTTGATCGCATCCGAGTTTTTATTTCGAATGTGGAAAAAGCAAAGTCTTAAAACTTTGTTTAAGTTTTTTATAACACTATTTGTAGGCACGTCCATTGGATTTGGACTGCCTTACTTATTCTCATATTTGGGTTGGTTTATTCTTCCAGATGCTCGCGTCGGTGAACCCTTTACTGGATTCCTTCCGTTTTTAAATCAATTTTATGATCAGTTACATACCTTTAAAAATAGTTTTAGAACTTGTTTTCAATACGTACCTATCTATGCGCTGGCCGCTATAATAGCATTCTATGTATCTATCAAAAGTTTAAATAAATTTCGAAAAGAATCAAAATTAAATAGCAATCCAGACGATTCGCTAAGCCTCTTTGGTCTGCAACTTTTTTTCATACTTTCCTTTTTAGCTCCAATGTCCCTGATCGTTACAAAGGGAATGTGGGCTGGAATCGGAAATTTTCGATATTTAATTCCAACATTTATTCTATCATTCTTCATTGTAGGTTACTGGATTATTCGCTTATGCATCCAATGGAAACAAGTTCATAAATCAATTTTCTGGCTCAGTATTATTGCTTATTTTTGCACAGCCATGATGAAACTTCCATGGCCAGTGAGTTTTCATAGAACAGGCTACCCAGCGGAAATGGAATGTTTAGATGCTGTGGCCTATGAGCATAGTCTCAAAAATGGGCTTAGCGAATATTGGTTGGCCAAATTTACTACTAATTTATCAAAAAGAGGACTTCTTATAAATCAAATGACCTATCATTTTGAGCCCCATTTTTGGATTAACAATTATCACTGGTATCTTTCAGATGATGGCAAATCCATCAGGGAATATGATTTTTTTGTTTCGTATAAAAATGACGAAACCCGCAAGCGAGTACCTCTTGAAATTGGCGAACCCAGCGTTATACATGACTGTGGGGCTTTTGATATTATGGTTTTTAAAGATGAAAAAAGAAAACATTTCAATGAATTTCTAAGACCAAAGATGGAAGAGTTTCTTAGCAAATTCGAAAAAACAAAATTTAATTAACTTACCAGACTTTCCATGGGGCCTTTTTTGATTGCCAAAGGTCCTCGAGATAGTTTTTATCACGAAGCGTATCCATTGGCTGCCAAAAGCCCTCGTGCTGAAAAGCTCCTAGATTTCGCTCCTGTGCTAATCTTTCCATGGGTTCTTTTTCCCACACGGTTGCATCGTCTTTAATATATTCAATAACCTTAGGATTTAGCACAAAAAATCCCCCGTTAATATATCCACCACTATGACGAGGTTTTTCTTGAAATGATGATACCAAATTGCCTTCAAAACTGACGACTCCAAATCGTCCTGGTGGCGCGGTAACCGACACTGTTGCTAATTTCTTATGTTGTTTATGAAACTCAATTAATTGGCTAATATTGATATCAGCCACTCCATCACCGTAAGTAAAACAAAAGTCTTCATCACCTAAAAACTTTTTGACAGCCTTTAGCCTTCCGCCGGTCATCGTGTGCTCGCCGGTATCAACAACTGTGACTTTCCATGGCTCAGATGAATTATCATGAACCTCAACACTGTTCGCTTTTATATCAAAAGTTGCACTAGAATTGTGCAAAAAATAATTGGCAAAATATTCTTTGATTACATAACCTTTATAACCGCAGCAGATAATGAATTCATTTATTCCATAAGCAGAATATATTTTCATAATATGCCATAAAATTGGCTTTGTACCAATTTCAATCATTGGCTTAGGTTTTAGTACACTTTCTTCACTAATCCGAGTGCCATAACCACCAGCAAGAATTACAACCTTCATATACTTTCCTTTTTACCTTCGGCGATGGATACAAAACGTTGAATCTGACTTAAACATAATTTATCCACAGAATTTTTTTCATAAAAACCCTTGTACCACTCGACTGACCACTGAAGCATTTCATCGAAATTTAAAACAGGCTTCCACCCAATTGTTGTTCTCAATTTTTGAGAATTAATTCGTAAGTAGGGTGCTTCATGCACCTCCGCGGGGCGATCTGAAACATCATAAAAATTATGGCGCCCCCAATGCATCCCAATTCCCTTTGCCACATCGATAACTGATTTTTCAGATTGTTCGTCGGGCCCAATATTCCACGAACAAGAAGTGCCTTTTGAATCTACAAAACTTCTTTGTATCATAAGTAGGTACACATAAAGCGGTTCCAAAACATATTGCCATGGTCTTGTTGCCTGCGGATTTCTTAATGAAATTTTTTCAGAACTCATCAGTGACCGGACTAAGTCGGGAACAAGTCGTGCTAATGACCAATCACCGCCACCGACAATATTGCCGGCTCGAAAACTCAGAAGTGGTATCGAACTCTTATTAAAAAATGAACTTCGATAAGAAGAAGTCACAATCTCTGCTGCCCCTTTGCTCGCACTATAAGGATCGTCACCACCCATCGGGTCATCTTCAGTAAAGGCTTTTCTTAAGCCTTTATTCTCGTAGCATTTATCACTTGTGATAACACTAACTGATCTTATGGAAGGACATTGGCGCGCACCTTCTAACACATGCGCGGTGCCCATGACATTCGTTGAATGGGTCTCAATTGGGTCCAAATAGGAAGGTAACACTAAAGGCTGAGCCGCAAGATGAATTAATATCTCTGGCTGATTTTGCTGAAAGATTTCAGTTATCTTTGCCATATCCCGAATGTCAGCTCGGATATCTTTGCATTTTTTATGTAAGTTGAGCTCGTTAAATAAACTTGGTTTGGTGGCAGGATCCAGCGAAACACCGATCACTTCAGCTCCCAGATAATTGAGCCAAAAAACAAGCCAGGACCCCATAAATCCGGTATGCCCTGTTATCAGGACAGTACGGCCTTGCCAAAATTGTTTGTCTAATTTAGAGGCGGTAAAACTCATACCCTAAATTACCGTAGGACAGTCATAAATCAAGCAGATCTTCCATTTGACTTGGCCTTATCGCAAAGGTACGAAATAATGACTTATACTAACCCTCCCGCAAGGAGTATCGTATGTCTCTTACAATTTGTTTTTGCGCCTATAATGAAGAAAATAATGTCGAAAAGTGCTTAGATGATGCAATCAAAGAATGTGGCAAAGAGGCCAATCTTGAAATTTTAGTTATCGATAATGCCTCTACCGATCGCACGCCACAAGTTGTTCAGAACTATTCGAAACGTGATCCTCGAATTCAACTGGTACGCCATCCAGAAAATCGTTTTTATTCTGGTTCCTATAGGACTGCATTGAGTCGAACTAAAGCGGAATACACTGTGATTCTAGATGGTGACTACCAACACACAGCAAAAGATATCGCAGCAGCCATCAACCTAATGAGAGAAAAGAATTGGGATGTTTTGTTCGGTTGGAAAAAAAGTCGGCATGACGGTCCTGCACGTAAACTATTTTCGGTTGGCTTACGATTGATATCACAAGTATTACTTGGCCATAAACTTCATGACATAAATTGTGGATTTAGAATATTTAATCGTAAATCAACAAACCAAATCGAATTGAAAGAAGTCATCAATAGCGCGGGACCTGAAATTTTTTGCGAATGTTCACGGCTAGGACTCAATGTGGGTGAAATGCCTGTACAGCATTTCGCGCGAACATCTGGTGAAGGAATGCATGATTCCGTATGGCCACTTTTAAAAAATACTCTTAAATTTCTAAAATATATTCTGCATTTGCGCAAAAGATACAGAACAGAAATGATTGAGTGTCGTGAATCATGAGTGTCGTTGTACTGGGTGGTGGAATTGCCGGTTTAAGCACTTGCTTAAACTTAGATGAAAGAATTTCGACAACGCTACTTGAAAAAGAATCTGCTCTTGGCGGGCTTTTAAAAACGGATATCCATAAAGAACATTTTTTTGATCATGGACCTCATCTGTTCTTTCACCAAGATCCCTATTTTTTAGAAATTTTTAAAAAAGCCACTTCACATATAGGCTCGGTTGTTAGAGCTGCAAAAACTGGTCAATGGTCATTTCAACAGTTAATTGAATACCCCTACTCCTTAAATCTTTTTAAAATCCCCGACGAAATTAAAACGAAATGCGTAAGTGATTTCGTCAATCGACAAATTGAAAATGCCAGATCTCAACCGCCAGCTGCTAAAAATTATGAACAATATTGTCGAACTTTTTTCGGCGACGGACTGACTGATCATTTCATGATCCCCTATGCTATTAAAATTTGGACTGTTCATCCACGCGAACTTTCAACAGATTGGGTTGGAATTCGAATTATTTTACCAAATTTACAAGAAATGCTCCGGGGCGCTCTCACTGGTAGATCGCTTGGTGCTAATTACATTAAGGATTTTAAATATCCCAAACACGGCGGAAGCCAATCTTTCGTCAATGGTATAAGAGATTTATTAAAGCCAAATGTCACAATACTGCCGAATAGTCATGTTTGTGAGATTGATTTAAACACCAAGACAATTGCACTTGAAGATGGACGCAAGATTCATTATGAACAAGTCGTTTCCTCTCTGCCACTGCCGGACCTGGTAAAAATAATTAAAGATTTACCAAAAAATATTATTGATGCTGTTGCCCAGCTTGAATGGTTTGGAGTTCTTCTTCTTAACTACGCCTCTGAAGAAATTGCTCGTAATGACTACCAATGGATCTACTTTGATCAACAAGATGCCTGCTTTCACCGGATTCATTATCCTTCCAAGTTAGCAGATTCGATGGCGCCAGAAGGCAGTCAATCCATTCAAGCTGAAATATCATTCTCGAAACATCGACCATTGGTCGCCAATCCAGATTTATTATTGGAAAGAGCTTGGAAAGAATTAACCCAATTGAAATTTTGCAATAATCAAAATCTTCCTCAAATTGCAAAAACACGACGAATTGAATACGCCTACGCAATAATGAAAGACAATCGAATGGCTGCTGTATCCCTGATTAAAGAATATCTAGACAGTAAAGATTTTATTACCTGCGGGCGTTTTGGCGACTGGGATTATATTTGGACTGACAAAGTTTTATTAAGCGGAAAAAACGCAGCACAAAAAATTAATAAATTACGAATGTAATGACTTCTCTTGCACAACCATTTTTTTAATTTCTGATTCAAAGTCAGGAAAAGATAAATCCGGCCAAAGATCATGGAGCAGTTTTAATGATGGCCGCTGATGCCAAATTTCATACTCTCTGTATGGCACAGAACCAAAAGAGAGATCGCCATAACCAACAATTTTCTGAACCATCAATGCCAAATCACGTATTTGTATGTAGGCTGGACTACTCACATTCAGAAGATTTATATTTCTATTTTTTAGCTCGATACTCCGCTCGATAATATCACAAAGCGTGCTTACAGAAATAAAACTTCTCCATTGCTCACCTAAGGTCATTTTGTATGTTTGTCTATCGAGCAATGAATTTATCAAGGATCCAAGGAACATATTTTTATCTTGTCCAATACCAAACACAACAAAGGGTCTTAAATGAAGATGACTTTGGTTTTCTGTGCTGGCCCATTTCTGTCCCTGGTTATAAAGTTGAACCTTCCAATATCCATAAGATGTTATCGGTTTAGTTTCCTGGGTTTCTAAAATTAAATCGTCCTTGTCTTTTATTCCGTACTCTTCGGAAGATCCTATAGTTATTAAACGCGAGACCTGAACCCCAAGATAAGACATCAGCATTTGAAAATCAGGCGAAGTAATTTTTCCTTGCAAATTCCATTGGCTCGATGATTTTTCAAATCGACCTTTTAAGGCTGAATTATAAATGCACACTTTTGCCTGAACAGGTTTCCCCAAAAACTTCTCAGGACTAGTTAAATCAAAAAAACGCCAATTCTTATCAGGAATTTCCTTCGGCCGATTTCTTCCTATAACTAATATTTTACATTTTTTGGAAATTAAATGGTTTATTAAATGACTGCCAACGAAACCCGAACCCCCGATTAAAATACAGTCATACGCATTGTCTTCTATCATATAGATTTTTCTAGTTTGACTTGTTCCCTATGACAATAAATTTACACAAAAAACTGCTAATTCTTGAATATATGGCTCATATAGCTTAAGAAGCCTAAACCATTAGACTTTCGCTCTAGTCCAAGCTATTTTGCGTATCTATTCTGCCTAAGGAGGATCCATGCTTATTGTAAAAGCCCCATTAAGAATTTCTATTGGCGGCGGAGGAACAGATCTTCCCTCTTACTATGAACATTTTGAATCCACCTTCATTAGTGCAGCCATTAATAAATACATTTACATCTCGGTTCATCCCATCTTCATTAATGATATTATTATTAAGTACACCGAACTTGAGAGGGTTCAGGCTGTAGACCAAATCCGGCATCCCATTATCAGAGAATGTTTAAAACTTGTCGGAATTGAAAAAGCTCTAGAGATTTCGAGCTTTGCTGACATCCCTTCGGGCACTGGCCTTGGATCTTCGGGAACATTCACCGTCGCTCTTTTAAAAGCTCTTTATACCCTTAAAAATATCGGCCACACCAGCTTGTCATTAGCAGAAACAGCCTGTCAGATTGAAATTGAAAAACTGGGTTCGCCCATCGGCAAACAAGATCAATATATTTCTGCAGTTGGTGGCTTAACAAAATTTCACATTAATAAATCAGGTCAAGTAACAGCCAACGCCCTTCCAATGCAAAGACACGACCTCATTGATCTTGAAGAACATCTTTTGCTCTTCTTTACGGGCTATTCTCGAAACGCAAATGACATTTTACGGGAACAAGATCAGGCCACACGAAAATCATCGCCACAAGCAGCAAAAGGCCCAGAAAAAAATAGTAGCGAAATGATTGAAAATCTCCATTTCGTGAAAGAACTAGGTTTGCAAATTGAAAATGCTTTGGTCAAAGGACAAATTGATGACTTTGGACGATTGATGAATGTTCATTGGGAGCACAAGAAAAAACGTTCAAACAACATGTCTTCAGGAAAAATCGACGAGTGGTACGAATTGGCTATGAAAAATGGTGCTCTCGGTGGAAAACTGATTGGCGCCGGCGGCGGCGGATTTTTGATGTTTTTAGCCGATGACAAACGAAGGCTAAGATCGGCTATGCGCGAAGCCGGATTGCACGATGTTCCATTTCGATTTGATTATTTAGGCGCTCAAGTCGTTCTTAAAGAGTAGTTTTCTTTCGGGCTTTGATAAAAAGCCCAGAAGCTCCAAAAGAACTTCGTCGTAAAATTTTAGATTCCCAATAACAAATGCTATTTGCTAATTCCAAAGCTAAAGATGGCAAACTCTTCTTTTCATTGGGGTGATAAATAGAATTTTTAGTCCACCACCATTTTGCAACTTTTGGAATAGCACAGACCGCAAAAAAAGTCGCATCCATCAGAGAGCCAAAAAAATGATAAGCGTAGTTAAGGTCTTCGATTTCATATTGCTCTCGAATGAATTCAAGAATCTGCTTTCGGGTGTATTTGTAATGATCTTTAGTTTTTCGATAAAGATCTTGTCCCAAAAATAATCGATAAAAATTATAAAATGAAAAAAACTGTCCCTCGGCAGGAACAAATAAATACAACTTTCCATCGTTTTTTAAATGACGACCAATATGCTGAAGACAGGTTCGAATGTCGGGAACGTGTTCTAAAACATCAACAGAAACGATAGCATCAAAATTCTTTGAAGAGAAAAGAGGTTCAGTTTCATTTTTCTTTAATTCAAATTGAAATTCACTAACCGTCTTTGGTTGCTGAATATCAATTCCATAAAAATTAATTTCTGGTCTAACTCGAGCAAAAGACTTTAAAAGTTTACCTTCGCCACAACCATAATCCAGTAAATCAATTGGCCCTTGGGGCAATCGATCAGCAATCCAGCCAATTTTAAGAGACGGTAGGCTGGTATCCTTAAAATCGATAACACCTTCGCCCCATCTTTTTTCATACTGTTCTGTCATGCTTTCCATTTTAAAGCTAATCCCGAGTACTACTTGCGCCACTCAGTCGCAAGTTCTTAAGTAATGCTTTTAAAGAGTATTCAAGACGGCACATGGTCATCATCAACATACATCTGTAGCCATCTTGGAAAAATCTGATTTTCTTTCCTTGCTCAATTCCACGAGAATTATAACTGACCGGTACTTCAAATGGGACGTAACCTGCAAGAATCAACTTACCTAAGAGCTCTAGATCAAACTCGAAACGATCACCGCGAAGTTTTATTCTTTTCAAACAATCACGACGAAAAACTTTGAACATTGTCGTTGGATCTGTGACCTTCGACCAAAACATTAAGTTAAAATATCCGTGAAAAAAGATTCCTGCAAAATTATAAATCGTAGCGCGAATGGGCGTTTGATCAAACTTTCTAATTTTCCAACTTCCGGCAGATAAATGTCGACTCCCAACAACAACATGAGTTCTTCCTTCTAAAATAGGCTGAACTAAGATTGGATAGTCATTTACATCATATTCGAGATCACCATCTTGAATGATAATAATGTCGCCCGTTGCATTATCAAATCCAGCACGAACTGCATTGCCTTTTCCCGATGGTCTATCTTGCAATACCAACTTCATCTTAAGACCGGCCGTATCTGGTGTTTTATTCACAAAGCTTTGCACTAAGTGACGTGTACCATCAGTAGAGTTACTTTCCACAATGACGATTTCTTTATCCATACCTTCTGGCAGAGGCGCCGCAATGACTCGCTCCAAAAGCTCTTTCACCGTTGCCGATTCATTAAACACAGGAACAATAATCGATACTGTTTTCATCATCTTTTCTCCAGAATCCATTCGTTATCCCTAATCCATCGAACAGTTCCACGAATTGCCTGTTCAATATTCATTGTTGTATCCCAGCCCAGCGACTGCATTCTTTTAATTTCTAAGAAAATAAATGGATTATCGCCGATCCACCCTTGTCGCCCACCCGTATAGTTAAATTTTGGATCAAGGCCCATTTCATTGCTGATCCACTTTGCAGAGTCAGCCACTTGGCAATAACTGGCGCTACCGAGATTGAAAACACCATAGTTTGTTTTTTGATATTTACTTTTCCCCTCAAGACAAGCTGTCATTATTCCACGAATACAATCTTTGACATCCAAGTAAGACTTTTTCTGAGTCCCGTCGCCAAGAATTTCGAGCTCATTGGGATTCTTCTTTAGTTTTTTATAAAAATCAAAAACGTGACCATGGGTGTAGCGCTTGCCAACAACGGATGCGAATCTAAACACACAGGCATTAAAACCAAAGCCTTCAGCATAAGAACTAATTAAGCCTTCGGCTGCTAACTTTGAAGCTCCGTACAAAGAAGTTTGAATCGGCAAGGGACAATTCTCTGGGGTCGGAATAACTTCAGCTTCACCATACATCGCACTTGTCGATGAAAACACAATGTTTTTTACGGAATGCTTTCTCATGGATTCAAGCAAGTTAAGCGTTGCTATCGTATTCTGCTCCAAATCTTTGTAAGGATGCTCTAGCCCAAAACGGACATCAGCATTCGCTGCAAAGTGAAATACCCAGTCGCAACCTTCGACCACTTTATCTGTGGTTTGTTTATTCGTAATATCGCCTTCAGTTAGCTTGAAGTTTTCATGTTTCATAGCTTCGGCCAAAAATTGCTTTTGACCAGTGCTAAAATTATCGATTGCAGATACATGCCAGCCGGCCTCTAAAAGATGATCCACCAAATTTGAACCAACAAAACCTGCGGCTCCACTAACCAAAGCACGCTTTGATTTTTGCGACATACTTATACCAACCTTTTTCGTATTTTCCCTATGAAACAGTTAAAGATATCAGGGTCCTTTATCAACAAGTAACGCAAAGTTGAAATTTTTTCCCTTTATCTTGACAGTTTCACTGTAGAAATATCAATTTATCCCATGCAAAAATCTAAAAAAACCACGAATAAATCAAAAAGTAAAACTTTAAACAAAAAACCAAAGGTAACTGTAAAAAAGTCTACCTCCACTCCGAAAAAAACCATCGCCGTTATTGGCCTTTGGCATTTGGGCCTGGTTCATACATCAGCACTCGCTAAATTGGGCTACAGACTGATTGCTATTGATCCAGATCAATCCATAATCAAGGAGCTTCAAGCAGGAAAAGTACGGCTCTATGAACCTGGAATGACCGAGCTTTTAAAAAAATATCATCAACTGGGTCACATTTCCTACACCTCTGACTTCAAAGCTATTTCCAAGGCCGATTTAGTTATTATGGCCTACGACACGCCACTTTCTGACAATGATGATGTCATCCTGACCTCCTTAGTTCAAAGCCTAAAAGACAGCGCTCCCTATCTAAAAAGCTCAACTCCATTCGTGGTCGCAAGCCAAGTCCCAGTGGGTACCTGTGAAGAGTTTCAAAAAATCCTCAGAGAAACAAACTCGCAATGGAAGTCTGGAATTGTTTACATGCCAGAAAACCTTCGCTTAGGACAGGCCATCGAAAGATTTCTGCAACCCGATCTGTTGGTTTTTGGCGCGGATGATTCTAAAGTTGCACAAAAAACTGCTGATTTTTTTGAATCCATCAAAACATCCAAGTTTCTTACAAGCATTAGAAATGCAGAAATGGTTAAACATGCTATTAATTTCCATTTGGCTGTTTCTATTACCTACGCCAATCAATTAGCTCAGCTGGCCGAGGCACTTGGTGCTGATGCTGTTGAAGTTACAAAAATTATCAGACATGACCCTCGAATTGGAATGAGAGCCCCACTATTCCCTGGTTTAGGCTTTTCTGGAGGCACTTTGGCCAGAGACGTACGATTGCTACTTAAAAAAGCACAACTTCATGGAATTAAAGCGCCACTGGTCGAGTCAGTTAGTGAAATTAATGACCAAACATTCCGCCACATCATTAATAAACTCACAGAGCATCTTGGAGACTTAAAATCAAAAAAAGTGGCTCTTTTAGGAATTACTTACAAAGCACACACTTCAACTTTACGCCGATCACCAGCCGTTCGATTGGCTGAAATGTTGAAAAAAGAAAAAGTGGATTGTGTCGCTTTTGATCCTATGGCCGACGAGATCGAAACCAATGCTCACAAACATTTATTTTCACGCAAAACATCGGTTGAATCTGCAGTAGAGGATACCGATTGCATCATTGTAGTTACCGAGTGGCCTGAGTTTCAAAAACTCAATTTTTCAAATGTTGGCACTCATGTGAAAAATCGTTTTTTAATTGATTCAAAAAACTTTCTTGATCCTATAGCTCTGAAAAAAGCGGGATTTAAATATGAAGGTTTTGGCCGCATGAAGGGTTAACTATGTATAAAGTTGCTTTAATTGGTGCTGGTTTACAAGGACGTCGTCGGGTCACTCCTATTCTGTCTTCAAAAAATTGTAAACTCGCGTGGGTATGTGACCGACATATTGAAAGGGCCCAAAGCCTGGCGACGAACACCAATGCACGCACCACTGCTGACTGGCATGACATTGCTAATGATCCTGAAGTGCAACTTGTTCTTGTTTTGACTCCTCCCGATTCTCATTTCGAAATCAGTTCGGCGATGCTCAATAAAGGCAAACATGTGCTTTGCGAAAAACCACTGACGCGATCTTCGCAACACGCAAAAGAATTAGCTACCTTAGCAAAAAATAATAACTTGATTTTAAAATGTGGTTTTAACCATCGCCATCACCCTGCAGTTACCGAAGCTTATAAAAAAGTCCAATCCGGTGAATACGGAAAACCTGTTTTTATTCGTGCAAAATATGGCATTGGTGGACGACAGGATGTAAAAAATGAATGGCGTTCTGATCCAAAAATTGTCGCCGGTGGACAACTTATGGAACAAGGAATTCATCTTATTGATTTAATTTCTTGGATGACTGGTGGTATCGAAGAAGTTTCTTGCATGACCACGACTTCGATATTTCCAATTGCTCCATTGGAAGATAATGCTTTTGTTTTACTAAGAAGCACAAATGGCGCGCTGAGCTCTGTTCATTCTACTCTTTGTCAGTGGATTAATGAATTCGAAATGGAAATATACACCGAAAAAGGTTTTATTTGCATTCAAGGCCTAGGCGCAAGTTATGGGGTTGAAAAATTACGCCATGGAATAAATATTCCAGGACGCCCATTTACCCATGAAACTATTGAGTATCGCGGTGGTGATATCTCTTGGGAAGCCGAGTGGAACGAATTCATTTCAGCAATACAAAATAAATCCCAACCTATTGGAAATGGCACAGATGGTGCCAACGCCGTGGCTGCAGTCGAATTAGCTTATTTAGCCAATAAGCAGAAACAGACCTTAAGTTTTTCTAAGGTAAAACAATGACCTATCTGATCACCGGCGGGGGAGGTTTTATTGGCCGCTCCCTTGTGAGGTTTCTTCAAGCAAAAGAAAAAAAAGTCTTTTGGACTAGTCTTGATACAAACCCTGACCCTTCGCACATTCAATTGGATATTCTTGATCATCAAGCTGTAATAAAAAATATCGAGAAGACAAAAGCAGATGTTATCATTCATTTGGCAGCCATGTCCTCGGTTAAAGATTCCTTCACCGATTGGAAAAACACCATCCGCACAAATTATGAAGGAAGCTTTTCGGTATTTGAGGCCGTCAGAAAAGCCAACCCAAGTGCAACCATTATTTCCACGGGATCAAGTGCTGAATACGGAGAACAAGCTAAGTCTCATGATTTCTTAAAAGAAGATCTTAAACCACTACCAACAAATCCTTACGCTATTTCAAAGTCATCCCAGGCTGCACTTGTGGATTTTTATCATCGAGTTCATAAAATCAAAGCCATTCACATACGTCCTTTCGCCGTCATTGGCCCGGAAAAAAGGGGAGACTTTGTCTCTGATTTTTTAATCCAAGCTCTTCAATGTAAACATAAATTAAAATCAAAAATTGAGTTGGGCGACATACAACGACAACGCGATTTCATTGATATTGAAGATTTTTGTCATGCTTTAGAAATTCTAGAAAATAAAGGTATTCCTGGTGAAACTTATAATGTCGCTAATGGAAAAGCGAATCCTCTACAAATGATCATTGATCTTGCTTTAGAAATTTTAAAAACTCCAATTGAAATTAAGACAAGTCCAGCTCAGTTAAGACTGAGTGACGATCATCGTTTGGTTGCAGATATAAAAAAACTTACGGTTCTTGGATACTCGCAAAAAATTTCATTGCGTGAAAGTGTTGAAAGAATACTTCAGCATATTGAAATACAAAATCTTCACATGAGGTCATGAATTCAATGTTACATACTTTTTTTCGCCATCCCATTGTTTCTCGCATTTTGATCCTCACTTTCTTACTGGTTCCTTCTTTTTTAATTTGGCAGACAAGTTTTACTGAAACTCAAAAGATGGTCACAAATAATTGGGCGCAAAAACTAACTGGTGGAGATCAGCATGGAATTTACGTCACTTTTAAAGAAGCCATGGAAGGACAAGTCCCTCGAGGAATTAAAAATGGCTGGGTAGCAGTCGGATATCTTTCAATGATGGGATTTTATCATCAAGCATCTGCTTTGTGGACAACCCCGAATATTGAAAATTCTTTCATTTTCCATGGTTTCATTTATTCAGTCTTATTGGGCTTTGTTTCCATCCTATTTATGTATAGAGTCGCTCGACATCAGTCGCCAAATTCAAATCCGATTTTAATAGCTTTATCCTGCGCGCTTCTGTGGTTTGCATTTTTTAAATTGAGCGCGACACTTCGTTTTAGCTATTTACCTTGGTCACATTATGCTTCGGGATTTATTGGAATGTGTTTTTTATGGCTATCCTACGAATCTATTATTTCTCGAAAACGTAAATGGATTTTTTTTGCTGGTTTTTGTGGAAGTTTATTTTTCTACACCCGAAGACACGAAGCGAGTGCGATTTTTTTAGCCATAAGCATTTCTCTTTTTGCAATCTCATGTCATTCTTTTTATTTATCATACAAGGAAAATAACAAGTTCACCCAATGGGTTTCTAATAGTTTTAAGTTCTTAAGACCAAAATTCATTCCGTTAATCGCTGGTGTTGTTTTTTCTATTTTGTTCATTAAGTATTTTTCTAATTGGATGCCCATGAATTCACATTACGAGCAGCAAAGAGTTACCAATACTTATGTGAGTGAATACCTAAGAATTTATCCACAAATGATCCCCTTGCGAATAATTCAGACATTTATTGATCCAGATTATTTCAGTTATGGAAATAAATATACTACTGAAGTCATTGTTGATCGATCTTATGGACTAGACAATTTCCCAATGCCAATGCTTTTGCAAATTCCTATTTTACTTTATCTTATACCTGCCGCACTCATTGGATTTTTTATTTTAATGAGGCGTAAAAAATTTTGGGAAACGAAAATATCACCAAGTGTTTTAGCTCTTTTATTGGGAGGTCTCACATTCTCTATTATTACTTGTGGTTATCTAGCGACGGCTGTTTGGGGCGGAGTGCACCTTAAGCATGGACTAGTTCGTGAATTTATTCTCGCGGTCACAGCCCTGCTGGTGAGTTGTGGTCCCGCAATGATTTTAGGTATTTTTGAGAATCAGTATTCCAAAAAAATGTGGCTTATTCCCTTATTTGGTATTCTTATTTTCCCTCTCGGAATCGGGCAGAGCTATTTTGGTAATTCAAATGTTCTTAATCTTCCATCGACGCATATGGGACCAATTAAATCGAGTTATTCATGTGAAGATGGATTATGCCATGCTGAGCTTAAATATTTCTTTGAAAATGGTACTGAATTTAAAGCACCATTTAATCACATAATTATCAATCAACATTGTCCAGAAGGATTTAAAGATAACCCTCTTGCTCTTGGCGAATCAGGATCAACGGTCATGGGGCCTTCATTTAGATTCGAAATCATAAATTGCCCTTCCGCCGTAGATGTTGAGGTCTATCCTCTTTTCACGGGATACTGCGGGTCAGGCTTACCACCACTTAAATTCTCAACATGCCCAAATAAAGGCTTTGCGCCCAACTGCAAACCGCCTGAAAGTTTGTAATCTATTTTGCGGTTTAAAACTCAACGACTTTTTTTATAATTGAATCCGCTGATTCTTTCCACGATTGGAAACCAGCACCTGTTTTTAATTCACGAACAAGAGCTTTATTCCAAGCTTTAATTTTTTCAGCCAAATTTCTGGGATCAGACAATGAAAAGTACTCTGGATAATCGCCGCCAACTTCGCGGAACACTGGAATGTCAGAACATAAAACTGGAATTTTATAATGCATGGCTTCGACAAGTGGCAGACCAAAACCTTCGGTTTTAGACGCGAAAATAAGCGCACTCGCTTTAGAATAACAAAACTGTAACTCATCATCGCTCGAATCATCTAAATAGATTATCTTCGAGCCATAGTAGGGGTGATTTTCAATGCGCTCTAAGACATCTTCACATTTCCAGCCAATTCTTCCGACAAATAGCAATCGGTCCTCAAGACCTTCTTTCCATAGCTGGTCAAAAGCTTGAAAGACGAACATGTGATTTTTTCTAGGCTCAATAGTCCCCACCATAAGCCAAATTTTTTGATCCTCATGTCCTTCAAATATTTTTTTAATGCTGGGACGAACTGTTTCAATTTGAACATCTTTTTTAGGTTTAAAATCAGCGCCAAGATAAAAGTGATTTATCGGCAACTGTTCGAGGCCATAATTTTTATCCTTCAAATACTGTCGAACCTCAATGGCGACACTATCTGAAATTGTAAGTAAGCCATCAACCTGTCTAATTAAATAATCAAAAGATCGGGTAAAATGTTTACAACCCTCTTCCTCTACGAGGTCTGGATAAAGAAGCGGAATAATATCATAACTCACGGCGATTTTTTTTCTACACTCTTTAAGACTACGACGAAAAAGTGCTGGTAAGTCTAATAACCAGAATGAATCCAGAAAAAGAAAGGTGTCTTCGCAAGTTGGTTTAACGATCCTAAAGCCAGAAATAAAAACAAAATAGGTCACCCTTGAGTATTTTAAAACCCGATAGATCAGACGTAAAAATCGATCCCACATTTCAAAAAGCGCAACCAGAGATCTTCCGAAAAAAGTGTATTTGCTAATCGACTTTAGAACCTTAACCCGAGTTGATTCGACCTTAAGTTTGGTTTGTGAACCAAAGGTAATCAGCTTAGATTGGTTGATCTGCACAACCTCTGGGGAAATCTCGAAGATAAATCCCCAAAGCACAACAACAGGAATTACCGGGGGAAACTCTCTGGAGTTAACTCCAGTCGACCATCTAATTATATTTCTAACAACACGTTGGATACCGGTATTAAGCCCGCTATAAACCGTGGCAGAACAATCGATATAAATTTTAGCTGATTTTTGATCTAAGACCATCTATTAATCCAATCCACTTTTTTTGAAAATCTAAAATATTAAATGAGTAAACATAGTTTTTAGCTTTTTCTGAAAGCTCATCTTTCCTCTCGAGCTTTTGCCGTACGTATTTCTCTACGATCTCAGAATCTAAGCTCGGAACTCTTGATTGGGAAGTTATCTCGAGAAGCTCTCCCATTCCCCCTCTTCCCGAACCGATTACAGGTGTACCCATAATCATGGCTTCATGGGCCACGCGGTTCCATCCTTCTTTAAATCGGGATAAAGTCATAACTACCGATGCGGCTTTAAGTAAACAAAGATACTCTTTAAAATTGAGCTTTAGTTTAAGTACAGGTATATCAAGATCCCCCTCACCTGAAGCAATGGCTACAACTGACTTGTCGTTAAGCTTTTGAATAATCGAAAGCGCTAGATCTGCGCCCTTTTTTAACTGCGGATTGCCGACATACACTATTTTTTTTTCTTGCAGCTGGTTAGCTTCAAGAAAATGTTTTAAATCGGAATCCGTAACAACATAGTCTTCATAATGATAGGCACAATAGATGAGGTGGATATTCTTATATCCTCGCTCCTTAAGAAACTCTTCCCAATATTTAGAAATAACAACAATAGGAGCACTTTTGGAAGCCGTGGCACGAAATACCATCCACGACCATATTTGCACAACTTTCGATACCAAAGAGCTCGAGTTCCAATCTACATGAAACACTAAAAAAATGGAATTTGCACCAGGAGGGATCAAGCAAGACTCCAGTGTCCTAATAACCCAGCTCCCCTGCTGAGATCGGACTTTCCAAAGAAATCTCAGCATAGAAAACACCTCAAGATATTTCCACGGTTTTTTCCATCGCCATTGGTATTTAAGCTGGGACATACGGATTCCTGGGGCTGAGGATAATACCTCTTCGACCATTTGCTCATAAATGGTCCCGCCATAGGCCTTTTCAGTTGTAACTAAGCGATAAATATCCAAAAACCCCTCTTTACCCAGTGCGTACTATACTTACATAATTTTTAAACTTTGCCATCTTCTCTCTTCACATTATTGAATGGATCAAGTAGATTGAGGCCATCCAATCCAAAAGGAGATTTCCATGTTAGAATTTAAATCGGCATTTGCAGGTCGGGTCAAAATTTATTCAGACGGCGCTGATCGAAAATCAATGCTTGAAATGGCGGCAAATCCACAAATTTCGGGACTTACAACAAATCCAACTTTGATGAAAATGGCTGGGATTACGGATTACCGCAGCTTCTGCAAAGAAATCCTAAAAGAAATTACCCAAAAGCCAATTTCATTTGAAGTTTTTGCTGATGATTTTGCTGAAATGAAAAGACAGGCCGATGAAATTAAAACTTGGGGATCTAATGTTTACGTAAAGATTCCTGTGGTAAATTCTAAAGGCGAAAGCAGCCAAAAACTAATTCAGGAACTGAGCCAAAGTGGTGTCAAACTGAATGTCACCGCCATTTTGACTCTTGAACAAGTTCAAAAAACAGTTAACTCGCTTATAGGCGGAGCTCCTAGCGTGGTTTCTGTTTTCGCTGGAAGAATAGCTGACACGGGAAGAGATCCAATGGCTTTAATGATGGCCGCTAGTCAAATGTGTGCGATGGATCCTAATATCGAATTATTATGGGCCAGTTGCCGAGAAGTATTAAACATCGTGCAAGCAGAACAATCAGGTTGTCACATCATTACTGTTTCACCTGATATCATCAAAAAAATGAAAATGTTCAATATGGATCTACTCAAATTGAGCGTAGAAACTGTGCAGATGTTTAAAAATGATTCTGAAGCTGCGGGATACAGACTATGAGTTTCACAACTACATTTATTAATGAAACAATTCAGATCCTTAATCAAATTGACAAAGACTCTATTGATGCAGTGGCAAGAGCTCTTGGAAAAATCAGACAACAAGACGGTCGCTTGTTTATTTTAGGAGTTGGTGGCTCCGCAGGACATGCAAGTCATGCGGTAAATGACTTCAGAAAAATTTGTGGATTCGAAGCTTATACTCCCACGGATAACGTTTCCGAACTTACTGCTCGTATTAATGATGAAGGATGGGATGGTTGTTTTGCTGAGTGGCTGAAAGGCTCGCGCTTAAGCTCGAAAGATGGCCTTCTTGTTTTTTCTGTTGGTGGCGGGAATCGGGAAAAAAATGTATCGATGAATTTAGTTCGGTCTCTGGAATTGGCAAAAGAACGAGGCGCCATCATAACTGGTGTCGTTGGTAAAGACGGTGGCTATACAAAAATAGCAGCTACGGCCTGTGTTGTAATTCCTCCACTTGCTGCAGATCGAATTACTCCACACACCGAAGGACTGGCCGCTGTTGTATGGCATTTGCTCGTGTCACATCCTGAACTTAAAATGAACCAAACAAAGTGGGAAAGCACCCGCTAAGCCATGAAGTATGAAGCAGGCCTAGTATCAATTATTACGCCTGTTTTTAACAGCACAGAAACAATTGAACACACTCTTAAAAGCGTTATTTCACAAACCTATCAAAAATGGGAAATGATGTGTGTTTTTGATTCTGGAACCACAGATTCCTCTCGGGATATTGTTCGTCTTTATCAAAAACATGATCCACGCATCCACCTTGTCGAATTGCAAAACGAAAAAGGCTGTGGTGCTTCTCGCAATGAAGGATTTCGCCAAGCTAAGGGGCAATACATTGCCTTCCTTGATTCTGACGATATTTGGTTGCCACACAAACTCGAAAAACAAATTAATTTTATGTCAAAGACTGGTCATTCGTTCTCTTGTACAGGCTATCAACGAATGAGTCATGTAGGCATCTTATTTCCAAAAGTGCTTCTACCAAAACTTGTTGCTGATTATTATGATATTCTAAAAAACAATACAATATGTTGTCCAAGCGTAATTATTGATCGGACTCAAGTCAGTCCTTTTCAGATGAAAAATACATTTGGTGAAGATATTATTTTATGGCTAGAAATTTTGAAGAAGAATCATAAATGTTACGGCATACAAGAAGTTTTATTGCACTACCGCGTAGCTAGAAATTCAAGATCGAGTTATCTCGGCAAAGTACTTAAAGCCAGATGGATTGTTTATCGAAATTTAGAAAAAATATCTGTAATGAAAAGCGTTTACTACTTCACTTGGTATTTTTTTACTGCCATTTGGAAACGACGATAAAATTAGAGTTATTGCTCACGAGCAAATTTCAATAGCTCTCTCGAGTATTGCTGCCATGTAGGCCAATTAAGTGGCTGAGATAGACTTAGTTTTGCTTCTTTAAATTTCGCTCCATCAGTTACAATTTCCCTGATTCCCATGGCAATAGACTCTGTGCTTTCTGGAGCAGCAAAAAGACAGCTGCCAGTTTTCATACCAATTTCCTTCATACTGCCCTTGTCACTGGTTAAACAAACCTTACCATGACTTCTCGATTCCAAGATGGGCAATCCAAAGCCCTCTTCCAATGAACAAAATAAAGTTGCGTAACATTTACTATAAGCTTCTTTTAAAAGTTTTTCCGTTACGCTCAAATGGACTTCAACATCAAAACCCATCTTTTTTACTTTTTCTATTTCCTTTGAAAACTCCGCGTAGGCGGGGCCATCATTTCCAACAAAAACCAATTTAAATTGAGAAGCTAAATCTTTAAGATGTTCTAAACTTCTGACTATCATCAGTTGATTTTTTCTTTTTTCAATCGTACCAACGCACAAAAGACTTTTTCGATTGTCAGACGGAGTAGTTACAGCTGTGGCCGAAACAAAATCATCTGGCTCACAACCAAGCAAATGACATTTTGTTTTCGCAATAAGTTTTTCATTATCAACTAGTTTTAAATACTTTATTAAATCTTCTCGAACGGATTCACTAATACAGGAAACTTTTTCTGCAAAATGAAACACTTCAAGGTATTTAGCAAAATCATCTCCAAATACTGCTAAGTCGGGTCTTTTTAAGGGAATAATATCAAAAAATATAGGTACAAAACGTAATAAGCCAGCTCTTGCATACATGCCCATCCATTCAATTCTTCTGGGCACACCAACAACTTCTGGAACAATCACGATATTTCCCGCCGGAACTGGGATTAAATATTGTCTTTTAGATCGACTTCGAAGGGTTAACAAAATAACTCTATAACCCGCTATAACTATGTTATAAAGTTCTTCGGGCAATAATTTTTTTAAATTTCTTTTCGCATTTGAAATTAAAAATCTTTTTAAACTCCATCTTGATACACCTTCACTATCAACACTACTATGAAGACGTAAAAGATGATTAATTTCATCCTGATCAAGATATCTGTATGCTCTCAACTCATGTGCAAATCGAACAAATTTAACTTTCGGCTCTTTATTTAACGCCCAAGCCATGCTCCTAACTACACGCTGGACACCTGACGTATGGGGAAAATCAATTGTGTGAGTTACATCAATCCAAATATCATCAGACACAAGGCGAGAAGTGGCCATTGAATCAACAGGCTTCAAATGATTAAAATTGAGAGTTCTAGACATGAAATTCTTAAGTTCACGTTTTTGATCACGATGAAGCTGCTTTGCGTCATCAATTTCTCTTAAGAGAGTATCAAGAGTACCTTGCTGAGAGACAATTTTTCTAAGTTCAGTTGAAAACTCTGCAAACATTTTTATTCCAATTATTTCGACCAAATTAAGTTCTCTATCTTTTTCCACAAAACATAACTAAAGCAAATGAATTAATAGCTCATTTAAGGCGAATCTTGTGTTTCCTTTGAAATCCCTTTATCACTAAGACAAATGAAGACGTCAAACACGCACTCTAATTCAACATCAATAGAAAATGTACCTTTACTTATTTTAGCTGGCGGGAAAGCAACGAGGTTAAAAGACCTTTCTGTCAATACACCTAAGTATTTAATGCCAATTACTGACCCCAAGTCCTTAGACAAAGAAAAAGTTCAGACTTTTGCAGATTTTCATTTGAAATGGGCTTACGAACAGGGATTTCGTCGAATTTTCTTAAGCGTCGGTCACTTGGCCGAAGCTATAAAAGAGTACTGTAAAGATGGTTCTAAATGGTCTTTAAATATTTCCTATCTGGATGATGGCAGTAGCCCAAAGGGTACCGGCGGGGCAATAGCACTTTCGCTATCTCATAACTTTGATTACCTGGCCATAACCTATGGCGATACGATGCTTACTTTGAATGCTGGTGAATTATTTGATCATCTTCTGACCACGCAAAATAGGAATCAAAATATCAAGGGCCTTATGACCATATACCCCCTTAATATTGAAGGTCACATTGCTAACGCCAGCTATGATAATGGATTGGCGCGTTATTCAAAGAAAGAACCAAATCCAGATTGGAAACATATCGATTATGGCTTCCTGTTTTTACAGAGAGATTTAGTAGAAGGTCTCCCTTCAAGTCGCCCTTTAGATCTAGCAGAACCTTTGGCGGATTTTTGCTCTAAAAACAAGATCTTGGCTCATATATGTAAAGAAAGATTTTGGGAAATTGGTAGCCTTGAATCACTGCAAGAATTTCAAAATAGATTTTCAAATAAAACCTGAGTTTTATCTTTTCAAGTCTTCGGAATTTCAATAAGTTTAATTAGAAGCGGCCTCGTGACACTAATAACTGGAGGTTTTATGTCTGCATCCAAAAGCGCCTTTCAGGGCAAAATAAAAATATACTCTGATGGCGCTGATCGAAAATCAATGCTTGAAATGGCGGCAAATCCTCAAATTTCGGGGCTTACAACAAATCCAACTTTAATGAAAAAAGCTGGAATTACTGACTACCGAAGTTTTTGTAAAGACATCCTTAAGGAGATTACTCAAAAACCAATTTCCTTCGAAGTCTTTGCTGATGATTTTGACGAGATGAAACGCCAAGCCGCCGAGATCAAAACTTGGGGAGCAAACGTTTATGTTAAAATCCCAGTTATCAATTCGAAAGGCGAAAGTAGCATTAATTTAATTAAAGAGCTCAGCCATTCTGGAGTGAAACTGAATGTGACTGCGATCTTAAATCTGGATCAAGTGCAAAAAACGGTCGATGCCCTTAAGGGTGGTGCGCCAAGTGTTGTGTCTGTTTTTGCGGGAAGAATTGCAGATACTGGAAGAGATCCAATGCCATTGATGCAAACTTCTGCTCAACTTTGCGCTGTTGATTCTAACATTGAACTTCTATGGGCAAGTACTCGTGAAGTTTATAATATTGTTCAAGCCGAGTTGTGCGGCTGTAAAATTATTACCGCACCACCGGATTTGATTAAGAAAATGAAAATGTTTAATATGGATTTATTTCAACTAAGTTTGGATACTGTGCAAATGTTTAAATCAGATTCTGAAGCGGCTGGATTTAAATTGTGAAGCCGCAATTCGACCGATGGAACTCGAGGGATGCACATCCGAAAGTTTTAGCTTTTTGACAGCGCTGTAATTTACTGATTTTTTTGTTATTAAATTAATGACAGCTCTTCACAAAGTTTTTCAAATGGCAAAATTGAAAAGTTCGGACTTACAACCCTGGTTTTTGATCCCATGTGAACTTGGTACCATTTTGGAATATCTAATTTGTTTTGAAAACTATGCAGCGAAGGTGAAATATCAGCGTCAGACATCTTACATTCTATAGCAAATAAGGGCTTTCTCTCTCTGAGAACGACAAAGTCCACTTCTTTGCCACTTTCGTCACGAATGTAGCGAAGTTCTGATCGATATCCGTGAACATCTTGCCAGTAATCACATAACTTTAATAAATGTGATGCGACCATATTTTCAAATCGAAATCCTGGATCTTCAATTTGTGACCAATCCCATAAATACAATTTTTGAGCTTTTTTGACCGCTTTAATTTTTTTAGAACCAAAGGGAGGCACTAAATAACAATAATATAATGAATCAAGAATTTGCACCCATCTTTTTACCGTTTTATCTGATACCTCCAAATCCTCAGCTAAGGATCTGTAGGATAGCGGGCTCCCGACCCTGCCCGGTAAAGCTTCAGCAAGAAGTTCCACTTTATCAAGATCAGAAACATTTTCAAGATCTCTTAAGTCAATTCGTACTAATTTCGAGACTCTCTGTAAATGCCACCGACGTAGTTCAGTCTCATTTTGCAAGAGTAACGGCTCGGGAAAGCCGCCAAATTGAAAAATTAATTTTAAGTTTTCTGAAGAAATCCCAAGCTCAGGTAAAGTGAAAGGATGAATACAATAATAATGGTATCGTCCCATCATGGAGTCGCCACCTTTACGAAAAATATCCAGGCGCGCAGATCCTGTCACTATGAAACGCTGTGTATTTCTCCAAGTGTCCCAAATTCCCTTTACAAAACTTTGCCATCCTTTTTTCTTATGAATCTCATCAAGAACAATAAGCGGCTCATCTTTAGGCCAGTCCCCTTTCTGAATGAGCTTTCGCGAAAGTTCGTTATCCCAATTAAAATAGGCACGGTGACCACTATGAAAATCTTTAAGAAATGAAACGGCTAAGGTCGTCTTTCCGACTTGCCTAGGGCCTCCAATAAATACCATCTTATTGATTAAATCTTTTTTAATTGAAGTCGCATATAGGCGCGTCGGCAGACTTGTTATTTTGGGAATGACGTTCCTCCATTCAAGAGGCTAAAAATGTAATTCGGAGTCAGGGTCATTTTACTTTAATGTAATTCGGAGTCAAGGTCATTTTACATGATTCAAAAATTATAACAACTAAGCTTACTTTGCCTCTTTAAGCATGACAGTACCGCTGGGACTTACCGACACCCCTCGCAAAACTTCAACGCTTCCCTTAAAATCTCTTCAGCCAATGCTTTATTCCCCGCCTCTACATAAACCCTAAACTCCGGAGCATTTCCTGAAGGACGCAAGTGCACGCTAACTCCATTCGCAGATAAAAACTTAATCCCATCAATCTTATTAACTTCCTTCACGGAAGAAAACTGCTCCCGCAAAATTGGTGATGATTCCATCAAACTCGAAGGATTTTCCTCAACTATTTTCAGCAGCGCTTGAGAACTCTCCAAAGGAAAATCCTTCAAAAGTCCACTGACATTGGATTTAGAAAAAAGAAACTCTTCATTCTCTTGCAACCAACCCGTCGAATGCAATTTCAAATAGGCAATGATTGGCAATAGCGCATCGCGGGTACCCAGAGCTCGCAAACTCTTAATGTCCGCACCCAGTATAAATCCCCCATTCGCTTCAAAGCCCGCAACAGAATTAAATTCACTTCTGATTTTTTCCATCCCGGAAATAACGAAAGGAGAACCAATTTTTGTTCGTTCGATTTTTTTAAACCAAGCCGAATCATCAATCAAGCTTGTGCAACTGACGGGTATCGAAATAGCTTCAATACCTAAATAGCGAGCAGTCATCAGACCAAGAAGATCACCAACAATCTGTCCCTGTTTTCGATGTATAACCAAAGGCCGATCGGCATCGCCATCCGCACTAACCAGAATTTCTGCATCACTGTTAAACATTAAACTTTCAAGTTCATTAAGGTTAGATACATTTTCTGTATCTACGGGAATAAATTTTTCTGACCAAGCTGCCAACACCACCCGTGCTCCAAGATTTTCTAAAATTTTTGGCAATAAATTTCTACCAACTGTGGAATGTTGATAGAATAAAACTCGCACTCCGTTTAAAAAATCTTTACCAAAAAAATTCAAATAACGATTCAAATAGTTTTGCTCGGCAGCCGTTTGATTTTCTTTCTCATTAAGAAAATTGTAAGAACTTTGAACCCCTGGATTTGCCGTCAAAACAAAATTCTTACGAATTTCAATTTCATGTTCTTTGGTAATCTCCCCATCTGGAGTGTAAAATTTCACGCCGTTACGATCCGCAGGAATATGACTTCCTGTAACCATAATTGAAGCTGCGTGATGAGCCTGCGCGTATAAGGCCAAAGTCGGAGTCGGCACCTCGCCCAAAGAGATCACTTTAAAATCTTCATTTTCTAAAACCTGGGAAAAATAACTTTGAATATTTGCACTGCTGTCGCGCAAATCACGCGCCATAAAAACAGTGCTGACATTTGCAAATTGATTCCGCAATAACTGCGCAAAACTAACAGCATAGGCTGCGCAATTCGCGGCAGTAAAATCAACCACGCGACCTCGGACTCCACTAGTGCCAAATTTTAATTCTTCTTTGTTCATATGTTTTTTAACCAAATCTTCCAGTAATGTAATTTTCTGTACGCTGATCTTTTGGCGTTGTAAATATTTTTTCACTGGCATTGAATTCAATCAAATTGCCCAAATACATAAAAGCTGTGAAGTCAGAACATCTAGCCGCCTGATGCAGATTGTGGGTGACAATGACAATCGTTACGTCTTTTTTTAATTCGCTAATCAGTTCTTCGATATGCCCGGTTGAAATAGGATCCAGTGCTGAAGTTGGCTCATCCAATAAAAGAATTTCTGGATCTGTGGCCAAGGCCCTGGCAATACACACCCGCTGCTGTTGTCCCCCGGACAAAGAAGTTGCTGAACTGTGCAAGCGATCCTTTACTTCATTCCACAAGCCCGCTTGTACTAAAGATTTTTCAACTCGACTTTCGATAAATGTTCGTTTTTTAACCCCTCGAACTTTTAAGCCATAAGCCACATTTTCAAATATACTTTTGGGAAAGGGATTCGGTTTTTGAAAAACCATGCCGATTCGCATGCGCACTTCCATTGGATCAATATCACTACTCAGAATATTTTTTCCTTCAGGATAAAGAATAATTTCACCTTCATACTTAATCGACTGAGTGTACAAATCATGCATCCGATTAAAACAACGCAATAAAGTTGTTTTTCCACAACCCGAGGGCCCAATCATCGCCGTAATTTTTTTTTCATGAACTGGCATGCTGATTGAGTTCAAAACAGGTTTTTCGCCGTAGGCGAAGGAAAGATTATTTATTTGTGCCCTTAGATTTTGCATAATCACCACTTCATCTTTGCGCGAAATCGATAGCGAATAAAAATGGCCACAATATTCATTAATAAAGTCATACCCAACAAGACAATTCCAGTGGCCGCAGCATTTACATGAAATTCAGATTCGGGTTTAGAGATCCAATTAAACATCTGAATGGGCATGACCGTAAAAGGATCTTTTAACCATTGAAAATTAATAAAAGGCCAAACTACACTCACTGGCGAAGTTGGCAAAAAAGCAATAAATGTGACTGCTCCAATGGTAATTAAGGGCGCGGTTTCCCCAATAGCGCGGCTGAGTGAAATAATCACGCCAGTTAAAATACCACCTGAGCTGTAAGGCAAAACATGATGCTTAATGGTTTGCCAGCGACTGGCACCCAGTGCAAAGGAGGCTTCTCGAATGGAATTGGGAATAGACCGAATGGCTTCCCGAGCCGTCACTATCACAATTGGCAAAACCATAAGGCCTAAGGTCAGCCCCGCCGTTAAAAGACTCTGGCCAAAATTTAATTTTTGCACAAAAAATCCCAAGGACATTAAGCCAAAAATAATGGAAGGAACTCCCGCCAAATTGATAATATTCAACTCGATCAAATGCGTGAACCAATTTTTTCGGGCATACTCTTCCAGATAAACTCCCGCACCAATTCCCAATGGAATTGCACACAAAGCGGTCACGATCATGACACAAAACGATCCTACCCAAGCGGAAAGTATTCCCGCTTTTCCCGGTATGCGCGAAGGAAATTGCATAAAAAATTCTTTGGTAATTCGAGGAGCTCCTGTTGAAGCCAAATCCCATATTAAGGCCAACAAAACAAGAATGGAAAATAAAAGCGTCAACAAACCTAACACCGAGAACACTTGGTTCATCAATTGGCGTTTTTTCAGCTGGACAAGATCAACGGTGACCAAATCCTTGTTTGCTGAATCTTGATTTTGTTTAGCCGTCAATAACACTTCCATTTATTCTTTCTCTTGAATTCTTTTTCTGATCCACAAACCCAGTACATTAAAAGAAAAAGTAATCACAAACAAAGTTAATCCTGCAACATAAATTGATTGATACCCAATTGAACCATGAGGCAAATCCCCTTGTGAAATTTGCACGATAAACGCGGTTATCGTAGCTGCCGGTTGTGTCGGATCCATAGTCAACTGAGGCTGATTACCCCCCGCTATGGCCACAACCATGGTTTCTCCTAATGCTCGAGAAATTGCCAAAACATAGGCCGATGAAATTCCTGAAAAAGCCCCGGGAATAACGACACGAATCGTGGTTTGAAATTGCGAAGCTCCTAAAGCTAACGAAGCTTCGCGAAAATGATTTGGCACTGCCCTCATGGCATCTTCACTGAGCGAACTGACGTAAGGAATAATCATAAACCCAATGACAAGTCCAGCGGCCAAAATATTAAAGCCTTGAATCTGTGGAAACAATTGTTGCAAAAGTGGGGTCACAAAAAGCAAGGCGAAATAGCCATAGACAACCGTTGGTACGGCGGCCAACAACTCTAAAATGGGTTTAACTATTTCTCGCACCTGAGGTTTCATGTATTCACTTAAGTAAGCCGCGGCAATTGTTCCCAGCGGAATTGCTACGATCAGACCAATGAATGTCGAAAGAAATGTTCCTCCGAGCAAAGGTAAAATACCAAATTTTGCATTTTCAAAAGTGGGAGTCCATTCAGTCCCAGTAATAAAATCCCAAAGACTGACATTCTTAAAAAACGGAATTGATTCTGAAATTAAGGTCCAAACAATTCCCGCAGTGACCAATACCGACGAGGCCGCTGCAGAAAACAAAATAAATTCAACAAACTTTTCGCGAAACCATCGCCAACGTCGGGCGCGGCTACCTGGAGCTGAAAAATGAGTTAAAACAATTTTTTGGCTCACTAATTTTTTTTCTCGAGTTTCATAAGATCTTCGACCTTCAGACCTACGCTCGAATGCCCACCAAAAGAAGTCCCCAGTTTATTTTTTTTGAGATGCTCAAGAGAAAGTTCATAAAGTTTTTCAGGCAAAGGAACATACTTAACCGCAGGCACAACCTTCGCGGCATTTTTGATGAAGTATTCCACAAACTCACGAACCTCGGCTTTTTTCATTCCTGCTTCGCTCGGATAAATAAAAATTGGGCGAGATAAAGGAGAGTAGTCACCACTTTCCACGCTTTCTCTGGACGGCAGAACAACTTTTTTAGTTTTAGGATTAACAATGCCCAAGACTTTTAATTTGGCTTTATTTTCTTCGTAATAAGCTAAAGGCAGATAGCCCAAAGCAAATTTATCGCCAGCAATTCCAGTGACAAGAGTATTATCATTTTCGCTGGCTGAATAATCGCCACGGCTGGATTTGGCTTTGCCGACAACGGCCTCGGAAAAATAATCAAAGGTTCCAGAATCAGAACCTGCTCCATAGAGTTTTAATTTTTCTTTTGGCCAGGCAGGATTAATCTGATTCCAACTCATGATTTTAGCTTGCGCCGAAGGCTCCCACATTTTTTTTAATTCTTCGATCGAGATCTGATTGACCCAATCATTCTTAATATTCACCACAACCACAGTCGCATCGTAAGCAATGGGAAGTTCGAAAAATCGCACTGAAGCTTTTTGACAATTTGCCAATTCATCACTTTGAATAGGCCTTGAAGCATTTTGAATATCAATTTCGCCACGACAAAACTTTTTAAAGCCTCCACCCGTTCCCGAAATTCCAACCGTGACCCGCGTCTGTCCTTTTTTCTCGGTTTGAAACTCTTCAGCCATAGCTTCAGCAATTGGAAAGACTGTGCTGGAACCATCGACTTTTACGATAGGAATTTGAGCAAATGATGTCGACTTAAAAAAACAAACGATCAACAAACCAAAAAGGATGGATTTCATTGCAGCGCCTTTCGTTAATATTTGAATTAATTTACCCTCCCTGCAGGCTCAAAATTGTTAAGGTTTAATCAGGATTTCGCCGCGTCGCGCTATTTCCCTTATTAATGCCATTAACTTAAGCCCATAATATTTCCCATTCACCTGCTGATAAGCCCTTCAGCCTCAGTTTTCGATAAGGAATATTCCCCAAAGCTTCTTGTTCGTTAAGTCTGACATAGCTCACTACCGTCTTGTACGCCTTCCAACTACGAATCACGCGAGTGAAGGGTCTGTATTTCCATAGTTTTTTTGATTTTTTGCGT